>OGJX01000067.1_pt1 | contig 115842 bp, 110 predicted proteins | sample 1572381 | NCBI WGS metagenome assembly OGJX01 (sample SAMEA2582085, study PRJEB24529) | metagenome | biome: Human gut stool | place: China | collected 2011
AAAACGAGACGACCGAAGTCGTCTCGCAAAAGTCTAACTTTGAGGGGTCACCTCAGAGGCAACATCTCCCTGCTCACAGGATTCCTTTTATTATAATATCTTAATCAGCCGATTCCGCCAAGAACAATTCCAAGTATAAGAACAAGGAAACATATAGGGCAGAAAATATATTTGCATATAGGATAGAATTTATCAGTTAATTTCTTATCGCGACCGGTATTAACCTGAGTTTCAACATATTTCTTACCACATACCCAGAAGAACATAATTCCGGCAAGACCTGCACCAAGTGGGCAGATGTAGATAGAAAGTATATCCATCCATCCAGAGACAATTCCCTGAATACATATTGAAACTACAAGTGCTATTACAGCGATTATGGCACAAGATGCCTTTCTTCCAAGATGAAGCTTTTCCTGAATAGTTGCAATAGGTGCTTCATACAGGTTGATTAAAGAAGAAAGTCCTGCCATAAATACAGCAACGAAGAATATAATTGCGACTATGTATCCGCCTGGCATTGATTTAAAAAGTGCCGGGAGGAAGATAAACATAAGTCCGGGACCACCCTGATTAAGCTGGGCACCGGTTGTTGCCATTGCAGGAATGATAACAAGAGCTGCGAGCAAGGCTGCTATAGTATCGAACAGAGCAACGCGTCCGGCAGCAGCAGGGATATCTTCATTATCTGAAAGATAGGAACCATATATAAGAGTACCATTACCAGCAACAGAAAGAGAGAAGAATGCCTGGCCAAGAGCAAATATCCATGTCTTAGGGTCAGCAAATGCCTCAGGGTCAACTCTGAAAATGTATTTGTAGCCTTCTATCGCACCAGGCTGGAAAGCAACATATATTCCGAGTACAGCAAAAAGAATAAAGAAAACAGGCATCATGATTTTATTGGCCTTTTCAATTCCGCGTCCGACACCGAACATAAGGATAATAATACCAATAACAAGAGCTACAATCTGCCATACATTATTACCAAATGCGCTTGCCATACTTCCAAATGAAGCAGCAAAGCCTTCTGTGTCAGCAGATGCAAGTGTCTTTCCTGTAAAAGCTCCAATCATGTACTTAAGAATCCAGCCCATTACAACAGTGTAACCAATTGCCATTGCAAGTGCGCCAAGTACTGGAATAAAGCCGATAGCCTCACCAAGCTTTCTCTTATTCTTAGTTTCGCATGCATATCCAAATGCATCAACAGGTCCTGACTTAGTAGCACGACCAAAACTCATTTCTCCGATAACACCAGTGAAACCAATAAGTGCAACGAATATGAAATATGGTATCAGGTATGATCCACCGCCATACATTGATACTCTTGTTGGGAACATCCAGATATTACCCATACCAACGGCAGAGCCAATACAGGCAAGGATGAATCCCCATTTGTTGTTAAAAGAATCTCGTTTGTTCATAAAACAAATCTCCCACATATATTTTGCCAGACAGCAATATATTTAATATACAGTATATTTGCGGATATGTAAAATAATTATCTGAAATTATATTTTATTATTAAATCATTCTTTGACAATACTATATTAATCGTGATATCATTTATCATTATATGCATAGTTATAATTTAACAATATATAGGCAGGTAGGCACATGACAATTAAAGAATGCTATGATGCGATGGGAGCAGATTATCAGAATACTTTGAATAGATTTCCAAATGAGGCTTTTATTAAAAAATTTGTATTGAAATTTTTAGATGACAACAGCTACGCCAATCTGAAAGAGGCTATAGCTGCTGGAAATGTAGAAGAAGCATTCAGGGCAGCACATACACTTAAGGGAGTATGCTTAAATCTTGGGTTTGATAATCTTTATAAGGCGAGTTCAGCTATTACAGAGATTTTTCGTGCAGGAGAACTTGCAGGAGCTAAGGAAGCATTTGAAGAAGTTGAGAAACAGTACAATATAACAGTGAATGCAATTAAGGCTATGTAGAGAATTATTAGCGGCGAATGCGGTTTGTTTAATATCAGGACGCACTTTTTTCACAGTTTTTACATGTGAAAAGGGTGCGTTTTTTGTCAATATATGTTACTATGTTGCTAGTTATAAATGTATTGAATTGGAGATGCATATGAAGACGAAAAAGTACGAATCAATTATGAATAAAGCAATGAAGGCAGCAATGAATTATGAAAATCCAGATGATCAGATTAATGAATTTATCAGATTTTTTGGAGAACATATCGGGTCTGAAAGAATATACATATTTGAAGATAATATTAGAAAAAAGGTTACTAATAATACTTATGAGTGGTGTGCGGATGGGATTGAGCCTCAGATAGAGTTTCTTCAGAATGTAGATATGTCAATTATAGACTGGTGGTATACATCATTTAATGATAGAAGAAATATTAGTACTAAAGATATTGAGGAGATTAAGGATGAATATCCTGCAGCATATGAACTGCTCAAAGTTCAGAATGTAAAGAGCCTGGCAGTAAGTCCATTCAGATATAAGGACGAGATATATGGCTTCTTTGGTGTTGACAATCCACCAGAAAGTGAGATGGACGAGATTTCGCGCTTTCTTGATATGATAGGCACATTTTTAGTACTGCTATTAAAACAGAGAAATGTATTTAAAAAATCCAAGCGTGAGGCTATGTTCAGCGCATATTCAGCACTTGCCGGAATATATCTGTCAATGCATATTATCAATTTAAAGACAGGAAAATTTCATGAAATAAAGTCAACAGATTTCATAAGGGATAATATGATAAAAGGTGAGCATACTTTTGCAGAACAGATAAATAGTGTAATGAAGAGTCTTCCTTCCAGGAAGTATGTAGAAAGTGTACTTGAATTTGTTGATATATCAACACTTCCGGAGAGAATGAAGAACAAGACTACGATTGTTCATGAATTCCTTGGAAATTACTCTGGATGGTGTCGTGAAAGATTCATAAGGGTAGATGAGGATAGCAACGGAGAACTGTGGCATGTTGTATATGCCGTTGAAGTTATCGATGCAGAGAAACGTAAGGAGAACAGGCTTTTATATCTTTCAGAAACAGACCTTATGACGGGAATAAGAAATAGAGGAAGCGGAGAGAAAGCAATTACAGACCTTATTAAGGAAGGAACTAAGGGGCTTATGTGCCTTCTTGATTGTGATAAGTTCAAGAATGTTAACGATACATATGGACATGTTGTCGGGGATGCAGTAATTATAGCGGTTGCAAGAAGTCTTCAGAGTGTATGCAGGGAACATGATATATGCATGCGCCTGGGAGGTGATGAATTTGCAATGTTCATCCCGGGAATAACAGAAACTAAAGATGCTGAAAGCTTCACGATGAGAGTATTTGCAAAGCTTAAGGACATAAGAATTCCAGAGATGGGAGATGAGAAGATATATGTAAGCATGGGTGAAGCGTTTTATAAAGGGGAAAAGGATATTGATTTTGATGAACTGTACAGACGTGCCGACAGTGCCATGTATAAGAGCAAGAATAATACAGGCTACTGTGCGACACTTGAATGCGTAACTAAGACATTTTAATCAGTTGTATGCTTTAAGAAATTAATAAGTTTTTTGGTTGCAATGCTTTCGGTATGTCTTGATTCACGTATAAGAACAATATCTCTGTCAGGTGCGGATTCGTATAGATTTACAGGAAATATTTCACCACGCATTATATATTCAGAGGCAAGTTCCTCCGGATAGAAGCCAAGCCCTAAGTTTGCCTGAACCATTGCAAGAACCTGATCTGTAGTTGAAGCCTCCATATCAAGGTTAAAGTGAAGATTGTTGTCATAGAAGAATTTGGTGTAGTGGTCATGTGTACCGGTACCTTCTGCCAGACTTATGAAAGGATAATCCTGCAATTCTTCCAGATGAATTATTTTGTTATCCGGCTGACTGTATTTTGGACCTGCAATAAGTATATCATGGAATGAGCATAGGCTTTCAGATTTCATATCGCCAGTTAAATTAACAGGTGTGGTTACGACAGCAAAGTCTACCAGACCGGCTTTTAGAGCATTAACAGCCTGATTAGTAGAGTGGTTGGTAAGCTTTATCTTGACATCGGGAAAAAGTTCTGTGAATTTCTCAAGTTTTTTAAGAAGGAATATTCTAAGAGCAATCTCGCTTACTCCTATGCATATTGTACCACCGGACAGACTTTTGCTTTTGATAATGGCATTCTCAGCGTCTTCAAGCTGTTTCATTGCGATTGATACATGAGAATACAATGTATTTCCTTCAGGTGTAAGAGTGATGCCTTTGTGAGAACGGTTAAGCAGCTTGCAGTCAAGTTCACTTTCTAATATATTCATGCAGCGGGTTATGTTAGGCTGGTTATTGTCGAGCATGCGGGCTGCTTTTGAAAAACTCTTATATTTTGCAACATAGTAAAATATTCTGTAATAATCTAAGGTCATAGTAATTCTCCAATATATAATTATGATATAAGTGACATATTAAATATACATTTTACATATCGAAAATGCAATACTATAATATAGAAAAAGATGAAAGAAGGCATCGGTATGTTATTTAAGAAAAAGACATTAGATGAAAAAATGGAGAAATATGTAAAGCACCATGACTGGTATGCTATACAGGAAGTAATTACAGGAAGTAAAGAAGAAAAGATTGCAGCAGCTAAGGCTCTTGGTGCAAGTGATGATCAGACCAGTGTGGACTTGCTGTTAAGATTTATTGATGATACAGATGATGATGTTGTATTTGCAGCATGTGAGTCGTTAAGAAAAGTTGGTTCTGAGCATGATACAGCGGATTTACTTGAGCGTATGGGAAAGATTCCAGAAGAGAGAAAAGCTATAAGAGAGGAATTAAGCAAGACAGTCCAGGAACTTCATCACAGACCATAAAACTCATATTTTATCGTTTTTTACATAATGAAAAAGCATTGAAAAAATAATGGGTACAAATCAAGAAATCACTTGATTTGTACCCGTTTTTGATATTAAATAGGAAGTGGTTGCATAGTTGTTAGACGGTGTAATGAAGGATGTTAATTGCGGAGGTTGGATATGTCTGGTAAATCAGAAAACATAATAGAGCTTAAACATATCAGTAAGGTATATAGTGATAATGGATTTAAGGCGGTTGATGACTTTAATCTTGAAGTAAAGCGTGGGGAATTCGTAACATTTTTAGGACCATCAGGATGTGGAAAGACAACCACACTAAGAATGATAGCAGGATTCGAACTTCCGACAGACGGACAGATACTTCTTAACGGAGAGGATATATCACAGCTTCCAGCTAACAAAAGACCGATTAATACAGTGTTTCAGCGTTATGCGCTGTTTCCACATATGAATATATATGAAAATATTGCATTTGGACTTAAGTTAAAGAAGCTTCCTAAAGAAGAAATAAGAAAAAAAGTTAAGCATGTTCTTGATATGGTTGACCTTGAAGGATTTGAGGACAGAAAGATATCTACGTTGTCAGGCGGACAGCAGCAAAGAATTGCAATTGCAAGAGCACTTGTCAATGAGCCAGAAATTCTTATGCTTGATGAACCTCTGGGGGCACTTGATTTAAAGATGCGTAAGGAGATGCAGATTGAGCTTAAGAATATGCATGACCAGCTTGGAATTACATTTATATATGTAACACATGACCAGGAAGAGGCACTTACAATGTCTGATAAGATTGTTGTCTTATCAGAGGGTAAGATTCAGCAGATAGGAACTCCTGAGGATATATATAATGAGCCTAAGAATGCTTTTGTTGCTGACTTTATTGGAGAGAGCAATATTTTCAAAGGTATTATGACAGGACACATGAAAGTAAGATTCTGTGGCGGAGAGTTTGTCGGAATGGATGATGTTCCAGAGGGAACTTTAGTTGACGTTGTTATAAGACCGGAAGATGTAATTATTACAAAGCCGGAGGATGGAACTGTTGTTGGTGAGGTTACTTCAGTTATATTCAAGGGAATGCATTACGAGGTTGCTGTTGAATCCGGAAAGTATGAGATGATAATAAGAACTACCAGGTGTTATCATGTCGGTGATACAGTAGGAATGCAGCTTGAGCCTGATGGAATTCATGTAATGATTGCAGAGGATCATACCACAAGTTTTGTTACAACAATTAATGGAGATTATACGCTCGACTTTAATGGCAAGATAATAAGCTGTGATTTAACACAGGTTATTCCTAAGACTAAGATGTCAGATGGAGTGCTTGTTGATGAGAACGGTGAAAATGTAGATGTTTCAAAGTTCAGGGTTGTTGTTTCAATCCAGCCTGATGATATTGAAATGAGCGATGATGTAACAGCAGGTCTTGTATCAGGTAAGATTATTAACCTTATCTATAAGGGTGACCATTACAGTTATGTAATAAGAACTGAGTATGGTCATGACCTTATTGTAGATGATGAATATCTCTGGAATATGGATGATCAGGTTGGTCTTATCATGCCTGAAGAGAAGATGAAATTCCAGTTGAAGAAGTAGGGGGATAGAAATATGTCTTTTTCACGCAAATATCTTGGAATCCCTTATGGGCTGTTTCTTATATTATTTGTTGCAGCACCACTGCTTGTCCTTGTATATTATGCATTTACTAACGGACAGGGACAATTCAGCATGGTTAATCTGCAGAATTTTTTTACAGACCCTAATACACTTGGAACTCTGTGTTACAGTCTTGTACTTGCATTTGTTGCAACTGCAGTCTGTCTTATAATTGCTTATCCTGTAGCGTATATACTTTCACAGAGTAAGTTAAAGAGAAAAGCGGTAATACTTCTGCTTTTTGTTATGCCTATGTGGATTAATTTCACATTAAGAATTACCGCACTTAAAGAGATATTATCAATGATTGAGGGAAATCTTGCGTATTATCCGTTTATCAATACGATAATAGGAATGACATACGATTTTCTTCCATTCATGATACTTCCGTTATATACAACGCTTTCAAAGCTTGATAAGAGTGTTATTGAAGCAGCATCGGATCTTGGTGCGGATAATTTCCAGACATTTATCAAGGTTATACTGCCATTGTCTGTTCCGGGAATTGTCAGTGGTGTGTCAATGGTATTCCTTCCGGCAATGACTAACTATGTAGTTCTTGATATGCTTTATAACAGCACATATATTATGGGTAGTCTGATTGGAAGTTATTTCAGTGCATATGATTGGCACAATGGCTCAATGATAGCACTGATACTTCTTGTTATTATATGTATTGTCACTCTGGTTTCGGGTGATAAAGAGTCAGAAAATGCTGGAAGAGGAGGACTTGTATAATGAAGAAATTTCTGAAATATATGATTATATGCATTGTCCTTTTGTTCATGTATATTCCAATTCTTGTGCTTGCAGTATACAGTTTTACGGATGCCGCTAATATAGGAGCAATACATGCATTTTCAATGCATAATTATGTAACACTTTTTACGACTCCGGAGCTTATTAATATGATAATAGGTTCTGTGCTGCTTGCTGTTGGAAGTGCTGTACTTGCAACAATACTTGGAACAACAGGTGCTATAGGTGCATTTTATTCAAAGGGAAAAGTAAAAGGAGCAATGTCAGTTCTTAATCAGGTTCCTGTTGTCAATGCAGATGTAGTTACAGGTTTTTCTATCTGTATTCTTCTTGTAGTTGTATTAGGTGTCAGTAAGGATACGTATATTCCTCTTGTTGTGGGACATGTTATACTGAGTGCACCGTTCGTATATCTGGCTGTTGTTCCTAAATTAAAACAGATGGATCCAAGTCTGTATGAAGCTGCACTTGACCTTGGGGCAACACCTGTGTATGCACTTTTTAAGATAATAATACCTCAGATTGCTTCCGGCATAGCATCAGGATTTGTTATGGCAGTTACATTATCACTGGATGATTATTTCGTTGCAACATACACTAAGCCTGCAACATTTGACACAATAAGTACTTATGTTGTTAATGCAACCAAGGGTTCACAGACTGATATCAAGACTGCTTTGTGGGCTTTATCTACAATAATATTCCTTATTGTTATTGTAGTTGAGATAGCAATTAATCTTGCACCAGCAAGAAAAGCTGTACGAGAGGAGGCTGGAGCTGATGAATAAGATTATTGGAAAGATAAATGCGTTAATACTTTCAGCTTTAATGATAGTAAGCGGTACAGCAGCAGTAACAGGAGTGTTTAATACAAACCGTCTTACAGCGGTGGCAGCAGACGATACAATCATACTCCGTGTGTGCAACTGGGAAGAATATATTGATACCGGAGACTGGAGTGATGATGATATAATTGACCTTGAGAGCGGAAGCATAAAGGGTGAGAATTCGATAATTACTGATTTTGAGAACTGGTATTATGAGAATTATGGCAAGAAAGTTAAGGTACAGTACAGTTGTCTTGGAACTAACGAGGAACTGTACAACATGCTTACTCTGGGTGATGATTACGATGTAATCTGTCCTTCAGAATATATGATAATGAAGCTTATGGCAGAGGACTGGCTTGAGCCATTTTCAGATGATTTCTATGATACATCGATTGCTAATAATTACTATGCTAAGGGTGTATCTCCATTTATCAAGAAAACATTTGACGAGAATAAGATTAATGGTGAGTCATGGAGCCGCTATGCTGCAGGATATATGTGGGGTATAACAGGAATCGTGTACAATCCTGATAAGGTGACAGAAAAAGAAGCATCTACATGGACGATAATTGATAACAGCAAATTCAGACGTCAGATAACGATTAAGGATAATGTAAGAGATTCCATGTTTGCAGCTGTTGGTGCAATTAAGTCAGACAAGTTAAAGTCAGCGTCATTTATAAACAGTCCTGATTATCGTGAAAAACTTGCCGAGGAGATGAATGATACTTCTGAGGCAAATGTGGACAGGATTCAGGAGTATCTTCAGTCAGTTAAGAATAATGCCTATTCATTCGAGACTGACAGTGCCAAGACTGATATGATAACAGGAAAGGTAGTCGCAGGTTATCAGTGGTCTGGAGATGCTGTATATACTATGGACCAGGCTGACGAGGATGATTTTCAGCTTAATTTTGCAGTACCTGAAGAATGTACTAACCTTTATTTTGATGGCTGGGTAATGTTAAAGTCTGGAATTAATGGCAATTCAGAGAAAAAGCAGGCAGCACAGAGCTTTATTAACTTTCTGTCAAAACCTGAAAATGCTGTAAGAAACATGAGTTATATTGGATATACATCAGTTATATCAGGTGGTGACAGTGATGTTGTATTTGACTATGTAAAGTGGAACTATGGAGCAGATGAAAGTGATACAGATGTTGTAGATTATCCTCTTGGATATTTCTTTTCAGGGGATTCTGATGATGAAAGATATATACTTAAAGTTCCAGAAGAACAGACATACAGACAGCTGTCAGCACAGTATCCTACTCAGGAAGTTATGGATAGAAGTGCCATTATGCAGTATTTTGATGCTGAAGAGACAACAAGAATTAATCAGATGTGGATTAATGTAAGATGTTATAACATTAAGAATGTTCCTGTGTGTGTATGGGTTCTTGCAGGTATTATTGTTGTGGCTTTAATAGCATTATCTGTAAAACTTAAGATAAATAAGAAAAATGCTTGATAAGCATTTGATTATAAATTGACAAATAAACAAATGTTGCTATTATATATGTCAGACAGAATGAATCTGTATGACAGTGCAAAGGAGCACAGAATTTCTGAGAAATCAGAGGTTCTGTGCTTTTTCTTTTTGCAGAATGGAGGAAATTATGGCAACAGAATCAAGTATTATGGACTCTAACAGTTTTAAGGAAGAATATGCATCTATGTTAAGTCCTAAAACAAGGGAAATGATTAGTAAGAGAGAAAAATACCTTGGAGGTGCTTACAGACTTTTTTATAGAAAGCCACTTAACATTGTCCGTGGAGAAGGAGATTATCTGTGGGATGATGAAGGTAACAAATATCTTGATATGTATAACAATGTAGCTGGTGTAGGACATTGTAACCCTGCTGTTGTAAATGCAGTTACAGAACAGATGAAAACGCTTAATACACATACAAGATATCTTCATGAAAAAATTCTTGATTACAGTGAAGAACTGCTTGCACTTATGCCTGATGAGATTAATAAGATAATGTATATGTGTACAGGTTCAGAAGCTAATGACCTTGCACTTCGTGTGGCAGAAGCCTATACGGGTGGTACCGGTATAATTATCACACAGGAAGCCTACCACGGAACAAGTGCATTAACATCAGGCTGTTCACCTTCACTTGGAGCCGGTCAGCCATTACTTCCTAATGTAAGGCTTATAACAGCACCAGATTATTACCGTCATGGTGGAACACCAGAAGAATTCACAGCATGGTATGCGTCAGAGATGCAAAAGACTATAGATGAATTAAATGAGGCAGGATATAAGTTTTCTTGTTTCCTTGCTGATTCAATATTCTCATCAGATGGTATATATCCTGACCCTGTAGGATTCTTAAAAGCAACAGTAGATGTTGTACATAAGAATGGCGGAGTATTTATAGCAGATGAGGTTCAGCCGGGATTTGCAAGAACCGGACAGGCATTTTTTGGATTTGCGAGACACGGAATTGTCCCTGATATGATAACAATGGGTAAGCCGATGGGTAACGGAATTCCAATCTCAGGACTAGCTGCAAAGGAGGATGTACTTGCAGCCTTCAGCGACAAGCTTCCTTACTTTAACACATTTGGCGGTAATCCTGTATCAATAGCCGCCGCTCAGGCTGTTCTTAAATATATTAAGGATGAGAATCTTCAGGAACACTGTAAGAAAGCAGGTGCGGCACTTCTTAAGGCACTTAAAGAGGTACAGGAGAGACACCCTGAATCAGTAGGTGATGTAAGAGGTGCAGGTTTGTTCTTAGGATTTGAATTCGTAAAGAATGATGGTAATAAGACACCTGATAAGGATATGGCGTTGAATGTAATAGAGATGTTAAGAGATGAGCATATTCTTACATCAGTTATAGGCCATTATGGCAATATATTAAAGCTTCGTCCACCAATGGTATTTTCAGAGAACGATATAGATTGGTTTGCAACATCGCTGGATAAATGTATTACAAAGCTTGAAAACAAATAAATTGAAAAAATCGGACACAGACATTAAACATCTGTGTCTTATTTTTTGCTTACAACAAGAATTTTACATAAGATTTACAGTACAATTATTGTAAGTTTACCACATAGGGATATAGTAATGACAATTCGTTGTACAACAGTATACGAATAAATATATCTCATTATGTGGAGGAAAAAATGAAGAGAAGTAAGAATTTATTAAGAAAAAGTGCAGCACTTGCTGCAATGTCAACAGTTCTTGTAAGTCAGGCACCACTTATTAATGCATTTGCATATGGTGAGGCAGATGTAAGTCAGAGTACATTCAAGCAGGATACAGATAATTCAGCTGATTTCCAGAACTGGCTTTCTAATGTATGGCAGGGAGGAGAAAAAGCTTATGCACAGACTGAAAATATAGCTTTAACTCCAGGTTCAGATGCGGCAGATCTTAATTTTTCATGGTATTCAGCTGGAAAAGGAACACCGGCAGTAAAGGTATGGAAGGATGGTTCAAAGTCATCAGCCAAGGTTGTAACAGGTAATGCAGAGGCTATCAGTGCTGAGAACTGGCAGGGAAAGTCATACAGTGCAGCCAATAAGGTAAACATAGCAGATTACTTTGAAGAGAACACACAGTATCATTACCAGTACACAGACAATTACACAGGAGATGACAGTGTATGGTCTGCTGAATATGATTACACAACTAAGGCAACTGATAAGTTTTCGGTTATTCTTACCGGTGACCCTCAGGTTGGTGCTTCAGGAAGCAGTTCAGATAAATCAGCTAATGATGCCAGTGTTGCAAGAGATGCATACAACTGGAATAAGACAATGCAGCAGGCATTAAAGACATGTCCTGATGCATCATTCCTCTTATCAGCAGGTGACCAGATTAACCAGTCAGGAGCAGCTAAAGCAGAGGATAAGAAGACAAGAGAGAGTGAGTATGCAGGATATCTTTATCCATCAGTATTCAGAAGCCTTCCAATCGCTGCCACAATTGGTAACCACGATATGGCTGGTGCAGATTACTCAGCACATTTTAACAACCCTAATTCAGAGGATAAGTTAGGAAGTACAGCAGCAGGAAGCGATTTCTATTTTAATTATGGAGATGTGTTATTCATATCATTAAACAGCAACAACCGTAATCAGGAGGAACACAGAACATTTATGAAAAAAGCTGTTGCAAGCAACCCTGATGCAAAGTGGAAGGTTGTAATATTCCATAGTGATATCTATGGTTCAGGACAGCCACATGCAGATACAGATGCTGCTACTAACAGAATTGTATTTGCACCATTAATGGATGAATTTAACATTGATATATGTCTTACAGGACATGACCACACATTTTCAAGAAGTTATCAGATTCTCGATGGAAATGTAGTTGACTATGATATAAGCAGCGGTTCGGTAACTAATCCGGATGGAACTCTTTATATAACAACAGGTTCAGGCTCAGGTTCTAAGTACTACAATCTGCTTAACTATACACCATACTATATTGCAGAAAGAACTAATGCATGCCTCCCATCATTCTCGACAATTGATTTTTCAAGCGGCTCACTTACTATCAAGACATATGACTACAATGGTAATAAGTATGCTGATGATTTTACAATCAATAAGACTAATACAGATATGTCAGTGGATGAGGTTATTAATAATGCAGAGGCTTTAATTAACGGCACAGAGATTAATTATACAGAAGCCAGCATGAATTCCCTTAAGGATGCTCTCTCAGCATTAAAGAAGATTAAGGTAGCATATACAACAGACAAAGACCCAATGCTTGCAGATATCGTAAATAATTATGGTAAGGATACTGACAGGGTGTCAGGATATGGTTCTGTAAAGAATGCAGCAGACAAGTCAACGTCTGAGAGCGGAAAGAGTGTTAACAGATTTAAGAAGGGTGTATCAACGCTTCTGGACAAGACAATATACATTCAGGCACAGGAAGGAGCACAGGCACAGCTTGCAGATTATAAGTCAGAGAATGCACCTAAGATTGATGCCAGGGCATTAGAGAATGCAAAAACTGCAGTTGTTAATGCAATTAATGCGCTTACTGTACAGGAGGATAACAATACTGTAACGGAACCATCTGCACCGGCAGAAGGTTCATCAGCAGATAACTCATCAACCAATAATTCTTCGACAGATAATGGCAAAGCTCCACAGACAGGAGATAACATGCTTGCAAGAGTATATGCTTGTATGGCTGCCGCAGCAGCAGGCATCGGCGCTGTTATAGTTGGAATCAGAAAGAAGGAAGACATTTGCGAAAGATAATAGACACATTTGGTAAATACCTTGTTGTGGCACTTATTATGATTGCGATGTTTCTATTCTACACCAGTGTAGAAAGAAAACCACTGCTTGCAAAAGACAATACTAAGTTTGTTAAGGCAGTAGTTATACAGAATGATAATGAAGACCTTCAGGCTGCCGCTGACTTAGAAAGCGGCGATAGCCAGGAGGTTGTTTTACGTATTAAATCAGGAAGCCACAAGGGAGAAGAAGTAAAAGCGTACAGTCTTAACGGATATCTGTACGGTGCCAACTGTAAGGTTGGAACAATGGTAATAGCTAATATAAGTGAATATAATGGAAATCTCTCAGCCAATGTATATAATTATGACCGTGAACCAGAGATAATTGCGTTATTAGCAGCATTTTTCGGACTTATGTGGCTGGTTGGAGGAAAGAAAGGTTTCAATTCAGTACTCGCACTTATATTCACATTTGCAGTTGTAGTAATGATGTATATTCCGATGATGTATATAGGTGTTTCACCATTTATTGCAGCTACATTATCAGTTGTCATAATTACGCTGATAACATTTATTCTACTGGCAGATTTTCAGAAGAAATCAATTGGCGCTATGCTTGGTACAATAGCCGGAGTGGTTGTATCAGGTCTTATAGCACTTGTTTTCGGACATTTTGGACATGTAACAGGATATAATGTTGATGATATAGAGAATCTAATATATGTAGGTCAGAATTCAAAGCTTGACATAGGCGGTATGCTGTTTTCAGGCATACTGATTGCATCGTTAGGAGCAGTAATGGATGTTGCAATGTCAGTTTCATCATCATTACATGAGATTAAAGAAAACAGACCTGACATATCAGCAAAGGAAATATTCCATGCAGGAATTAATATTGGACGTGATATGATAGGAACAATGTCTAACACACTTATTCTTGCTTATGCAGGAGGAAGTCTGGGACTTGTCATGATAATATACGCATATTCATACCAGATGCACCAGATTCTTAACATGTACTCGGTTGCAATTGAGATAATGCGTGGAATATCAGGAACAATGGGCATAATACTTACAGTGCCGATAACTTCATTGATAATGTCAGTTCTGCTGACACAGAAAGGGAAGAAGTAAGATATGAGCTTGCCGTGATGTGAGTTGGATTTCTGGGCTTTTGAGTCAGAAACATACTAGAATTGATTTGCGCGATATTGTAGTAGGTTTTTAGAAGGAAGCTTATAAGTTGAGAAGAGGCAGAAACCTACTAAGTGGGCAAATATATCAAGTTTAGTATGCTTTTTTCAGTTTAAATGCATCTCTTTTGGAGAATAATTGCTGGGAAAAGCCTACTAAAATGTATCTGGATAATGAATGAGTGGGTTTAATAATTGGAATTAACTTATTAAGTTGGAAAATATACCTACGAAATCGAGAATTCACAGGCGTTTAGTAGGTTTTCAATCCATTCATCACGAGAAAGAATCTGGTTGAATAATTAAATATTATCGTGTATCATTAAAAAAAGAGCCACTTGTTGGCTCTTTTTTTACGAAAAGGACGGGTAGTTAATATGAATCAGACATATATGAAGGAGCAGAAGATACTCCCATTGTTATTAAAAATGTCACTTCCAATGGTAATATCTATGATGGTTAATTCATTGTACAATATTGTTGACAGCTTCTTTGTTGCTAAGATAAGTGAAAATGCGATGACAGCTCTGTCACTGGTATTTCCGGTACAGAATCTTATAAGCTCGGTTATGATAGGATTTGCAATAGGAATTAATGCGGTCATATCATTTTTTATGGGCGCACAGAACCAGAAGCAGGCAGATAAAGCAGCCAGTCAGGGCATGCTCTTAAGTTGTATACACGCTGTTGTGCTTACCGTTATATGTATTGCGGGCATGCCGGTATTCTTAAAAATGTTTACAAAAGATGCAGAGATTGTTTCACTGGGACTTAAATATTCTAATATTGCATTTGCATTTTCAATAATGCTTGGAATTGAGCTTATGTTTGAGAAGGTGTTTCAGGCAGTTGGAAGAATGAATGCTTCTATGGTCTGTCTTATGACAGGCTGTATAGTTAATATTGTGCTTGACCCGATGATGATATTCGGAATAGGCTCATTTCCTGCAATGGGGATTGAGGGCGCTGCACTTGCGACAGGAATAGGTCAGACTTCGGCAGCTGTGTTATATATCATAATATATATTGTTAAGCCTATTCCGGTTAAATTCAGAAAATCGGAGATGAGAATAGAAGGTTCGATGGCAAAAAGACTTTATTCTATTGGTATGCCTGCAAGCTTAAGCCTTGCACTTCCATCTATTCTTATATCAGTGCTTAATGTAATACTTGCTGCGTACTCGGCTGTGTATGTATTCGTTCTTGGAGTATATTACAAGCTGCAGACATTTCTGTATCTGCCGGCCAACGGAGTTGTACAGGGAATGAGACCGCTTATGGGCTATAACTATGGAGCAGGAGAGCATGAGAGAGTAAGAAAGATATATAAGACATCAATGGTACTTATATTTGCTATTATGGCAGCAGGTACAATTCTCTGTCTTGCAATACCGGGGTCACTTATCGGTCTGTTTACAAGTAATCCAGATACAATAAGTGCTGGCGAGACAGCGTTAAGAATAATAAGTGCCGGATTTATTGTATCAACGGTATCAGTTACTTCGGCGGGTGCGCTTGAAGGACTAGGGAAAGGATTTCCGTCACTTATTATATCTGTATGCAGATATGTTGCTGTAATAATTCCTGTTGCATTCATAATGTCAAGGATAGCCGGAGCTGTTGGCGTATGGCATGCTTTCTGGATTACAGAGGTGATTACATCAGTAATTTCTTATATGGTTTATAAGAAAAATGTAAAGTAATTATAAAAATGTCTTCTTGACATTGCTTGAACTTGAAAATACAATAGTTGTATATGCAACAATTGGAGGTGCAAGTAATGTTGAGAAGAATTTTTTCTTATATGAAAGAATATAAGAAATACGCATGGCTGGCGCTTATATGTATAGGTGTTGAAGTTGTGCTTGAGATTATGGTACCTAAGCTGATGGCTGACCTGATTGATATAGGTGTGACCAATTCAGATGTTCCATATATAATAAACAAAGGTATCCAGATGGCTGTATGTGCAGTTGCAGCGCTTATATTAGGTGTGGGAAGTGCAAGATTTTCTGCGCTTGCAGGTCAGGGACTGGGTGCTAATATAAGAAAGGCTGAGTATGAGAAACTTCAGTCTTATTCATTTTCTAATATAGACCATTTCAGTGTTTCGTCATTGGTTACACGACTCACAAGTGATGTAACTAATATCCAGAATGCTGTATCGACAGGAATGCGTCCATTTGGACGAAGTCCGGTAATGCTGATATTTGCAACGACTCTGGCATTCAAGATTAATTCAACACTGGCGCTGGTCTTTCTTGTAGCACTGCCAGTTCTGGCAGTCCTGCTCATCATAATAATCATTAATGTTGGTCCACGATATGGAAGAATGCAGGGAGCAGTCGACCTTGTAAACAGGTGTATAGAGGAGAATCTTACAGCAGTAAGAGTTGTTAAATCATATGTGCGTGGTGACTATGAGATTGAAAAATTTAGGAATGTTAATGATAATCTGAAAAACGAATCAGAGAAAGCATTTGGAATAGCTGTACTTAACATGCCTGCTATGCAGTTCGTTATGTATTCTACAATTCTTGGTATTCTACTTATTGGCGGAAGACTGATTAATTCAGGACAGATGATGATTGGACAGCTTACTTCTTTCTTGAGCTATGTTCTTCTGATACTTAATTCACTTATGATGATGTCAAATGTGTTCCTTCTTATGACAAGGTCACTTGCTTCTGCAGAAAGAATCATGAAGGTAATTGATGAGCCGATTGATATAACTGATGAGAATGCAAAGGACATTGAAGTTAAGAAGGGTGAGATTGAATTTAACCATGTCTGGTTTAAATATAAGGATACTGCTAAAGAATATGTGCTGTCAGATGTTTCATTTCACATTAATGCAGGACAGACAGTCGGAATAATCGGCCAGACAGGTTCATCAAAGACGACGCTTATCCAGCTTATTCCAAGACTTTATGATGCAAGTAAGGGTGAGATTAAGATAGATGGAATTAGTGTTAAGGAATACCCGGTAAGACATTTAAGAGATGCAATCTCAGTTGTATTGCAGAAGAATACGCTGTTTTCAGGCTCACTTATTGATAACTTAAGATGGGGTGATGAAAATGCGACTCTGGATGAGATTAAAGAGGCATGCAGCATAGCGTGTGTTGATGAATTCATAGACAGGCTTCCTGGAGGATTTGATGCAGAGATGGGACAGGAAGGTGTTAATGTATCAGGCGGACAGAAGCAGAGAATATGTATTGCAAGAGCAATATTAAAGAAGCCGAAGGTTCTTATTCTTGATGATTCAACGAGTGCGGTTGATACTGCAACTGAAGGAAAGATAAGAAATGCACTTGCAAAGAAGCTGCCTGATATGACTAAGATTATAATCGCACAGAGAATTTCATCAGTGTGTCATGCAGACCAGATAATTATTATGGACGGCGGTCGTGTGGACGCAATCGGAACACACGAAAGTCTGTTAAAGACTAATAAGATATATCAGGAAATATATGAATCACAGAAGGAAGGAGCTGATCTTTAATGGCTAAGTATGTTGGATATAAAAGACCAAAGGACACTAAAAAGACTGTTAAGCATCTCCTTTTATATCTGGGTCATTACAAATGGGCATTTCTGCTTATAGCAATTCTTGTATTTATAAGCGCAGGTGCAGGAATCATGGGAACATTTTTAATAAAGCCTGTTGTTAATAATTTTATCGTGCCGGGTAATATGAAGGGACTTATCATAGCTGTGTGCGGAATGGGTGTTATGTATGCGTGTGGTGCGCTGTCAACGCTTGGCTACAACAGGCTTATGGTGCATACTTCCCAGAAGGTAGTAAGCGAGATTCGAATGGACCTTTTTAAGCACACACAGAAGCTTCCGTTAAAATATTTTGATAATAATACACATGGTGAGATTATGAGTCATTTCACTAATGATATTGATACGGTTCAGGAAGCAATGAACAATAGTTTTGCCATGGTAATACAGAGCTTTCTTACGCTTTTTGGAACTATAACAATGATGCTGGTATTAAGTGTAAGGCTGACTATTATTGTCGTTGTTTTTCTTATTCTTATGTTCATCTTTATCAAATACAATGGTAAACGCAGCAAGAAATATTATCACAGACAGCAGAAGGAGCTTGGCAATATCAACGGTTTTGTTCAAGAAATGATGGCAGGTCAGAAGGTTGAAAAAGTATTTAACCATGAGCAGAAGAATTTTGAAAAATTCTGTGAGATGAATGAGAGCTTTAGAAAGGAATCGACTAATGCACTTGCATATTCGGGCATGCTTATCCCGGTAATTGTAAGTCTGTCATATTTCAATTATGCGCTTTCTGCCTGCGTTGGAGGCATATTTGTAATAAAAGGAATCATGGACCTTGGCAGCATATCTGCATATCTTGTGTATGTAAGACAGAGTGCCATGCCATTAAACCAGTTCACACAGCAGGTTAATTTCATACTTTCAGCGCTTTCGGGAGCTGAGAGAATATTTGACATGATGGATGAGGCAGAGGAGCCTGACGAAGGGAAAGTAACTTTGTGCAATGTCATTAAAAATGCGGATAATACCCTTACAGAAACTTCTGACAAGACAGGATTTTTTGCATGGAAGCTGCCGGCAGGGGAGCTTATTGAGCTTAAGGGTGATGTAAGATTTAATGATGTTGTGTTCGGATATGTGCCTGAAAAGATGGTACTTAACAAGATTTCGTTATTTGCAAAGCCAGGACAGAAGATAGCATTTGTTGGTTCGACAGGAGCGGGAAAGACTACTATTGTTAATCTTATAAACAGATTTTACGATATCCAGTCAGGTACGATTACTTATGACGGCATTGATGTTATGAATATTAAGAAAGACGACCTGAGGAGTTCACTTGCAATGGTAATTCAGGATACACATTTGTTCACAGGAACTATTGCGGATAATATAAGATATGGAAAGCTTGATGCAACTGACGAGGAAATCAGGGAAGCAGCTAAGATTGCCAATGCTGATTCATTTATAACAAGACTTCCCCAAGGGTATGACACGATGCTTACTGCTGATGGCAGCAATCTTTCGCAGGGACAGAGACAGCTTCTTGCTATCGCGAGAGCAGCGATTGCCAAGCCGCCGGTGCTTATTCTAGATGAGGCGACAAGCTCGATTGATACACGAACTGAGCGGCTTATTGAGAATGGCATGGACGCAATAATGGAGGGAAGAACAGTATTTGTTATCGCTCACAGACTTTCGACAGTAAGAAATTCTAATGCTATAATGGTGCTTGAAAAGGGCGAAGTAATCGAGCGCGGCAGTCACGATGAACTGCTTGAGCAGAAAGGCAGATATTATCAGTTGTATACAGGACAGTTTGAGCTTGATTAAGAGAGGAATGAAATATGGATAAGAAAACAAAGAATGTATTTTTTGATATAGAAATGTTAAGAAGAAGACTGATAAGACCATATTTTATAGAGCTTGGGCTTACAGTTGGCCAGGGGCAGCCAAGAATTCTTAAGGAATTAAGAGAACATGGGATTATGAATCAGAAAGAGCTGGCGGATGCTTGCCTTATGGATGTAACTACGATGTCAAGAACATTAGACAGAATGGAAAAGGATGGTCTGTTAAAGAGAGAAAATAATCCGGCAAGCAGGCGCTCATGGAATGTGCTTCTCACAGACTGCGGACATGAAAAGGCCGATGAAGTTATTAAAATATTCAATAAGGTTGATGATGTAATATTTAAAGGATTCAGCGAAGAAGAGGTGCAGACACTATCTGTTATGGCAGGCAAAGTTGAGAAAAACCTCTGGGAGGCAATTAAGAATGAAGAGCATAGATAAAATTAAGGATATATCTTGTTGGTAAGAGCCGGAAACCTACTAGATAGAGAGATATTAGGATATTAGTAGGTCCATTGGATGTGAGATGTATGGCATGTAAGGTCTGGAAACCTACTAAATAGAATGATATATGAAATTTAGTAGGTGTTTTGGATATGAAATCTGTCTTTGAACAACAGAATAACTATAAAGAGACCTACTATATTCGATGAGAACATCAAGTTAGTAGGTCTTTTAAACAAAATTAATATGTAATTGTAAGAATTAAACCTACTAGATTAAATCCTATGAAGCTTTTAGTAGGTTTTGCCAACATCCCTGCCTATAAGAATATGAATTACAGACTTACCTTCTTATCAAGAAGAACGGCACTTCCGAATGTGCATGCAACCACCATTAATAACTGGAATATGGTAGCTGGAAGGCTTGACATTAATGCCTGGGATAAGCTGTCTGGATTCTTATAAAGTTCAGGCAACAAAGAGGAAATCTTAATTGTTGCATATGCAAGGACACAGAATAATACAACTGAGATAAATCCTTTAATCTTCTTGTTCTGCAAGGCAGTTGAAGATAGTGTTATGGCAAAGTATGCAAGTGATATAAGGAAGAAGAAAGCTATAAGGAATGATATTATTCCAGCTACAATATTAATAATTATATTGACAACATCAATACCCATAATCTTTAACATTTCTGAGAAATTCTTGAGTGCGTCAGCCAGGTCACCAAAGGCACCAGCCATCATGAATATATCAAGAACTCCGAAGCCGATGAATATTGCTGAAATTCCTATTCCAATAATCAGTGTATAGAGCAGTTTTGATGTAATTATGCTAAGAGATGAATTAGGTGTCATAAATATCAGGTAACTGCTTTTGCTTGAAAGTTCTCTATAATATGTTACAACTCCAAATATAAATACAATAAAATAACTTACAGAGGCAGCTATTATTAAAAGTCCTCCGAAAAGGCTTGTATAGTTAAGATTTTCAGTCAGGCAGAAAAACATAAACAGAGCCTGAAGTACACAGATAATACCTGCCACGATTCCTATACCGAGAAGATTCTTTCTCAATTCGTATTTTGTTAATTTTAACATTGAAGATTCCCCCTTTTAATATGCATAAATGCGTTTGTACTGGTCAACGATTGACATGCCCGAAGCTGTTCGTAAATTTTCAGCATCTCCCTGTGAAACAATCACACCGTCTTTGATAAATACTGCGTAGTCAATAACAGCTTCAAGCTCATCAACAAGGTGGCTCGACATGATGATAATATTATCAGGTGAAGCCTTGCTGATTACCGCATTGATAACCTGCTCTCTTGCAACAATATCAACACCGTTAAGTGGTTCATCAAGCATAATAACAGATGCATTTCTTGAAAGATTAACAGCAAGCTTAAGCTTAGCCATCATTCCTGATGACATCTTGCTGGCTTTCATGTCAGGCGTAAGCTTCATCTCATTAAGATAGTTGTAGTACTGGTCAAGTGAGAAATCCTCAAAAAAATCAGCATAATACTTTCCAATATCAGCACAGCTCATATAGTTATAAAAATAACTTTCAGTAGGCATATAAGCTATGTGTTTCTTAGTTTCTACTCCTATTGGAACACCTGAAAGAGTGATGTCCCCGGAAGTGGGTTTTACCAGACCTGCTATCATCTTCATTAAAGTTGTTTTACCGCTTCCGTTAGAGCCGAGCAGAGCGTATATTCTGCCAGGCATGAAGTCGATGGAAACACCATTAACGGCAGTCATCTTCATATACTTTTTAGTAACATTTTTACATTGCAGCATAATTAAATCCCTCCATATTTTATTCGTGATAATTCTTAATGAGATTAATAATCTCATCTTTAGAAAAACCAAGGCTTGTCATTCCGGAAATGAAAGTCTCAATCATTTCACTGGAAAGTTCTGCCTTTAATGTATCAATCAGATGCACATCCTCTGATACAAATGTGCCAAGACCTCTTTTGGTATAGCACAGACCACACTGTTCAAGTTCATTGTATATTCTTGCAGCAGTGTTAGGATTGACCGTGTACTGTACGGCAAGTTCCCTGGTTGATGGAAGCTTGTCGCCAAGCTTAATCTCACCGGTAAGAATTCTTTTTTTAATATCATCGATTACCTGAAGATAAATTGGTATATTAGCCTTATAGTCCATAATCCCTCCTCCTGTAATAGGTAATGTACACATGACGCGTACCTGTGTACTAGCACAATAGTACACTATAACAATATAACTGTCAACAGGAATAATAAAAATAGTAAAATTTTTAAAAATGGTGTATGATAACTTAGAAAAAATGTAGAAGGAATACAGTATTTATGACGGTTCAGCAGGCATATAAAATATTTGATGTCAGATCAGATATTACTAAGATGGAATTGAAGAAGCGGTACAGACGGCTTATGCATATGGTGCATCCGGATGCTGTGCTAAACAGAGATAAATCAAACAAAGAAAATGTATATAGATACAGTGCATATGAAATTAATGAAGCATATACTGTTCTTTTCAATCAGACTGGGCAGGAATCATTGAAGAGTAACTATAAATATGATTATAAATATTCCGAATATGATGAGAAATATTATGGCACTGATCAGGAAAATGAAGAATATGATTTTACAGCTCCAGAGAATGAACATGCCTTTTGCCAACGCAATGTGTATCATTATGCTGAAGATTACAATGGCAACAACATTGGAAGATTTAAGGTTGCACGAGGCAGATATATGTGGATGCCAGAGGAGGATTTTAAGTTGTTTCTGCGCAGTATATATGAATGTAGTGAGGAACTTCTTAACAGAATTGATGAAGAAACAGGAAGAGTGCATGATTCAGAATACAAAATCATATATCAGGCAGAACTTGCATATCTATTAGCACAGCAGTTTACTGCAACATCAGATACATTGGGAAATATTCTTACATCAATTGATGATGCTGCAAATGTATTTTATGTCGGAGCAATGCTTGAAATGTCACCTGAATCTGGATTTATCAAAGCTGGAATGAAGCTGTTTCCGGCAGGAATAAAAAAGCATAGACTGTATTTAATGACTCGTTCGGGAAAAGAAGCGGGATACATATCATTTAAAGATGACAGATTATATTATGTGCTTATTCCGATACTTGAGCAGAAGCGTGCAATGGTAAAGATAGAAGTATCTTCGAAGCAGGACAGACATAATACAATGGGAGAGAAGAAATATAAGAACATTGATTTGTGGGTTAAAATCGGAAATGATGCAACATTTCCTGAAAATATTAATATGAGAATTGAAGATTTGCTTAACAGCTACCATGAAAGCAAGTAAAAGTGGTAAGAAAAGCGGTCATATCAGAATAGAATCTGATGTGACCGCCTTTATCATTTAATTCTTAGACTGTGCGTCAGTGCTGTTGTCCTGACTGTCTGACTTGGCTCTGTCAAGCCACACACCAAGTCCACAGGCAGCAACAGCAAGAACAATGACGATACCGACTGTTATATTACCTAACATATTATTATTCATCCTTTCAAACTTAGTCAAACATAGATATTCCGAAACGAAGCTTTCTGTAAAATTTATATACAATGGTGCCGAAAATACCTACAGTTATTCCAACGGTGGATGCAACAGATACACCTCCACCCAGAATAATACCAATTATCATTAAAATATTCATATATTTTGCCTCTTTATATAGTTATATAATACTACTAATAATATATACAAATGATGTATTAATAAAATTGTTCTGAGTTAATGATATTCTGTTATTTCTTGCCGTCAGTCTGATGGATGTAATTAAGAGTGACAGTGGTGCTGCATGTGACAGAGTCATGCATTACGCCTGTCTGTTTGAAATAGATACTGATACCGATAACTGCACACAGCCCACAAAGCAAGAATTGGAATATGCGTAATACATTGCGGGAACTGCTACTGTCTGCTGTAAGATTAGTGATTGATGTCCTCACGAGTCCGAGCATTTCAGTTGTACATGGCATGGTATCACTGACAGAAGGCTCAGGTGTAGCGAATACCTTAGCTTCTGATGTAGAAAAAGAGTTCACTTCAGGAGTATTCACACGAGCCCTGTCAAGGCACATGCCAATAAGGAAAAATGTTATTACAAATATGCAGCTTAACAGTTTTTTAAAGCTTTTCTTCATAAGAACATCTCCTTTCTAAAGTGAATTCATGTTCCTAATATATCATATTCTGAAATCTGAATAAAGAGATATTTAGATGGTGTCAGATATTTTTTATGTCTTTTTTTACAATAAAATGGTTATTTTTTACATTTTATGTTTCAAGGATTAAAAATTATTATAATTGAGGTGTATAGTCAGAGAAGATATTGATATGTGGTACATATGAAAATTTGGTTAGATGATTTAAGGGTTGTACCTGACGGATATGAAACAGATAAGTCTGTCAATGAGAACTGGAAAGCATGATAAACTTCCACAGAAGTATATCGCTATCGTTTAGGAGTGCCTGAGAGCTTATGAGAATAAGGTTTATAACATTCTTTTTACTTTTGTCACATCATCCATAACGGAAGCAATCTTTTGATGAAGTTCATTAAAACCATCTAAGTTGTTGGTGATAAAGCAATCATGCTTATCCTTAGCAACATCAAATTCCTACATAAATCATAATAAAACTCCTTTGAAATGAATTTGATACTGTTTTAGAACCATAGGGTGCTACTTGCGAATGTAACCTCGTTCTAAATAAACCGTCATGCGGTATCTAACTGATTAACAAATGAACAAAGAGACTGTGGTTGGAGCCTTCCTAAAACCATCAAGTGGTAGGAGAAATTAAACAATCCACAGCATCTTATATATCATAGTCGAACCTACAGAAGAGGTAAAGAACGGACAATGACTTTAATGGTTACAAAGACCTTGGAGAGTGTCTCTAAAAACTACTATATAATACGAGGAAAAGATAAAGAAGGTCATCGAATTAGAGTAGATGAGAAATATCATCCAACAACAGTTTCGTATATTGAACAAAATGGTGACAGAGTTCGAGTTGTAGCATCTTCAAAAGAAGAGGCTAAGGAAATGATTCAAAAAAACTTTCCAGAATGAAGATGCTGGAGAATGTAATACAAGAGGCTTTGGATAAAGTCGATGAGGTGGAAACACATTTTTCACAGCCAGAGATTCAGTATGATGCAAAACAGAGAAATCAGAAGGTGTGAAAAAGTTATTTAAATTTTCCATAATACTGAATCTATTATTAGACTAATGAGCGCAGTACTTTAAGATTATAAATTCTTGAAAAGCACGTTTTTTTTATGATTTCGACGAGCTGGACTATAGGTGTATCATTAAAATGAGTTATAGAGCATATACAAGATTATTATTTATATTATTTTTGTACTTTATAAGGTTCAAATAGGTAGGATGGACTAAAATATTAATAAAAATGATATGGCGTTAGTAATATTTATGTGGTACACTAGAAAAAAAGAGGTGATAAAAATGGAAGGTAAGTTTAATATTTGGCAAAAATGCTTAGAAATTGTATGCTTTGTATTGATTCTGGCATCTAGTATATATAAAGGACTTTTTTGTGATGGAGATATGGGGGTAGTAATTACTTTGTCCTTTGTTGCAATTTTATTATTTATAATTTTTTCAATTGCAGCGTTATTTCCAGCAACATGGAGAATGACTGATCGAGAGAAAGAGAAAATTAGTGATTTAAAACGATACCAAGAGAAATACACTAGTATATTTGTTATTGTAAATTTAGTGTTGAGTATTTTTATGGCTTTGCTAATATTAGTAATAGGATGATGCGTTGTTATAAAAATAGAAAATATCAACCATCAGATGAGATTCAGTTTTGGGGAACTATAGTAGCTGTTATTATTGTTGGAGGAACATTAGCAGAAGATGTGTTTACAGGTGGCGGCGGAATTGCAGACGATGGAGTATCATTTTATCTTGCATATAAGTTAATGTTTGGATTATAAGAAAGGAGTATTATGTCATTTAATTCACGGTTTAAACATATTTTCGGTGAAATATTCCAATCAGAGGGGTTTAAATATTGTTCTAAACTGAATGTCTTTGCCAAAATGTTGAATGAGGATTTATTGGCATTTATAGGTGTGAAATCAGCTCCTATATGGAATAAAGGTTCAAAAGGATTTATGATTTCAGCAGGTATTATTTCTACATATTATGATTCTGTTGAAAAGAATTCTGTTTTGATGATAGGGCATGACTTGAATTTATTTCTTCCCAAAAATGAAGTGAGAGTAAGTTTTGAATATGATGATAACACAATGGAAGAGATTATTTCAATTACGGCTTTATATGTGAGAGAACATTTGCTTCCTGTAATCAATCAAGTATTCGATTTTAATTCTTATATCGAATATTTAAAAAAATATTCGATTGATTTATTATGGAATTGCGATTCTTTTAAAGGTGAATCTCTAATTCTGATAAAAGCAGATAACCATGACGATTTTCAAAAGTTTTTCCAGCAACAACTGGATGAATTATACGCACGAATTGATGCTGGAGATGTGGGTGATGGTTATACGAAAGAAATGGCATATAATGATTTATTCCATGGTATTATTGAATCTATTGTTTATCCTCGTGATAAAGTATATTCTGACAAGGATTTATACAATGAAGCACTGAAAGAAGCAGAGAGAAGAAAAAATGAGAACATGAGAAAATTATATAGCTATAAATTATTGTAGAACAGGGGACTTATAATAATGGTTCATTCTGATAGAATGTGGTTTAGATATTGTAGGGAATAAAATATATTTGAAAAATAATTGTAGAGAAGATTATATCATATGGATGAAGGGGGATTTTTAATATCATGGGAATATTATAATAGTGAACCAAGGTAGTGTAATAAAGTAGAAACTGGTGATAAGGAGTCAACTTTACTTTATTTGTATTTACACTGTTAATTGTATCATATTCATAGGAATAAACTTGAAGCATTTCAATCAGTTCACCATGTCAAATTTATGTGTATATTTTATAAGATTTTAGTTCACTTGTTTTTCCTTTATGAGAGTTTGTAAATCCATATGGGAAGATATAACATAATGGAAAGCTGACTTGTGATAAACTTAGTGTTTTCAAGGGCTTAAGGAATATTTGATAATTAAATATAACAATTATTAAATTCCTTGGAATAGATAAAATCTCAATCCCAGTTTATTGAATTAAAAAGCTAATATTTGAGGTGTAAGATATGAAACTGAAGAATATTTTGACTGTTGTTAAGGATTTAGAAAAAGCCAAGAAGTTTTATCATGATTTGTTTGGACTTGAAGTATTACTTGATAATAACGGGATTGTAATTATGACAGAAGGACTTGTGCTGCAGGATGAAAAAATCTGGCATGACCTTGTGAAGAAAGATATTGTTCACAAAAATAATTCAACTGAACTGTATTTTGAAGAAAAAGATATAGAAGCTTTTGTTGAGAAGTTAGAGAAACTTTATCCCAAAGTTGAATATGTTCATAATCTTATGACTTACAGCTGGGGACAGAAAGTGGTTAGATTTTATGATTTGGATGGTAATTTGATAGAGGTTAGAACGCCAATGTAATGTGATATGATTTAGTGTTGTTGATATCACTAAGACAATGTAAATAGTTGGTATTGAAGCTGTATTAATGATAGTAACACAGCTTTTTTAACTTTTTTTTAAAAATAGATATACTTATTATACTGAAATTGTTATGTATTCTTAAATTTTTAAAATGTATAATCAAGACAAGTACAGCAAATGCTTAATCAATATGGAAATGATAATAATATAATATTTGATAATACTTGTTATGGTATGCATAAATATGTTTTTTGCAGATATATGGACTGTTTTTTATTGTATTTGGATTATTTGTGATTGTATTCTATAGCAGTGTTAAGGAATTTTTTAAAAATATTGTGCTATTCTGTGCAGCATGCTTTATTGCTTTTATGATTTGCCATTTTATGGACTTCAATGATGAGACTATGTATGTTGTAGTATTTGCAATGAGCTTATACATTGTATTAAAAGCATATAAAATACTTGATTCGCGAGACACATTTGTAGTATTTACGGCGGTAACTCTTATGTTTTTTTCGGCTGCAGAGATAGGAATTGTGAATGGTATACTTAAAATTAACAATCTATATGTGACAATACTGTTAATATTAATGTCAATGCTGCTTTTCATAGTGATTGAATATTTTCACGATATGGAAATTGTATATCTAGAGCGTCAGATTATGAATAATCAGATAAGCGTATATAAGGAACAAGTTACTGTACTGAAAGCCTCAGAAAATTTTACAAGAGGAATAAGGCACGATATAAAAAATCACATGCAGGTATTATATGGGCTTATTGATAATAATGAACTTGATAATGCAAAGTCATATATTGATGACATAACAGAAAAAGTTAATCAGTTTAAACCAGTAGTAAATACTGGAAATATTGAATTAGACTCTATTATTAATGGCAAAATAAATATTATTAAATCACTTGATTTCCAGATAAATAAGAGAATAACAATCCCTGAAAACATGCCAATAGATGCATATGATATGGTAGTTGTTGCGGGAAATCTTTTTGATAATGCTATAAATGCCGAGAAGAAGATTTCTGGTGTTCATATTATTGAGTTTAGCATGGTTTATAATAAAGGAATGCTGATGATTCGGATGTGTAACGGTTGTAATAAGATAAAAAATAAAGAGAAAACACATGTTACAGTATCAAATATACCACCAGAGATGAAAAGCAAAGATATGGATTCGTTAATACATGGTTATGGAATAAAAAATGTACTGAATGTAGTTGAGAAATATCAGGGGAGTATGTATTTTGAAATGCTTGATGGAAGATGGATTGTAGATGTAAACATGATTATTCCAACTTTTCAGCGAGTTTGACATTCCTGCGCAAAATAGGTAAAATACATATAAATATATGCATTTGGAAACATGAAAATGCATCGTGAATCAGGAGGAATTTAATATGGCATGTTTTATAGTACCAGGTACTGAAGCTATCGTTACAACAGCGATAACTAAGATTGTTGAAAAGAAAGAGAAGAAGGAAATATGTTCGTGCGAGACAGAAGGTGCTTTAGAAGCAGTTAAGGAAGAAAAGGCGCTTCCATTTTCAAGAAAGTTAAAGTGGCTTAATAATATGCTTTGGGGTGGAACAGCTTTACTTGCATTCGAGCATGTATGGCATGGCGAGGTTACACCATTCTTTCCATTCTTAACAGCTGCAGGTAATCCAGATGATGCTGTGCAGATGTTACATGAGATGGCAACTGCAGGTGTTGGTATGGCAGTGGTTGTTACAGCTGTGTGGGTCGGCATGGTAGCAATAGCTTCCGGAGTAGAAAAGAAAGCAGCTAAGGAAGCAGAAGTTAAAGGATTGGAGAGATAATTATGACATTACTTATAGCTGTATTTGCAGCGGTTATAACAACTATCATATGGTATACTAATGACAAGCGTTCGCGGTTAAAACTTGGAACACTTGCGCTTATGTACTGGGGTGCATCACTTATGTGGATGGTAGATGCAGTTGTGGAATATATTGAACTGGGGGCAGAGTACTTTACTCCGGTGTCATCAGATATGCTAAATGATGCATTTTTGGGCTTATCAGTTGTAGCTTTCGGACTTATCATATGGCTTGTCATACTTATGGTTAAAGATCCGCTTGGAGTAGTACGCAAGACTGTACTTAATAAATAAAGAAGATTTTGGGGATATGGATTTTAAGAGAAAAGAACTTGTTAAAAATGCTAAGAAGAACTTAAAAAAACATTACTGGCTGTTAGTAGCAGTCTGCCTTTTTGCGGCTTTCATTGGCTCTGAATTTACGGAGACGATGGAAGCCTTTAAAAGTTTAGGAACAGTTAACAATGAAATTCAGGGTGCAGCATCGGTTGAAGTAAATGTTGATACTGTCGCCAACAGTTCGGTTGTAAGTTCAGTGGTTCAGGCAATGGGCGCAGTAATCACGGGCGATGAGGATTTTGGAAGGACGCAGTCTGATGCGAAGGTTTCAGAAGCAAAAGACAATGCAACCAAGGTGCTGGGCAGAACAAGAGGAGTATTTGCATCAATAGTTAATGGTATAACATCAGGCGGAATTGTATTTACATTTGTGGATTCACTATCATCAGTCATAAGTTCAAGAAGGGCAGTAGTGCTTATACTTCTTATAGCGGCACTTATGGTATATGTGTTTATAACTTTTTTTATCAAGAAAACTTATCTTGTTATATCAAGAAGAATAGTGCTTGAAACGCGCACATATGATGCTGTTCCACCTGGAAAGTTCATGTTTCTTCTCCGGGTAAAAAGATGGATGAAGGCATCGTGGGTGCTTATTGTCAATAATGTATATGAAATATTATGGTCACTTACAATTGTGGGTATATTTGTGAAGCGTTTTTCATACATGCTGGTGCCATACATTATTGCGGAGAATCCTGATATGAAGGCAAATGAGGCTATAACCTTATCAAGAAAGATGATGAAAGGCTACAAATGGAGGGCGTTTCTCTATGGATTATCATTCATTGGCTGGACAGTGATTGGAATGGCAACATTAGGTGTCGTGGGGGTTCTGTTTGTGAATCCTTATAAAGCTGCATTTTATGCAGAATTCTATGCAAATGTAAGAGCAGTATATCTTGAAAAAGAACCGGAGGCAGTTCAGTGGCTTAATGATTCATACCTGTATGAAAGACCATCAGAAGCGCGTCTTAAAAATGTATATGCAGATGTATTTAAGCTTATAGACAATCCGCAACCACAGATTGATTTTGATGATTATCACAATTCGAGAATAGGAAGATTGAAGAAATTAAGAGTATTTTTAGCCAACACATTTGGCATAATACTTATTAACAGCAAGGCTGAGCTGGAATTTGAAGAAAAAAAGAAGGAAATGCTTCGTATGAGTAAGAATAAAGCAGAAGCAGTTGGAAAAGCCTATCCTGCCCGTCTTTTCAATCTTAAGGAACACAGAGTTGACCTTGAAAATACAGTATATATGCGTAATTATTCAATACCATCGCTTATACTGATATTCTTTTCATTATGTTTTGTGGGATGGATATGGGAGGTTACGCTTCATCTGATATCGTCACATACATTTGCAAACAGGGGTGTTCTTCATGGTCCATGGCTTCCTATATATGGTTCAGGTGGGATACTCATACTGATATGTCTTAAAAAATTAAGAAATAAGCCTGTTGTGGAATTCTTTGCATCAGTAGTTTTATGCGGATTTGTTGAATATTTTACATCTTTGTATCTGGAAATCAGCTGCGGAAGAAGATGGTGGAATTATAACGGGTATTTTCTTAACCTTAATGGAAGAATATGTGCTGAAGGTCTTTTAGTATTTGGACTTGGAGGAGTTGCAATCGTATATATTATTGCACCGCTTCTTGATAATTTCTTCAGAAAGATTAAACTGAGGGTTGTTGGTGCAGTGTGTGCGGCATTGATAGTTGCATTCATTGTGGATATGGTATATTCCAAAAAGAATCCTAATACAGGTAAAGGAATATCAACATTTAATGATAATACACCAGAATATATGCTGGCAGAAATGTATCAGGGGGCAGAGGACAGGTATGAGGATAGAATATCTTTTAATCAGAAATTTTAAATCAATCAGAGAACTTGAGATTAATGATATTGAAGATGTACTGATTCTTGTTGGCAGAAATAATGCAGGAAAGAGTGTGGTTCTTGACGCAATAAGAGCGGTTACCGGGGATTATGAAGTTTCATTAAGAGATTTCAATGATAACGAAGGTAATATAAGCATTACAGTTCGCATCAGTATTGAAGATGAGGATCTGGCTGTATTGTATCAGAAGGGACAGGTCAGTTCTTTTAAGCATTATGACTTGTGGTATAAGGATTTTTGCAATAAACTTCCATCGTTAAAGGATGGTATTCTTGAATTTGAATATGTATATAGCCGTGATGGTAAGATTAAGTACAGGGACGGAATTAAGAAGAACAATATTTATATAAAAACAGTCCTTCCCAGAATATTCTATGTTGACCACGAAAGACGTAAGTCATCAATTCAGGAAGATCTTATCATGCTGCAGGGTGGAACTGAATATGCAGACCTTAAAGATAACGTGTGTATATTTGATAAGCATAAGATGTGTAATCAGTGCTTTAATTGCATAGGAATTATTAACCGCAAGAAACCGGAACAGTTATCTTTATTAGAAACAGCGAGACTTATGCAGTATAAGCTGTTTAATTTTAATCTTGCTAATTTTGAGAACAAACTTAATGAAAAATTTAAGAACAATGGTGGCATTGGAGAAAGAATTCATTATCAGATTACATTTGATGCAGAAAAACTCATGCATGTTGATACAATTGTTCACAATGAAATGCGTGACATTGATGGGGATGTCAATGACCTTTCTGATGGACTGAACAGTATCTACATTTTGTCACTGCTTGAAACCTATGCGGAATATGGAAGTACTGTGCCATACATTATTCTGATTGAAGATCCGGAAATATATCTTCATCCTCAGTTACAGAAGATAGCAAGTGAAATTCTGTACAAGCTTTCAAGAAAGAATCAGGTTATATTCTGCACGCATTCACCGCAAATGTTATTTAACTTTACTACAAGACAGATTCGTCAGGTGATTAACGATAAAGATAATAATACAGTTGCTACTCCGGAGGCGGATATAGATGATATATTAGATGATCTTGGGTATGCTGCCAATGACCTTATGAATGTGAGCTTTGTATTTATAGTGGAAGGAAAACAGGACAGAAGCCGTCTGCCGCTTCTTCTCGAGAAATATTATTCAGAAGTTATAGATGAGAATGGCAACCTCAATCGTATAGCAATAATTGCAACTAACAGTTGTACAAACATCAAGACTTATGCCAATCTGAAATATATCAATACATTATATCTTAAGGATGAGTTCCTTATGATAAGAGATGGAGATGGTAAGGATGCTGACCGCTTAAGAGACCAGCTTACCAATTACTATAAGCAGCGTGCAAAGCAGGATTATGGCAATCTGCCAAGAGTAACAGACCGTAATGTGCTTATATTAAAATATTATTCATTCGAGAATTATTTTCTTGACCCTGAGATAATGACTAAGATAGGTGTTGTGAAAAGTGTAGACCAGTTCTATGATATATTATATGTCAAATATAAAGAATACCTGTACCGCCTTGTCAGCACTAAGAAAATGTTAGAAAAACTGAACATAACAATTGAGACAAGACAGGACATCATAGACAACATGGAGAATATCAGAAAATATGTCAGAGGACACAACATATATGACATATTCTATGGACGTTACAAGGGTGAGAAAGAAAATGCAATATTAAGAGCGTACATAGACGCAGCTCCAAGGGAGAATTTTGATGATATATTCGATGCAATTGATAATTTTGTGTACTTTAATAACCGAAAGAATTAATTAAAAAATTGTATTAATCCTAAGGGCGTCTAACTACCGTTGCATCTATCTATGATACATGTTCTCATGGATTCCTGCATCTAGTGTGAGTAAATGCCGCCATCTATAGAGTTTATTACAGTGCTGGAAATCAAACGCGCTTCGCTTGAACGAGATTTCCAGCACTGAACTTTTATAGATAGCGGCATTAACTTGCACACGATTCGGAATAAATCGAACATGCACCATAGAGAGACACAACGGCAGTTAGACACTCTTATTAATGCAGTAATTAGTTGCATGACTTTTTAATTAAGTCAGAATACCAGTACGCAGAATCTTTAGGGATTCTCTGCTGGGTTTCATAATCTACATAGATTAAACCGAATCTTGGGTCGTAGCCGCTGTGCCATTCGAAATTATCTGTGAATGACCAGTGGAAGTAGCCGAGTATCGGAACACCGGCTTTATACGCTTTCTCAAGGTCTGTGAGATATCTTGTCAGAAAGTCGATACGGTTGCTGTCGTGGACTTTGTCATCAAGACTTATGATATCGTTGCAGGCAAGACCGTCTTCGAATATGTATATTGGAAGATTATACCGCTCATACATGTATCTTATACCATAATTCATAACTCCTGGAGTTACAGGCCAGCCAAGTGCTGTTCTTGGACTTCCAGGCTTTTTCTTTATATGTCCTGTGACACTTACCTCGTGACCGTTATATACATTGATTCCTAAGAAATCTATAGGCTGGTGCATCAGTTCTGAATCTCCGTCTTTAACGAATGGGAGTTCTTTATAATGTCCGATTTTTTCAAGACCTTTTTCAAGATGTAATCCTGTTCCTGCAATATCGGGGTACCTGCCAAGGCATGTCATATCGCAGAATATAGTGTGGTTAAATGTCATGTTTCCGGTAACAATCTTGAAACTTTCAGCTCTTGCAGCATCAATATCTTCATCACATTCACTTGCAGGAAAACACAAGTCGCCAGTGCTTGAAAAACCAGTCTTTATTGGCTGCTTTGCAACGGCACGCATTCTTGTGACAGCAAGACCGTGTGCAAGTGCAAGATGGTGTATGACTGACAGCACGCTGATGCAGTCCAGCTTCTTTCCGGGAGCATGAAGTCCATTCATATATCCAAGACCTGAGATTATCTGTGGCTCATTGATAGTTGCGATATTAACGACTCTGTCAGAAAAATGCTCACATATAAATTCTGCATAGTCAGCAAATATATAAGCTGTCTGTCTGTTCAGCCATCCGCCATTATCTTCAAGTGCCTGTGGCAGATCCCAGTGATAGAGTGTTATAAAAGGCTCTATACCGTTTTCAAGACAACAGTTTACAATATTATCGTAGAAGTCAAGTCCGGCTTTGTTGAAATGCACATTGCCGTCAGAGTCCTTTACAATGCCATCTGGAAAGATTCGTGTCCATGAAATTGAAAAGCGGTATGCCTGAATACTTAAGCTTTTCATAAGTGCAATATCTTCACGATAGCGGTGATAGTGGTCGCAGGCTTCGTTACCATTCTCGTTGTGTGCGATATTTCCTGGCTTATTAGAAAATGTATCCCAGATAGAAACGCCTTTGCCGTCTTCGGTAAAGGCTCCCTCTATCTGATATGAACTTGAGGCAGTTCCCCATAAAAAGTTCTTATCAAACATAATTATTCTCCTTAAATATCAGATATTAACAATTACATTGAATTCTTTAGTGTCAGCATTGAAAGGCACTGTGTTTCCTGTAATTTCATTACCATTGACAATAAGAGAAGAAACTCTTTCGTGCTTATTGTTATTGATGGTAATGTTATAGACAGCATCTCTGAATTTTCTTGTAATTGTCAGATTCTTAATAGAATCCGGCAGACAAGGGTCAATGGTGAGTCCTCCAAATGAAGCTCTTACACCAAGTATATATTGAGAAATGCTTGTAAATGTCCATGCAGCAGTGCCTGTAAGCCAGCTGTTTTTGGCTTCACCAAATCTTGCTGCATCTTTGCCGGCAATCATCTGTGAATATACATAAGGTTCAGTCCTGTGTATCTCACTTATTTCTTCAAGGTATGCCGGACATATTTTCTTGTATGTTTCGAATGCTCTGTTTTTATCATCAACAACGGTTTCAGCAATAGATACCCACGGATTATTATGACAGAATATTCCGGCATTTTCTTTGTATCCAGGCGGATAAGAAGATACCTCGCCAAGTTCAAGATGATATGACCTGTAAGCTGGTTGTAAAATCATGATTCCATACTTGGTATCAAGAATTTTTTCTACTGAATCCATAGCTTTCTGTGCGAGTCCTTCTTTGACACCTATACCTGCCATAACACAGAAGCCCTGTGGTTCAATGTATATCTGTCCTTCTTCACATTCATGTGAACCAACTTTACGGCTTTCGGCATCATATGCACGAAGGAACCATTCACCATCCCAGCCTGCATCAAGAACAGCTTTATACATGTCATCAACATGGGAACGTACAGCATTTTCTTCATCTGTTAGACCTGTCAGGTGGCATATGTCTGCATATTCATTGCCGTATTTTACATACATTCCAGCGATAAATACCGACTCAGCAACAGGTCCTTCTGATGGTCCGGTAGTTTGGAAAGATTCACCAGGAGCAGAAGAGAAGCAGTTTAAGTTGAGACAGTCATTCCAGTCAGCTCTTCCGATAAGTGGCAGCTTATGCGGTCCAAGATGAGTAGTTGTATAATTGAAGGATCTTCTTAAATGTTCCATAAGCGGCTGTGCCTTACCTGCATCACAGTCAAATGCTACATTTTCATCAAGAATGCTGAAGTCGCCTGTTTCTTTAAGATATGCAGCTGTTCCTGCAATAAGCCATAGAGGATCATCATTAAAGCCAGAGCCAATATCAGAATTACCTTTCTTGGTTAATGGCTGATACTGGTGATAAGCACTTCCGTCCTCAAACTGTGTAGCAGCAATATCAAGAATTCTCTGTCTTGCTGAATCAGGAATAAGATGTACGAAGCCAAGTAAATCCTGGCAGGAATCTCTAAATCCCATACCACGACCGGTTCCAGACTCATAATAGGAAGCAGATCTTGACATGTTAAATGTTACCATGCACTGATACTGATTCCATATATTAACCATACGGCAGAGCTTCTTGTCTTCTGTGTCAACAATATAAGACGAGAGAAGATGAGTCCAGTAATCTTTTAAAGCAGCAAGAGCTATATCAAATTTTGCCGGAGCGTTGTATTTTTCAAGAAGGGCATATGCAGGTTCTTTGTTAATAATTCCAAAAGATTCCCACTTCTTATCATCAGGGTTTTCTGCATATCCTATAATGAACACATATTCTTTTTCCTCGCCCGGCTCAAGGTCAATATCAATTCTGAAAGACCCAACAGGTGACCATCCGCTTGCAATAGAATTATAAGATGTACCTTCTTTAACAGCTTTAGGCATTGCAGGACTTCCGTATGTACCGATGAAGCTTTCTCTGCTTGTATCGAAACCGCTGGCAGCGGTGCTGACAGCATGAACAGCATAATGGTTACGCCGCTCACGGTATTCTGTCTTGTGATATATTGCTGACATGGCAGCACCGCCAATATTAATCTCCGGCTGAACTTCAACTTCGCCTGTGCTGAAGTTACGCTGGAAGTTGTTGCAGTCATCAACTGCATTCCATAAACAGAATTCTATATAAGAATATACGGATAAATGTTTAACAGCATTCCCTGTATTCTTAACAGTAAGTTTATCAAGCTCACAATTGTCTCCAATAGGAACAAGCGCAGTCTGTGTAGCCTTAATGCCATTCTTAGATGAAGAAATAACTGTATATCCAAGTCCGTGACGACATGTATAATCCTCAACTGGTGTCTGGGATGGCTGCCATCCAGGATTCCATATGGTATCCTCATCTTTAATATAAATGTAGTGGCCGTTGTTATCTAAAGGAGAATTATTATAGCGATATCTTGTGAGTCGGAGCAGCTTGGCATCCTTATAGAAACAGTATCCTCCGCCAGTATTGCTCTTAAGACTGAAAAAATTCTCACAGCCTAAGTAATTAATCCATGGCAATGGAGTTTCTGGTGTGGTTATGACATATTCTTTATTGATGTCATCAAAAAAACCGAATTGCATATTATACCTCCTGTACACATATAATTTATAGAAAACGATTAAGTGCATTAAGGTACAAGTTCTAATATTGATTTTATAGTAATAAGTATATTTTAAGGCTTGGATTAAATCAATGATTATTTTGGATTTGAGCAAGAATTGGTAGAAATGCACAAAAAATACGATGATATATAGAAAAATAAATAAAATTTGTAAAAGCACTTGCATTTATATCTGATATGAGTTATAGTAAAGCTACGAAAACGATTAAGTAATGCATGAAAGGAATGAATCTATGGTATCTATGAAAGATGTTGCTGTAGAATGTGGTGTTTCAATTGCTACAGTAAGTAAAGCTCTCAATGACCATAGTGACATCAGTGAAGAGACACGCAGGAAAGTTAAAGAGGCAGCTAACAGACTTGGATATTATCCGAATTCAGCAGCCAGAGCACTTAAGACGAACCGTTCATATAACATAGGAGTTCTTCTTAATAATGGTCTTGCACATGAGTATTTCGCCGAGGTTCTTGAGAGTTTTAAGAATGAAGCAGAGAAGAAGGGGTATGATATTACATTTGTAAGCAATCACTCTAAGAAGATGACTTTCTACGAACACTGTTTATACAGAAATTTTGATGGCGTGCTTGTAGCTTGTGAGGATTTCAGCAATCCTGAAATCTATGAAATGGTTAACGGGAGATTACCAGTTGTGACCATCGACTACATTTTCAATGGCAGTACATCGGTCAATTCTAACAACGTGAAAGGGATGAGTGAATTAGTACGTTACGCGTACAGCAGGGGACACAGAAAGATAGCTTATATTTATGGAAATGTTGAATCAGAGGTTACGAAAGAGCGTCTGGCAGCCTTTTATAAGACAATGGATGAATTAGGGGTAGAAGTTCCAGATGAATACATTAAAGAATCAACCTATCTTGATTCAATAAAAGCTGAGAAGCTTACATATGAGCTGTTAAAATTAAAGGAACCGCCAACATGTATTTTTTATCCGGATGATTTATCTGTGGTTGGAGGAAAGAATGCTATTAAGAATATGAAATTGCATAGTCCGAAGGATGTGTCTGTTGCAGGTTACGATGGAACAAGATTCTCGCAGATGTTAAATCCTAAGATTACAACAATTTGTCAGAATACCAGGGAAATCGGCAGGATTGCCGCAGATGAGCTTATAAGTGCTATAGAGAATCCCAGGGCAACGATAGTAAAGAGGGTTGTTGTAGATGCGGAACTAATCGAAGGGGAAACAATTAGAAAGATAGGAAACTAAAGGTGTCGTCTAAGATTTATGGAGGGTTTTTTATGAAAAAGAGATTATTAAGTCTGGCACTTGGTACAATGATGGTGCTTTCCACATTAGCAGGTTGTGGATCAAAGGATGGTGGTTCGGCAACAGTTAATACTAAGCCTGAGGAACAGGGTAAGGTACTTAACATTTACTGCTGGAACGAAGAGTTTAAGAGCAGATTTGAAGGATATTATAAGAATGTTCCTTCAGATGTTAAGGTAAACTGGGTAATTACTCCTAACGAAAACAACGCTTATCAGAATGCTCTTGATGCTGCATTATTAAAGCAGAAGGATGCAGCAGCAGATGATAAGATTGATATGTTCCTTATCGAAGCTGATTATGCTTTAAAGTATGTTAATAGTGATTACACACTTGATGTAAAAGATGTAGGCCTTACAGATGATGACCTTAAGGATATGTATCAGTACACAAAGGATATTGCAACTGACAGCAAAGGAAAACTTAAGGCTACAACATGGCAGGCTACTCCGGGACTCTTTGCTTACAGACGTTCTATTGCTAAGGATGTTCTTGGAACAGATGATCCGGATAAGGTTCAGGAAGCACTTTCAACCTGGGATAAGTTTGATAAGGTAGCTGAACAGGCTGCTGCTAAGGGTTACAAGATGCTTTCAGGTTATGATGATTCATACAGAGTATTCTCTAACAATGTATCAGCTCCTTGGGTTGATTCTAATAACAAGATTGTTATTGATGATAACATTATGAAGTGGGTTGATCAGACTAAGAAATATACAGATAAGGGCTATAATAATAAGTCATCTCTTTGGGATTCAACATGGGCAGCAGATCAGGGACCTTCTGGTAAGGTATTCGGATTCTTCTACTCAACATGGGGAATTAACTTTACACTTTTAGGTAATTCACTTGCTACTCCTGTTAAGGAAGGTGGTAAGGAAGAAGTTGGTAACGGTATCTACGGCGACTATGCAGTATGTGAAGGTCCACAGAGCTACTACTGGGGTGGTACATGGATCTGTGCAGCAGCAGGAACAGATAACGCTAACCTTGTAAAAGATGTTATGAAGACACTTTGCTGTGATAAGGCTACAATGAAGAAGATTACAGAAGATACTCAGGATTACACTAATACAACATCAGGTATGAATGAAATCGCTAGCAGTAACTTCAAGTCAGATTTCCTTGGTGGTCAGAATCATATCAAGTTATTTGCTAAGTCAGCTCCTAAGATCAGCATGAAGAATATTTCTTCTTATGACCAGGGTCTTAACGAAGAATTCCAGAAGGCTATGAAGGATTACTTCGATGGCAATGTAACTAAGGATAAGGCTCTTGATAACTTCTATAAAGCAGCTATTGAGAAATATCCAAACCTTTCAAAGTAATTAGTAATTGCTAGTCATTAAGGCACAGTCATTATAATAAGTATGTTATATGGCTGTGCCTTTTTATATGGCAGGAATGGAGATATGTATGAATAAAAAGAAGAAAAAGTTTGTAAGCTATGCAAAATGGGGATACATATTTCTTATACCGTTCTTTGCAGTATATATTGTGTTTTCATTAATACCACTGATATCTACATTTTATAATAGTTTTTTTGAGAACTATATGGTTGGACTTATGCAGGTCGGACCTAAGTTCGTTGGATTTGACAATTACAAGGCCATACTGTTTAACGGTGATACATTGCTCTATCTGAAGAATACAATGATAATGTGGCTGATGGGATTTATTCCCCAGATTCTTATATCATTGCTTCTGGCGTCATGGTTTACAGATCTTAGATTAAGATTAAAATGTACAGGATTTTTCAAAACTATAATCTATATGCCTAATTTAATTATGGCATCTGCATTTGCCATGTTATTCTACGCAATATTTGCAGATCAGGGACCAATCAATAACATGCTTAACAGTATGGGATTGCCTACATATAGATTCCTTGCGGAGGTAGCAGGAGCGAGAGGACTGATTGCTCTTATGAACTTCCTTATGTGGTTTGGTAATACAACAATTATTCTTATGGCTGCCATCATGGGTGTTGACCCTTGTCTTTTTGAAGCAGCAAGAATTGATGGTGCTAATTCCAGACAGATATTTGGAAAGATTACACTTCCGCTTATTAAGCCTATTCTGGCATACACACTTATTACATCATTGATTGGTGGTATCCAGATGTTTGATGTTCCTCAGATTCTTACTAATGGTAATGGTAATCCGGATAGAACAAGTATGACGGTTATCATGTATCTTAATAAGCATCTTTATAGTAAGAATTATGGTATGGCAGGTGCGCTTTCAGTTATTCTGTTTATTGTAACAGCAGTACTTAGTATATTTGTATTTAATTATATAACAAAGGATATGGAAGCAGCAGGAATCAGAAAAGCTAAGAAGAAAAAAGCAAAGGAGGCGAAGTAATATGAGTAATTCAGGTAAAGCCTCTGCAAGTGCTGATATTAAAGGCACTAATGCTGGAGTGAAAGACAGGATAATACTTACAACAGAGAGAGTGCTATGTTATATCGTACTTATTCTTATAACATTTTTGTGCCTTTTCTCATTCTATGTACTTATTATTAATACAACGAGATCACACCCTGATATCCAGAAAGGATTCTCGTTCCTTCCGGGAAAGTCGTTTATAGTCAACATGAAGAATGTTCTTGCTAATGAGAATATTCCTGTTATAAAGGGTATGTTTAACAGTTTGTTTGTTGCGGCATGTTCAGCAGTTCTGTCAGTGTATTTCTCAGCACTTACAGCATTTGCTATTCATGCATATAACTTCAGGTTAAAGAAGTTTGCATTTACATTCATTCTTCTTGTAATGATGGTACCAACACAGGTATCAGCACTTGGATTTGTTAAGATGATGGGAGACTGGAATCTTCTTAATTCTTACATACCGCTTATTGTACCTTCAGTTGCAGCACCTGTAGTATTCTTCTTTATTAAGCAGTATATGGACAGTGTGCTTCCAATGGAACTTATTGAGGCAGCGAGAATTGATGGTGCGAGAGAGTTCAGAATATTTAACCAGATTGTTCTGCCTCTTATGAAGCCGGCTCTGGCTGTTCAGATGATATTTACTTTCGTATCATCATGGAATAATTATTTTATACCTTCACTCCTTATTAACAAGGCAAGTAAGAAAACCCTTCCTCTGTTGATAGCACAGCTTCGTAGTGCGGATTTCCTGAAGTTTGATATGGGTCAGGTATATATGATGATAGCATTTGCTATTGTTCCGGTAATTATAGTATATATCTGTCTTTCAAAGTTCATTGTAAGAGGTGTTACACTTGGTGGTGTTAAAGGTTAGATATGCTTTTAGATTAAAAAAGAACCGTCCTGATTTCAAGGGCGGTTCTTTTTTAATCTTGTATCATGCACTTTAGTGATATGGCTGCTATTTAGAAAATATATTCTATGTATCTGTCAAGATGTTCTCCGGCTTTAAGAACTGGGGATGGAAAATTATTATGATGCATTGAGTCAGGAAAAAACTGAGGTTCAAAACATATGCCATGTTGATTGTTGTATGGCAAATTGTATTTACCGGTACAGTTACCTATATAATTACCGTTATACAGCTGTAATCCTGGGAAACTGGTCTTTACAGACATACTTATGCCTGCTTCGGGGTCGGTTACTTTAGCGGCGTATTCATATGCATCAGATAGAACATAATTGATATCAATACAATCCGTTCCAACTTTTACCGGACTACGGAAATCATACATTGTTCCTTCAACAGGCAGAATATCACCTGTAGGGATATTGCTGCTGTCTACCGGTGTATAGTAATCTGCTCCTACAGATACTATATAATTACAGACGTTCTTTACCCCGGAAAAATTAAAGTAACTATGATTGGTGAAGTTACATACCGTATCCATATCTGACACTGCGTCATAATGCACAAGTATTGAATTCCTGTCAGTAATAGTAATTGTCTGGGTGACTTTAAGATTTCCAGGGAATCCATTCTCAAGATGCGGGCTGTAAAGTGTGAGAATGAGAGCCTCAGGATTAACATTATACTGCCACATACATTTGTTGAAGCCGTGTCCGCTGTGAAGAGTGTTATTACCTTCGTTGGCGGGAAGATGCCAGTCTTTGCCATTAAGAGTTATGCATGCCCCGGCAATTCTGTTGGCGAATCGTCCCATTGTCCCACCGAAGTTCTGCTGGTCATAATAATATTCTTCCGGGGTATCATAACCAAGGATTATGTCGTGTTGTGTGCCGGACGAATCAGTTACGAACATTGACTGGAATGTTGCACCATAGTCTGAAACATAAAGCGATATGTCATTATATGAAAGCTGAATAATATGACACATTGTACCATCGGGGAGAAGCCCCCATTTTTTGACATTATATTGCATAAATACTCCCTTCTGTGTATATGATTAATACGAACAATAAATATGAATTAAGTATACCATTTTATACAAAGAAGTTCTATGTTTTTATATAAAAATGTGATATATTTATTTATATGTCGGATTAATATATTTAACTTAGGAGTGCAGCAGATTATGCTATGGACAGATTTATTTTACATGATTGTCATAACTACATTTACGGGTAGCGTACTTACTGTTGCATGGCTTATAACTTCATATTTACTTGATAAGACAGGATATCTTAATATGTCATACAGACTTGGAAAAGTTGTTGTATTGTTCTGGATAATTCCGGTAATGTATTACGCGATAAGAATGATTGACCGCTTAAGGTTCGTGTGGAATGGTTACGCATTTGATACATCACCGCTTATTATTAATGTGACGAGAACTGTTGCTATTGTGTGGATAACAGGTCTGGCTGTTGCAATAATGATTTATGTGTTTAAGAGATTCAGAATTTTATCAATAAGGAAAGAATCATTTGCCTGTAATAAGGAGATGAACAGGATTTTCTATGAGATAAAAGAACAGATGGGACTTGGGAAATGTAAAATTACATTAAGGCAGTCATACAGAACAACTACTGCATATGTGACAGGAATACACAGACCGTGTGTTGTTGTTAATGCAGATCATTTTTCTGAGAAAGAGATGAGAGTTGTATTTGCACATGAACTTACACATGTGGTTCATAATGATATATGGTTCAGATATCTTCTTGCGGTGGCAAGTATACTTAATTTCTTTAATCCGGTTATATGGATTTTTTACAGAAGATTTATTAAATATGCTGAGTATGCATGTGACTATTCTGTATGTATGTCAGAGAATGGACTACATGAATATTATGAAACAATATTTAATCTTGCTGTGAGAAATAATAATCTTTATGACATGCTGTCTGCAAGTCTGTATGAAAATAAAAACAGTTTAAGAGAAAGAATGGAGCATGTTATGAAGAGTTATAATGTTAAGAAAAGACCAATGGCTGTTGCAGCAGCTATACTGACTTTATTTGTTGCTATGAGTTCTGTTATGGTGGCGGGAGCAGCTACAACCGTAACTGAAACATCAGTTACGGTTGCGGAGGTAACTGCTGATGAAAAAAGAGAGCTACAGGTATTAGAAACAGAATATTATGAGGCTGCTGATTATGAAGATTCAGCTGTTACAGACATGTATGAAGAAGATGTTAATCCTGATGAAATAATGCCATGCGCTTCAAATGGTACAATCTCATGGGATGTGTATGCCGGGGTAAGGAGGTCAACATCAAGCTTTCATGCATCTTCTGGACAGAGGATAGTTTTAAGTGTATTTTCGGTGGAACCATTTCATAGTGTCAGAGCAGGAATTATACAGCCTGATGGTTCGAAAAGATATATTATTGCCAATGGCAATGATTCACACGTATTTGAGCTGACAATGAGCGGATCATACAGAATATATATCCAGAATGAAACAACAGAGAGTGTTCATGTTGAAGGAGCGTATTCTACATATTAATTAGTATATATTTGTTGAGGTTGAGAAGATATGAAGATTTTGCATTGTGCAGATATTCATCTGGATTCAGCGATGACGGCTAATCTTGATAAAGATAAGGCAAGAGAACGCAGGAGTGAGCTGCTGGCATCTTTTAAGGATATGGTTGGATATGCTGTGAAGGAGTGTATCGGGGTTATTATAATTGCGGGGGATTTGTTTGATACAAGGAACATATCAGTCGGAGCAAAGAAAGAAGTATATAATATAATAATTAATAATCCGAGTATTACATTTTATTATCTGCAGGGTAATCATGACAATGGAAGCTTTGTGTCGTATCTGGATGAGATTCCTGCTAATCTTCGTATGTTTGGAAAAGAATGGACAAGTTATAGCGCCGGTATAATCAATAATGGCAGTATTACAAAGGATATTGTTATTACCGGCGTGGAACTTGACAGTGATAATGTGGGTAAGATATATGGAAGCCTTTCTCTCAATGCAGGCAATTATAATATTGTTGTACTGCATGGGCAGGAGGCTTCTCATGTTTCTAAGAATAACGCACAGATAATAAGTCTTAAGGATTTAAGAAACCGTGGAATTGATTATCTTGCACTTGGACATGTGCATGAATATTCAAGTGACAGGCTGGATGCCAGAGGAGTGTATTGTTATCCGGGATGTCTTGAGGGAAGGGGTTTTGATGAGGCTGGAGAGCATGGCTTTGTAGTGCTTGATATTGATGAAACTTCTGGAAGTTATGATACATATTTTGTTCCATTTGCAAGAAGAAATATTTATGTTGCACAGGTTGATGTTACAGGGTGTGAAAGCACATTTGAAATTGAACAGAAATTAAGCAGTTTTCTTAACAATGCAGGTTTTACGAAAGATAGTCTGGTTAAGCTTGAACTTACAGGTGAATTGGATGTTGAATGTGAGAAAGATACGGACTATCTGTGTAAGCAGTTTGAGAACAGGTTTTATGCATTTAAGATAAAGGACTGCACCGCTTATAGGGTTGATTATATGTCTTATGAGCATGATGTTTCACTTAAGGGAGAGTTTATTAGAAATGTTATGGGGAGAGACGATATCAATGAACAAGATAAAGCTGTAATTATACGATATGGATTACAGGCATTGCAGGGGGAGGAGATAGTCTGATGAAACTTATCAGTTGTACAATCGAAAATTTTGGAAAACTGAATAATGTTACATATGATTTCTCTGGTGAATGTAATACGATATGTGAGGATAATGGCTGGGGAAAGAGTACACTTGCATCCTTTATCCGTGTTATGTTTTATGGATTTAAGAATGAAAGCAAGAAGAAATTAGTCGATAAGGAAAGAAATCGTCTTATGCCGTGGCAGAAGGGTGTTTATGGTGGTGAGATAGTATTTGAAACTGGTGGAGTGGTTTATTCACTTAGAAGAACCTTTGGGAAAAAGCAGGCGGATGATGAATTCCTGCTTGTAAGAAAAGACACTAATGTTGAATGTGATGATTTTTCGTGTGATATTGGAGAAGAATTGTTCAAGATAGATGCACAGTCTTTTGAGAGAACTGTGTTTATAGGTCAGAGTGATTGTGTTACGGCAACTACTGACAGCATAAATGCTAAGATTGGAAATCTTGCAGATAATACAGATGATATTAATAATTTTGAAACTGCTGTGGGAAGACTGACCGCGGTGCTTAATAATATAACAAGTACGAGGTCTACAGGATCTATATCTAAGAGAAAATCAAGAATAACAGAGCTTGCTGCCAGAATTAACAATTATTCACAGACAGACAGAATTATTGAAGAGCAGACAGATATAAGAGATAATCTGTGTGCTAAGAGAGAAGAGCTTAAAGCTGACAGAAAGAAAATGCAGGAACAGCAGAAGCATTTAAGTGTGCAGAAGGATATACAGGCATTGAAAGAGAAGTATCAGCTGCTTGATAAGGAATGTAATGATAAGAAGAATGCATTTGAACAATATGAACATTACTTTAATGGGGAACTGCCTGAAAAGGAAGATGTGCACAAGCAGATTGAAATCTTTGATGAAGCAGGAAGATTAAGTGGAAAATTCACACACATTGATGATGATGACAGTAAAAGGCTTGAACAACTTAGAGGTATGTTTGAACAGGGGGTTCCTGATAGTGAAACTATTGATGAATGGCAGAATACTGCCGGACAATTAGATGAACTTAAAGAAGCTGCTGCGAAGAACCGTTTGTCTGACGATGAACTGGAAAAGCTTGAATGGTATAAGAAAAGGTTTGCAAGAGGAATTCCCGATGAAAACAAAGTCGGGAAGATTCATGATATCTGGATTTCAGCACAGAACAAGCAGAATTCTATTGTTGGCAAGGAAATGAAGCTGGATCTTGCAAGAGAGAATGAACAAGCAAGACTTGAAAGAGCTAAGTTATATAAAAATTCATGTGTGCCTGGAATTATAGCAGGAATCGTAATGGCTGTAATAGGCGGTGTGCTTGTTGTGCCTGTAATGGAAGTTGGAATTGCCATGATTATTGTCGGCTTGTGTATGGCAGTAGTATTTTCAGTGATAGGAACTGTGAAGAAGAAACAGCATGATAGTGAATTTATGAATATAAGTGCTGAATCTGATAATAAGCTTAAGGCAATTGAAGCGGATATTAATGATGATAAGAATTTTATCAGCGGAACGGAGAATGTTGTAAAGCAGTTCTGTGAAGAATATGAGATTACATTTAGCAGAGATAATATTGCATGGGAGCTTTCGGGTTTATGTCATGATATAGAAGATTATCGTGAACTTGAGAAACGGGCGGCTGGTCAGGACAACGAATTATCTGAACAGATAAAACAGCTTGAGAACAGGCTGGATGTATTTCTGAAACGGTATAACTGTGCCGCTAATGGTAATAATTATAGTCTGGCAATTGAACGTATAAGAAATGACATAGCGGACTATAAAAGAATTAATCAAGAAATGTCTAAACAAGATATCTATAGAAACCAGTACGAGCAGAATATGTCAGGTATTAAATTCTTTCTGAGAAAATATATTAAAGGCTTTAAGGGCGAGGAAAGTATTGGAGAAACACTTAGAAACCTTGACAAAAAGCTTGATGGATATTATCGTGCTAAAAGTGAGTATGATAATGCAATGATGATTAAAGCTGATTTTGAGTCAGAGAATGATATCAGTATGTTCACTGCACAAAATGAAGTTGATAAGATTTCACTGGAAGATATAGCGTCAGATATGACACGGATTGACAACATGATTGAAGAATATGCACAACAGATATCCCAGTGCAATAAGCAGTTAGAGAATCTTCAGATTCAGGCTGATGAGTGTGAAAGCTGCAGGCAGGAACTTAACCAGCTTACAGATATTCAGGAAAGCGAAAAGAATAAAGAGAGATTGCTGAAGCTTACAAAACAGATTATGGAGGATTCAAAGCAGTCTTTTACTTCTGAATATATGGGACCTGTTATGTCGGGCTTTAGGAAGTATTATACTATACTTACCGGATGTGAGCCTGATGCATACAATCTTGATGCAGATACAAAGCTTACTGTCATGGAGCAGAATATGCCAAGAGATATTGGATATCTTAGTGCAGGAAAGCAGGATCTGGTTGGAGTATGCATGCGAATGGCGCTTGTCGAGGCAATGTATAAAGAAGAGAAACCATTTCTTATATTTGATGACCCATTTGTCAATCTTGATGATAATAATATTAAGGGGGCTATGAAGCTTCTCGACGAGATTGCAAAGAATTATCAGGTTATATATTTTACTTGCAGTGAAAGCAGAATACACAATTAGTGTAGGATATACATTTATTAAGGAGAGATACAATGGAAGAAGTTATTCAGTATGTACCTAATCTGTATGCAACCTTCTGGGCACTTATACCACCGCTGGTTGCTATCATATTAGCGTTAATTACCAAAGAGGTTTACAGTTCACTTTTTGTAGGAATTGTAATAGGAGGGCTGTTCTATGGAAATATATTCCAGAGCGGGTTCAGTTTTGAAAAATCAGTTCTTCATATATTTGAAGATGGTCTTGTAGGAGTATTGTCAGATCCTTACAATGTAGGAATTCTGGTGTTCCTTGTTGTACTGGGAATCATGGTGTGCATGATGAATAAAGCAGGTGGTTCTGCAGCATTTGGAGAATGGGCTGGAAGACATATTAAGACAAGAGTTGGAGCACAGCTTGTTACGGTGCTTCTTGGAATTCTTATATTTATTGATGATTATTTTAACTGTCTTACTGTTGGAAGCGTTATGCGTCCAGTAACAGACAAGCATAATGTTTCGAGAGCAAAGCTTGCATATCTTATTGATGCAACAGCGGCACCAATCTGTATTATTGCGCCTATATCTTCATGGGCAGCAGCGGTAACAGGTTTTGTTGAGGGCGAAGATGGTTTTGGAATATTTATTAAGGCTATTCCTTACAATTATTATGCATTATTTACTATTGCAGCAATGATTCTTATTGTAGCGTTAAAGGTTGACTTTGGCTCGATGGCAGTTCATGAAGCAAATGCAGCTAAGGGAGACTTGTATACAACTCCTGACAGGCCATATGCTAACGCAACAGAAGATGTAATTAAGGGACGCGGAAGAGTGTTAGATCTGCTGTTTCCAATTATTACACTTATAGTTTGCTGCATAATTGGAATGCTATATTCAGGAGATTTTTTCAAGGGAGTAGGTTTTGTTGATGCATTTTCAGGAAGTGATGCTTCGGTAGGACTTATGCTTGGAAGTTTCTTTGCACTTATAATAACAATTGTGTTCTATGCAGTAAGAAGGGTACTTTCATTCAATGAATCATGCTCATGCATACCAGAAGGATTCAAGGCAATGGTACCGGCAATCCTTATTCTTACATTTGCATGGACACTCAAAGCAATGACAGACAGTCTGGGCGCTAAGGAGTTTGTTGCCGGACTTGTAAAAGGAGTATCGGGCGGATGGTTAAGTATTCTGCCGGCAGTTATATTTCTGGTTGCGGTATTCCTTGCTTTTGCAACAGGAACATCGTGGGGAACATTTGGAATTCTTATTCCTATTGTTGTAAATACATTTTCAGGAACGAACCATACAATGATGATTATATCAATCTCAGCATGTATGGCTGGAGCTGTCTGTGGAGACCATTGTTCACCAATATCTGACACGACAATTATGGCTTCGGCAGGAGCACAGTGTAATCATATGAATCATGTGTCTACACAGCTTCCATATGTAATTGTAGTTGCAGTTATTTCTTGTGTGACATATGTTATTGCAGGATTTGTACAGAATCCTGTTGTTCCTCTTATTATAGGTTTAGTTATTCTTATAGGTGCATTTACAGGTATCAAATATATTAATAAGGGTAAGAGTAATGAATAATATAAAGGGAAGCCTGATACTGCTTCTTGCTGCATTTATCTGGGGGACGGCATTTGTTGCACAGACAAGTGGTGCAGGAGCAGTTGGGACATTTACATTTAATGCTGCAAGGTCTATAGTGGGTGCACTGTTTCTGGCAGTTGTAATTGTAATTAAAAATGTGTTGGATAAAAGAAATAATTCTGGAAAAGTGATTAATACAGAGAATAACAGTCGTTTACAGACATGGCCATTGGGTGCAGGCATAATATGCGGAATTGTTCTTTTTGCAGCAATGACATTCCAGCAGTATGGAATAAGTGTGTATCCACAAGGTGTTGCCTCATCAGGAAGGGCAGGATTCATCACAGCAACATATGTTGTTATGGTTTCAGTGGTTTCAGTTTTTATGGGCAAGAAAATGCACTGGATAATAGGAGTTTCTGTTACAGGATGTGTTGCCGGAATGTATCTTTTATGTATGTCTGGCGGTGTATCAGGAATATACCTTGGTGATGTCCTTGTGTTTATGGGAGCAATATGCTTTACAATACACATTCTTGTTATTGATAAATTTTCAAGTGCTGACAGTATGAAAATGTCCTGTATACAGTTTATGGTTATTGCAATTATTTCAACATTTGCTATGATATTTAAGGAAAATGTTACATTTGCAGGAATTAAAGCTGCGCTTGTTCCGATACTTTATGCAGGTGTATTCTCAAGCGGCATAGCATATACTCTTCAGATGGTTGGACAGAAATATGCACAGCCTTCGGTGGCATCTATTGTCATGAGCCTTGAATCAGTGTTTGCGGTGCTTGCCGGATGGATTGTACTTGGGGAATTGTTAAAACCAAAAGAGATAATGGGGTGTGTACTTGTGTTTACAGCGGTTATTCTGGCACAGATACCAGGAATGAAGAAGGGTGATACGAAATGAGAAAGAAAATAATTGGGATAATATTACTTGTATTGATTGTGTTTGGCGGATATAAACTTTTTGCAAATGTGTCTGCTAATAATGTTAATTCAAACAGTATACAGTTTTCCTATGAGGATATTCCGGCATATAATGGAGATAATCCATATGTTGTAGTTAATGATAATAAGCCATATTTTACAAGCTCTGAGATAGTTAAGGATTCATATATAAAATATGGACCGCTTGACAGTATCAAAAGGGTTACTTCTGCAATGGCATGTTTAGATTATGATTCAATGCCATCTGAAGATGATAAGAAAGGTGAATCAAAAAGTATCTGTCCTACAGGATGGAATAATATCAAGTATGACAGTATTGCGGGAGATGGATATTGCCAGAGCAGAGTGCAGAGCATTGCATGGTGCTTTGGAGGTTCTGATACTGATAAGAAGAATTATATAACAGCAACTCCATATATGAAGAACTATATGAATGCATATGTGGTAAAGATTGCAAGATATCTGGAGAAAACTTCTAATCACGTTATGTACAGGACTACTCCGGTATTTGTTGGTGAAGAACTTATGTGCCGGGGGGTTCTTATGGAGGCTTATTCTGTGGAGGACAATGGAGAAGGAATATGCTTTAATATATTTTTATATAATGTACAGCCGGGTATTAATTACATATATTCAACAGGAGAGTCTGAATATACAGGAGAATTCCTAGATATGGCTGCACAGATGAAGGATTCATCAATGGATTTCAATTATATTCTTAACAGTAAAACAATGACATTTCATAAACCGGAATGCGAAAAGGCATCAAGAATAGGGACTAAGAATAAGATATATTCTTATGCTGAAAGAGAAGAACTTATTGGAGCGGGATATACGGCAGCGGAATGCTGTAATCCATAGTTTATAACTTTTTAATAATTGTTCATGATTGTTATACAGACATATAAGGATTTTTCTGATAATATAAATCTATCGAATCATTATTTTAAAACAGAGAGGAGATAGGGGCATGAACAATAGTTTTGAAAGCTTCGAATTATCTACAGAACTTATATTTCAGAGGTTCCTGATGGATAAGGAGAGAAGAAAGAATTTTTACAATGGTCTTGAGTTGGCAGATTATATTGCGCTCAAGGTAATGGAGAAAGATTGTATTGATGGCAAGGATAAGACATATCTTAAGGATTTGTCTTCATTTATGAGAATATCAATTCCACAGACATCGGCAATCGCAAGCAGTCTTAAGGACATGGGCTATGCTTTATGGAAACATGATGGCAAAGGAACAGATGGTACATATCTCGTATTCACTGATGCCGGAAGGGATTTCTTGAAAAAAAGAGAGGACAATAACAGAGAATATTATGGTAATGTTATTGCTGAACTTGGTGAAGAAAGAACTACACAGATACTTAGTGATATGAGAACTCTTGTTGAAGCTATGGAGCATGCATCAAAAAAGATGCACTTTAAGGAGGCAGAATAATATTACAGAATATAAGGGAGAATAAAAGCAATGAGTAATGTTAATACTAAGAATAATGTGAGAACGATAGCGGTGACGGGTATGCTTTCAGCAGTAGCAGTAGTTCTTATGTATCTGGAGATACCGATTCCTATTATGCCAGGATTTATCAAGTTTGATTTTTCGGATCTTCCGGCGTTACTTGGTGCTTATGCACTCGGACCAGTTGCAGGCATTATAATATGTCTCATTAAGAATGTTGTGCATCTGGCAGCTTCACAGAGTATGCTTGTTGGCGAACTTTCTAACTTTATACTCGGTTCCGTATTCGTGTTTACAGCAGGAATTGTTTATAAGAAGAAAAAGTCTAAGACAGGAGCATTGCTTGGCGGTTTATGCGGTGCCATGGCAATGGGTGTATTCAGTGTGTTCTCGAATTATTTAATAGTGTATCCTGTGTATTATAAACTGGCAATGCCAGAGGTGGTAATATTAAGTTTGTATCAGGCTATAATTCCATCTATGAAATCAATCATGCAGTGTCTGATATGCTTTAATCTTCCTTTTACAATAGTTAAAGGTCTTATAGATGTAGGGATATCAATGCTTATATATAAGCCATTATCACCACTTCTTAAGGGAAAACATTAATATAATAATATATAATACTAATATGCTGGAACTTTGGCTGAGTCTGAAGTTCTGGCATATTTTTTGTTTTTGACCGATACTGAAAGTTATGAAGTTGATACACAATGCATATTTAGAGAAAGTATTTTGATGATAATTTGTGGAAAATGCACAAAAATAATCTAAAAGTTTGTGAATGAATGTGATTGATTTTGAATGAATGTGATTGTATTATAATTATAACAAAAAGGTCGTGAAGCCAGAAAGGAGAGACAATGGTATATACAGTAACATTTAATCCGTCACTGGATTATATAGTGGAAGTTAAGAGTTTTGAACTGGGGATGACGAACAGAACATCATATGAGCATATGCTTCCAGGGGGTAAAGGAATTAATGTTTCAATAGTTCTTAATAATCTTGAATTTGATACAACAGCATTTGGTTTTGTAGCCGGGTTTACCGGAAAACAGATATGTGACATGGTATCAGAGTATGGCATTAATACAGATTTTATTCAGGTTGATAATGGTTTTTCAAGAATAAACATGAAGATTAAGAACATAGATGGAACAGAGATTAACGGAATGGGACCTCAGATATCAGAAGATAATCTCCATTCTCTTGTAAGTAAGATTGACAGACTTTCAAGTGGAGATGTTCTTGTGCTTGCAGGAAGTATTCCTTCATGTATATCAGACGATATATACAGAAGAATAATGGAAAGACTACAGGGAAGAGATGTTAAGATTATAGTTGATGCGACAAGCAGGCTTTTACTTAATGTCCTTGAATATCACCCATTTCTTATCAAGCCTAATCAGCATGAACTTGGAGATATATTTGGTGTTAAGCTTGAATCTAAGGAAGAGGTTATTCCATATGCAAGGAAGCTGCAGGATATGGGAGCTGTCAATGTGCTTATATCGATGGGTGGAAAAGGCGCAGTTCTTATTGATGAACATGGAAACGTATATGAAGCAGATGCACCAAAGGGCGAGCTTAAGAATTCAGTAGGTGCAGGTGATTCAATGGTTGCAGGATTTATGGCGGGATATCTTCAGACATGTAATTATGAAGATGCATTCCGGATGGGCGTTGCAACAGGAAGTGCCAGTGCATTTTCAGAAAATCTTGCAACAAAAAGAGAGATTTCAGAGGTATTAAAGCGGGTAGAGGTTACCTGCAAGAGATAATGTAAAGGAGGTATTTTATGAGAATTACAGATTTACTTGATAAGAGAAGCATTAATCTTAATGCTGCTCCTAAGACAAAGAGTGAGGCTCTTGATATGGCTGTAGAACTTATGGCAAAGAGCGGAAAGATTGATGATATTGAAAGCTACAGGGCTAAAGTATATGCAAGAGAAGAAGAAAGTACAACAGGTGTAGGAGAAGGAATAGCAATTCCTCATGGCAAATGCAGTGCTGTTAATGCACCAGGACTTGCAGCAATGATTATTAAGGATGGAGTTGATTTTGAATCGCTTGATGATGAGCCGGTAAAGGTTCTTTTCCTTATTGCAGCGCCGGATACTAAGGATAACGTACATCTTGATGTATTAAGTAAGTTATCAGTGCTTCTTATGGATGAGAATTTCGTAGCAAAGCTTATGAAAGCCGGAAGCCCTGAGGAATTTATTGAAATCATAGATGGGGCTGACGAAGAAGCCAAGAGTATAGATGAAAGACTTGAAAAGGAAGACAATAAGCCGGCTAAGATTCTTGCAGTTACTTCCTGCCCTACAGGTATTGCACATACTTACATGGCAGCAGAAGGACTTGAGAAGGCAGCAGCTAAGGCTGGATGTGCAATTAAGATTGAGACAAGAGGTTCTGGCGGAGCTAAGAATGTACTGACAGATGCAGATATTGAATCAGCAGAGTGTATTATTGTTGCGGCAGATGCACAGGTTCCAATGGAGAGATTTGATGGAAAGAATGTAATTGAGTGTCAGGTTTCAGATGGAATTAATAAAGCAGATGAACTTATAAAGAAAGCTCTTGCAGGAGATGCACCTGTATATAAGGCAGGAACTTCTGAAAAGAAGGAAAGCACATCAGCAAAGAAAGGCGGCGGAATTGGACATAAGATATATACACAGCTTATGAATGGTGTATCACATATGTTACCTTTCGTTGTAGGCGGAGGTATTCTGATTGCAATTGCATTTCTTATTGATGGACTTAATGTTGATATGAATGCACTGTCAGAGGCAGAACGAAGCAACTTTGGTACGATAACACCTGTTGCGGCAATGTTTAAGTCTATCGGTGGAGCAGCATTTGGCTTCATGCTCCCTGTTCTGGCAGGATTTATTGCAATGGCCATTGGTGACAGACCGGCACTTGCACTTGGTTTTGTTGGTGGTTATATCGCAGCTAATGGAAAGTCTGGATTCTTAGGCGCTCTGGTAGCAGGTTTTGCAGCAGGATATATTATAGTTCTTTTAAGAAAGATATGTGATAAGTTACCAGAGGCATTGGAAAAGATAGCACCTGTACTTATATATCCGGTAGTGGGTATTCTGGTAATAGGACTTGGAATGACATTTATTGTAGAGCCTGTAATGGGTGGGATTAACACAGGACTTAACAGCTTCCTTGCAGGAATGGGAAGTACAAGCAGGGTTCTTCTTGGATTCATACTTGCAGCCATGATGGCAATTGATATGGGTGGTCCGTTCAATAAAGCAGCATATGTTTTTGGAACTGCTTCCATTGCAGCAGGTAATTATGATATAATGGCAGCAGTAATGATAGGTGGTATGGTTCCACCATGTGCGATTGCTCTTGCAACAATACTTTTTAAGAATAAGTTTACTAAGGAAGAAAGAGATGCTGGTCCAACTAACTTTATTATGGGACTTGCATTTATAACAGAAGGTGCAATACCATATGCGGCAGCAGATCCTTTACATGTAATACCAGCATGTATCATAGGTTCAGGTGCAGCAGGTGCTGTCAGTATGTTTTTCAAATGTACTTTAATGGCACCACATGGCGGCATTTTCGTATTCCCTGTAGTAGGCAATGCAATATATTATGTGATTGCACTTGTGGCAGGAACTATCATTTCAACAATATGTTTAGGGCTCTTTAAGAAGAAAGCAGCCTAAGAAAGGTGGTTTTTAATTATGAAGGAATTTAAGTACGTTATTACAGATGCAGAAGGCATACATGCTCGTCCAGCAGGAGAGCTTGTAAAGGCTGCTAAGGAATTTAGCAGTAAGATTACAATTACTAAGGATGGCAAGTCAGGAGACTGCAAGAAAATCTTCGGTGTTATGGCACTTGCAGTAAAATGTGGAAATGAAGTTACAATTACTGTAGAAGGTGAAGATGAAGAGGCTGCAGCAGCTAAGATTGAAGAATTCATGAAGAGCAATATGTAGCAGTCAGGAGGTGCACATGAATAAATATACTGGAAAAAGTGTATTTGGAGGCATTGCTATAGGTAAGATAATGGTGTATGAGAAAGGTGAACATCAGGTTAAGCGTGTAAAGATTACTGATGCAGAAGCAGAGAAGAACCGTTATTATGAAGCTGTAGAAATAGCCTTTAAACAACTGGGGGAACTTCATGATAAAGCACTTCGCGAAGTTGGCGAGGCTAATGCGGCAATATTTGAGATTCATCAGATGATGCTTGAGGATGACGATTATAAGGAATCTGTTGAGCATATTATCGAGAGTCAGATGGTGAATGCAGAATATGCCATAGCCCAGACAGGGGATAATTTTTCACAGATGTTTGCAGCCATGGACGATGAATATATGCGTGGAAGAGCAGCAGATGTCAAAGATATTACAGAAAGACTGTTAGGAATACTTTCTGGCAATACAGGAAGCGGTGTAGATGTAGATGAGCCTGTTATTATGGTGGCAGAGGATCTGGCACCATCAGAGACAGTCCAGATGGATAAGAGCAAGATATTATCATTTGTTACACAGAAGGGTTCAGTTAATTCACATACTGCGATTCTTGCAAGAACAATGGGAATTCCGGCTTTAATTGGTTCAGATATTGTCATTGATGAATCTCTTAATGGCAAGTTTGGCGTTGTCGATGGAACTAACGGTGTCGTATATATTGAACCTGATGAGGCAACTCTGTCAGCAATGCAGGAGGAACAGCGCAAAGACAATGAGAAGAAAGCTCTTTTACAGGAACTTAAAGGCAAGGAAGATGTGACTTTAGATGGCAAGAAGATTAAGCTTTATTCTAATATTGGTAATATTAAGGATCTCGCAAATGTTATTGCCAATGATGCAGCAGGAATCGGACTGTTTCGAAGTGAATTCATATATCTTGAATCTGAGACATTTCCAACAGAAGAAGAACAGTTCAACATATATCGTACTGTAGCTGAAAGCATGGCTGGAAAACCGGTAATTATAAGAACTCTTGATATCGGTGCTGATAAGCAGTGTGATTATTTCGGACTGGATAAAGAGGATAATCCTGCTCTTGGTCTTCGTGCAATAAGAATATGTCTTACAAGACCTGAGATATTCAAAACACAGTTACGCGCCCTTTACAGAGCAAGTGCGTATGGAAACATATCTATCATGTATCCTATGATAATCAGTGAACAGGAAGTTGATAAGATTAAGGTTATTGAGAATGAAGTTAAGGCTGAGCTTACAGAGCAGGGAATTGAATTCGGTAATCCTAAGAGTGGAATTATGATTGAGACTCCGGCTGCTGTAATTATGAGTCGCCAGCTTGCTAAGAAGGTGGATTTCTTCAGTATCGGAACTAATGACCTGACACAGTACACGCTTGCGATTGACCGTCAGAATACAAAGCTTGATGATTTCTATGATGCTCATCATCCAGCCATTCTTGCCATGATAAGAATGGTTGTTGAGAATGCACATGCAGAGGGTATCTGGGCAGGTATCTGTGGTGAACTCGGTGCAGACACAACACTTACAGAAGAATTTCTTAAGATGGGTGTCGATGAGCTTTCAGTTTCAGCAGGCAAAGTGCTGGCTGTGAGAAAGGTGATTCGTGAGACGAGAGTGTCTTAGGGGCTTGCTGGCTAGTTTGCTTGATTGCTGCGGCGTTGGTGATGGCAGCATCAATGCATCGGCGAGATCTGGCAGCTTTGGCGATTTCGCATGAGGAAATTCAGTCGCTAATGTATAAAATATAGTGTGGAATTGTCGTCTTCCTATAAGAAACATTTTTTATGTTGACTGATAGGTAGTTTTGGCAGGTAAATTGAATACTTAGAGTTGAAAAGCCTATAAGATTGTTTTGCTTGAACATCTTATAGGCTTTTTTGATGCAGTATTGGCTTGAATATGATGATTTGATGGGGAAATTACCCATAAGAAGTTGTAAAATGCGACTATTGATAGGTATCAGGTGTTAGATTGTATTATATTTGTGTGACAGAATATAGATGATTAGTATATTGAGAACTGAGCATGGATAGAACTCTAAGGAGATATTCGCTTATTATATTGCTTATTCCCTTAAAAATAGGAGAGATTTAAGGGAATAGAATTGATATGTTATTTCATATAATAAAGCGTCTGAAAATATAAAAAATATTATAAAAGGATTTTTGTCGGGATATGAAGATTATACAATTATTTACATGTAATTGGGGGTTGAATATTAAGAGTAGCGCTCTAGTCAATTGACTAGGGCGCTTTTTTCTTACATTCACCTGCATCATCACAATCATTTTTCGCGAAATTTACATGGCCTTTTATGAAAATCAAATTTTTTGTAAAAACCATTTGACTGCTCCGTTGGAGCAGTCATAGGTTAAAGGAGGGCCTATGAGGAATGATTTAATGACACTTAAAGAAGTATGCAAGGAAACAGGAGTGACGAGAAAGATTGTGCAGACATATGAAAACTATGGCTTGGTTAAAGCAACTACAAAGAATAAGTATGGTTACCTGCTATATGATGATGCTGCAGTAAAAAAGATTAAAAAGATAAGATTGTATCAACGGTTTGGATACAGATTATCAGAAATTGCAAAGCTTGAATACATGACAGTAGATGAGCAGGTAATGATTCTTAAAGAAAAGATTAATAATATGTATGATAATCAGTCAGAAACGGCAGAACTTATTGAGATGGCAGAACAATTATTGGAAAATTTGAGGTCATATTAAGGAGGATATATAGTTATGAAAGAAAATGAAAAAGAAATTTTTATTGATGAGATGGCAGATTTAGGAGATGAATGGACTATTGAAGAACTTAAAGGTACATCTTATGAAAAAATGTCATTAGAGAGGGCTATAAGAGAAAGAAAATCAGCTCTTGGGAAAATGGATGGGATAATAGGCACCATTACTTTCTGATAAACATTAATTTCTAATCCGCCATGGACAATTTACAATTCCCCATAATATGCTATCATGATGAAAATTTACAAAAGTGATTTATTATGTTGGAAAAATTTTAGGCATTTCTGAAATGCAAGGATATTGAAGTTTCAGTTAAAAGGTATGGAATTGATGCACTGGGAGCGATGGCACAGGGATTGTTATGTTTGATGCTTTCGGATTTGCTATATTCAGTCTGTTTAATACCAGATTAATTAGAATTATAATGCTTTGAATAATAATGCTATAAAATTTTTCATATAATGATGGCTCTTGGAATAAAACAATTATGCTTCGGCTAAAATATAATAAAAATAGAAATTAGCCGAAAGGAAGCTGACGTGTGAGTTATATTAAAAGAAATTTGGATGATATAGGGTAAGTAAAAATTGCTATATTCACAATCCCCCTATAATATGCTATCATAATGAAAATTTACAAAGTGAGGTTTATTATGTGGGAGAAATTTAAGACATTTCTGAAACGCAAGGATATTGAAGTTTCAGTTAAAAGGTATGGAATTGATGCACTGGGTGCGATGGCGCAGGGATTGTTCTGCTCACTTCTTATAGGAACAATTCTTAATACATTGGGAACACAGCTGCATATTGGTTTTCTTACTAATACTGTGGCAACAGTGAGCGGTGTCAATTATACAGTTGGAGGGCTTGCGTCAGCAATGAGCGGACCGGCAATGGCAGTGGCAATCGGTTATGCACTGAAATGCCCTCCACTTGTACTGTTTTCACTTATAACTGTTGGATTTGCATCTAATGCGCTTGGCGGTGCAGGTGGTCCGCTTGCAGTATATTTTGTTGCCATTATTGCAGCAGAAGCAGGTAAGATGATTTCTAAAGAAACTAAGATAGATATTCTTGTTACACCGCTTGTTACTATAGGTGTTGGAACAGGAGTAGCGGCTCTTATTGCACCGGCTTTGGGAAAAGCGGCAATGAAGATTGGCGAACTTATTATGCTTGCAACTAATCTTCAGCCTTTCCTTATGGGAATTGCAGTATCAGTTCTTGTTGGAATTGCACTTACACTTCCTATATCATCAGCCGCGATATGTGCTGCATTTGGACTTACTGGGCTTGCAGGAGGAGCAGCAGTTGCAGGCTGCTGTGCGCAGATGGTTGGATTTGCAGTTATGTCATTTAAGGAGAACCGCTGGGGTGGACTTGTTTCTCAGGGAATTGGTACATCTATGCTTCAGATGGGAAATATAATTAAGAATCCGAAAATATGGATAGCACCGATAGTTACGTCTGCAATTACAGGTCCTATGGCAACATGCCTGTTTAAGCTGCAGATGAATGGCACTCCGGTATCATCTGGTATGGGAACTTGCGGATTTGTTGGACAGATTGGTGTATATTCTGGTTGGGTAGCTGATATTGCTAATGGAACAAAGACTGCAATTACAGGATTTGACTGGGCTGGATTGATACTTATATCATTCATTCTTCCGGCAGTGATATGTCCGCTTATTAATATGCTTCTTAAAAAGATTGGCTGGGTTAAAGATGGAGATATGAAGCTTTCTTGATTGGGGGAACTTAATTGGAGAAACTAGATTGGATAAAAAGATAGGTTTATGTTAAAAATAGTGGCAGGACTTCAGGTATTTCTAAAGACTGCCACTTTTTATATGCATATTAATTAAAATGTTCTTTCAATTCACCAGAAAGCTTTAAGACATGCTCGATGCCATCGTCAACATTCGAAACGGCTTCTTCCTGCTGGCGGATGCTCTCTGAAATATTAGATATCATTGCAGCGTTCTCTTCAGAGGTAGCAACAAGCGTCTGAATGTCTGAGTTAACGCTGTCAAAAGCTGTCCTGACAGATTCGATTACCTTATACTGTTCCCTTACAAGATCGTGTGCAACTTCTGTTGAATCATTGATTCCGGTGAGGACATTGACAAGAGTGTCCATCTTGGAAACAACATCATTAGCTGATTCAGCACCTGCATTCACGCGGTTAGAAACTTCATCTGTCATACCTGAAAGACCGTTAATGATTTTGTGGATATTGTCTGCAGCTTCTGAACTTTGTTCAGAAAGATGACGGATTTCATCTGCAACTACAGCAAATCCTTTACCATGTTCACCGGCTCTTGCGGCTTCAATTGAGGCATTAAGAGAAAGAAGATTAGTTTGGGTTGCAATTGCATTGATTTCTTCAAGAATAGAAGTAATCTTAGACATCTCGTTCATAAGCTCAGACATAGCTCCTCTGGCAGAGCCAACAGTTTCTGCCATCTCCGAAAGAGTGTTTTTAACAACATTTACTTCGTTATTACCGGCTCTGACTGATGTATCAACTTTTTCGAAGCCAGCATCAAGCTCTTTGGAAAGCTCATAATTCTTATTGATTTCATCGGTTGCATCCTGAATTTTCTCAGTAACAGATATAGTTGCATTGGTTGTATCGTCAATAACGGTATTCATCTGAGAAGCAGCTTCATTTACCTTAGTTGCCTGTTCAGATAAGTTATCAAGACCGTTTTTACAATTTTCGATAGCTGAATTAAGATTAATGGCTATGTCATTTGCTGCATGTGAGTTGTTGTTAATAGTAGATAGTGTTTCTTCGCTCTGAGAAAGGAGATCGCGTCCTCTGTCAACAGCTTTGTATAAAACAACAGCAACAAGGTCAAAAAGAAATACCTTTGTAAAGGCATCTACTCTGTCGTAATTAGCCCCATCAATAACGAATGGGAAAAATATGGCACATATAAGTGCAATATTAGCAACAGGAACAGAGTAATATATAATGTACTTCTTATCAAAATATAATGCCATCATTGATAGAAATACAAAATTGGCAAGAAATGCAACTGAGTTGCCGCCTAAAACAAAAGCATATACAAATGTAGCAATTGAAGGCGTAAGATTAATAAGCAAAGCTTTAATAAAATGATTCTGAATTAAGAACTTACCAATACCGGCAGCAATAAGACTGGCAAGCATTATGCCGATTCCGATAAATGCACGGATATTAATCCCTTCTGAAAAAAATGTCATAACTGATAATGCAATTGTTCCAACTAAAACAATAAGATAGTTGTGTGAATGTAATTTATCCATTAGTTCCTCCCTAAAAATAATATTAAATTGTTCGAAAATTAATATAGAAATAATAGCATTTTTAAATACAAAAATCAATGTAAGATGTAAGATTAAGTTACAAAAGGTAGTAAACACCTGATATGTAACTTAAGCAATAGCCGTAAGGCACACAATTAAATATTGTTACATAAAACTAGAGGTGATTTACAAGCCTCTAGTTTTTTTATACCCAAAAACAGTTGTCTTATATCTTAAATGTATATAAAGAAGGAGGAAAACATGCGGACATATAAAGATTTTCAGAAATGGAATATTGGAAGCAGTGATATAGCTTCATTACTTTTACTTGGCTGCAATGAAAATGGAGCAGAACCTATGTTATTAGCTTTTGGTTCTGATGGAGATTACAGTGCTTACATCATACCAGATAATGTTGAAATAGGAGAGCATTACAAAAAAGTAGCTGAATATACTGACTGGCTTAAGATATATGACGATAGTAGCCTTGTAGTGGATATTAAAGCAAAACATATAAGTGTTTATAGGGCAGGAGATTTTGGATGTGTCATTCAGGTTACAGAGCCTATACCGAAAAATTTTTGGTTTATTGAAGAATTGGAGGATAGCTAAATGATTGATGAAATTATCGCAATTTCCAATAACTCTGCACAGTCAGATATGCTTGCAATAGAAGATGCTGTAAATGATTGTTATGAGCAACATAAGGCAGTTTGGGAAAAATGGGATAAAGGAGAACCGGTAGACCATTGGTATGATGATGAAGGAAACATGTGTATCAAATATACCAATGGAGAATGGTTTCACTACAGAATGAATCAAGGAGATGAGGGACAAGACCCATATTTAGAATGGTGGTAAAAACAATGTGACGGAATCCGTCACATAAGAAAGGTGGTGATAGAGTTGGCAGCCAAAAGAAAGCAAAATGTTTATCTTAATGCAGATAAGCGTGCGGAGATTGAGCGATTATTTAAGGAAGGATATGGAATGCTTGAAATAGCAACTAAGGTTAATATTAGCTATTGGAGCTTGTATCGTGAGCTTAGGTTAAATGATATGACAGAATATGATTACAATGCTGCAGTAGCACAGAACAATTATACAGAGCGTAAGAGAGCTGCAAAGATTGCTAGAAGAAAGAAATGGGAGATGGAACATGCTGCGAAGAATCAGTGAGGATTACATTGTTAATGTACTCAAGAATCACGACCAGCTTATCCTTAGCTGCCAGGTTGAACTTATAAACATCTTCAAAAGTAAGGATGAAGTCGGGATGATAGAATCAGCTTCCATGACACGCAAAGAGCCAGACGGAAGCGCACCGTCAAATACACTTGTTGATTTGCAGAATGTATTAGACCAGTACTTCAGGCTAAATGAAGAATGGGAAAAAAGCATTTTGGCAAATGTAAGGAGTCTGATTGAGACCCAGGAGACAGTTTACAGAATAATGGCGTGTTATAACAACCTGGAGCAGGAACAGAAATATGTATTGGAGCAGTTGTACATAAAACAACAGTTCAAAGAGGGAATGCAGATTCTTATTAAGGAACTGGATAGAAGCAGAGCCTCTATATTGCGATTTAGAAAAGATGCTATATCTACTATAAAAGCTATGTACGATAGCGAGCAGTCGAATCTTGAGTTATATGGGCTTGTACTTAATGAGGGCAAAAATCGGTACAGATAAATATGTGACGGAATCCGTCACGCATAGAAAAGGAGCAGATTACTATGATTATAATTACGACATGGAACTTAAAAGGTGGTACAGGAAAGACCACTACAACATTCAATTTAGCTGCAACATATGCAGCGCAGGATAAGAAGGTGCTTGTATTAGACCTTGACATGCAGGCAAACCTTACATCCTTCTTTGATGCAGATATATCAAAGCATAAGCGCAGTAAGCCAGATATCGACCAGGTGATAAGAGGCGGTATTGATATCAGAAAAGCTATATACCATTCTAGGTTTAATAACCTTGATTTCGTAAAAGGCTCTAACGATATCATGTTTCTTGAGCTTGCGGATATAGACATACTTGGGAAACATCTTGCTACGATTGCTGATGATTATGATATCTGTGTTATCGACACACACCCGGACGCTAGTATTTTAACTGAAAATGCACTTGCCATATCTGATATGGTGCTTATCCCAATATCCCTTGATGGTTTTTCCAGAGATAACCTCAATTTGGTTATAAAGGAAATTATAAAGCTTGAGACAAGATGCGGAGAGATTAATTTTAAGGTTTTTGTAAATAAGCTTAAGAATTTACGAAGTCAGAGAATTGTTTATAGCGATTTGGTCGAAAACCATGATTATCCAGTACTCGAAACAAGCGTATCTGATTATTCAGGAATCCAGAGCGCACTTCTTAAGCATAAGCCACTGTTTATGCATAGAAGTAAAAGCGTTGTAAATCGAGATTATGAAGACCTAGCAGATGAAGTACTGCAGATTGTGGAGGTGGAATAATGCCTAAGTTAAATAATTTTTTTGATAAGACAGAAACAGTAGAAAAGATACTGACAAAGAAGATGCATCCACAACTTGTATCTATTAAGAAGCTGGAAGAATCCAAGCTACAGTACAGAGATATCCCACAGGAAGATGTTGAAAAACTTGCTGACTTAATAGAACTGGATGGCGAAGTATTACAGCCTCTCCTTGTAAGAAAAGCTGGAGCTGATACATACGAGATACTTGCCGGACATAAACGATACAGAGCCTGCAGGTATTTAGCAGAGGAAAAAGGCTTAGAGCAGTTCGCAATGATTCCATGTTATGTAAAGGTTATGACGGATGCGCAGGCAGAGTTTGCAGTATACAGTACAAACGGTTACAACAGGAAGACTGATTATGAAATTATGCGTGAAGTAGAGGGAATGTCTAGACTTCTTAAGGAAAATCCGGAATTGTTCCCGGAAGCTGCAAGTGGAAGATTAGTTGAGAAGCTTGCTAGTGTTATGAATATGAGCAAGACAGTTGTGCAGGAGTATAAGACAATCGCAGGTAATCTTTCTGATGAATCTATGGATAAATTTAAAAAAAATGAGATTACAAAAGAATCTGCTAAGACACTTGCAAGCCTTAATAACGAGGAACAGGCGAAGGTACTTAGTACCGGTGCTGTTAAGACAAATGATATTAAGCAGGTAGTTAAAGAGCTTAAAGAGCCATCTAATAAGGATATAGAGCTTGCATTCCACCATATTACATCTAATTCTGATATGAAAAAATATAATCCGGCAAGTGTTTTGGAAAGTTATTTGAAAGACAGATGTGGAAGAACACATGAATATTTTGGCGGTACAAACTTATCTTTCGATTGTTCCATAAGAGGAATTGCAATTAACAGGAAGAAGGAGATTACCTGGCATGACTTTGTGAGCAGGGCAGAACGATTGGGATTGTACAGACCATACGAAAACAACAATGTGACGGAATCCGTCACACAGGCTGAACAATCTGAACAGTTACCAGGGCAGGACAGCATATACAACCACCCAGAGTATCTTCCTGATGATAAATCTTCTGAAAGTAAGGATAATAATACAGATAAGACAAGTGAGCCAGATAATGCCGTAAAGGATGAATATGATACTGACAAGCTGGCAGGAGTAGGTGCGATAGGACGCTGTCCTAAGTGTTTTGGAGCAGTCGCTTTCCTCACTAATCCTAATTGCTGTGGAACATGCGGAAACAAACTTGTGTGGAAAATAGAAAAATAATGTATCCGGGGATTTTCCCCGGAGCTTGCCGGAAGGGAGAGGTTATATATGACAGGTTACATTATTGTAGGAATCATTATGACGGTTGCGGTTTTTGTTTTTGTGATAATGGCAATGATGAAGGCAGCTTCTATATCAGACGCAGTTACAGAGAGGTATATGGAGAGTGTGAAGGAGAAGAATGGTGGTTTACAGAAAAAAGAAAGAGAACTGTTACATTAAATGTAAGGAATGTAAAAAAATATTCTGTACAGAAGAATATGACATGGCTTCATACAAGTATAGAGACAAGCTGGGTGGAAGGTATATATATTTCTGCAGTTACAACTGCATGATGAGATACAAGCGTGAAAAAGGGCAGTATAAAGACAAAATCACAGAAGAAAAGTACGAAGTTGAAGATGTTAAGCTGCAAAACAAAAGGGAGAATGTGCTTAGAGTCTATTCTCCCGGTGGGGTACAGTTTTAAATAATAATTGTGACGGAATCCGTCACAGCCAACAGGCAGAAAGGAGTTCATTATGGATAACAAAAAGGAAAACATCATTGAGAATGAAATTGAGGTACAGGTTAAGGAAGACAACGGAGCAGTACTTGAATATGCCAGGAGACTTGCAAAGTTCAGTGACGGAAAAGGAGATAAGATGGATGACGGGAAATAACATAACATCTTACACCATTGTTAATGAACAGGGTAAAACAACCGTTGCAGTAGGTGATACCGTGACAATACATACATTTAGCGGTGGTGGTATGGGTGGCTGCATGGTCGTTAAATTAACCAACAGAGGATTACATTACACCCAGGATGACGGAAAGCATATTAAAACAATTGCTTACGACAGAATATACAGTTTAGAGGTGGATTATGAAGCGACTAATAGATAATGAAAAAAAGGTAAGTAAGGCAACTATACGAAAAGCTGTGGCTGCTGTTATTCTTATCATTCTCTTTATTATATCATATAAATTTCATCTTCCATTTTCAGACAGAGTAACTACAGTTATCAAGATTGGAACGGTTGCAGGACTAATATATATACTTGCCACATTCAGGGGTGATGAATAAAAATGTGACGGATTCCGTCACAGATACAGAGAGGTGAGAAGAAAAATGAAATTTGACTTTTATTATAGTGAAGAATCGGAGCAGTACAGCTTTTATAGTGTGCCTAAGATGTTCTTTACACTTGAGAGATTTACCGGATTATCGGCAATGTCAAAGCTGCTGTATGGATTCCTGCTTGACAGAATGAGCTTATCAAGGAAGCGTAACTGGATAGACGATAAGAATAGGGCATATATAAAGTACAGCCTGAATGCAATAACAAAGGATATGGGAGTAAGCAAGAACTCTGTAATCAAATACATGCGAGAGCTGCAGGAGTTCGGTCTGATAATGAAGTATCCTAACGAGGGAATGGAAGATATTATTTATGTGATGGACTATTCGAGAGTCAAACAAGGCGATACATATAGCAGTGATGACAAACAGAATGATAATGTATTATATCTGGATAGCCAGTCATCAGTAGCAGCTTATAAAGCAGATACCGGACATCCTGATAATGCTCCACCCGGATTTAACACAGCAATTGCCTTAAGCAATATAAATAACACTAAAAAAATACAAGATGCAGGTTGCAAGGGGGATTCTACCCTAAGAGGTGGTTCAAAATCTGAACCGGTTCAAAAAATGAACCAGTTCAAAAATTGCACCGGTTCAAAATCTGAACTGGTTCAAAATTTGCACCACCCTCATAAAGAGAATGATAATAATATATATAATAATATTAATAATCAATCTACTAAGACAGATAAGATTGATAGATATATATATAATAATCCATCTATCAATCAATCTAATCTATCTATCAGTCATACCGGAAAGATTGATAGGATTGATAAGACTGGGAAAGAGAAACAGATATCTGGGGTAAATGCCAATACGGTATATGCACATATCAGGGATTTGGTTAAGAAAAATATTGATTACGACATAATGATTGAGAGGCAGGAGTGCAAGGATTGGTATGATGAGTATTACAACCTCATTGTCGAAGTTCTGACACGACAGAAGGATACAATCCGCATTTCCGGCGAAGACTATTCGGCAGATATGGTTAGGGAGCGTTTCATGAAGCTTAACGGTCTTGACCTGCAATATGTACATGAACAGATGTCACGCACAACCAGCGACATTAAGAATATCAAAGCATATCTTACAAAAGCATTATTTAATGCGCCGACAACCAGAGCGTCTTACTGGGAAAGCAGAGTAAATCATGACCTTGCTAACCGCTAAACATAATGTGACGGATTCCGTCACGGAAAGGATGCCAGACAATGACAAAAAATAAATATTATGATTACCTGGACAGGTACAATCATATGGTTTGTGGGAATGAGTATATGTATGACGATATGGATAACGCAGAATATCAATACATTAAATCAAGTCTTATGAAGCATATTAAATGGCAGTTAAAATGTGCAGCCTACGACATGAATACATTCAACGGATATAAACAGGTTCTTCATAAGCGTAGGTATAAGAAGCTAATAAGGAATATACATGACTTAAAAGAACTTCATGAGAAAATTAATGAAGATAAACCAATAGATATAATGTATTTTACAGGAACATACAGGGGAGCAATGAGCAGTATTGCAGATGATATATTTTCCGGCATGAAGGCAGTATGGATTCCGATCATGATACTTGTTGTTATCTATTTGGTTGTAGTAGGTATTTTTTACATAATGTAGTACTAATGTGACATTGGAAAGGAAGGTGCTTTATGACAGGTATGTCATTCTTTGGTCTTTTTGTAATTATTTTGATATTAATATCATTTTCAATCATTATAGCTGAAGAATTGAGGCGTAAAGAAGAAAAGCGAGAGCATACTAAAATGGAAAATATAACAATAATGGTTGTGGGGTGGGCATTAATGATACTCGCAATTCCATTAACAATATATCTTTTTATAAGTACATCAGATGATTGGAAACAACTTTTTATTACTATACTAGATGCTTTAAAGATTTATAGATAATTTAGTTCGGAAAGGAGAAAGGCAATGTATGAAAATCTTAATAAAAATTCAATAATAGATGTTGCAAGTACACTAATAAATGAAATGAACTCATATACGCCAGAGCAGCAGAATCAATTGCTTGTAGAGTATATTATTATCCCATTTTTTTTCTATATTGTAATTTGGTTAGATATTTCAATTATTTTTGGAAAAAGAATAAATTTTAGGGAAATTATAAAAGTAGTAATAATATCGTTATGGTTTACACCGACAATTTTGTGGACGCTTATAACAAGCCTTATAGATGCATCATTTATAGTTATTTTCGCACCAACAATCCCTATAATTATTATTTGGAGTATTAAGAAATTGATAATGCTGTGTAGAAGAATAAAACATCAGCCGGATGGGATAAAAACATGATTAAGGATATAAATTATATGGCACAGCTGTTTTAAATAAACTAAAAAAGTGTATTTTTACAGCAATAAGATATGGTACAATATCACTAGAAATATGGATATATGAAAATATGATATTGTACCTGATATGTGACGGATTCCGTCACATGGAAAGGAGTTGATATGAGACAGTCAGAGAATAAATTTAAGAACTGGGTAATGTCTTTTACATATCAGGAGAGAAGAAATAAACAATTAGAAATATTTAGAAACCAGCTTGAAGATTATTCATCAATGGATAAGGATGAATTAAACTTTGAATATTTTAATTGCAAGGCAGAATATGAACATAAAAAGAATATTCTTACTTTAGTTATAATAACAATTGCTGTTTCGTTGATTATGAATATATGGGAAAAACTATTTTCATTTTTGAACATGGCAATAAAATATGATAATTACATGAATGATTCTCAAGACACTTTTATGATATGCTTAATAATTGCATCAGCAATTGGATTGACCTTTGTAGTTGTTATTGTAATTATATTATCTACGATTTTTAATGACCTGAAACAGCTTAAGAAGAAAATTCAATTAATAGAATATGTAAAATCAGAGGAAGAAAATGAAGATTAAAAAATTGTTATAGGTGGAGTGTATTTTATAGGTCATTATTAAATATGTGACGGATTCCGTCACATATCACAGCTATTGCAGAAAGGAGCAGACATGATATACACAATAGAACAAATAAAAGATAAATGCCGGAAGGTATTTGAAAAGCAAAATTTTGTAAAAGAAGCATATCTGTTCGGCTCATATGCAAGAGGAGAAGCAACAGAAAATAGTGATATTGATTTTATGATTGTTCTTAACAGAGCTGTTGGAATGGAGTTTTTTGGGTTGTATTATTTCCTTCAGGAAGAATTTGGAAAAAATGTTGATGTAATAAGCGAGAAAGAGGCATATGAGATAATGCCTAAAAGTATAGAAAGGGATAAGGTAAAAGTATATGGGAATGAATAGCAAAACCAGATTGATGTTTAACTTATCATATATACACTCATATATAGAGGATATATTGGAAATATGCAGTGAATCAGACTATAATTATCCGTTGATTTTTACTGACAAGAAAAGCCAGTATGCAATAAATATGTGTTTTGTGCAGATTGGAGAACATTGCGCACAGATAAGAGATATTGACAGAACATTTTTTGATAATCAAGAGTTAAGATTATATGAGATTAAGGGTATGAGAGACAGGATAGTCCATTCATATGGTAAAATTGATTATAATATTATAAAAGAGTCAATAAGCAAAGATATTCCAAAGTTAAAAGAGAAGATTGAGGAAATAGTAGATGAGGATATCCTTGATAATCCATATCTCTTATATGAGACAGAATATGATGATTATATTGAAGAGAAAAATGAAGAACCAGAAGAAGATTTGAAATGGAGACCAAGACTGTGACGGAATCCGTCACATCTGATAAGACCTGGCAGGAAGGAGTAGTTATTATGATTATGGATAAGATTAGAAAATATATGATAGTAGGGCTTACAGTATTATCATTTGCAGCGGTGACAGCCTGCGGAGCAAAAAAAGATACTGCAGCCGGAAATATAGAACAGTCTACAGAGAGTGCAACTGTAGCAAAAGCAAAAGACATACAGATGCAGGTTAAGGACGCAGATGGTAATACTGTTACACTTACCGGAGATGCAACAATTAATGAAGCTGGCGAGATGGTATTTGAAGGAAAGGATTCTGCCGGAAATGTTGTTAAAGTGACCGGAACTGCTGAAAAGACAGATGGCGGAGGTTTCAAGGTTAAGGAAGCTGCCGTTGAAGGAACAGCAAAGGTTGTGGCAGATAACGGCCAGGAAACAGAAGTGAGCAATGAAGGTTCTGGTGATATCTCTGCTGATGAAATCAAGAATACAACAACAGAGGTTGTTAAGAATGACACTGCAGGTGATAAACAGGAAACAAATAATGCCGGACAGAATGAGAACACATCTGATGTTCCAGGTACAAAGCCATCAGGGGAGAGCAATAGTGCAAATACAGAAGAAACATCAACTCCTGATAATAAGCCGGATAATGGAAATAACAGCAATACTTCTGACACAACACCAGCTACACCAACTGTACCAGAGCATACACATACATGGAGTCCAGTTACAACAAGAATACACCATAACGCAACAGGTCATTATGAAGATGTTGTTGTTGGAACAAAAACCGTGGTAGATAAAGCGGCTTGGAATGAACCTGTGTATGAATGGAAGGCTTATGCTATAAGATGTAGAGCATGTGGAGAAGAATTTGAAAATATGACAGAACTAAATAAACACGCAATGTACTATGATGATTTAGAAGATTATAGTCATGGGGCTTATGAAGTATTATATAGAAATGAGCAGGTAGATACCATTCATCATGAAGAAGAAACACACGAAGAGAACATTACTGAAAGTCGTTGGGTAGAAGATACAGCGGAGTATGATGAGATAGTAACCAGCTATATATGCTCATGTGGAGCAACTAAATAATTGAATTGTGACGGAATCCGTAACATCTTTTGGGGAATAGAGCAATGCTTTATTCCCCTTCTTTTTTATGTCTCAAATCTGGCATGTCAACTATTGTATTGGAAAAAGTACAATCTTATGAAACTAATATAAATTTAATAAATAAATTATTAGTAAACTTAAAAATCTGCAATCCCAGTAAATAAGCCTGAGAACATCACATGCTCATTTGTCAAGAACGAGTTAAAAATGAGACTAAATGAGACTAGATGAGACTAATTAGATGTGGTACTCTATACTTGCAAGAAGTGTAAGAAATGACTTCTTGTTTCCGGGTTGTAAAATTGTCGGAATAGTAATCAGCTCGAGCCGAAGCAGTCCTCGCAAAACTGCTTCGGTTTTTCCATGTGACGGAATCCGTCACATACAATTTAATAGTTCAAGGTTTTAACTTGCATAATAAAAATAAGGAAATCTTTATCAGATTAAATCTGGTAGGGGTTTCCTTTTTTGATGCAGAAAAATTAGGAAGGAGTAGCGTTATGAAAAGTGTAAGAGACCCACCAGGCAGAGAGAAAGGTAAGAGTTAAACAGAGTCAGCGTGACGGATTCCGTCACAGAAAGAAAGGTAAAATAATGGAAAGAGTAAAAAGAAAAAAGATACCGATATCCAGAAGAATAATAGCAAGTCTCCTGGCGGTATTTATGGCTGTAACAGCAATCATCACAGGAATGTCACCGGTAACAGCAAAGGCAGAGGGTTCAAATTATACTCTTATAAGCCTTGGCGAGGAAAGATGGTATGATGATGTATTTTCAGGCTATGATGATTCTATGGGGCATTGGAAGACATACCATTTTACAGTACAGGATGATTATGGAAATGAGTATGAGGCTATATGTGTTGAGCCACATAAGGATACACCAAGAGAGAGTGAAACATTTACAGCAACAAAAGAGTATGGAACTGATGATATAGAAGCAAGAGTAATGTTCTGGGCTGTTGGTGCAGGATGGGATGATGAAGAATGGGGTGTGCTGAAAGATTATCCATATGAATTAAGATGGATTATAGCACATCATACAATTGCTCTTGCAAATGGGCAGGATGACTGGAATACACCTTTAAATGGAAATGGTACATTTCTTGGTGATGGAGAAGGAAAGCTTGGCTGGGAATTATGTCAGAAACTTCTTAACATAGCTGCTAACATAAGTCCATCATCTGTAGGATATGAGTGTAGTCTTACATATTTATCGAATGATGCCAGAGTCAATCAAAATCTAGGAGTATATAATGATACTCCAGTAAAAGAACTTACAGGAAGCGTAAGATTCCATAAAGAGTCAGCAATGCCTTCTATATCTGATGGCAATAACTGCTACAGTCTTGCCGGAGCAGAAATATCTATATATTCTGATGCAGACTGTACAGATTTGCTGGATACATTAACAACAGGTGAAGATGGATATACAGATTATTACAGCACTACATTTAGAGAAGGTGATAGTGTAACTCTTTATTTTAAGGAAACCAAAGCTCCAAAGGGTTTCCTTATCAATGATGAAGTGCGTTCAATAACGCTTGATTCAGAGGACAGATATACTGAGACAATAACAGACATGCCGGGCAACGACCCTATAAGAGTGTTGTTAAAAAAGCAGACTGCTGATGGACATGGTTCGGGTAATACAAAGCTTGAGGGTGCAGAGTACACGGTAAAATATTATGATACATTATCAGATACAGACCCGGCACAAGACGGGAATGCTCCTAAGTATACATGGGTGTTTAAAACAGATGAAAATGGTATTATCTGGTTAGGTGAAGATTGGTTAATCAGCGGTAGTGATGGGCTTATTTCAGATTTTGGAGGCTCGTATACAATTCCTATTGGTACAATAACTATTCAGGAGACTAAAGCTCCGGAAGGATACTTGCTTAACGATACTGTATATGTCGCAAAGACTGATATTGTAAATGGAACAGTTAGAACGACCAACCTTCCAACAGACGACAATGCAGCGCAGGAAACACCATATGAAGGCACAATATCTATTCAGAAGTTCCTGGGTGGTGGCAGTACAGTAAAAACATCTGAACCAGATGCAGAATTTGAAATCTATCTTACATCTGCAGGAAGTTATGATGCAGCTCCAGAGGAATCAAGACAGACAATAACAACAGATGCCAATGGTTATGCCATTACAAAGCGTCTGCCATATGGTACATACACAGTTCATCAGACAAAAGGTAATAATAAGTACTATTTTGTTGATGACATGGAAATAACAATCAGTGAGAATAATGCTAATTATCACAAGATTCTGGAAGATTCACCTATTGAGTTCTATATCAAGATGGTAAAAAAAGATGCTGATACAGGTAATACAGTAAATGTAGCCGGCACAACATTTGAATTGTATGATGATAATGGTTCAAAGATATCATTTAATATAATGACATCAAGTGGAATGCAGACAATTGACAGCTTTACAACTGATGAAAATGGTTGTGTATATACAACAGAAAAGCTTCTTAAGGGCAATTATACGCTTGTAGAGACTAAAGCTCCTGACGGTTATGTATTAGATTCAACACCAGTACAATTTACTGTATCAGAAAACACATATACAGCGGATGGTGGAGCTGAATTTATTCTTGTAGAAAAGAGTGATAAGGCTGTGACAGGACAGCTTACTGTTACAAAGGTCGGTGAAGTTCTTGATGAATATAAGGGCGGATTATATGTAAATCCTGATGAGAAAGGATTTACATATAGAGAAGGTTCTCTTTCAGGTGCAAAATTTGAGGTTTATGCTGCTGAGGATATTTATACAGCAGATAATCAGAAGGATACTGCTGGTAACAGAAACAAGCATTACAGCAAAGGGGAACTTGTAACAACACTTGTTACCGGGACAGATGGAAAGGCAACAGCAACCAATCTTCCTCTTGGCAAGTATAAAGTTGTTGAAGTAGAAGCTCCTGACGGCTTTGTATTAAATCCGGATGAACAGGTAGTGACATTAGTTTATGTTGATGATAAGACTCCTGTTGTAAATGAAGCTTTGACATTTTCAAACGATAGACAGAAAGTAGAGTTATCTGTTTCAAAGCTTGATTCAGAAACAAGAAAACCGGTTGCAGGTGCAGAGTTTGGGTTATATGCAGCTAAGGACATAGTTAATGCTGACGGTAAGGTTATTGTAAGCAAAGATACTCTGCTTGAAAAATCAGTATCAGATTCAAATGGATTAATCCAGTTTGTAAAAGATTATCCACTTGGTTCATATTATGCTAAAGAAATCAAAGCGCCAGCAGGCTATGCCTCAAATGATGAAGTAATAGATTTTACTGCAGCATATCAGGGTCAGAATGTTAAGAGCGTAAAGCTTTCTGCGGAGTTCCTTAATAGTCCAACACATTTTGAATTTACTAAGACAGATATTACTAATGGTTCGGAATTGACAGGAGCAACGCTTACTGTATTGGATAAGAACGGAAATGTAGTTGATACATGGACATCTGATGCCAGAGAAGCACATGTAATTAAGAGACTTGTTGTTGGAGAAACATATACTCTTAGAGAAGAATACGCTCCTTATGGATATCTAAAGGCAACAGATATTCAGTTTACGGTCAAGGATACCGGAGAAGTCCAGCATGTAAATATGAAGGATGAGGTAGCCAGAGGCTCAATTGTTGTAACTAAAGATGGAGAAATTGTTTCTAATGCAATTATCAGGAAGGAATATTGGAATAACTTCGTTTTCAATTTCTTAAAGCGTAATCTTTCAGGAGTAACATTTGATGTTTATGCGAAAGAAGATATTCTTAGCGTAGATGGTCTTAACACGGTATATTATAAGGCAGGAGATAAGATAAGTACTATCGTAACAGATGAGCAGGGTATCGCAAGAATTGATAATCTTCCTTGTGGTAAGTATTATCTTATAGAGACTAAGACGATTGATGGTTTCATTCTTGATAACACACCAATCGAAGCTGACATTTCATATATCGACCAGAATACTAATGTTGTATATGCAGGAATGAATGTTACAAATGAACGACAGAAAGTACAGATTTCTGTGATTAAGACTGATTCTGAAACAAAGAAAGTTCTTGAAGGTGCAGTATTTGGCTTGTTTACTAAGAAAGATATCGTTAATGCAGACGGTAAGGTAATTGTCAATGCTGATACACAGATAGAAAAGGCTGTTACAGGAAAAGACGGAAAGGTAACATTTACATCAGACCTCCCACTCGGACAGTATTATGTCAAAGAACTGGAAGCTCCGGCAGGATATGTTAAGAGCGATAAGGTGATTGATGTTGATGCAACATATAAGGGAGATAATGTAAAGGTTATTGAACTTGAGGCTGCATTTGAAAATATACCTATTAAGGTTGAATTTTCAAAAACAGATATTACAGGTGAAAAGGAACTGCCTGGAGCAAAGCTTTCTGTGATAGATTCAGAAGGTAAGATTGTAGAAAGCTGGATATCAGAAGCAGGAAAGAGTCATGTAATTGAAAGACTTCCAGTTGGTAAATATACACTTCGTGAAGAATCAGCTCCTTATGGTTATAAGGTGGCTGTTGATGTCACTTTTGAAATAACTGAAACATCTGAAATTCAGAAAGTAATCATGAAGGATGAACAGGCTGTTGGAAGAATCATCATCAATAAGACTGATTCTGTAACAGGAAGTCCGATTGAAGGGGTTGTGTTTGAGATAAGAGACAAAGATGGAAAAGTGCTTGATACATTAACAACAGATAAAAATGGTTATGCTGAGAGTAAGCTTCTTCCAATTTGTACATACAATAAAGACGGTTCATATAAAGAAGATATTCATTACACAGTAATTGAAACAAAGGCTGCTAATGGATATATTCTTGATGAAACATCTTACGATGTAGTTCTTAAGTATAGTGATAATGCACCAGTTTGTATTGAAGAAACAGTGAAACTTACTAATACTCCTAAGCCAGATATTCCAAAGACTGGTGATACAGGTAATGTATATAGATATGCTTTACTTGCATTATTATCTCTGGCCGTTATAGTAAGCCTTGCAATGATGAAAAAGAGCAGAAATCAGAAGAATTAGAAATGTGACGGATTCCGTCACGCTATCCTGATGGACAGGATGGATAAGGAATAAAATATATCACACATATGGCAGGTGCTTTAAGCATCTGCCTTTTTTAGCGGAGAGCGGAAAGGAGAGCGTATGCGTTATCTGAATAATGAAAATACGCCATTCAGGGCTTATATCACGAATCTTGGTAAATACACCGAAGGAAATACAGTAGGTGAATGGGTAGACCTTCCAACCACAAGAGATAAGCTGCAGGACACCATGAAGCGCATTGGTATAGGAGATAAGCGCCCGGACGGAACTACATATGAAGAGATATTCATAACAGATTATGACTATAACATACCAGGGCTTGCACAGCTTAATTTTGGTGAATATGAAAATATTAATCAGCTTAATTATCTGGCACAAAAGATTGATGGGATAGAAGATGCCTGGCAGGACACATTTTTGGCTGCGACAGAAATATATGGTACAAGCATGGACCAGCTCATTAACCTTACAGATAATCTTGATAAATTTGTACTCTATGAGAATGTAAAAAATGATGAAGATTTTGGAATGAAACTCATCAATGATGATGAGAGAAAAGTTCCTGAATGGCTGCAGGGTTACATTGATTATGAGGCATATGGAAGAGACGAAGCAATTAACAGAGGCGGTGCTTATTCTGAATATGGTTACATTGAACTGGTTTCAGGTATTGAAGATTACTATAAGGGAGCGGCCGATATTCCAGAGGAAGACCTTGTCTTACTTCCTGATGATAAGAAGATGGCAGAAAATATAAGTACATTGAAGGACGTACTGTCTGCCACTGATGCCATTCTGTCAGAACAGAAGCAGACAGCGGAAGTTGAAGATGTGACGGAATCCGTTACACAGGATATATCAGAGGAATTAACTGAAGAACTGGAAGAACCAGATATTGAGCATGGTATACACATGTAGAAAGGAGACCAAGAATGTTCTGTAATAAATGTGGAACAGAAAATCCGGATGAAGCTATGTTCTGCAGTTCATGCGGTAACAACATGAAGCAAAACAAATCCGGCAGACTAAAGCTTGAAAAAGTGCCGGAAGACAATGTGACGGAATCCGTCACAAATGAAGATGGAGACAGTCAGGATACAACAGATTCACCAGTGACAGATGCCAAAAAAGCGGATGCAACAGACGGTGTTACAGAAAGCCTTACTCCTGATATGATTCCAGATACATTTAAGGAAAAGGAAGAAAAGCAGCTTGCACAGATAGTTGCTGAACTGCGGGCTGAGAACAAGCAGGCAGTACCTAAAAAGGAATGGTACATATATTCTTTAATGTCTGCTATTCCTGTTGTTGGATTTATCTTTTTTGCTGTCAGGAAGAAAGATAAGAATGAGAATAAGAAGAGTTTTGCAAAAGCCGGATTCACAATAAATCTTATTCTGTCAATTGTAATCTTGCTCATGGTAGGAAGTGCATTATATTTTGCATTTGGTGGAAAGATTACAATGCCTAAGAAGACAGCAAAGATAACAGAAGAATCAATTGAAGAGACCAGAGCAGCAGAGAGCAGCAGCGCAGCCAGAACAACATCTCAGGCAGTTTCAAGTACAGCAGCTACAAGCCCGGTTAAAAAGACAGAGCCGGTTAAGAGCTTTTCTTATGATAAGAACAGCAAGGCATTTACATTTGAACTGAATGGCAATACATTCAAGTATCCTGTTGCGGCAGCTTCAATCAAAGACATGGGCTATATATATGTAAGTAATACATTATCAAGTGAGACAGCAACACTTGATATGTATATGGACGCATATAAGAGTACGGTAATGATTAAATACAACACTAAAGCCGGAAACACTTCTGATTGTTATGCAATAGCGGTTGAATTGAAAGAAGGTTCAACATTTATGGGGCTTTCTACTGCAGCTACTTATGCAACAGTTAAGGAAGCATTTAAGGATGCTGACACAGAAGTAACAAGTGATTATAAGTCGGATACAGCGACAGGAATCCTGCAGTACATGTATGGAGACAGGATAATATCTGTAACACTGGATAATGGTTATGTTACAGGCGCATCAATACAATAGAATTGAAAGAAACGAGGTAGTTTGATATGAGAAGAGGAATAAGCCCAGTTAAAGTATTGGCAGTAATAGCAGTAGTTATAGTAGCACTTGTTTTGTGCATGATATTATCAAGGCTGATAGTCAGCATCAATCCGGTTGCGTTAAAAAGATGGTTCGGCATGATATTCTTTGTCATGTTTATTGTGCTTGCAGGATTGGGGGTATTCCTGGTTGGCAAGTATGTTGGTAGAGACAGATAAACAGGAGTAAGGGTCTGTGTTAAAAAGACACAGGCTCTTTTTTAATGCAAAAAGGTGACGGATTCCGTCACAGCCGTAAGGCAGAAAGGATAATCAGATGAAGAAACAGAAAATAAAATTGAGTGAAACACAGAGAAAGGCACTGCAGTTTTTAATGATAGCTGCATTTGTAAGCATATTTATATTTGTTCCTCAACTGACAGTGTTTGCGGAAGAGGGAGCAACAGACGGAGCAGCAATTGTTACAGGTGCTTTTAATAATCTTACAGCAATAATTACAGCAATAGTAAGTTCGATAGGTTCAATTATCCTATTGTGGGCTTTATTTGAAATAGGAGTATCTATGCAGAGCCAGGAAGGAACTATGCAGGCTATGGGATTTAAGCGAGTAGGCGGTGGTCTTGTAATGACACTTGCGCCACAGCTTGTTAGTGCAATTCTGGGGTAAAAATATGTATTAATGCTCGTGATCGGGAGCAGTATATTATGTTTTTACATAAATGCAGGACAGATTCTTATATAAAGGAATCTGTCCTTTTTAGCAGAAAGGAGAACCAATGAACATATTAATTAATCCGGTAGCGTTGGCAGCTCCACAATGGGTCATAGACCTGTTGTCTGGTGGTTCTATTTATACAATTGCTCAAGAGTTATGGAATTTTGTTATGGGAATAGTATATACGCTTATGGGTAAAAATGTGAGTTCGTTTACTACGCCTGCAGCTAATGCGTTCATGCAGCTTCTTGGGTTGGAAGGGAACATTGGAGCATGGGATTATGTTAAGAATACAGCATTTCCGCTGTTCCTTTCTATGGGTGCAGCATTCCTTAACATATTCACTCTTGTAGGATTCTGCCGGCAGGCAAGTAACCTGAAAGAAGGAATAACAATGGAAGCGTGGATAGAGCTTTTTATAAAGCTCATTATTGCAAATATCCTGATGGTAAACAGTCTGGATATAATGCAGGAGTTTACCGGCTTTGCAATTACGACAACGAAGGTGTTGCTGCCAAAGGGAGTTCCTTCAGTAATAGGCGGAGACTATGATGTTGGATTCAGGCTGGCAATGATAATGCTTGCCCCTATATATCTTATTATATCAGGAGTCTGCTCGATAACAGTGCTTATAGAAGTACTTGGAAGATTCCTTAATCTTTTCATGCTTATATCGGTTGCACCTACTGCATTGTCAACGCTTTCAGGCGGAAGAGGAATTGAAAATTCTGCGATAGCATGGTTTAAAAGCTTTCTAACTAGTACACTGCAGATAATAGTAATTGCACTAGTAATGCAGCTCTGTAGCGGTCTTAATGCAGCACTGACAGGCATGTGTAATTCAGGTCTGCTTGCTTCATGGTTTGATGGTGCAGTGGCAGTAATATTATCACTTATATTTATGCCGTTCATGGCAGTGGCAGTAAAGTCAAGCGATAACTTCTTAAAGAGAGCATTTGATTTAAGATAATGTGACGAAAGGACAATGTATGAAAATTAATGTTAATAAAGACTTCCTGAAAGAGTATAAAAACGATTTTTGGAAAGGTTTTTCAGCGACAGATATTGTGCATATAACAGAAGGATTTATGTGCGCAGGTGCGGTTGTAGCAGTACTTGTGCTTGGATTCAAGATACCGCTTACCATAGCAATATATTGTGCTGTGCCGGTAGCTGCACCTGTCATATTTATTGGATTTTACAAGTATCAGGGTTACTTATCTGTCAAAGAGCTTGTGAAAGAATATATGTATACAAGCAAGACAAAAAGACTTGCGTACGAATCGGAAGAAATAGAACCTGATAGAAATTTCAGATTATAAGAAACATCAACAATAAGGACAAGTCTAAGAGAAAAAGAAAGGGGGCTTAATCGTGGCATTTTATATTAATCCAGCAAAAAGATTCAGCGACAGCATAACACTTACAGTAGCACCGGTAAAAAAACCTAAAAATACAAGAGAAGCATTGTTTATACATAAGGTATATCCTAACGGCATTTTCCAGATTGAAAATGGCAAAGGAGCTGTACTTTATGACAGGTGCTACACATTCACAGACATATCATATGTCAACAAAGATGATGAGGACAAGGCAAATGTACTTTTGGCACTTATGGATTTTTTGAAGGGAATGAGTACTTCGTTTAAAATAACAGTGTCAAATCAGTATCAGAATATGACACAGTTCGTTAATGATATATTTACCGATATCAACAGAAGTGACTATCCAGAGGTAAGCAAAGGCATAAGCATGTGGATTAATGAAAAGATGGAAAATTCTGATATTCATGATTTAAACAGAGTGCTTACGCTTACAATTACAGTCAGAACAAGGACATATGATGAGGCAAGAAGCTATTTTCTTGGGATGGATACAGAACTGGAAAGACTGTTTGGCGCAATGAGAAGCATAATAGTTCCAATGAAGGCTGAACAGAGACTGAATATGATTCGTAATTTCTTCTACCAGGAAGAGAAGGAGGAATATGATTTCAACCATGATGCACTGTATGATGTTATTCCTGTGTCAGTAGACCAGTATAGGGATTTCCTGATGTTTAATAATGATACATATGTATCTGTATTGTTTGCAAGAGATTTTGACACGGCACTTGATGATGGAAAGCTCATACATACAATATCTGATACTTCTTACCAGTCATTCGTTACCATTGATTATGCTCCTGTGGAACACTCTGTAACAAGAAGCATGCTAAGAAGTGCTTATGGTAATAACGAGAGGGCAATAAGCCAGGAAGCGGATTCCAAGAAAAGCAATAATCAGGCTGTTACAGGAATCTCGTATAGCAAGAAGAAAAAGAGAGCAGAGCTTGAAGGATATATGGACCAGCTCGATGATGATTCTGAGGAATGTATACAGGCAGGTCTTTTGGTTGTTGTTACTGCAGGAAGTGAGGATGAGCTTGCTGCAAGAATAGAATCAATGCAGCGTACAGCCAAAAATGTCGGTGCATATCTTGAAACATATAACTATGTTCAGCTTAAAGCATTTAATACAGCGCTCCCAACTGGTGTCAGACAGGTAAAGAAGATGAGGAGCTTCTATACAAGTTCTCTGGTTGCATTACAGCCGTTCTTTGCGCCGGAAGTAACTGAACCGGGTGGAATATTTTACGGAATCAATAACACTACCAAAAATTTGGTATTTGCCAACAGAAAGTCACTGACATCACCTCAGGGAATAATTATCGGACCGACAGGAGCAGGAAAGAGTTTTCTTATCAAGGAAACAGAAATAACCCAGACACTGCTCTCCACGGATGATGATATTCAGATAATAGACCCACAGAATGAGACACAGAATGTATGTGCCATGTATGGTGGTTTGTTCCTTGATTTCACGCCGAAATCAGATATCCATATTAATCCTATGGAAGTACCATTAAGTCTGTTTAAAGCCGGAACAAAGAAGGACAGAGAGCTGTTTATAGCAGATGTTACAAAATGGGCGACAAGTTTTACTGAAGCTATAATGAAAAAGATAGTTTATACACAGGAACACAGCAATTTCATTGAGCAGGCAGTACAGAATGTGTATGACAAGGTTTTTAGCCGTAATAATCTTATACAGCCGACAATTAAGGATGTCCGTAAGGAGTTAATGATACTTGAGGATAATAACGAAAATGCTCATGATAAAAAGATTATTCATGAAATGGTAAACTGCCTCTACAGTTATACAGATGGTGTATATGATATGTTTGCATATCCATCAGATGTAGATATAAGTACTTACAGACTTGTAGCATTTGGACTTAAGAATGTTGATGAAAATTACTGGCAGCCAGTAATGATATCAATTATGTTCTTCCTCTCAATCAGGATGAGCTACAATCAGGAACTGCAGAAAGCTACACGACTTGTTGTGGATGAAACACAGGTTGTAACCAGGAATGCTTCATCAGCACAGATACTTCTTAATGCTGTAATCACATACAGAAAGTTTGGCGGTATTGTTACACTCGCCATGCAGAATCTTACACGAGCATTAGAAAATCCTGACTTAAGAGACATGTTTCAGAATTGCGGATATAAGATGTTCTTCCAACAGGTTGGAGAAGATGCGGAAAGGCTTTCAAAAATTCAGGATTTGACCCAGGCAGAATATGATGCCCTAAAAAGTGATAGACCTGGAAGGTCTGTAATGGTATGGGGCAAGAAGGTTATAATTCTTGACAGTCTTATGAGCAAGGATAATCCACTGTATGAAGTTTTCTCTACGAACTTCCATGAGAAAGCGGAAAAGGCTCGAAAGGAAAAAATGAAAGAGGCTGCTTATGGGGATTAATTTTGCTGATGAAAAAGTAAATGTAAAATCAATACCACAGTTTGGTTCGACAAGGAAGATTCTTAATCCGGTTGAAGAAGAAATAAAGAAAAGCGGTCTTAAGATTCCCAAGCCAGAATATGAAAGGATGTCTGTAGAAAATTACATGACAAAGGAAGAGTACAAAGCGTTTTCTTCTCTTCCACCTTCACAGCAGAAGAGAGCATTTGAAGTGTTCAAACAATCTCCTGAATATAAAAGATTTAAAAAGAAGTTGGATGCACAATCAGAATTATTATCAAAAAATGTGACGGATTCCGTCACTTTTTTTGATGAGAAAAATAAAAAGAATGAACAGCCTTATACAGATAATCAAAATTATTCATACAGGATAAATGAGCAGGAGGCTTCTTATTCTGCAATGGAAAATACCAAAAAAGCCGGAGAGCAGACTGCAAAAAAAGCTGCTGAAAATGGAGCAAAGACAGCAGCACAGACAGGTGCGGCTGCCGGTTCTGGTGGAGCAAGTGAGATAGCCAAAGAAGCAACAGAGGCAGTGAAAAAATATGCAGATACATTAAAGGATGCATCATCACAGCCTGAATCAGACCCGACAGATTATCAGACGGAGCATTCATCAGATATTGCAATATCTAAGTCGGGGATGGGAACGATACAAAAAATAACAGCAGTTATCATGGCATTTGCGGCTGCTTTGATATCACAGCTTGGAGTTATTCTTCTTCCTCTGCTTATCGTGTTAGCCGTTGTTATAGTTATTGTTTCTCTTCTTGTTGCACTTATATCATCAATTGCCGGAGCTGTTAAGGATGCATCATCTGCACAGGTCATTGCAGGATTATACAGACAGCTATTATCAGATAATACAATAAGTTATACGCAGGATGTAAAAGACGCTGCAGTCAATGAACAGATAGAAGATTATGTGAATTATCTTCTTGCGATAATGGAAGTTGAGTCACACGGAATTGGAACTGATGTAATGCAGTCATCAGAATCCGCAGGACTTCCACCTAACAGCTTCAAGACACCACAGGAGTCGATTGCACAGGGAGCAAAATATTTTGCTTCATGCGTCATGAAAGCATCTGAAAAGGAATGCGATATAAATACTGCAATACAGGCATACAATTTTGGAACAGGATTTATTGATTATGTTGCAGAAAACGGCAAGGTATATACACTTGATTTGGCAATAGCATTTGCTGAAGAAAAATCCGGAGGGAAACAGGTTGCTTATAAAAATCAGATTGCCATTAATTACAATGGTGGCTGGCGTTATGCATACGGCAACATGTTTTATGCGCAGCTTGTCAATCAGTACATATACAATTATGATAATGCAACTGTACAGAAGATTGTTGATGAAGCAATGAAATATTCAGGATGGGATTACATATCAGGAGGAAGTTCACCTGATGATGGTGGTTTTGATTGTTCAGGTCTTGTTCAATATGTTTATGGTAAGGCAGGAATAAATCTGCCACGACTGGAGAAAGACCAGTACGAAGCCTGCGAAGAAATTGAAGAAGAAAATATCCAGCCGGGAGATTTGATTTTCTATAAAAATGAAACATCGAATGGCGAGATAGGGCATGTTGCAATTTATCTTGGCAATGGAAAAGTTTTTGAGGCAGGAGACCCAATCGGAATATACAGTGCAACTGATGAATGGCATACATCTAATCAGCTTCATATTGGAAGAGTGAAAGGAATTGAAGATGCCGACAGCGCAAGTGATGATTAAAATGTGAAAGGACATGATGATATGCAGGATAAAATACTGGATAAAATTAATGTTGAATATGAGTTGTTCTTCATGCAGTGTATGAGCTGCACAAAGGAACTTTTATATTCAAGAAGTAAAGAGATTGAAATGAAAAAAACTATCACTTCATACTTAAGAGACGAGGTGAAGAACAATAAAAATATTAAGCTTGTCAGGATGAGTACATCAAACAATCTTCTTGATGAGTTCTACAGATATGCGAAAGACCATGAAGATATTTCTTTGAGAGAAGCATTGAAAAATTACATGAAAAATTATACAGAGTAATTTATATTCCCTTAAAAAATCGGAAGATTTTTTTAAAGGATTGATTAAAAATATTTTTCAAAGACACCAAAAACCGAAACGATAATTTAAAAATTACCGTTTCGGTTTTTAAAAATTTTCAGGAGAAAAATTACATGAAGGTAAATAAAAGTGCAAAGAAAAAATGTGAATGTGATTGCCATGTGCTGTGCCAGAGGGTCTTAGGGATACTCCCTAACAAGGTTGCAAGCCACTTTTTAAGGGGCGATTTTGTATGACAAAATGCGTATCTTGCAAAAAGAAGTACATAAAACGGTGGAAAAAGTGATGCAGACTGCAGCAAACGGTGGATATTGCATCACATCAGTGCAGCACTGGGATTGAGGGTGATGCAGACTGCAGCATAGGGGTGATGCACTTTGCATCATGCATCACATCAAGATGCACTTTTGCATCACCTGGTACATTAATTAAGATGCACTTTGCATCACCTGAAAACAGAATCAAAATCAAATCAGGAAGGAGAAAAATTATGTCAGTTTCAATCAGAATATCAGACGATACAGCAGAAGAATTAAAGAGTGTTCAGCCTGATGGCATGAGCTTAAGTAAGATGTGTGATACACTTCTAAAACTTACGCTAAGGAAAATAAAAACGGATAAAGAAAATGATGATTCAACAGAATCCTTTATGGAAATGGTAAAGAAAATTTCTGACAATATTTCAACGGATAAATTTTCAGACCAGACAGAAAATGAGGAAGAAATTATTGAACAGGATGAGGATAACTTGTCTCAGGAAGCAAGGAAAAATCTCAGGGAAGAAATTGAAAATCTGAAAGAGGAAGTAAAAAAAATCAAGACGCAATTATCAGGTGGCAGCTTTGAAAGCATAACAGAAAATGAAAGAAATCTGTTAAAACTTTTCACGGCAAAGCCATCAAAGGAGTGTCCCAGTAATGCAGGATTTTTTGGAGAGTCGTATGTAGAAGCTCCGCCGGATGAGATAAGATACTACACATCTCATGTAACAAAAAGGATTCCGGCAAGCCTCCCGTCTAACAATGGTTGGAATAATTTCTGTTGGACTCTTGATATAGAAAAGAACCAGGGAGCATTGCTAAGAAACGCAGAAAATATTATTGCAAAATTTTCTGTGCCGGATAAAAAAATAATGATTTCGTCTGATGAGCTTGTGTTTGTCTGGTATGAGTTCGATGGAACATTTGATGAAATGATTGCTGAATGTGAGAGGCGTGTTGCAAAGAAATATGTCGGTAGGGAAACACTCTGGATAATTAAAAGTCTTGCACATATGACAACACCGCAACGAGATGAATTAAGACTCCGTCAGCAGATTGTTAATGATGAAATGAGAAAGAGAGGATTAAAAGAATATGACACTGTCAGCATTATCTAAAAAAATTGAAAAGGTTGAAAATGAAATCAATAAGCATCAGGAAATTATTTCTGATAAGAAAAAGGAACTTGCTGAACTGAAAAAGCAGCAGCGTATATTACAGTTACAAGAGAAACAGAAGCGTGGAGAAAATTTTATTTCCACCCTGGAAGAAAAGCTTGGAACAGAAGTCACAGAAGAAATGCTTAATAAATTTCTTGCTATGGCAAATGAAAGCGCAACAGTTCCACATGAAAATAAATTTGAAACTGTTCATGAAAGTGTAACAGAAAATGTGACAGATTCCGTTACATATAATCACCAGACATATTAATACTTGCGTAATAAAAATGGAGTGGCAGTAATAGATGTCATTCCATTTTTGTTTACCGGAAAGGAAATGTATGGATAAAAAAGAAGGAAGACACAGTGTAAGAATCATCGTACGAATGACAGAAAATGAATATGAAAAATTTGATGCTCTTTACAAAAAGGCACAGGAAAAATCGGATGGATTAAGAAAAAGTGACTTCATGAGGTCGCAGCTTATTTATGAAAATAATGAGAGACAGTTGAAGGAAATAATGAATGAGCTTCGTAAACTTCGTACAGAATTTCATCAAGGACTTTTAAGACTTACCATGTACAATGACAAGGATTCTGCAGAACACATGAAAGAGCTTCTTACCCAGGCAGATGAAAAAATTGATGATATTAAAATAAGACTGGAGGCAATAGATGGCGACAACAATTCTTAAGAATATAAAGGAAGCACCCAAAGGGAAAGCATCACAGCATCTTATTAATTCCATTAAGTACATAATGAATCCGGATAAAACAGAAGGTGGATTATGGGTTGGAAGTAATTCAGGTGTGACTCCTGATGAAATATATGACTGCATGATGAATACTAAGAAGGAGTATGGAAAAGAGAATGGCCGTCAGGGATATCACTATGTAATATCCTTTCCTCCTGGAGCATGTGATGAAGCAACATGCTATAAAGTAGGCAAAGAATTTTGCGAAGCATACTTTTGTGATGGTTATGAATATGTCTTCGCTGTTCATAACGACCATGAACATATGCACTGTCATATTGTATTCAATTCTGTAGGAAGAATGGACGGAAGCAAGTACAGATATATTAATGGTGACTGGGAAAAATATATACAGCCTGTTACTGATAAGATAACAGAAAAGTATGGGCTTGGCAGACTTGAATATGATAAATCTGCCAAGAGAGTAGGAAAGTCTTATGCAGAACATTCTGCAGGCAAAGCAGACAAGTTTACATGGAAAAAAATAATAAGACTTGATATAGACATGGCAGTATCTGTATCAAACAATCTGCAGGAATATTTTGATGAAATGAAAAGAATGGGCTATGACATGCGCATAGGTCATTCTGAAAAACATGGAGAGTATGTATCATATCATCATCCGGCAATGAAGGAAGTTGATGGTAAGACTTCCAGGAAAGCCAGAAGGGATTATAACTTAGGAGCCGGTTATACATTTGCAGATGTTAAGAGAAGAATCATGCAGCCGGATAAAGATATAATTTCTACAGATACGGTTTATGTAAAGGACAGACTTACTACTATTACAGAACACAAGGACACAAGATTTCAGGTATGTGCTGTAATGCGTTACGGTCAGGCAAGTCAGTACCATTATTTTGACTTGCAGCTCAAAGAACAGATAAGGGTAAGACAGGACCTGATCGGGATTGATAAGCTACTTGAGGAATGTAATTACATTCTTGATAACGATATTAAGGATGTGAACCAGGCAAAGGAAAAGCTGGATGCAGTAAAGCAGGAGATAAAGGCTGTTAAGGAATTAAAAAGTGATAAGGCATATTCTGATGAAGATATTAATGTAGACGATTTAGGAGTAAAAAAGGAGTATGAGGATATTTACCAGAAACTGATTAATGCCAGGGCAGAAATGACGGATGAAGAATATGAGTCTTTATCTGACAGAATGGAAGAAATTGAAGCGGAGCATCCAGAACTGGTAAGAGGTGGTTTTACTGCAGTGTCTGAATATGACAAGAAGCTTGAAATGCTTTATGCAGAAAAGAGAATACTATCAAGGATAGTTAAAGAAGCGGATATAACAGAATCTGTTGTACAGAGACCGCCGGTTAATATTGTAAATGCACCGCATAAGATACCGGAAGAGAAAGAGCGTGAAGAAAATGTGACGGAATCCGTCACACCTAAAGGGGGAATGTAATAATGGAAAATGAATTAACAAGGGAACAGCAGCTTGCATTACAGATAGCAGATTACTTTAATATTGATGTACCAGATATTATAAGCGAATATGTAACAGATTCCCTGACAGTACAGAGAATGATATATGCTTTGGTAACAGTAAGAAATACAGACAGGATTAAGAAGCTGTACAATGATAACCCTGAACCTGATGCATTTTATGAAGCTGTCCAGAATTATAATACTGATACATATATGGATAATGACAAGCTGGCTGCGCAGATAAAGGAAGCTAATGACCTTGCTGTTAAAGTAACACAAGCTAATATAGAGATAAGAGACTTATTCCAGAACCAGGTTAAGGCTGCGTATGATAAAGAGAAAGAGACACAGAAGAAGCTGATGGAACAGTACCAGCTCACACTTGATGAAAAGGAAAGAGCATATAAGCTAATGATGACACAGCGTGATGAGGCAAGAACCAAGATAAAGATGCTTGAAGTTCAAATATCTGATATGGAAGATAAGCTTAATATCGGAAGTGTCAATCTGGATCAGGACAGTTCACAGAAAACAAGTACAGGCTTTTTCTCAAAGCTATTTAGCAAAAAGAAAGACGAGAATGCAGCTTATGTATATGATTCCTTTGTGAAAGAGATAGCATCTGATAAGCGTTTCTCAACGGAACAGAAAGACTTCCTTATGCGCTGCATGGAAGATGGCTTTGCATACGAAGAAATAAGAAGAATAGCAAGACCGGAGCTGGATGTGGCAATGATGGAGCGTCTGGCAAACTATTATAAGAAAAAGGTTAAATAGGCTTATAAAGTATTGCAAAAAACCGTTCAACTTTCTTGAAGGGTAATTATTTATAAGATATAATAAAAATAATAAAGGGTTATGTTTGAGGTGTATTAAATGACAGATTTACGACAGGAAGCAATTAGAGAGTTAGAAAAACTACCGGAAGAAAACATAAGTATAGTTTTAACGATAATGAAGACTATGAATGAACTGAATGACTATAAGAAAAATGAAAGCACTAAGGAAAACATATCTGATATTGAAACAATAAATGCAATGAAAGAATTGAAAAATAACGGTGGAGAGAGCTTTGATACACTTGATGAGTTCTGGAACAGTCTGGAAAAATGAATAAGTGTTGGAAATTAAGTTGAATAAAGGTAAGGTGTTTGTATGCTGTATTATTTAAAAAGAAAAAATGAAAACATAGCATTGATTGATTTCACACCGGATGGGGATATATATGAAGTCCGTGAAATAATAAACAATGAATTAAGTCCGCTGCATATGCAGAATGACTTTAACTGGCTGAAAAGATGGTGGAAGAGGCGTTCAGTTCCAATCAGTCAGGGAAATATCAGGTTTTTACTTGAAAAGAAAGGGCTGCTTGGTTCAGAAGAATATCTGCTTAAAAATCTTGGATTGTCACTTACTGATTATTACTGGATATGCCCTGTTAATTCAGGCCTGACATGGGAAGATATTAATCTTTTTGACAATGAATTTGTAGGAAACATCATGATGGGAGAGATGGAAAGTGATATCCAGGATGGAATGCCACATTTTACTCCTAACTGTTCATTACAGGGAACACTTGAGAAAAGCTGGGTAATAATAAATGGTGAAAGAGGTCTGCTGAAAGGCAACCGTGATAATTACTCATCTGAAAGCATTAATGAGGTTATAGCATCAAGACTTCATGAACTGCAGGGATTCGATAATTATACAAAATATTATCTTAAAAAAATCAGCGGTAAAAATTATGATTATGGATGTTTTTCAAAACTGTTTACATCACAGCATCTGGAACTGGTGCTTGCCTATGACATTGAATGCTCAGAAAAAAAATCCAACGATATATCAACATATGAACATTTCCTTAATGTGTCTGCAAAGCATGGTCTTAATAAGGACAAATTACGGTCATATATGGATTACCTTATCACAACGGATTTTATACTTTCAGAGAGGGACAGGCATTTAAGCAATATAGCGGTCTTAAGGGATGCTGATACGCTTGAGTTTATTAAGCCTGCACCAATATATGACAGCGGAAAATGCCTGTTTGTAAATGACAGTATTCCATCAACAGATAAGGGGCTGTTAAGCATAAATACCGTAAGCTTTATGGCTGATGAATTAAGAATGCTGAAGCTTGTAAAAGACCGCAGCCTGGTTGATATTACAAAGCTTCCATCAAGAAGTTTCATAGAAAAAATATATTCAATGGATTCACAGATGGATGAGAAGAGGATATCTGCTATCTGCGATGCGTATGAGCGTAAAATTGACTTGTTCAGAATGTATCAGCTTGGGGAAGATTTGAACAAAATCAAGTTTGCCGTAAATACAAAGACAATAGATAGTACCGAAATGGATTCTTATGTGCTTGATGACGAACCGGATGATTTGGAAGAAGAGACTGAGATAACTCCAAGATTATAACTATATGAAAGTTGTACCAAACTGGACTAGATTGGACTAATTAGATATGCTACTCTATACTTGCAACAAGTGTAAGGAACACGGCAAAATGATACTAAATGAGACTGGATGAGACTAATTAGTTGTGTTACCCTATAATTGCAATAAGTATAAAAAGAGGATTTAAAACAGGTGTGAATCTGCTGCGGCAGGTTCGCACTTTTGTTTTAAGTCCTTTTTTTATGCAAAAAATGTGACGGATTCCGTCACAGCCGTAAGGCAGAAAGGAAAAAGTATGACAAAACAGGAAGTAATTGAATTAGTAAAGAGTGGCAGATTAAGAGGATTTTTAACTCCGGAATCAGCAAAGTATGAGATTAATATTGAGGAAATGGGTACATATACAGGAATCGTCATTGTTAATCCTTATATGAAAGAGGCTGCATATCCGGTGTTTAATCTTGACAGGGCAATGGAAAGACTGCAGTATATCAATGCTCCGGAAGAGACAGCAGAGATACTTGCAGGAACAATTAACAGATTTTTGCAGACTGCTCCAAATAGCAGCGACATTAATATTAATGGTTTGAGGGAGAAGCTATCTAATTATAATGCAGCAAAGCCATATATATTTATGGACGCAGTCTCACATAAATATAATAATGACAGAGCAGTTATCCATGAGATAAATGGAATGAAGTTTGTTCCCAAGATTATGATTTCTGATGAAGAGAGAATGCGTGCAGTATCACCAGTACCTAAAGACTGGCTTATTGAGCAGGGGATAAGTGAAGACAGACTCATTGATGATGCTATATCCAATACTGCTAATATCACTCATGCTAGTATTAAGTCTATAAATGAAGTGATATCATCCATAGACGACAGCCTAGAAATACCATATCTGCCGGAAATGATTGTAGTGACAAGTGAGAGTAAAGCAGGCGGTGCATCAGTAATATTGGATGATAATGTAAGACAGCAGGTGTCATCATTGTATGAAGGGAAAGATTTCTTTGTTATTCCTTCATCCACTCATGAAGTTATAACTGTTCCTGTAAATAGCTTTTTTACACCTGATTCAGATACACTCAAGGGTATTATGGGAATGATATCCGAAGTTAATGATACATTGGATAATGAAGAGATACTTGGCTATAGCGTAAGTATCTATAATGCAAAGAATCACACGCTGGAGAAAGGTACAGAATACTGCATTAATAAACAGATTGACAAGGTAAGAGAATATCGTATTGATGAGTTAAAGGAAATGAGGGAAAGCAATCCGGATATAAGACCTGATGATGAACATCCTAAATTTAATATGTAATGTGACGGAATCCGTCACATATGAACCAAAGGGCAGGCATTTATGTCTGTCCTTATTTGATGAAAGGAGCATTTATGAACTTATATGGTGAATTAATAAGAAAGCTGAGACAGGATAACAATATTACACAGGAAGAACTTGCTAACATTCTTCTTATAACAACTGAAAAAATGGCACAGGTAGAAGAAGGACAACAATTACTTACAGACAGTGAGCTTACTTTGTGTGCAAATGTACTTGATGCATCCAGCGCAGCTTTAAAGAAAGGTGAGTACAGACCCAGAACGGTGTCAGCAGAGCTAGAGGAGAGTCTACAGAAATTTCAGGATTTTTACAAAGCTGCAGCAAAGTCGGAAGCAGCTATATTAGATATGCTGCAGGAGCTTAATCCATCTGAAAGGTACAGAGGAAGATACCTTGATGAGCAGACAGCAACAAGGACAGCCGGTTTTGCAATCTATGATGAGCTGATGGCTGATTATGTCCGTGATGAAAAGGGTGAGCCTCTTATGTATGCAACTGCAAAGGAAGCATTCCAGGCGGTAAAGGAGCTTGAAGAAAAATATGAGCAGGAAAAGACAGCATCAGAAATTGTGACGGAATCCGTCACACCGGATGTAACAGACAAAATTCAGGCTGAAAGCGAAATTACACCTGATATAACAGATGAGCCGGATATAGAACAGGCTGCCGGATTAAGAATGTAGAATGTGACGGATTCCGCCACGGAAAGGAAATGACTATGAGTGAATACAGCAACAGCATTTATGCTGATTACGGGAAAATTGCAAGAGGCATGAGGATGTACTTAAAAATATCCCAGCCGGCAATGTACGCAACGATTAAGCTTATACAGTTTATGGCAAGAGGTGTTAAGGCAAAGTTCTTTGATAAGGATATTACAGAGAATTTTACAAAGTTTCTTAAGGAAACAGGCGGTGACTACAGCATATTCAGAGTACCTTTCAAGGAAAGTGATACCAGGGAAGCTGCAATTGATAATATTAAGAACTATCTTGATAAGGCAGGAGTAAAGTACTGCATACTTGAATCCGTAAATGATGAGGATAAGGCTGTACATGTAAGTATTGAAAGAAAAGATGAGCAGAAGTTCAATGTCATGTTCACGGATTACATAAAGGCGAATCTTACATCTGATAAAGAACTTAATTCTAACGACCTTATTAATCTTACTAATGGCAAGACAACAATAGTATCAGTTCCGGATGCAGCTCTTGATGTAATGAAGAATGCACTTACAGAAACAAAGGTCAATTTTGCGGAGCTTCCTGACCTGATACCGGATGATGGAGAAAAACAGTTAAGGGTTGCCACAGCCGACCTTAACATTACAAAGCAGTGTTATGAAAGTTATAAGCATTCTTTAATTAAAAATGCTGCGCCTGACAATGTAAAGGAATCTGCCAATGTACCGGATATGAAGATATATTCCGAAGACGACTATTTAAACACAGCAAGAAGAACACCTGATGAATACATGCAATCTGCATCTGATGACATTAAGGCACAGATAGCAGAATTTGAACAACTTGAGGCTACTGATGCTGAAAAGGCAATGCAACAGTGGGATATGGAGATACAGGACAGCAAGAGCGTAAACTGCCAGGCATTAAGAAGCAACATGGCATTTTCTGAGATTTCCATTGATAAGGAAACACTTGTTGACCGGAATGCTGTTAATTCCCAGTTGGAACAGAAATTCCCTAACTTTTTCTTCTGCACCGTTCCAGGGACTAAGGGAGAGCAGACCTTAATGCTTCCTAAGAATCAGGTTTTTGCAGTCAATGACGGTGACAAAGACAGATTCATTGCATTTATTAATAATCAGAAGCCAGCTAAGTTATGGGTAAAAGGTGAGCCTGATGGCGGAACTACATATAAGACAGGTAAGGAATTATTCAATAAGTTCGACAGACACGATAATAAGGTTGAACTTACAAAGAGCATGGCTAAAGCTTACGAAGCTGCACCTGTAGTACCTAAAGCAGCTCCAGTTAAATAAGACAGATTTAATGTGACGGAATCCGTCACATTAAACGAGTAACAGAGGAGGTTCACAATGGATATTTCAAATGACAAACTGAATGTATATAAAGACCTGGCAAGGAAATGTGAGAGTTTCAAGCTTTTCCTTTGGACAGTTGGGGATAAAGAACCCTGGATGATTGAAGCAGGCAAAGCAGAAACAGAGGCAGCTCTTAAGGCTATATATAACGGAGTACATATTGCTGACAAACAGAGGTTGTTTGTGGATATGGACGGAACGCTTGCAGAGTTCAAACCTGTAGATACACTTGAGACACTTTATGAAAAGGATTATTTCCTTAACCTTAAACCTAACGAAAATGTTCTAGGTGCGATAAAGCAGCTCATAGCCCAGAATGATATTGATGTATATATACTGTCTGCTTATCTGTCAGACAGTCATTATGCACTTGATGAGAAGAATGCCTGGATTGATAAGTACCTGCCAGAGCTTCCACAGGAAAAGAGATTGTTTGTGCCATGCGGAACGGACAAGAGCGTTGTAGTTCCAGGGCATATTAAACATGATGATTACCTGTTGGATGATTACACTAAGAATCTTTCAGAATGGGAACCGCCAGCAAGGGGAATAAAGCTCATTAATGGTATTAATCATACAAACGGAACATGGCAGGGAGATAAGATACAGTTTACACATTCTCCGGAAGAGATTAGCAATATGATATCAAGCGTGATGAAAGGTGAAGCACATTTTTATGAAGATAAAATTGTGACGGAATCCGTCACGAAGGAAGATGCACCTGACAATGCAGAAGGTGAATATGATATTGAGATAACAGAGGTTCTTCAAAGGGTTGTATGCACTAAAGCAGAAAGCCTTCAGGACGCAATCCATGATGTAGAAGAAAAATATTATAATAGCGAAATTGTACTTGATGCAGATGATTTAAAGGAAACAACTATTGAATCAGCTCATCCACAGCCGGATAAAGAGCTTGATTATGATATACAAGGGTTATTTTTATGATGTAACAGATTAATCAGGAGGCAGATACTATGTTAAATGTGAAATACGCAGGATTTGGCGGTTACATGGAAGTTCCATGTTATAAAGACGAAAAAGGAAAAATGTATTTTGATGAGAATAATGGAGTGGGCGGATTGAATCTTTATACAGGTGCATACAGAAATGAAGATGGTGAGATTCTTGGCGAACCTGACACAAAGGTAACAGAAAGCGTGGAGTGTGCAGAACCGTTTGTAAGGCATCCGAGAGAAAGAGATTACAGAATGCTTGGAAGATTAAAGAGTGACTGTGAGTATTTTCTTAAGTTTGGAGCAGGTAATGAAAATGTTCTGTATTATAAAAATGTCGAAGAACATTGTAATGCAATGGAAAAATTGTGGAACTCATTTGAAGCCGAAGATAAACCTGAATGGCTGACAATGGAGCAGATTCAGGAATACAGAGATAAGATGACCAGGGAACTTAAAGAAAATGGTCTGACAACATCTGTGAATAATCTTTCAGAGGCACTTAGTGAAACAAACAGAATGCTAGCCAGAACAGATAATACAGTCAAAAATGTGACGGATTCCGTCACATTTGATGAAGAGCAGCAAAAAGAAATATTACCAAGATAAAACAGGCAGGAAATGTCTGTTTTTTTAATGGAAGGAGCAGTGTATGAAAGATATTCAGCTTAACGAGTTAAAAGACTATATAAAAAAGCAGCCGGAGGATTTCTTTATAACAGTAGACCTTACACATCTTACAGATAAGATGGATGGGATAGACAAGAAAGAGGTGAAGGAAGATGAACATAGATACAGTTAAGGCGCAGGAGAATCTTGATGAACCTGAAAAGGCGTTTGAACTGGATAATGTAGCCGTAAGACTTGTAAGAAGCAGAGAACCACTTGTGTCAGATGAACCATTCAGCAATCCAGACAGCGTTGTAAGGGCGCTGTCAGAACAGATGAGGGATTTTGACAGAGAGGTGTTAGGAATAATAAATCTTGACAGCAGAATGAGACCGATAAATGTAAGCTTTGTATCTGCCGGAGCTGTGAATGGTACATTGTCACACCCAAGAGAGATATTAAAAGCTGCAATATTATCCAATGCGGCAAGCATGATGCTCATACACAATCATCCAAGCGGATATCTCATACCAGGCAAGATGGATGTGCAGATGACAGACCGCATGATTCAGCTGTGCGACATGGTTAATATTCCTCTGATGGACCATATTATTGTGGGTGGGGATAAGGAAGAATATTTCAGCTTTTCAAGCCAGAAGGTACTGCCAGAAGCAGATAATTATTTTACAGAAAATTATCTTAATCTTGAATTTACCATGCGGCCGGAAAGACAGGATAAAGAGCTGCCTGATGATTACAATGGACTTATGCCTGTAATAGAAGAACCGCAGGCTGCATACAACCGTGAAGACCGTGTAAAAGAAATAACACAGCAGCTTGAAGATGGAATAAAAGATATGTTTACCAGTGAAAAATACATGGATTATCTAAATACCATGTCTAAATTTCATGGATACAGCCTTAACAATACACTTCTTATTGCAGCACAGAATCCAAAGGCATCACTTGTAGCAGGGTTTAAGTCCTGGGAGAAGAATTTCGACAGGCATGTAAAAAGAGGAGAGAAGGGAATAAAAATACTTGCACCTTCTCCATATACAAAAAAGGTTCTGCAGGAAAAGGTTAATCCTGATACTGGAGAAATGATTCTTGATAAGAATGGAAATCCGGTAAAAGAAGAAACGGAAATAAAGCTTACTTCATTCAGGGTTGTATCTGTGTTTGATGTGAGCCAGACAGAGGGTAAGGAGCTGCCAAGCATGGCGCATGACCTTCAGGATAATATAAAGGATTATCCACTATATATACAGGCACTCGAACAGGTGTCAGATGTTCCTATTGCTTTTGAAGAGATTAACGGCAGTGCGCATGGATATTACAGCCATGCAACAGACAGCATAGCAATACAGTCAGGAATGAGTGAGAGTCAGACACTAAAGACAATGATACATGAGATAGCACATTCGATATTGCATAATGACAATGTAGCAGATGCAAAAGAAAAAGACCGACAGACTAAAGAGGTTGAAGCAGAAAGTGTTGCTTATACAGTATGTAAACATTTTGGTATAGATTCTTCTGATTATTCATTCGGTTATATTGCCGGATGGTCGGCGGATAAGGAACTAAATGAGCTTAAGTCTTCTCTTGAAACGATAAGAAAGACTTCGTCAGGTCTTATTACAGGAATTGAGGATAAACTTGAGAAGTTAAGACTTAATAAGGAAATATCCGTATCAGAGCAGCCATTAGAGAATGTGACGGAATCCGTCACATTGCAGCAAAGCAAAGACATGATGAGTGCAGCTCTTGGAAGTACGGATGAGCTTCTTTCTGCATATAAAAATAAAGACTCTGGACCTGTGACGGAATCTGTCACAGTTGTAGCAGAAGAAAGAGCAGAATATAACAATAAGCTCACAGTGAAACAAGCCATTGAAAACAGACAGCACACTCATTATGGAGCATATGCAGATATCGGAACAGCGTTGGATAAGTTTTCTACAGATGAGCTGATTGATTATCTAAGGAAGAATGAACCGGGTGGGGAAGGTTCATTGAGAGGCTATGTTGAAAGCCAGATAATAGGAGCGCAGATTAATAGGGAGCGTTACCAGTCAGAAAATAATTTTGTGACGGAATCCGTCACAAATGATATGCCAGATGAGCCGGATATAGAACAGGCTGCCGGATTAAGAATGTAGAATGTGACGGAATCCGTCACGGAAAGGGAATACATGTTTACTAAAAATAAAGTACAGATAAGTACATATATGGTGCTGCTTATACCATTTGTGCTGCTCGGAATATTTGCATCCGGGCTTTTTTCATTTTCGGATTTAACCCTGATGAATATTGGGGATAAAGTGATGTATCTTTTATATCACATTTGGGAATACAAGAGATTCTTTAACGAAAAGACAATGATGTGCATTGGCTGGTCGGTTATATTATGGGTTTTTCTATGCTCATATATCATGTATCATTTCAGGGATTTTCACTCTGATATTCAGAACGGAAGTGAAGAATGGGCTGACCCATACGAAGTAACTAAGCGCAGGGCTAATCCTGATGATTCTTTAAATAGAATAATTTCTAAAAATGTGAAGATAAGTACGCAGGGTGAGGGTGCTCCATCTAATAATAATATGGTGGTTGTGGGTTCATCTGGTAAATATAAAACAACATCTATAGTAATTACTAATACGCTCAATAGTAGTGCAAATCAGATAACACTAGATGTAAAAGGAGAAATAATGTATAAACTTGGATTGTATATTACCAAGATACAACACAAAACAATAAGATGCTTGAATTTAAAATATCCAGAATTATCTGACAGATACAATCCATTTGCATATATAGAATGTGAAGAAGATATTATTAATCTTATCGAAAATATATATGATTCTCTTACACCACCAGATGCTATGGTTAATGACCCATTCTGGCCAGAAGGAGCAAAGTTATACTTGCAATCCCTTTTTTACTATGAGTGGTGGTATGCGAAAAAAGAGGGAAGAAAGGGAAGTATCAATAATATTCTTATCCTTATAAATGATGAAACTAAAAAAGATACTACAATAAAGGTACAAAAAGGACAACAACCTCCATCTTACTTGCAACTTAAAATGGATAAGCTTGCCAAAGAAGATTCACCAGATAATCCGGCAGTTAGAGATTATAGAAAACTGAAAGATGGGGCTGCTGAAACTGTACGGTCAATCATTATTATTGTTAATGCAAAATTGAAACTATTTGAAACGGCTGCTTTAAAGCGCATATTTGAGGATGATGATATGAATTTGCGAGAGTTTGGAACAGGAGTTGGTGGAACGCTAGAGAATCCAACTAATAATAGACTTGTATTGTTCATATGCGTTGATGACAGAGAGAAATCATTTCATTTCATTGCTTCTATGTTGTATACCCAGGTATTAACAATATTATGCAGAATGGCAGATGATGATTTTAAAGAAAACGGTGGAGCTTTACCTATTCCATTGGAAATGCTTCTAGATGAGTTTTACGCTGGCGCAAAACCTTCAAATACAGTGGAGCTTATGGGTGTAATAAGAAGTAGAAATATAAGTATGATTCCGATTCTTCAGTCAACATCTCAGCTTAAAGACCTTTTTAAAGCTGAAAAAGCTGAAATAATATATGACAATGTTCCAGTATTATGTTTTTGTGGTGCAGGACAAGGCGCAATTGAATCACATAAATATATATCAGAACTGCTCGGAAAAGCCACTATTGATACAATAGGAGATGGTAAACACGGAAGCTCTTATAATAGTAGTTATAATAAGGCTGGAAGAGAACTTATGACTCCGCAGGAAATTAAAAGGATGGATAAAAAACACTGTATAATTTTTATGGAAGATGAGTATCCAATATATGATAGAAAAGCGCTGCCGTGGGAGGATAAGGGAGCAAGTCGAAAAGAAATAAGAAGATGCAAGCGTCTACATAGAAAAAATCCTAATATACAAATCCCAAGCAGAAAGTCAAAATATCAGATAGCTATGGAATTAAATGAAGCAAGTAAAGATAAAGGCTATGTTCCAGCTCCAAAATCAATGATAGACCCTCACACCGGAATATATGTAACTATCAATAGTAATCCTCCTATTGAAGAAACATCTGAACTTCCTGATAATGCACTTGTGATAGATATGACATCAGAAGAGTTCTTATATCAGAAGCTTGGAGATAACGATACAGAGGATGATATAACAGCTGCAGTAAGTGAAGAAATTAAGCGGCTGTATGAGTTAGACCGTCAGGGCAGGCAACAGATGAAAAAGCCTGCGAGAAAAACAATTAAGAAAGCAACAGAAAATGTGACGGATTCCGTCACATCTGCAGGTGTTCCGGCAACAATAGAAGATGGTGTTGTTATGTACTTTAATTCATTTACAGAAGAACAGAAAGAACTTATAAATAAGGCTATTGTTAAAAAGATGCCTGATATATTTATTAGACAGATGTTCACAATGGGATATAATGATATGAAAGAGTTCTTTGATTCATATTATAATGAATAACATTAAAGATTGAAAAATATGTAACAGCACTCGTGATCGGGAGCATAGAGATATAATTTTACATATAAATGCAGTGTGGCAGATTATTACATAACATAATCTGCCGTTATCGCATTGCGAAAAATTATACTGCAGATTCATTGATTTATATTTGCTTTAAGATTATTATTTGATTAAGATATAAGACAGCTTAATACATTAATACAATAACAAGCGAGGTGTTATTATATGAGGAAAGGCTATAAAGAGCTGACCTATACTAAGCGTATTGAGCTGGAGACACTATTTAAGATAGGGCATTCAAAATATGAAGCAGCAAAGCTGTTAAATGTATCGTTGAAAACAATATATAACGAATGTCACAGAGGGAAATACATTCACACTAATTCCGACTTAACAACAGAAGTGAGATATTCAGCTCAAATCGCACAGGATAAGAGAGATTACAATGTTACTGCAAGAGGAACAATACCCAAAGTACTAAAAGATAAGAAGCTTGCAAAGGCAATCGAGGAAAAGATTGTTGATAAGGGCTACAGCCCGGAAGTAGCAATTGAAACAATGGTCCGCAGTGGGGAAATGGATAAATATGAAGAATCCGTATGCGTAAAGACGGTGTACAACAGCATTGACAAAGGATTTTTTTCAAAGATTACCAACAAAGACCTTCCTGTGAAAAGGAATAAGAATAAGAAAGATTATAAGAAGATTCACAGAATTAAGAAGGCTTGTGCAGGAACAAGCATAGAAGACAGACCGGAAGACATACTCGAAAGAGAGGAGTTCGGACATATGGAGATGGATTCTGTGATAGGAAAGAGGGAAAAAGGAAGCACACTTCTTACGATAATTGAACGAAAGACCAGAAACATTATTGTAAAGAAGCAGCCGGATAAGACATCTAAATCCGTTGTTGAAACTCTGGATGAGCTTGAAAGAGAGCTGGGAGATGTCTTCTATAAGCTGTTTAAGACCATAACAGTAGATAATGGTACTGAATTTGCAGACTGCGCCGGGATAGAGCGAAGCTGTGTATATCCAGGCAGGAAGCGAACAAAGGTATATTACTGTCATCCTTATGCTTCATGCGAGCGTGGCTCTAATGAAAACGGAAACAGAATGATACGAAGAAAAATCCCTAAAGGAACAAGTATCAATGGCTATTCAAAAGAGGAGATACAGCAGATAGAGGACTGGGTGAATGAATATCCAAGAAGAATGTTTGGATACCGCAGCTCTAATGACCTATACAAAGAAGAAATGCGATATCTGATTTAAAATACAGTAGTTTAATATTATTTTTTTAGACTGACATTATGCCAGTCTTTTTGTCGTGCTATAATATTCCTAAATAGCAGAAAATAAGCACTATTCGGATGCAACTCATGTATATTAAAAAGATAGAAAGACTTTTAAAAAAGTTGTAACAAATGCTTGCAATTTACAAAATACAAAAATCAATGATTAACAGGTTGACATTATGTAAAATTTGAAATATACTTTTTACTAAAGCGTTGACGAGAAGAGTACTATGTTACGGTTCTACAGAGAGAAGCATATATGGTGGAAGTGCTTTAGAATACGGATATGGGAAAACCACCTCTGAGCGGCCCCAATACGGCACGGTGATTCCGTTATAATCATAATGAGATGTTCTCCTGATTGAGAGAATAATAAGGGTGGAACCGCGGATTGAATATTCGCCCCTTATACAGCAAGCTGGAAAGCCACTGTATAAGGGGCTTTTTTGCGCGAGTAGCGATGAGAATATACAGGGAAAGTCAACAGCTGTGCTTGCACAGGGCGTGGACTTTGCATGGATATTCGAGGAGCACCGCGACAGTGACAGAGCGAAGCTCTGGAACATGAGCTACGAGCACAAGCAGCGATGAGAATAAGAACAAAAATATTAACACAAAAGGAGATTTATCATGGTTAATTTTAAGGAAGACGAAAGACTGAATACTCTTAATCATTCATGTGCACATGTTATGGCACAGGCAGTAAAGCATTTATATCCACATGCTAAGTTCTGGGTTGGACCAGTAGTTAAAGAGGGATTCTATTATGATATAGACCTTGGAGATGATGTAATCAATGACGAAGCTATTGAAGCTATCGAAAAAGAGATGAAGAAAATCTGCAAGGAAGGCAAGAAGATATACAGAAGAGAAGTTTCTAAGGAAGAAGCACTTGAGATGTTCAAGGACGATATGTATAAGCTTGACCTTATAAGCGGTCTTGAAGATGGCAATATCACAGTTTATGACCAGGGCGATTTCACAGACCTCTGTCGCGGACCTCATGTTGATAATACTAAGCTCTGCAAGAATTTCAAGCTTGTTAAATATTCTGGTGTATACTGGAAGGGCGATGCTAACAATCATGTAATGCAGAGAATCTATGGTGTATGTTTCCCAACAGCTGAGGAGCTTGAAGAACATCTTAAGCTTCTTGAGGAAGCAAAGGAACGTGACCACAGAAAGATTGGCAAAGAAATGGAACTTTTCATGTCAGATGACTTAATCGGCCGTGGACTTCCAATGTTCTTACCAAAGGGATATACAGTATGGCAGGAGCTTGAGAATTACATTAAGGACAAGGAAAGAAAGCTTGGCTACCTTCATGTAATGACACCATGTGTTGGTACAGTTAATCTTTACAAGACATCAGGTCACTGGGATCACTACAAGGAAAACATGTTCCCGGCTATGGAAGTTGAAGGCGAATCATTTGTATTAAGACCAATGAACTGTCCTCACCACATGATGATATATGCTAACAAAATGCATTCTTACAAGGATCTTCCTATAAGAATCGGTGAGATTGCACATGACTTCAGATTTGAGGCAAGTGGAACATTAAAGGGTATTGAGAGAGGAAGACATTTCTGCCAGAATGATGCCCATCTTTTCGTAACACCAGAGCAGATTGAGTCAGAATTTGCCAAGGTTGTAGACCTTATATTTGAGACATACAAGGATTTCAATATTACAGATTACCGCTGTGTTCTCTCATTAAGAGATCCAGAGGATAAGGTAAAATATCATGATGATGATGAAATGTGGAACAATGCTGAGAACGCATTAAGAAAGGTTCTTAACGATATCGGAATTGAGTACACAGAGGAAATTGGAGAGGCTGCATTCTACGGACCTAAGCTTGATGTAAATGTTAAGCCTGCTATCGGTAATGAATATACATTATCAACATGCCAGCTTGATTTCTGTCTTCCATCTAAGTTCAACTTAACATACATTGATAAAGATGGACAGAGAAAGACACCTGTAGTTCTTCACAGAGCTATCCTTGGTTCTCTTGACAGATTCATGGCTTATATACTTGAGGAGACAAAGGGTAACCTTCCATTATGGCTTGCTCCTGTACAGGCTACAATTCTTCCGGTTAAGAATGAAGATGAAGAGTTAAATGCTTATGCTCATGGTCTCTATAATTATCTTGCAGATAATGGAATCAGAGTTGAGATTGATGAGAGAGCAGAAAAGCTTGGATACAGAGTAAGAGAAGCTCAGGTAAAGAAGATTCCTTACCTTATTGTACTTGGTAAGAATGAAGCAGCAGAAGGAACTGTAAGCTACAGACTCCATGGAGAGCAGAAGTCAACTACAGTATCTAAGGACGAATTTGTTGCAATGCTTAAAGATGAGATTGCTACTAAGAAGAATAATCCTGCAGCAGCTAAATAATCAGACTGACCTTACAGAAAGAAGCGTGACAATATGTAATGTTTTATGTATTGTCATGCTTCTTGTTTATATTTCATAAAACAATAGGAAAATAAATGGCTAGATATTACTATAAAAAGAAAAAGAAGAAATTCGTACCTAAAGATTTAGCAAGTCTTAAAGAACTTAAGATAAAGACTGCATTAATGGAGAGTATTCCTGAGGATATAACACAGCTGTATCCTGAAGCCAGAAATATAAAGAGACATTTTATACTTCATATAGGAGAGACTAATACAGGAAAGACACATGATGCACTAGAAGATTTTTATAATGCCGATTCAGGAATGTATCTCGCTCCCTTGAGACTTCTTGCACTTGAGATTCAGGAGATGAGTCTTGCAAGAGGAATTAACTGTTCGTTGACGACAGGCGAAGAGAAGGATATAAGAGATGGTGCAAAGCATTTATCCTGTACAGTTGAGAAAATGGATATGAGCAGACATTTTGATGTCTGTGTAATAGATGAGGCACAGATGGTAGCCGACTCAGACAGAGGCTGGGCGTGGACAGAGGCAATTCTTGGCGTCAATGCTGATGTTGTACATGTATGCATGTCACCGAATGCAATACATATCGTTAAAATGCTTATAAAAATGTGTGGAGATACATATACGGATATAAGACATAAAAGGAATTCAAGACTTATTGTTGAAGACCATGATTTCATATTTCCAGATGATATACGGGATGGAGATGCTTTAGTAGCATTTTCACGTAGAAAAGTTCTTATGCTTGCAACCCTTCTAAAGAAGGAAGGCTATAAAGTAAGTGTTATATACGGTTCACTTCCATACAGTGTGCGAAAAGCAGAGGTTGCCAGATTCTTAAATGGAGAGAGCAGAATTGTAGTATGTACAGATGCTATTGGAATGGGAGTAAATCTTCCTATAAGAAGAATAATATTTACTGAGTCGAAAAAATTCGATGGTAAATCCAAAAGACTTCTTAACATGAGTGAGGTTAAGCAGATTGCCGGAAGAGCAGGAAGAAAGGGGATGTATGACCAGGGGTATGTCAACTCAATAGAGGACAGGGACCAGATAGGTGAACTGCTTCATGGAAGATATGAGCAGATAACAAGCTGCGTTATACAGCCACCAAGAAAAGTTCTGGATATGCCATACAGCCTTTCAGAGATATTTAAGATATGGTTAAAGACGATTGAAAAGAAATGCTTTTCAGTTGCTGACTTAAAGAACAGGATTAAACTTGCTGAATACATTGAGAAAAAACATGGTGAGAAGATTAATAAAGATCTTGAATACAGTCTTATTAACATTCCATTTGATGAGAATAGCGAGAAACTTAAATATTTGTGGCAGGATCTTGTTGATATGACAGCTGACGGTGAACCGGTAAGCAGGATGTGGTATTATGTAGATACTGAATCTGAAGATATAGAAGCCATGAAGCTGGATGACCTTGAACAGTTGTATAAGAAGATGGATCTGCTTAATTCATACTGTAATGCTCTTAATATATCAGAATATGATGAGCGTATCAGAATGCTTAAAGAGGAGATATCAGAATGCATAGTAAGAGAACTTACTAATGGTGAATTCTTCAACAAATGTAAACGCTGTGGGAAGAGACTGGAATGGAATCATAGATTTGGCATGTGTGAAAAATGTTACGAGAAAAATAAGCTGGAAAGAATGCGCTATAAAGCAGATAAATGGAGATAAAAAGGTCTACATTTTGCTTTTTTATGCAAACATAAGCAATTCGAACTGACAATATATAGGGGATATGTTATATTTAATGCACCAAATATATGTTTTTATAAAATGTAGACATTTTTGGAGTAAATTATCGTTATTAAGTGATAATACATTTATAAAGTAATAATTATTGGAAGAGGAAAATGCTATGAGTGAAAGTATTAAAGGTAGAATTCATCAGGTGGAAAGCTTTGGTTCAGTTGATGGACCAGGGGTAAGATATATTGTATTTCTTAAGGGCTGCCATATGAGATGCAGATATTGTCATAATCCTGAGACATGGAAAGAAGAAGGCGGAACATTAGAGACAGCGCAGGAAGTGTTCGATAAAGCTTACCGTTATAGAAATTACTGGAAGAATGGTGGCGGAATCACTGTAAGTGGTGGAGAGGCGCTTCTTCAGATGGAATTTGTGACAGAACTCTTTGAAATTGCGAAAAAGAATGGTGTGCATACAACTCTTGATACGTCAGGTAATCCTTTTAAGATGGAGCCGGAATATCTGGAAAAGTTTGACAGGCTGATGGCTGTTACAGACCTTTTTCTTCTTGATATTAAGGAGATTAATGATGAGAAGCACAAGGACCTTACAGGTTGGACTAATAAGAACATCCTTGACCTTGCAAAGTATCTTTCTGACCATGATAAGGATATGTGGATAAGAAATGTTCTTGTTCCAGGAGTGACAGACGCACAGGAAGACCTTGAACAGTTAAGGGATTTTGTTGCCAGTTTAAAGACTGTTAAGAGATTTGAAGTGCTTCCATATCATACACTTGGAGTATTTAAGTGGGAGGAATTAGGAATTCCGTATACACTTTCTGATGTAATGCCACCGGATAAGGAACAGATAGCAAGAGCTAATGATATATTAAGAACAGCAGAATACACAGGATATCTTGAAAAATAAGATATTGGAACAGAAATAATAAGCCCTCGGACAAGATTGCGTCCGGGGGCTTAATGTGTTTAATGAAATTATTTGCAGCCTGACCTTAAACCGTCATTAAGGCCTTCAATATATGAAAGAGCCTTTTCCTTTCCTGAAGCATTAAGCTTCTTATAGTAGCCTAATAATCTTGTCTCGTTGTCGGATAAAGACTGAACCTGAATCATATTTCTGACATCAGATTTCATCATTATGTAATCCATGCTTGCATCTAATATACTGCTTAATTTCATAAGAGATGAGACACTTGGAAGATGCCTTCCTTGTTCGTATGCACTTATTGTTTCCTGGGCAACTCCAAGCTCGGTGCTTAATCTTACCTGTGTTATATGTTTTTCCTCGCGTAATTCACGGATTCTGTTATGATATTCCTGCATCTGGTATTCCTCCATAGTTTATCTGATTGCAAATCCACTATAAGAAAAATAACATTTTATAAGTCTGATATTAGTGGTTATAATGGTAAAATATGGTAATTATATAGGTTGATATGGTAATAAATGGTAAAAAAGATATATGGTAAAATATATGACATTGTGTTATTATTCTAAATAGCAGCATTGCTGTTGTAGAGAGGAAACAGGGGTATACAATTATGAGAAGAAAAAATGCAGCTGTATTAATGACAGCAGTCATTATTGGAGGACTGCTTACAAGCTGTGGCAGTGCATACAATAATGCTAATGGGAAGAATTCTGACAATACTGTAGAGACACAGACTACAGTAAGAACCGTTGTCAATGGAGAAACCAAAACTGATGGTAATAATGTTAAGACAGCTGATAAAGAAACCGGGGATTTTACACAGGAAGTAACCAGTGAAGAGAATAACCTGACAGATAGTGATATTGCTGGTAATACAGAGGCATCAGAACAACAGGCTTTTGATGATTTGTCACAGGCAGGTGGTTATGAGAATAATTCCGGACAGGAATCATGGGGAGACAGTGGTTCGGGAGATGATTACCAGAATAGTGATGGGGAATCATATGGTGACGGAGATTCATCGGATAATAGCGAAGAAACAGATATTCCGTCTGCAAGTGAAGATGTTAATTCTGATTATAACCTGCTTGCGCGTGCACAGATTAACACAGTTACATATAGCGCATATGCCAATGAAGTTTTAAGACTTGTTAATATTGAGAGAGCTAATGTTGGTGTAGCTCCACTTGTATTAGACGAAGCATTGTGTAATGCAGCTAATATGAGAGCTATAGAGATGGATTGTACAGGTGTGTTTGGACATAAAAGACCTAATGATCATAGCTGCTTTGAAGTGTATGATATATGTAATGTTGAATGGCGGAATGCATGTGGTGAGAATATTGCGGCAGGTCAGGCAACTCCTGAAGATGTCATGAAATCATGGCTTAGTTCAGCAGGACACAAGGCTAATATATTGAGCCCGGAGTATACAAAAATGGGGCTGGGTTATAGTAATTCAGGCTGTGGAGCAGGAAGGTACAGTCATTACTGGGCACAGGAATTTGCTGGATAAAAAGAATATGTAAAATAGAAAGAGCCATGCCGGATAATCCGGTATGGCTCTTTCCGAGAAGGAAATTATATGAGAAAAATTAAGATATAGCTTTCTTAATAGCGTTGAATGATTCCTTGCTTATATCATGTTCGATACGGCAGGCATCTTCTTCAGCAACCTTAGGATCAACACCAAGTCTTATGAGCCATGATGTAAGGAGCTGGTGACGCTCATATATCATCTCAGCAATCTCTTTACCGGATTCTGTAAGATATATGTAACCTTCTTTAGTTACCGTTATATGATTAGACTCCCTCAGATTCTTCATTGCAATACTGACGCTTGATTTCTTGAAACCTAACTCATTGGCAACATCTATTGAACGAACCACAGGAAGCTTTTTGCTTAACATTAATATTGACTCAAGATAGTTTTCTGCTGATTCATGAATAACTGACATAATTATATCCCCCGATTACTTATAACGATATTGATATATGAATTATAACACGCATGTATATTTAATGCAAATGTGCTGAATATAAATTAATCATAAAATTTATCATAATACTTGGTAAAATATGGATGTAAAGCCTTATCAGTGTTGCAAATAAACTGAATGCAGTTTAAAATGTAGAAAGTGTATGTAAGATATTATTATGTTAGAGGGTGTTTTTTTGAATATAAGCAATATAGAATGGATAGAAAAACTGAATTGCCTTACAGACTTGCATGTACATCTTGATGGTTCACTGTCGCTTGAATCTGTAAGACATCTTTGTGGTATGCAGAATATAGAAACAGGTGATGATGCAGAATTGTCAGCGAAGCTGAGTGTGTCATCAGATTGTAAAAATCTTAATGAATACCTTGAAAAGTTCGAATTTCCACTTCAGCTTTTGCAGACGCGTGAGGCTGTTAAATATAGTGTGTGTCAGCTTGTTAAGGAGCAGGAAGAACAGGGGGTAATATACAGCGAGATAAGATTTGCACCACAGCTTCATACAAGAAAAGGATTGTCACAGCAGGAGATTGTTGAAGCAGCATGTGAGGGACTTGATGAATCAAGAAAGTACTGGAAGTCATATTCCTGTCACAATCTTATATTATGTTGTATGCGTTCGGATGATAATAAGGATGCTAATATGGAAACAGTAAGACTTGCTGCATTATATGCCGAAAGGGGAAGAGGTGTTGTGGCGGCAGACCTTGCAGGTGCAGAAGGACTTTATGCAACAGATACATTTGCAGATGTATTCAGAGATGCCGTTCAGAGAGGCGTTCCGTTTACTATTCATGCAGGTGAGGCGGCCGGAGCAGAAAGTGTTGAATGTGCATTGAATTTTCAGGCTGTAAGAATAGGACATGGCGTAAGAAGTACAGAGAATCCTTTAATTATGCAGGAGCTTGCAGACAGAGAGATTGCATTGGAATTATGTCCGACAAGCAATCTGAATACTAAAATATACGAGACAATAGGGGATTATCCGATACAGCAGCTTATGAATAAGGGGATAAGAGTTACTGTTAATACGGATAATATGATGGTTTCTAACACTACAGAGGCGAGGGAACTTGCATTGGTTGCAGATACATTCAATATGGAGAAGAAAGATGTTAAGCAGCTGATAATGAATGGTGTTGAAGCTGCATTTACAACAGAGGGAATAAAAAACCGCTTAAGAGCAAGAGTGGAGACACAGTTTGCCAAAGTGGCTGGAATCAGAGGTTAGGGTATGAATGAAGTTAATGAATTATTTACTAAAGAAAATGTAGAAAAGATATATGTTCCGGATATTGTTAAGGATGATCTGCTAAGTATTATAGAAGAAAAGCTTAAGAAAGCAGGATTCTATTACAGGGTTGCATACAGGGTGAAAGCTCCTGATTCAATGCTTGATAAACTTATATTAAAGGATTACAGAAGACCGGGGACAGAGAATCAGGATAAAAAGATGCAGGATCTTATAGGAATAAGAATTATTCTGTATTATGCGGATGATGTTGAAATTGTTAAGAATTTTCTTGATACAATATTCTCTATGCCGGGCGTGTGGAATACAACAGAGGCTAATGAATATGAGTTCAGGGCAATGAAGATTAACGGCATATTCAAGCTGCCGGGATATCTTAGCAAGACCATTGTTAATCCTGAACTTGGTGATTATGTGGATGATACATTTGAGATACAGGTAAGAACTAATTCTTTTGAGGGCTGGCATGAGATTGAACATGATATGAGATATAAAGGCTCGGCTTTTGGCACGGGTAATGAAGCACTTGCAAGAAAGATGAACAGTATTCTTGCAACGCTGGAGTTATGTGATGATTCAGTTGTGGGTCTGATTGAAGATTTAGGACATCAGCATTATAAAGATAGAAAATGGAACTATATGTTAAGATGTCATTACAGACTGAAGTTTACAAGAGAACCGCTGCATCCATATATTGAAGAGATATTTGATGAAGATACAGAGCTTGCCAAGAAGTTTTATAAATTTAAAAGAGAACCGTTACTAAGACAGCTATGGGATAATACAGGAGATAAAGGTCCGGAGATTACTGTTAATAATATTGTTAAGATAGTTAATCAGATAGGACCTGAGGATGAGAGACTCAAAGAAGCATTTGTAAAGATAGAACATGAGAAGAAGCAGGAGACAGAAAGCGTTGCCAAGAGAAGAAGGTTTGAGCCGTTTAAACAGCTTGGCTCTTTTATGGTATTTAAGGCTGATACATATATCGACTTAAGCAATCTTGCAATGCCTGATGCTTTCAGAAAAGCCACAGGGTACATATATTCATGGGTTAAGTCAAGATATGAGGATGTATTCACAGATTTACCTGAGAGTGCAGAAACTTATGTTAATGCAGAGCCTGGATATTCAGTTAATCTTTCGTATGATGCAGATAATGTGTATTTTTCTGAAAAAACTACACATCTTGATACTAAGATACCAACAAGAGTATGGATATCTGAAGCGGTTATATGCAGGGAAGGTGACAGACTGAAATTCAAGGTATCTAACAGATATGCAGAGCCGTCAGACAGATACAGAGATAATGAAAATGTTCTGTTCTCAAGACCTAATTTCTTTGGAGAGATTGCAGACAATATAGGAATTGTTGATGTGGAAAGAATGAGGGAGTCTGTAAGATACGTTGAAGACAGCAAGGATTACGATAATCTTACAACACTGATTGCAGAGGAAGAAAGAACATTTCCTGTTATAGTATTTATGGCAAGTGATGGCAGATGGCTTGATAAATTTGATATGAACTATTTCGCTTATCTTGTGGGTTATTATGCACATATCAAGATGATAAGAAGCCCTTATGAATCACGAAAATTTGCTAAGGATTACGGCCTTAAGATAGATGAATGTGCAGATTCGATAACAGTATTTTATCCGGGAAGAGAGCCTTATACAAGCTATAAGACAGATATATTCCATACAACATTTGAAGTTATTAAGGTTGAAAAGAGAAAATATTGGAATGAAAATGGCTGTAGGGCATACAGAAGAAAGCTTGTTTCAGAAATAAGAGAGAATAACGTACTTTAGTAAGTGTTAAATTAGGAGAGAACAGAATGGATAAATGTGTCCTGATAGTTGATGATAATGATTTTAACAGGGAACTTGTAAAAGATATTCTTGAAGACGAGGATATAACAGTTTATGAGGCAGAAGATGGCAGTTCGGCGATTGAACTGCTTGAAAGTGAACAGGCGGACGACATAGATGTAGTTCTTATGGACATGAGAATGCCGGGAATGGATGGCATAGAGACCACTAAGATTATAAGGACTAAGAATGGAAAATGTATGGAAGTGCCAATAATTGCAATGACAGCAGATGGTTTTGAAACAGATATAGGTATGCTGCAAAAGGCAGGCATGAGCGGACTTATATCTAAGCCTGTGGATGTGAATACATTGGTAGAACATATAACAAAACTGGCAGGGTGGTAAACACTCTACCAGTTTTGCGTGTATATTATCTTGATTCACCCATAAAGAAGAGTGCAACTGTTCCAGGACCGGAATGTGTTCCGATTGTAGGACATATATAATTAATCCATATGTTATCTATGCCGAATCTTTCTTTAACAAGACCTGCTACGAACTGTGCATCTTGTAAGCAGTCACCATGACTGATGAATACAACATCATTCTTATCCCTGTATGAACCAATATGTTCCTCCATACGGTCAACTAAAGCAATAAGTGATTTCTTTCTGCCACGGACTTTTCCTATATTAATAAGTCTGCCTTCATCATCTACATGAAGGATTGGCTTGATGTTGGCAAGCGTACCGATAATGGCAGTAGTCTTAGAAACACGACCTCCTCTGTATAAGTGGTTAAGGTCATCAACCGTAAAATTATGTACTACATTAAGCTTATGATTGTTGACAAAATCTATTATTTCGTCCATAGATTTTCCTGATTTCTTCATCTCAACAGCTTTATACACGATAAGACCTTCACCCATTGAAGCAGCTAATGAATCTACTACAACGATTCTAGCTCCTGGATGTTCTTCCATAACTTCATTGGCTGCTATGCAGGCGTTATTGTAACTGCTTGAAAGTGCAGATGAAAATGCAATGTGAAGAATATCAAAGCCCTCATTGACACGCTTTTCAAATATTGTCTTACAATCCTGCGGATTACATGCCATAGTTGTTGGCATATCGCCATTACGCATGCGGTCAAAGAATTCCTTCTCAGGCATAATGTTATCTGTTCCGTAGATTACTTCACCAAATGCATAAAAAAGAGTGTGGATATCAATATTGTTTTCTTTAACATAACTTGCAGGTAAATCAGCAGTTGTGTCAGTTGATATAAGAAAATCTTTCATAAATGTCAGATCCTTTCTTGATTTATTTTCTGTATTATAATATCATTATTGAAGTGATATTCCAAGATATAAGATTAATTGCATTGTAATAAATTTTCTGGATGAATTTTAAAAATGGGGTTGACATATATTGCTTGGGATGATATTATGCAATAGTTGCAAAGCAAAGCAGAGTATCCACTCTCACCTCAGCGCATAGGGCGACTCGGGTTGATATTTAAGAATTACACATAATATAGGATTGTGTTTTGATTAAAGAAAGTGGATAGCTGAGCTATTCACTTTAATTTTTTATATGGGGGTGTACCGCTATTAACGAGTTAATGATTAACGAACAGATCAGATGCAAAGAGGTTCGTGTTATTGGAGAAGAAGGACAGCAGCTTGGAGTTATGGCATTAAGAGATGCTTTAAACATGGCTAAGGATGCAGGAGTAGATTTGGTAATGGTTTCGCCATCAGCTAATCCACCTGTATGCAGAATTGTAGATTATGGCAAGTTCAAGTACGAACAGCTCCGCAGGGAAAAGGAAGCTAAGAAGAAACAGAAGACAGTAGAAGTTAAGGAAGTTCGTTTATCACCTAACATCGATGTCAATGACCTTAACACTAAGTGTAACTCAGCAAGAAAGTTCATTGAGAAAGGTAACAAGGTTAAAGTATCATTAAGATTCAGAGGAAGAGAAATGGCTCATATCGACTCTACTAAGCATATATTAGAGGATTTTGCAGAAAAGCTTAGCGATATAGCTGTAATTGAGAAGGCTCCTAAGATGGAAGGCAGGAGCATGATGATGTTTTTAACTGAAAAACGTTAAAATAAATAACAACTAACAGACATTTTTAGGAGGATTATTATGCCAAAGGTAAAGACAAAAAGAGCAGCTGCAAAGCGTTT
>OGJX01000070.1_pt1 | contig 114174 bp, 100 predicted proteins | sample 1572381 | NCBI WGS metagenome assembly OGJX01 (sample SAMEA2582085, study PRJEB24529) | metagenome | biome: Human gut stool | place: China | collected 2011
CAGCATATGCGCTGCCGGGAAAATCTTCTTATGAACCGGAAGAAAAGGAAACAGACGGGAGTATTGATTTAAAAACCCAGACGCAGATTGAAGATTTTTTAAATACATTTTTCAAACTTTATCCCCAGGCATCAGCGAAAGAACTTATCTATTATGTAAAGGATGGTGTTCTTCCAGCGATCGGCAAGAATTATGTATATGACGGACTGGCAGGAAAAGCGTACTATATGGAAGGTGATCAGACGAAAGCGGAGGTATATGTAAGATATCTGGATCAGGATCTAAAGATCGCGCAGATCATGCAGTATAATCTGACGCTGGAGAAAGGAGATAACTGGAAGATTGTGAATGCGGAGTGAAAAAAGAAAATGAGAGATAGTAAAAGGGCTTCATTCCAGTGTGATGCTGGGGTGAGGTCTTTTTTTGTGTAAAAAATTTTTTTATAAAATAATACAAGGTAAGATGGTGTTAGCAGATCTTAATCGCAGGGTGGAGTTTGTGGATAAGCTGTTGTTTATGGGATCGTTGGTAACCGAGTGGAAAATGTTGTGGGAAAATGGTGGGAAAGATGTTTTCCTTTTCCATGGTTTTTCCATACATTATCCACGCGGTTATCAATGATGGAATAGCGGCTTATCCATAAAATCCATGTTGTTTTTTAATGATAGATGTTGCTTAGTGATAGATAAAAAAGAGAGCAAAAAAGATCTTATTCTGATATAATTCAAAAAGAGGTTTTACATTTAAAAAAAAACTAGGCGGTATAGACGAATGTAGCACATTCTATATATATCGGACTTCCGCTACTTCAAGACCTCAGACATTCTGAGGTCTTTTGTTGTATATCGGTATTTTTTTCTGTATAATAAGATCGGGATGCCGGTATTTAAGAAAAAGTGATATTGAAGAGATATTATCAGAGACAGAAGCAAGAGGATTTACACCATGTTCGAAGTGTAATCCACCACAGTAAAAATTTTATGAAAGGGATAGAAAAAAATGCGTGTAGGAATGGGATATGATGTTCACAAATTAGTTGAGGGAAGAGACCTGATCATTGGCGGGGTAAAGATTCCGCATACATTAGGGCTTTTGGGACACTCGGATGCAGATGTTTTACTTCATGCTATTATGGATGCTCTGCTTGGTGCAGCAGCTCTTGGTGATATTGGAAAACATTTTCCGGACACTGATCCGAAATATGAAGGAATTTCAAGTATTAAATTACTTGAACATGTGGCAGAACTGATTGCAGAAAAAGGTTATATCGTGGAAAATATTGATGCGACGATCATTGCACAGAAGCCGAAGATGCGTCCGCATATTGAACAGATGGAGAAAAATATTGCAGAAGCACTTAAGATATCAGAAGACCAGATCAATGTGAAGGCAACAACAGAAGAAGGACTGGGATTTACCGGAACAGAACAGGGAATTTCTGCGCAGGCAGTCTGTGCATTGACAACGATCTATGAGAACAGCGTCAGTGTGGCTGATTCTGCCGGAGGCTGTGCGGGATGTCCGGGACGTGCCTGTGGGAGATAAAAGACAGCATTATTTTTATTGGGATTGCATATGATGGCAGATGTGTTATCATATGCAATCTCGTTTTAGTTATTGTTAGAAGATTGCAGGCGTTGGATCATAAGATCGATCAATCCGGCAAAAAAGATGGCATCTTCTTTGGAAAGAGCTTTTTTCTTATAAAAGACAGGAGTATTTTCCTGACTATTCAGTTTTTGTTTTAAAATTTCCAGATCATGGGAAATATCATTGTGATTTTCATCATTTGTATCCATACATTCACTTCCGAAAAGTAAATAGTTGACCGGGACATGAAAGTAATCCGCGATTTGCATTAAGCGGGAAGCTGGGAAAGAACCTTTTCGCAACTGACTAATATATCCATTTGAAAAACCCAGTTCTTTTTCAAGACGGGAGACAGGAATTTTATATTCTTTACATAGTTCTTTGACACGATCCACACTATTCATAGAGTACCTCCTTGTATTTTTAGAGAATAGACTAAAAACAGCATTGACAAATTAGAGATTACTCTATATAATGACCTTATGATTTAGAGAAAAGCCTAAATAGAGTAGACTCAATATGATAACGACGATTCATATTTTAGATGATGCTCTAAAAAGTGTCAATGTTTTTCTCTAAATCAGTAAAGAGAGGTCATATACGGATGTTAGAGAAAGTAAAAAAAATACCGAAGTCAGCTATATTATATTTGGTATTGGCGATTTTTATGATATTAGCTGTGTCTATGAAGGTAAATTATTACATTGATGAGATTTATACCTATGGATTATCGAACTACAATGGAAATGGAATTGATATGGAAATTGAGTATGATAAGACATATACGCCAGGAACGTCAGTGTATGATGATTATATGAAAGTACAGAACGGACAGCGTTTTGATTATGTGAATGTATGGAGAAATCAGACAAATGATGTTCATCCGCCTTTATATTATGCTTTGATACATACGATTTGTTCCGTTTTCCCGAATAAATTTTCGAAATGGTTTGCTGCCGGCATCAATATCATTTTTGTTCTGCTGACACTATATATGGTAAGAAAAATAATAAATCTGTTTACGGATGATAAGTTTATTTTGTGGAGCATATCACTTTCATTTGTGACGCTCAGCGGAATTATTATGACGGCAACCTACCTCAGAATGTATTGCATGGCAACGTTCTGGGTAACTCTGCTGACCTGTCTGTTTCTGAAACAGGTTGATGAAAAACAGACCAGAAAATTTTATCTACTGACAGGTCTGACAACGATAGCAGGTGCACTTACGCATTATTATGTGATCGTATATGCATTCTTTCTGTCCGTTGTTTATGGGATTTATCTGCTAAAAAAGAAACGGTATGCAGAGACAGCGTGGTTCTGTCTGACAATGGGATGTGCAGGTGGTATTTCAATCGCGGTTTTCCCGGCGATGATCAAACATATTTTCTTTGGATATCGCGGAACGGAGGCGATTGACAATTTTAAAAAGAGTGATAATTACTGGGATAATCTGAAGGCGTTTTTCCAGATCGTGAACAGTCAGCTGTTTGGAAATATACTGGCATATATTTTGATTGCTTTGTTTGTATTGGCGTGTGTTGGTATGTTACAGAAATATACGGATGTTCTGACAGAAAGTAAAATGACAAAGCTGTCATTACCGTTAGATTATAAGGTTAAGATCCGTTATATTCTGATTTTTGCGCCGTGTGTCTGCTATTTTATGATCGTATCGAAAATAACCTTTGTAAATGCAGACCGGTATATGTGGCCGATTTATGCGATCGCATTTACGGCTGTGATGTGTCTGACCTGCGCGATTTGGAGACAGGTATTGAAAGACGAAGCGTTTATCGTGGTAACGGCAATGATGATCGCGGTGATCGCCTGGGGAAGTTTTTCATCCTGCGGATGGCAGTATCTTTTTCAAGAAAGTCAGAATTTACTTGCGGAGGCATATGCACACAATCAGTATGACTGTATTTGTGTGTTGGAGGGAGAAAGTTACTGGCTGTACCCGGAATTTGCAGAGTATTCTAATTATAAAAGCATTACATTTGTTACCGCAGATGAGATTGAACAGGGACAGATCTCAAATTGGGCAGATCATAACGATGGAATTGTGATATCTTATATCAATTATCCGGGAGACCGGGATGAGAATCTGAATAAGTTAAAAGAAATGTATGGTTATACGGGATATGAGTATCTTGGAACATATGGCATGGATAATACCTATTTCCTGCACAGATAAAAATACATAAAAAAATATAAAATTTATTGACACGATCATAAAAATAAGATATGATAAACTATATTTTGGCGAATTGAAATGAGACTCAGATATATTTTTTGTAAGGACATCAGGGGATATTCAAAACAAGGATATATACTGGGTCTTTTTATGTACAAAAGAAGGGAAAATGAGTATATGAAAAAAAGGACGATACGTTTCTGTTGTGGAGTTATGGCTGCGGGCCTGCTGATCTGTGGCATACCGTCTGGGGGAGCAGAGGGAGTAACCCAAAATCATTTGCTGTGGAATGTGGCTGCGGCGGCTGAGACAGCAGTTACAGTGTCGAATGAGAATGAGTTTCTGTCGGCACTTGCACAAAAGCAGAAGAATATTGTTGTAACTGGAAGCTTTTCCGTTAGAGGTCAGGCAGAAGCGAGCGGACAGATGATGCCTGTTGAGATACCGGACGGGACAGTGATTACTGGAAATAATACAGGAAGTATTACGTTCAGCGGACCAATCCAGATCATGGGAGACGGTGTTGTGATCCGGGATATCCAGATTGGTTTTATCTCTACCAATAGTATGAATTCTGTGCCGCATCGTGAGATTTTTCTTGCAGGGCACAGCCTTACACTGGATAATGTAAAAACATATTTGCCGGGAGGAGGGGACGCCAGCCTGGGTGGTTTTGGCGGCACAGAAAAAGAACTTCTTCCAACCATCTATGCAGGAGGATATCACAGTAATACAGCGGTGGGGACGAAAGCGTCACTCACAGTTGTAAATGCAAACAGTGATACAATGTTCCAGAATATCTATATGGGACATAAAGCGTCAGCAGGTGAGAGGACTGCCTATACGGGGAGTGTGGAGTTAAATCTGGACGCAGATGCAAAAGTGCGGGATATTATTTCGGCAGAGGACACAACATCTGCAACACTTACGCTTTCAGGTAAACAAAATGGATATGACGAGATCAGTCTTGTGGAGATCAGGGGAAATGCAAATACAGTATTGACCGTAAACAACTGTGCTGTGTCAGGTGTCATTACAACAGGGATTAAAGATATTGTTTTAGATGCAGGAGGAAGACTGCAGCCGAAAGATGAAACAGCGCAGTTAAACAATATTACATTGAAAAACGGTGGTTGTCTGGATCTTACAAAAATAATAGATGCTCAGGTAAAGGGCAATTTCACAAGTGGTGGCAGTGCGGCAAAGGGAAAGCTTGTTCTTGATCAAAATGGATACGTTCAGATTAATGGACAGGTAAGCGGTGTTACACAGTTTCAGGTGGGAAGTCATGCTATATCTGGTAATCTTTTAAATGAGCATACCTATATCATAGCAGAGAATGGAACAGCAGGAAATTTTGTGTTATCAGATAAAGATATCAATAACAACTACAGCCTGATCTGCAAAAATGGGATGTGGACAGCGTATCGCAATTATGTACCGGAGGAACGTGAACTTGATAGTATCGAGATAAAATCCTGCCCGAAAAATGTTTACACCGGTAATATTCCGACAGACATTACAGATAAAACCGATGATGCACCATATCTGGATGTGATATGGAAGGATCAGTATGGAGAAGATTACACGTTTGATGAAGTTGCAAATGAATATGATGGCTATGGATTTTATAATGATATGATACTGATCCGTTCTGATTACTGGAATAGTGATGATGAAGACATTCAACAAAAAAAGGACTGGGAAAACCCAATCCGTCTGGATGTGGATAAAAATGAGTCAGACCGCTATTATCTGATTGCATATGGTGAAGTGAAAACAGGAAAATACACCTTATTATTATGTTCGGATCCGTTTGATGATCCGAATACTGTGGCAGATGTAAAAGCACTGAAAGATACCGTGTTGGCAGAAAAGGAAATAATATTCACAGATGAACCAGATGTATCGCATCAGCATGTGGCGGGCGAGCCGGTAAAAGAAAACGAGATAGCTGCGACCTGTACCCAAAAAGGAAGCTACGATAAGGTAGTTTATTGTAAGGATAAAGGCTGCGGGGAAGAACTTTCCCGTGAGAATATTATGGTTTCAGCATTAGGGCATAAAAAGGGAGACACTGTCATCGAAAATCGTGTGGAAGCAAAAGTGGGTGTGGAAGGAAGCTATGAAAAAGTAATGTATTGCACCACATGTCATGAGGAGTTAAGCAGAGAAAAAATAGTGATTCCAGCCCTGAAAGAGCCGGATACAGAAGAGCCGGGAACAGAGACACCGGCACCGGAACCGGATACAGAAGAGCCGGGAACAGAGACACCGGAACCGGATACAGAGAAGCCGGGAACAGAGACACCGGAACCGGATACAGAGAAGCCGGCACACAAACACAGTTATGTACTGCAGAAGACCGTAGAGGCAACCTGTGAAAAAGAAGGCGAAAAAGTTTATTCCTGTACCTGCGGGGAAAGCTACAAAGAGAAGATCGCAAAGAAATCCCACACACCGGAGAAGAAGCTGACGCCGGCAAAGCCGGGCAGTAATGGGAAAAATGTGACTGTGTGCAGTGTATGCAAAACAGTGCTGCAGCAGGAGACAATTAATGCACCTAAGAAGTTAAAACTTTCAAAAGAGCGTTATGTGTACGATGGAAAAGCGAAAAAGCCTGCCATAAAAGTGACAGATAATAAAGGAAAAGTGATTTCAAGCGGTTCTTATAAGGTGTCATATCAGAACAATAAGAATACCGGAAAAGCGACTGTAACAGTTAAATTCCGTGGAAATTATACCGGAGCACTGAAAAAGACGTTTGAGATCTGCCCGAAGGGAACATCCCTCACAGATGTAAAAGCCGCAAAAAAATCATTTACACTAAAATGGAAAAAACAGGCATCACAGACAAGCGGATATGAAATCGCATATGCAACGGATGCATCATTTTCCAAAAAGAACACAAAAACGACAGTAGTCAAAGGTAATAAGACTACATCGAAAGGAATAAAAGGTCTAAAGCCGGGGAAAAAGTATTATATAAAAATACGGACGTACAAAGAAATAAAATCAGGAACCAAAAAGGTAAAGATTTATTCAGACTGGTCAAATAAAAAATCAGTTAAAACAAAAAAATAGATACGCAGAATAAAAAGCGGTCAGATGATAAATAAAGTCATCTGACCGTTGTTTTTATGAGATATCATCATGTGTCTGATATTTTTTGACGCGTCTTTTGATACTTTCAACATCAATCGGCTCAAAAATAAGATCGCTGATCACATTGGATAATATGGCATTCCGAACCTGTGTCAGGTTACTTTCCTGACAGATGGCAATAATAGGAACTGACTGTGCCCAGGATTCATGACTTAATTCTTCCCATATTTTCTGACCGTCATCTTTGCTTTCGGATACATCTATGTAAACGGCAGGAACGTGGTTGTTTTTATCCATAACCGCATAATGTATCTCAGCAAGGGAAGATATTTTTACAAGCCTGTCCGGATAAGAATGAGCGAACTTCAACGTGGATGCGACATTCCTGGACTGTGTATATAATAAAATATTTTTCAGCGTGGCATCGGATACTGGCGAAGAAACCCCATATTCGGAAAAACATTGTTTCCCGGATTTTTTTGAGTTGCTGAGTGCAGTATCTGCTTTCTGAAAAAGTGTGGTATAAGACGTTTCGTATGGATCTGTGAAAGCAATACCGATGCTGATCGTAACATTTTCAGGGATTGACAGTCCTTCCTTGTCTAAAATGGCATCTAAAAGCTCCTGTGCTTTTTCGTAGATTGCCTCTTTGGTTGTTATATTTCGCACAAAAACAACAAATTCATCTCCGCCGATGCGTCCAACAATATCAGAACCTGAAAAATGGGATGCAAGAATACCGGCTACCACAGATATTGTGTGATCCCCCATTTTGTGGCCACAGATATCGTTAACTGCTTTGAAATTGTCGATATCAATGGCGAATAATGCATGCAGACCTTCGGGACTTGATAAAAGTATATGGGAAATTGTGTGCTCAGCTGTGGTTTTATTCAGAAGATGTGTCATCTCATCAACTTCTGATCTGATCCGTAATTCTTCCCGCTTTTGTAAAATATTATTCAGTCTGCGGTTGGTTTTCAAAATGTTACCAATACGCAGGCGTGCGATGGCGGGTTCAGCAGGTTTACTGATAAAGTCGCTTGCACCTAATTCGAATGCTTTTGTCTGGACTTCAGGGGTATCGGTGGTTGTGAGAACTACAACTGGGATTTTCTTAAATTCCGGCATTCCCTGTCTGTGTTTTAGAACATCAAAACCATCCATGCCGGACATGACCAGATCTAACAGGACAAGATCGATCATGTCCTGTTTTTCTTCGATCATTTTCAGACATTCCTCGCCGGAGGATACTTCAAGAATATTGAAGTTTGAAGAAAATATTTCATTTAAAACTGCACGCTGTAAGCGTGAATCATCTACAATCAACAGAGTTTCTCTTTGCTGTTCCATAATAAATCCTTCGTATAAATTGTAAATTATCCCCAGAATAACCAGATACTATTTATAATGTAACACGGAAAAGGATTGTATGCAATGAGAAAAAGGGGAGAGAACAAATAAAAAAGTTGACAAATCGGAAGCAAGTGCATAAACTAGAGTAAGTAAATAAACTTACCAGTATAAATACGATAAGGGCGTTGAACGGGAAGAGTAAGAAATCAGAGTGCTGACAGAGAGAGACTGCCATCGGCTGCAAGCAGTTTTCAGAAAGAGATTTCCGAAGTGCCTCCGTGAGCCTGTCCGGGGAAACGGTTTGTCTGCCAGTACAGTATCCGGATACGAGTAACACGCGTTAAGTGTATTGAGTGAGGATCATAAGATCCTTAAATTAGAGTGGAACCACGGATCATTTCGTCTCTTAGAGATGAAATGATCTTTTTTTTGATCCAGGAAAGGGGATGCCGGTTTTGGGAATCATCAGTCATATTAAGGAAGAATTTACAGTAATAAAGGAGCGCGATCCGGCGATCAAATCGCCGATGGAAGTATTGCTTTATCCGAGTTTTCGGGTTATGTTGAGCTACAGACGTGCGCATAAGCTGTATTTAAAAGGACATTTCTTCTGGGCGAGATTTATTTCACAGCGGGCAGCGAGAAAAACAGGAATTGAGATACATCCGGGAGCAACGATCGGGAAAGGATTTTTTATTGATCACGGAAGTGGTGTGATCATTGGAGAGACGGCGATCGTTGGGGACAATGTTACTCTGTATCAGGGTGTGACACTAGGCGGTACCGGAAAAGAGACCGGAAAACGTCATCCGACGATCGGGGATAATGTTATGATCAGTGCGGGTGCAAAGATCATCGGTTCCTTCACCGTTGGAGAAAATTCCAAGATCGGAGCGGGAAGTGTGGTCATAGAGGAAGTGCCGCCAAACTGTACCGTAGTTGGTGTTCCGGGAAGAATCGTAAAACGTGACAATGTGAAGATGCCGCGCAGTGATATGGATCAGTGCCATCTGCCGGATCCGGTCAAAGAGGATATTACCGTACTGCAGAGGGAAAATGCAGAACTGGTCAACCGTGTGCTTGATTTAGAGCAGGCAGTCCGGATTTTAAGTGCTGATGCACAAAAAACAAAATAAAATTGCATTTTGCTCCGCAAAACAAGGAGTAAAATCCTCTGCTCATCAGAGGATTCGCATTTTGCTCCGCAAAACTAAAGGAGGATTATTTAAATGGAAAATAAATTTCAATTTTACAACACACTGACAAGAAAAGTAGAAACAGTGATTCCTCATGAGGATGGAAAAATCGGTATGTATACCTGTGGACCAACGGTGTATCATTTTGCACATATCGGTAATCTGAGAAGTTATATTATGGAGGATGTACTGGAAAAATCTCTCCGTTATGTCGGCTATGATGTCAAGCGCGTCATGAATATCACGGATGTCGGACATTTATCTTCTGATGCAGATACCGGCGAAGATAAGATGTTAAAAGGTGCAAAAAGAGAGCACAAGACAGTCATGGAGATCGCAAAATATTATACGGACGCTTTCTTTAGTGACTGCAAAAAATTAAACATCAAGACACCGGACGTTGTGGAGCCGGCAACGAACTGTATTCCGGAGTTCATCCATATGATCGAGGTGCTGCTTGAGAAAGGCTATGCCTATGTAGCAGGCGGAAATGTTTATTTTGACACTTCAAAATTAGACGATTATTATGTATTTTCTTCCCAGAGTGAGAAAGAACTGTTAGTCGGTGTACGCGACGATGTGGAAGAGGACGTGAATAAGAAAAATAAAAATGATTTTGTACTCTGGTTTACAAAATCAAAATTCGAGGATCAGGCACTCAAATGGGATAGTCCATGGGGTGTTGGATATCCGGGATGGCATATTGAATGTTCCTGTATCAGCATGAAACATTTAGGTGAGTATGTGGATATTCACTGCGGTGGTGTGGACAATATTTTCCCGCATCACACCAATGAGATCGCGCAGTCCGAGAGTTACCTTGGTCATACATGGTGTAAATACTGGTTCCATGTACAGCATTTGAATGATAAATCCGGAAAAATGAGTAAGTCCAAAGGGGATTTTCTTACGGTATCCTTGCTGCAGGAAAAAGGTTATGATCCGATCGTATACCGTATGTTCTGTTTACAGTCCCACTACAGAAAACCGTTAGAGTTTTCTTATGAAGTGTTAGACAACATGGCTGCAGCTTATAAAAAACTGACCAAACGAATCGCAGAATTAAAGGATGAGGGAGCGGTACAGCAGGATAAATTTGATGCTTATAAGGCAAAATTTGAGGATGCGATCAGCAATGATTTGAATACATCAATGGCGATCACGATCATTTACGATCTGCTCAAAGATGATATGAATGATAAAACAAAACTTGCGTTGATCAATGATTTTGACAAAGTATTATCCTTAAATCTGACAACGGCACAGACAGATGCAAAAGAGGAGATCGATGCAGAGTTAGAAAACTATGTACTTGCAAAGATTGAGGAACGTAAGGAAGCAAAGAAAGCAAAAGATTTTGCAAAAGCAGATGCGATCCGCGATGAACTGCTTGAAAAGGGCATTGTACTGAAAGATACCAGAGAAGGTGTGATCTGGCACAAAGCGTGAGAGAGGGGAAATGCCGATGCGGAAAGGAATAGATTCCTATATTAAAGAACAGTTTGGGATCAGTGAAGTAGATATCCGGACATATTCACCTCTTACGTTAGCATATATCGGAGATGGGATATTTGACCTGGTGATCCGTTCGGTTGTTGTCGGAAAAGGAAACACGAGAGCAGGAGAGCTTCATAAGAGGACAAGCCAGATTGTAAAAGCACACACACAGGCGGAGATGATCGAGAAATTACTTCCGGTTCTGACGGAGGAAGAAACGGAAGTGTACCGCCGCGGAAGAAATGCAAAATCGCCGACAATGGCAAAAAATGCGACAATGTCAGACTACCGGAAAGCAACCGGATTTGAGGCACTGATGGGATATCTGTATTTAAAAGATGAGTTTGAACGTCTGGTGGAACTGGTAAAGACAGGTGTGGACGAACTTGCACTGAAAATGTAAAAGGAGAGAGTAATGGGCTACGAAGAGCTAAAAATAGAGGGCCGGAATGCGGTGCTTGAGGCATTCCGTTCCGGAAAAACGATTGATAAATTATTTGTGTTAGACGGCTGTCAGGACGGTCCGGTACGCACGATCGTAAGAGAGGCAAAAAAACACGACACGATCGTACATTTTGTGGAAAAGGAACGCTTAGACCAGCTTTCTGAGACAAAAAAACACCAGGGTGTGATCGCTGTTGCTGCTGCATATGAATATGCCGAGGTGGAAGATATGTTAAAACTGGCAGAAGAAAAGGGTGAGCCGCCGTTCTTATTTATTCTGGATAATATTGAGGACCCACATAATCTTGGTGCGATCATCCGTACCGCAAATCTTGCGGGGGCACATGGTGTTATTATTCCAAAACGCCGTGCAGTTGGTCTGACAGCTACCGTGGCAAAGACATCTGCCGGAGCGATCAACTATACCCCGGTTGCAAAGGTAACAAATCTGGCTGCAACGATGAAAGAGTTAAAGGACAAAGGAATGTGGTTTGTCTGCGCAGATATGGATGGAACCTGTATGTATGATCTCGATCTGAAAGGACCGATCGGTCTTGTGATCGGCAGTGAAGGCGAAGGTGTTGGCAGACTTGTGCGTGAAAACTGCGATTTTGTTGCGTCCATCCCAATGAAGGGGGATATTGATTCTTTGAACGCATCAGTAGCAGCAGGTGTACTTGCATATGAGATCGTGCGGCAGCGTATGCGCTAAATTTGCAGCGGGAGTCTTGGGAGGAACATGTTAGAGTCATATCAGGATTTGACAGACGAACAGTTGATCGCGGTATTAAAAGACAGCGGTGATACGGACGGAAAGATCATGGATTATATTCTGGATAAATATAAACCGCTGGTCCGCAAAAAGGCAAATGCAGTATTTTTAATCGGTGGGGAGACGGATGATCTGATCCAGGAGGGGATGATCGGTCTGTTTAAGGCAATCAGAGATTTTGATAACACGAAAGAAGCGTCTTTTTTTCATTTTGCGGAATTATGTATCACAAGACAGTTATATAAGGCAGTTGAGGCGTCAAACCGCAAGAAGCATGCACCACTTAATTCTTATGTTTCTTTCTATTCAGAAAACGGCGAAAACGGATATCCGCTGGCGGAAACACTGACGATGGATGGAATCGGCAATCCGGAGCAGATGATGATCGATCAGGAGAATGTAGAGCAGTTCTGGAAAAGGCTCCGGATACATTTAAGCAGGATGGAGCGGGAAGTATTAGACCAGTACCTTGCGGGACTTCATTATCAGCAGATTGCAGAAAAGATGGGAAAGACGCCAAAATCCATTGATAATGCGCTTTCGCGTATTAAGGCAAAAATCCGTGAGATGAATCCTGAAATGGGGAAGATGTAAAAGATTTATCTGCTTTTTTGTGGATTGCCACGAAAAATAATTGTGCATGTTGCATAAAAAATAAAAGAGAAAATTGTAACATTTGTGAACACTTATTGAGAAAATCATGCTATTATAATGACTGTAAAAACCCCCCAATACATTATATATAGTTTTTGCTATACCCCATAGTAAAAATACCTTCTCCTAAAAAGACAGCATCGGCTGTCTTTTTTGTTGTACAAATATTGACAACTATCATAGATTCCGCTAGACTGAATGAGTCGGTAAAATATAATAGAAAACAACGCAGAGGGACTGCATGTCTGGGATAGTGCCTGGAGAGATTGCAGTTGAGAAGGTTAAAACCTGACTCTTTGAACCTGTCAGTTAATACTGTCGTAGGGAGCGTATTGGGAAGATGTTATCTCCTGTCGCACTTGCGGCAGGAGATTTTTTAAATCATTCATAGAAAAATTCTCATCGCCAGCAGTCTTTCATGCGAAAAGGAGAAAATGTATGGAACAGTATACAACACAGATGGATGCAGCAAGAAAAGGCATTGTGACAAAAGAATTAGAGATCGTGGCAAAAAAGGAGCGTATGACAGTAGAGGAACTGATGCCGCTTGTAGCAGAGGGAAAAGTTGCAATCTGCGCAAACAAACATCACACATGTATTGATCCGGAGGGCGTGGGGTCCATGCTCCGCACAAAGATCAATGTCAATCTTGGTGTGTCAAGGGACTGCAAAGATTATGATGTGGAGATGGAGAAAGTTATGGCGGCAGTCAATATGGGCGCACATGCTATTATGGATTTATCCTCTCATGGAAATACAATTCCGTTCCGCAGAAAACTGACAGCAGAATGTCCGGCAATGATTGGTACAGTGCCGATCTATGATTCCGTGATCCATTATCAGAGAGATCTTGCGACACTGACTGCAAAAGATTTTATTGATGTGGTACGTCTGCATGCGGAGGATGGCGTGGATTTTGTGACACTGCACTGTGGAATCACAAGAAAGACGATCGAGCAGATCCGGAAACATAAACGTAAAATGAACATCGTTTCCCGCGGAGGTTCTCTTGTATTTGCGTGGATGTGTATGACTGGAGAAGAAAATCCGTTTTATGAATATTACGATGAGATCCTTGAAATCTGTCGTGAGCATGACGTTACCATTTCGCTTGGCGATGCCTGTCGTCCGGGATGTCTTGCGGATGCCTCCGATGTGTGCCAGATCGAAGAGTTAGTAAGACTTGGAGAGCTGACAAAACGTGCATGGGAGAAAGATGTACAGGTTATGGTAGAAGGACCGGGACATATGCCAATGGATCAGATCGCAGCAAATATGAAGATTCAGCAGACTATCTGCATGGGTGCACCGTTTTATGTGTTAGGACCGCTGGTTACTGATATTGCACCAGGATATGACCATATAACATCCGCAATCGGCGGAGCAATCGCAGCGCAGAACGGAGCAGCATTCTTATGTTATGTCACACCGGCAGAACACCTGGCACTGCCAAACGTGGAGGATGTAAAACAGGGGATCATTGCATCGAAGATCGCAGCACATGCAGCAGACATTGCAAAGGGTGTCCGTGGAGCAAGGGAGATCGATGATAAGATGGCAGATGCAAGACGTGTATTAGACTGGGATGCACAGTGGGAATGTGCAATAGATCCGGAAACGGCTAAAGCAATTTGGAACAGCAGAAAACCGGAACACGAGGATACCTGTTCCATGTGTGGAAAATTCTGTGCAGTACGCAGCATGAATAAAGCACTTGCGGGAGAATATATTGATATTCTGTAAAAAAGAGTAGAGGCATGATTCCGTCTTATGTTATAATAAATGTGTTTCGATCAGCCGGTGATCAGATGAAAAGAATATATTTGGTTGACAGTGAGAATGTAGGAGATATATGGGTGCCGTTACTGGTAGCATCACAGCCTGATGAGGAAGTGATCGTATTTTATACGCAGAAAAGTCCGCATATGAATTACGAAAATGTGAGGTTATTAAAGGAGACGGAGAAAGAAGCAGAGTTTATAAAATGTTTTGAGGGAAGCAATGCACTTGATTTCCAGCTTGTTACACAGCTTGGGTATATGTTGTGTGAGAATCAGGAAAACTGTTATGTGATCGTTTCAAATGATACCGGATTTGATGCAGCAGTCCGCTATTGGAAACAGCGTAATATGCCGGTACAGCGTATCAGCGGAAAAGAATTAAGCCGCAGATTACAGCAGAAGACAAAAACAGCAGAGTTTTTGGAAAATTCCACAGAAGCTGCGACGGGGCAGACAGCAGAGTTTCTGAAACACGAGACAGAAGCTGCGACAGGGCAGACAGCAGAGTTTCTGAAACACGAGACAGAAGCTGCGACGGAGCAGACAGCTGAGTCTATGAAAAACGAAACGGTAACTGCGGAAGAACAGGTACAGACGGAAAATTATGCGGAATCAGAAGAAATGTCTGAACCAGAAGAGATTCAGATGGAAATACCGGATGAAATTATGAGACCGGATGAAACAGCAGATGGGAATCAGCAGGATGAAGAATTGTCAGATGCAGATCCAGAGAAGAATATAATGGTGAAAACACCAGAGATTTCAAAGGAACAGGATGAGGTTATCCGCAGCCTGCTTACCTGCATCAGCAAAGATCGTCTTGCAGATTTTCACAATGCACTGGTATTGTTCTTTGGGGAAGAGATCGGAAAAGAACTTTACCAGGAGGCAAAGAACAGTTCTGCATATGCAATCTGCCGTGAGAATCAGAATGCGATCAGTGAGGAAGAGAAGTTTGATGTTTATTGTCAGACAGTATTTGCCTACAGTGATCCAAAACTGGACTGTCCGGAAGATTTTTCCTCGTTTTTGTATAAGGCAAATGCGAAGAGAAAGAATCTCAATTCATTAAGAGCTGCATTGCAGGGACATTATGGCAAAGATAAGGGAATGAAATATTATTCTCTTTTTAAGTCACACATCAAGATTATGAATCGGATGTAAAAAAGGAGAGGCTGATTGAAACAAAACGGGAAGAACATAACGGATGTGGTGACAAAACACCATCTGGCCAGAAGACCCGAAGAACACAATCCCGGTGAGACAGGGAATGTTGATCTGGGATTGTGTAAATTTTTTGAAAAATTACAAAAATTTCCTGCATTTTATGCTTGACAAGCGTACAATCCTATTGTATAGTAATACAGGTGTTGAAAAACACAATGCTGCTGTGGCTCAGTCGGTAGAGCGTCGCATTGGTAGTGCGGAGGTCACGGGTCCGATTCCCGTCAGCAGCTTTTTTTGTGCCCAAAAGATCATAAACAGCAGATTGTATATTTTGAAGAAAGATTTTTTATCACGGATAAAAGGAACAGAGCGGCAGACGGTCGCTCTGTTTTTTTAATAAAAATACAAAATTTAGTTCTTTTTGATCTGTTTATCTGTATTACCGGCAATAAAATGATCAATGAGAAGATTGATCGTATGCTGCTGTGTTTCAATGATTTTTCGGAAAGTTTCATTCTCTTTTGTCAGACGGTTGATTTCAGATTCACTATTCATTTTCATCTTCCTTTTTGCGCCACTCAAATCGATACAGGTATTGTATATATTTTCATGTTAAAAAAAATTATTTGAAATGTCAAGACAATAAAGACGTCTGTGGGAAAGATTATTGCTTTATTAACATAAAGCGTCAAAATAACTATTTTATTCGACAGAACATGCAAAAAATAAAGGCTGGGAAATAGTGTTGCAATACTGGAAACTTATGAATTTATGAATTTTTTACGAATAGATGTTATTTGCTGGAGGAATGTGCTAAAATATCATTCGGCTAATTATCTAAAGGGAAGATACACCCTTGAAATGAGGTTTGACATGAATGCTAGCAGAAAAAGAAAAAATACGAAACCAAAAGGTTTCTGGGAAAAATTAAAAGAGCAGAGAAATGAGAAAATAGCAGCCAGGAACAAAAAGTCGGATAAGAAGAATGATATTTTAAAAAAGGCAGGAAGCAGTATCATATCGTTGCTGCTTGTCATATTGCCGCCTGCGGCATGTTTTTATCTTATGGAGTGTTATTCACACAATCCGTTTATGGTCGTGCGTCCGTGGGCTCAGTTTTTTAATATTGTACTGTTTTTACTGGTAACGATTGTACTGTTTTTGCTGACAGGAAAATTAAAGACAGCACACCGGATCGTTTATGGTGTGGCGATGATCTATGGTATTGCAAACAGTTATGTAGTGCGTTTCCGTACAAATCCGATTGTGCCGTGGGATATTTTTTCATGGAAAACGGCGGCGAGTGTGGCGGATAATTATAATTTTATGCCGGATACGCGTATGGTCGTGGTAACACTGGTGTTTCTTGTGGCGATCGCATTATTTCATTTTATAAAGGTAAAAGTAACACGTTTTGTATTCTGGAAACGGCTTATTCCGGCAGCACTTGTGGCTGTGGTGCTTTCACTGTTTGCGGGAACCTTACAGCAGGAGAGTTTTCAGAACAGCCACAGACTTTATAATAAGCTGTTTACACCGGTCTACATGACAGATGTGGATGGAATGGCAGTCACATTTGTGATGAATCTTGCATATATGTCGATCGATAAACCGGAGCATTACAGTGACTCGGAGGCACAGGCAGTGCTTGATTCCTACGGAGCAGGAGGTGCAATGTCGGAGGATACTGATCCGGCAGCAAAAGATGATACGCAAAAGGATGAAGAACTTCCAAATATCATTGTGATGATGAATGAGTCGTTTTCCGATCTGTCGGTTCTGGGTGATTTTGAGACAAATGAGGATTACATGCCGTTTATTCACAGCTTGGAACAGGGAGCAGAAAATACGGTTACCGGAATGTTAAACGTATCTGTATGTGGCGGAAATACGGCAAATACCGAGTTTGAATTTCTGACCGGCAATACCATGGCATTTCTTCCACAGGGAAGTATTCCGTACCAGCAGTATATCAATGGGGATTTAAAGGCACTTCCGGATTATCTGAAAACATTAGGATATCAGACGATTGCAACACATCCATACAATGCAGGCGGATGGGAACGTGATACGGTTTATCCGATGTTAGGTTTTAACGAAAGTGTATTTAAAGATGAGTATGTGAATCCACAGTATGTGAGACAGTATATCAGTGATGAGAGCTGTGTGGATAAGATTATCGAATTTTATGAAAATAAAGAAACAGATAAACCATTGTTTGTTTTTAATGTGACAATGCAGAATCACGGTGGATATCAGGATCAGTATGGCAATTTTACCCCGGATATCTCAGTGAAAGATTCCACTAATTTTTCGCTGCAGCAGTATTTATCGCTGGTAAAACTTTCTGATTCAGCGTTGGAGTCTTTAATCTCTTATTTTAAAGATGCAGATGAAAAAACAGTGATCGTTTTCTTCGGGGATCACCAGCCGAGTGATGCCGTTGCATCTACGGTTCTTGCAAAAAATGGAATGTCCTGGAATCACCTGACAGAGGAACAGCAGAAACTGCGTTATCAGGTTCCTTATGTGGTATGGGCAAATTATGATATTGATGAGGAAACGGGTGCAGATACGAGTGCAAATTATCTTGCAGCAGAAGTGTTAGAGCGTGCAGGTGTTCCACTGGACGAATACCGTTCCTATCTGATGCATTTAAAGACAGAATATCCGGTCATTTCTGCCGTGCGTACGGTAAAAGCAGATGGCAGTGAAGTGCGGGGTTCCGATGAAAAAGATGAGATGGATATTTACCGGAAACTGCAGTATTATGAGTTGTTTGATCATGGAACTGTCAATTAGAAAATGATAAAAAGAGAGGTTTTGTTTTGAAAAGAGAAAAGAAACTACAAAATCAATTGTGGGAAGAAAGAATGCCGCTTTTTGCTTCATTCTTTCTGCCATTTTTTATTCTGGTTGTGATATGTATCCTTCATGACGTTTATCCGTTTGGAGAGCAGTGTATTTTACACATTGATATGTACCATCAGTACTGTCCTTTTTTCACGGAGCTGATGGATAAGATCAAACATGGCGGCAGTCTGTTTTACTCATGGAATGTCGGACTGGGGGCAGATTTCATCTCTCTGTATGCCTATTATCTGGCAAGCCCCCTGAACTGGCTGCTGCTGTTATGTCCGCAAAATCATGTGATCGAATTTATGACCTTGCTTGTGATCTTGAAAATTTCATTTGCGGGACTGTTTTTTGGTTATTATTTAAAAGAGCACTTTGAAAAAAATCATATTGCGGTCAGTATTTTTGCGACAGCCTATGCATTGTGCGGATTCTCCGCAGCCTATGCATGGGATATCATGTGGTTAGACTGTATGATGTTAGCGCCGCTTGTTGTTCTTGGGCTCGAAAAACTGATCAAAGAGAAAAAGGTACTGCTTTATTATATCTCGCTGTCTTTATGCATTATCAGTAATTATTACATTGCGATCATGGTATGCATTTTTCAGGTGATCTGGTTTTTGATCACATGGCTTGAAAATAAGGAAACAGGGATCGGTGCCTGGATTCGTTTTGCAGTTTATTCTCTTCTGGCAGGTGGAACGGGTGCAGTTCTGATCATTCCTGAGGCGATCACACTTGGTGCGAGTGGGTCACAGAATATTTCGTTCCCGGATACGATGGAATGGTATTTTAACATTATTGCGGAGCTGGGAAGACATTCTGTGATGGCAGAGCCCTATACAGGAAAAGACCACTGGCCGAATATTTACTGTGGAGTATTTGTTATTCTTTTGTTTGTACTATATTTGCTTAATCGTGAAATATCCTGGAAAAAGAAGCTGGCGCGTGGAATTCTGGCAGTATTTTTTGTTCTCAGTTTTTCAAATAATATACTTGATTTCATCTGGCATGGTATGCATTTTCCTGATTCCCTGCCGGGAAGACAGACTTTTTTATACGCATTTTTATTGCTTGCGGTTGCATATGAGGCATTTTTACATTTCAAAGGAACGAGATTTTTAGATGTGATCGCAGCGGGAGTGGCATCAGTTGGTCTGATGGCAGTTTCCTGTCATTTTTCCGATGGGACAATCTTAGGGGAGAGCGCGGCAACGGCAACTTATGTATTTCTGGGCAGCTATATTGTGGTGCTGCTGATCTATTTTTATGCGGAGGAATGTATCCGGGAAGATGAGGTAAAAAAGATCGGAAGGATCAAAAGGGCAACCAGGGAAGAACTGAAGAAGATCATGCTTGTCTGTGGCTGCGTAGCGATGCTGTTAGAATTATTCTTTAATTACAATGTGACCGGACTTGAGACAACAAGCAGAACTGCTTATGTAAAGGCGGTGGATGATTATCATGCGGTACTTGCAGAGGCAAAAGATCAGGCACAGAAGGAAGGCGTATTGTTTTACCGGACAGAGGAATTAGAGCGTAAAACGAAAAATGATGCAGCATTGTATGGATATCGTTCTGCAACACAGTTTTCGTCACTGATGAATTTAGATGTCAGTCATTTTTATCAGGCAGTCGGAATGGAGGGCGGTAAGAATTTTTACTGCGTGAATGGGGCAACACCGCTTTTATCTGCGATGTTATCCCTGCGCTATGTGATCGCAGATAATGCGCTTGAGGCAAACCCGATCCGTTCTTTTGTGGCAGGAAGCGGAAACACTTATCTCTATGAAAATAAATACGTGCTCCCGCTTGGCTTTATGATGGATGAGAATGTGATCGAAGCGTGGGATTATTCTGATTTAGACGAGATCACAGCGCAGAATAAACTTGCAGAACTTCTCGGTGCAGATGAGACGATGCTGACAGAGATCCCATCGGAATCAGTGGTCGGAGAATCAACGATCGATGTGCAGGAAGATGCATATATTTTTGCTACCTATGATTCGACGACCGTGGACAGCCTGACAGAAGAGATCAGTGACGGCAGGACAAAATCTTTCACGAAAGTTTCACATGGTTATACGCTTGATCTTGGATACTGCACGGCAGGTACGGAAGTAAAGATCAAAAACAGCAGCGAGGAGAGGGTGAACATTACTGCATATGCCTTAAATCTCGATGCAGTAGATACTGCTTATCAGACATTAAATGAGCAGACGATGGAGATGACGTCATTTTCCGATACGAAGATCACCGGGACGATCGATGTGAAAAAAGAAGGACGGCTGATCTTTTCAGTGGCGGATGATGCCGGGTGGAAATTGTATGTTGATGGAGAAGAAACCAAGCCGGAAGTTTTTGGAGAGGCATTTATCAGTACTTATCTTGAAAAAGGAACACACACGATCGAACTGCGTTACCGGACACCTGGATTTATGGTGGGAGCCGGGATCTCATTTGTCTGTGTTATGATCGTTATCCTGACCGCATGCCTGACCGCATGGATAAAAAGGCACCATTGAAATTAAAGCGGTTCTGTGAGATACTATAGTTTGGAGGAGTTTGAGAAAGGTAGTGATTTATATGAGTAAAAAAGAGATAGAAATTTATAATGAAAATGCCGATGATATCAAAATTCGCCCATATGAGCATCATGCAAAATATTATGAGACGGATCAGATGGGGATCATCCATCATTCAAATTACATCAAATGGATGGAAGAGGCGAGGATGGATCTCATGGATCAGATCGGACTCAGTTACAAACAGATGGAGGAGATGGAGATCATAAGTCCTGTGCTCTCCGTATCCTGTGAGTATCACAGCATGGTACATTTTGATGATACCGTCGTGATCGAGACAAAGATCACCCGTTATAATGGTATCAAGATGGATTTGGAATACCGGATGACAGACAAAGAGACCGGAGAACTGCGGACAACCGGAAAGAGTTCCCACTGCTTTTTGAACCGTTCCGGAAGACCGATCTCATTAAAACGATCTTATCCGGAGATCGATACGAAGTTTTTTGAGTATACGGATGCGTGATGGAAGAAACAGCCATCATGTAATATACAGATTTTGGAAAATATATAAGAAAGAGGAAAGTAAGAAATGATACAGGAAAGATTAAAGGCACTGCGTGCAGAGATGGAGAAAAGAGGGATCACTGTATATGTTGTGCCGACTGCTGATTTCCATGAATCAGAATATGTAGGAGACCATTTTAAGGCAAGAAAGTTTATTACCGGATTTACCGGTTCTGCAGGAACTGCCGTTATCACAGCAGAGGAGGCAGGGCTCTGGACGGATGGACGTTACTTTGTACAGGCGGAAAACCAGCTTAAGGGCAGCACAGTTACACTCTACCGCATGGGCGAAGAGGGCGTGCCGACCGTAGATGAATTTGTAAAAGATAAATTAAACGAAGGTGGATGTCTCGGATTTGACGGACGTGTTGTAAACGGTACCTGGGGAGGTAAACTTGAAAAAATTGCTTCTGCAAAAAATGCCTCCATGCACGTGACAGAAGATCTGATCGACCTGATCTGGGAAGACCGCCCTGCATTGTCAAAACAGCCTTTATTTATTTTAGAAGAAAAATATTCCGGAAAAAGCACCGCGGATAAAATTGCAGATCTAAGGAAAGCTATGAAGGAGAATGGTGCAAATGTCCATATTTTAACTTCTCTTTATGATATCGCATGGCTTTTAAATATCCGTGGCAATGATATTGATTATGTGCCGGTTGTATTGTCATATCTGGTGCTGACAGAAACAGAATGTATCTGGTTTTTGCAGGAGGATGTAGTGGATGATAAGATCCGTGCTTATCTGGATGAAAACCATATCATTACAAAACCATATAATGCGGTCTACGATTATGTACCGGAAATCCCGGCAGACGCAGTCGTGCTGATGAACCGCGGCATGGTTAATTACCGTATCGTAAACAGTCTTGATAAAGCAATCAAAGTTGTGGATAAACCGAACCCGACCGAGCTTATGAAAGCAGTAAAAAATAAGACGGAGGTGGATAACACCAGAGCTGCACATGTAAAAGACGGTGTTGCATTTACGAAGTTCATGTACTGGCTCAAGACAAATATCGGCAAGATCCCTATGACAGAGATCTCGGCTTCTGACTATCTTGAAGCGCGAAGAAGAGAGCAGGAGAATTTTATTGAGTTGAGTTTTGATACGATCTGTGCTTATGGTGCAAATGCTGCGATGATGCATTATGCTGCAACACCGGAATCAGATACGGAATTAAAACCGGAAGGATTCTTACTGGTGGATTCCGGCGGACATTACTTTGAGGGAACCACGGATATCACAAGAACCATGGCACTTGGACCGATCACAGATGAGATGCGTCTGCATTTCACAACCGTATGCAGATCGAATATGAATCTTGCACATGCGAAGTTCTTATATGGATGTACCGGATTAAACCTTGATATTTTGTCCCGTGGTCCTCTCTGGGAGATGGGCATTGATTATAAATGCGGTACCGGACATGGCGTTGGGTATGTGTTAAACGTACATGAGGGACCGAATGGTTTCCGCTGGAGAGTTGTGCCGGAGCGTCATGACAATGGTGTTTTAGAAGAAGGAATGATCACGACAGATGAGCCGGGCGTATATTTAGAGGGCAGATACGGCATCCGTACGGAAAATGAACTTGTATGCCGTAAGGCTGAGAAAAATGAGTATGGTCAGTTCATGGAATTTGAAAATATTACCTATGCGCCGATCGATCTTGATGCGATCGATCCGGATCTTTTAAGCGCACGTGAGAAAAAGATGTTAAATGATTATCATAAGATGGTATATGATACCATTTCCCCGTATATGACACCGGAGGAAAATGAGTGGCTGAAACGCTACACAAGAGCAATCTAAAAGACAGAGAATGGAGAGAACAATGGGCGGAAAGCTGGTATTGATTGACGGACACAGTATTTTGAACAGGGCATTTTTCGGAATCCCGGATCTGACGAATTCGGAGGGACTTCATACGAACGCAGTCTATGGATTTTTGAATATTATGTTCAAGATTTTAGAGGAGGAGCAGCCGGATTATCTGACGGTTGCATTTGATGTGTCAGAGCCGACTTTCCGCCATAAAATGTTCGCCGAATACAAAGGCACGAGAAAGCCGATGGCACAGGAACTGAGAGAACAGGTTCCGCTCATAAAAGAAATGTTAAAGGCGATGGGAGTCACCACGATCGAAAAAGGCGGTTACGAGGCAGATGACCTGCTTGGAACCATTGCAAAACAGAGCGAACAGAAAGGTCTTACCGTTTCCGTGGTTTCCGGCGACCGTGATCTTTTACAGCTTGCAACGGATCATATAAAGATCCGTATCCCAAAAACAAAGCGCACCGGTACAGAGATTGAAGATTATAATGCCACAGAGGTAAAAGAAAAGTATCAGGTAACACCGATCGAATTTATAGATGTCAAGGCACTGATGGGTGATACAGCGGACAATATTCCGGGTGTGCCTGGGATCGGTGAAAAGACGGCAACTGCGATCATTGCGCAATACGGAAGCATTGAAAATGCCTATGCGCATGTGGATGAATTAAAGCCGCCGCGTGCAAGCAAAAATTTAAAAGAATACTATGATCTTGCACAGATGAGCAAGACTCTTGCAACGATCGAAATTCACGCAGACATTGACTATGATCTTGCCGGTGCTAAGATAAACGGCATTTCCACTCTGTATACCGAGGAGGCATATCTTCTCTGCAAACGGCTGGAGTTTAAGAATCTTTTGAACCGGTTTGAAGTGGAAACACCGAAGAATCAGGCGGCAGAACATTTTAAACTTGTCGAAGATGAAAAAGAAGCAGAAAAAGTATTTGCAAAACTGCGCGGCAGAAATTGTGGATTTTATATTGTATCAGGCAGCGATAAACGCTGTCTTGGAGCTACAGTTTCAATTGGGGAGAAAGAAACCTTTTTTATAAAAGCAGGAGAGAATCTTTCTGCAAAGCAGATCCTTTCCATGTTTACTGCAAGCGAGGCTGCATCCTATGCGACACTTGATTTAAAACCACAGCTTGCAGCACTTGGTTTACTGGAACGTCAGGAAAATGGTAATATTGCTTTATCAGATCTTTTTGACGGAGTGATCGCAGCCTATCTTCTGAATCCGTTAAAAAATGAATATCCATATGAAGATATTGCAAAAGACTATCTGGGACAGATGGTGCCGTCTAAGGCGGATCTTCTTGGAAAACAGACCATAGAGCAGGCAATGAAAAATGCGCCGGAAGCATTCCTAAGTTATGTATGCTACATGGCATATGTGGCGCAGGCATCAAAGAAGACACTCGAAGATGATCTGAAAGAAGAGGGCATGGATCAGCTATTTTCCGAGATTGAGATGCCACTTGTATTTACTCTTGCAGATATGGAAAATGAGGGAATCATTGCATGCAGGGATGCGCTGATGGAGTATGGAGATAAACTTGCAGTGCGTATCGCAGAACTGGAAAAACAGATTTATGAGGAGGCTGGGGAAGAATTTAATATCAATTCCCCAAAACAGCTTGGAGTAATTTTATTCGAGAAACTTTCCATGCCATATGGGAAGAAAACAAAGACCGGATACTCAACGGCAGCAGATGTGTTAGAACGGCTTGCACCGGAATACCCGATCGTTTCCGATATTTTAGAATACCGTCAGCTTACCAAGTTAAAGTCCACCTATGCGGACGGACTGGTAAACTATATCGCAGAAGATGGCAGAATCCATACCAGTTTTAATCAGACGATCACAGCTACCGGACGTTTGAGCAGTACGGAGCCGAATCTTCAGAATATTCCTATGCGGATCGAACTGGGAAGACTGATCCGTAAGGCGTTTGTGCCAAAAGAAGGATTTGAGTTTATGGATGCCGATTATTCGCAGATCGAACTTCGCGTTTTAGCGCACATGTCAGGGGACGAAAAGCTGATCGAGGCATACCGGGAAGCACAGGATATTCACAGAATTACCGCATCCCAGGTATTTCACATTCCGTTCGACGAAGTGACGGATCTGCAGCGCCGCAATGCCAAGGCAGTAAATTTTGGAATCGTATACGGAATCAGTTCATTTGGACTGAGTCAGGATTTAAGCATCAGTAAGAAAGAGGCAGCAGAGTATATAGAGCGTTACTTTGAAACTTATCCGAAGATCAAGACATTTTTAGATGGACTTGTGACGGAGGCAAAAGAAAAAGGTTATGTGACGACTATGTTTGGAAGAAGGCGTCCGGTACCGGAACTTTCGAGCAGCAATTTTATGCAGCGTTCGTTTGGTGAACGTGTTGCCATGAACTCTCCAATCCAGGGAACGGCGGCAGACATTATCAAGATCGCAATGATACGTGTGCATGACAGACTGTTAAAAGAAAATTTAAGATCGCGTCTGATCTTAACAGTGCATGATGAACTGTTGGTGGAGACAGCGGTTGAGGAGGAAGATGCAGTCAAAAAGATTCTTGAAGAAGAAATGCATGGAGCAGCAGACCTTGCGGTAACGCTTGAGATTGATGCACATGTGGGAAAAAACTGGTATGAAGCAAAATAAAATATTTCAGTTTCGGGGAGCACAGAACAGATGAAATTTATAGGAATTACCGGCGGTGTTGGTGCGGGAAAATCAGAAATACTTCATTATCTTGAAACAAAAGACGGCGTAAAAGTCATGCTGGCGGATGAGATCGCACACGAACTGATGCTTCCGGGAACAGATTGTTATCAGAAATTAAAAGACAGATTCCGGAATGAAGATATCTGGTCAGAGGATGGTTCGTTTGACCGGAAAAAGTTAGCAGCAGTTATTTTTTCCGATGAGGGAAAAAGAGAAACTTTAAATGGAATCGTGCATCCTGCAGTCAAGAGATACATCAGAACTGTTGCAGAAGCAGAGCGGGAAAAGGGAGAACTTAAGATCCTTGTTTTAGAGGCGGCACTTTTGATCGAAGAACATTATGATGAAATTTGTGACGAACTTTGGTATATTTATACCAGAGAGGATATAAGAAAAGAACGCCTTATGAGATCGCGCGGATATTCCATGCAGAAAGTACAGCAGATTTTTGACAGTCAGTTAGAGGAATCTGTTTACCGGAAGTATTGTAAAGTGGTGATCGATAATAACGGAACGGTGGAAGAAGCAAGAAAGCAGATTGATTTGGCAATCACAAATATGGAGAACGAGTAGGAGATACTGCAGATGAGTGACGGAAAAGACATGGAACAGTCATTGGTGTTCGGACTTGACATTGGTACAAGAAATGTAGTTGGAACTGTAGGTTACCGTACAGAGGATCAGTTTATCGTAACTGCACAGTATATCATGCAGCATGATACAAGAGCGATGTTAGATGGACAGATCCATGATATCGGACGTGTATCAGGGACGATAAGAAAAGTAAAAGAACAGTTGGAAAAACAGATCGGAAAAGCCCTGACAGAAGTATGTATTGCTGCCGCAGGACGTGTGCTTAAGACGGTTACAACAAGTATCAGTTACGATTATCCGGAGGAAAGTGTAGTCACCGGAGAAGATATACATACACTTGATCTGCTTGGAATTGAAAAGGCACAGAAAATTTTACAGGAAATGAATGATACCAATTACAAATTTTATTGTGTCGGATATTCAGTGGTCAGATATTTTTTGAATGATGAGCCATTTTCAAACATTGAATCACATAAAGCAGACCGTATCGGCGAAGATATTATCGTAACATTTCTGCCGGAGGATGTAGTGGACGGACTTTATGCGGCGGTAAATCAGGCAGGACTTGAAGTAGCAAATCTGACATTGGAGCCTATTGCTGCTATTAATGTTGCAATCCCTGAAAGCTATCGTCTGCTTAATATCGCACTGGTCGATATTGGAGCGGGAACATCCGATATTTCCATTACGAAAGACGGAAGCATCATTGCATACGGTATGATTCCTCTTGCAGGAGATGAACTGACAGAACTGATCGTGCAGAATTATCTGGTTGATTTTAAAACTGCCGAATACATCAAATTGCAGAGCACAACAGAGGATGAGATCACCTATAAAGATATCATGCTGATCGAGCATACGATTCCGGCAAAAGAGGTATGGGAGCTGACTAAACCCGTAGTGGATGAGATGACAACCGCAGTAGCTGCCAAGATCAAAGAATTGAATGGTGATCAGACGGTCAGTGCAGCGTTTATCGTTGGTGGCGGTGGTAAGATCCATGGTTACACAAAAATGCTTGCAGAGAAATTAGATCTTCCGGACGTGCGTGTGGCACTGCGTGGCGAAGAGGTACTGCAGGAAGTTGTTTTTGAACAGCAGGATATCAAGAAAGATCCGCTGCTTGTAACACCGATTGGAATCTGCCTTAATTATTATGAGCAGAGAAATGGATTTATCATGGTGCGTTTCAATGGTGAGCGGCTTAAATTATATGATAATGAGGGATTAACGATCGTGGATGCCGCATTGCAGGCAGGTTTCCCGAACGAGGATCTTTTCCCGAAGAGGGGATCGGAACTTAACTTTTTTGTAAACGGTGCAAAACGTATCATCCGCGGAGAACAGGGCGAGTCGGCAGCAGTTTATATGAATGACCGGTCGACAAACCTGAATGCCGCCTTAGAGCCTAACTGTGAGATCATAATTGAGCCGTCCACAGCGGGAAAGCCGGCATCCTGCACGTTAGATCAGTTAGAGGAATATACTTCTGATTACGTGGCATTTGTAGTCAATGGAAATGTGATAAGATGTCCGAAGTTCTTAGAGGTCAACGGTAATTTAGAGCTGCCTTCCTATCAGATCAAAGAGGGAGACCAGGTGGAGACCAGAAGTTTCTACACAGTAGGACAGCTTGCAGAATTTATGGATGTGGAAGTGAATGTTGAGCATGTGATCTTAGTAAATAATCGTCGTGCAACACTCGATTCCCTGATCTATGAAAACTTCACGATCGAGTGGACCGTGCGTTCTTATGGTAAACCATCATTCCAGCCGTTAGAGCAGGAAGAAGTAAAGACACCGACTGTCGGGGAATACAAAGAAGAAGAGATACCGGATATTGTAGAGCCAAAGACAGAGACAGAGGCACAGGATAGCGCAGATGCAGCAGTTTCGCATGATGACAGCAGTGCAAAGGAGAGTACAGCGCGGACAGATGATGCTGCCGCACCAGATGAAGATCAGGTAAATGCAGACAGCACAGAGGGAACAGACAATGTTACTGCATCAGAAGAAAATACGGCAGGATCAGACAGCATGGCTGCGTCAGATGAAGCCACAGTGAATGTCGGGAATGCAGCTGCGGCAACAGATGAGAACACAGTGAATGCAGAAGCGTCCCAGTCAGATTCAGTGCCAGACGCTGCAGCAGAAGATACAGCTGAAAATGTAACAGAACAGACAGAAGTACAGAGTGTACAGAACACGGATGAAAAACCGGAAGATGGCAACGCGGTATTAGTATATATCAATGGTCAGCCGGTAAAACTTACCGGAAAACCACAGTATATATTTGTAGATATTTTTGATTTTTACGAATTTGATCTCACAGCTTCAAACGGCAGGGCAATCATTACCAATCTAAATGGTGAGAATGCATCGTATTCTGCAGTATTAAAGGCCGGAGATACGATCGAACTTAGATGGAAAGAGAATTAAAGCAATGGAATTATGCAGTATAGCAAGCGGTAGCAGCGGAAACTGTATCTGTGTCGGATCTGATGACTGTCATGTACTTATCGATGCGGGAATCAGTGGAAAACGGATTGAAAACGGACTCAATTCAATTGATCTGAAAACGGAAGAAATGAAAGGCGTTCTCGTAACACATGAACATATCGATCATATATCTGGACTGGGCGTCATTGCCAGGCGTTACGGGCTTCCGATCTATGCCACGGAAGGTACGATAGATGCAATTTTGAATACAAAGTCTGTCGGAAAAATAGATGAATCTTTATTTCATGCAATAACGCCGGAACAGCCCTTTGAAATCGGAGATCTCTTGATCGAACCGATCTCAATCTCACATGATGCGGCAGATCCGGTCGCCTACAAAATAAAAAATGAGGAAAAAACAGCTGCGGTAGTAACTGATCTTGGCACTTATGATGAAAATATCATTCATAAAATAAAAAATCTGGATGTACTTTTATTAGAGGCAAATCATGATGTACATATGCTGCAGGTCGGCAGTTATCCTTATCAGTTAAAACAGAGGATTCTTGGGGAAAAGGGACATCTTTCTAATGAACTCTCTGGTCAGCTTTTAGGAGAAGTACTTCATGATCATTTCAATACGGTTATTTTAGGCCATCTCAGCAAGGAAAATAATTATGCAGAGCTTGCATATGAGACAGTCCGGCTGGAGGTAACAATGGGAGAGAACCCTTATAAAGGTGATGATTTTCCGATGTATGTGGCAAAACGGGATGAGCCGTCAGAGCGTATCGTTTTTTAAAAAATAATATTTCTAATGACATTTAGTAGAAAAATTTATAAATTCCAACACATTTAACAGTGGAAATTATAAATCACATATGATATGATTATCCATAATATTTGCACTGATTTAGTAAAGCAGAAAAGTGAGGAGAGCAGAGATGGAGAACACAGCAGACAAGACAATTATTACAGTAGTGGGTAAGGATACCGTTGGTATCATTGCAAAAGTATGTACTTATCTTTCCGAAAATGGTGTGAATGTACTTGATATTTCACAGACGATCGTTTCCGGATATTTCAATATGATGATGATCGTTGACATGAACAGATCCACCAGATCATTTGTGGATTGTCAGAAAGATCTTGACGGGATTGGTGAACAGATCGGTGTATCCATCAAGTGCCAGAAAGCTGAGATTTTTGAAAAAATGCATCGTATTTAGAGAGGAAAGCAGCAATGATTAATATATTTGAAGTAAACGAGACCAACAACATGGTGGAACACGAAAATCTTGATGTCCGCACCATTACGATCGGTATCAGCCTGCTTTCATGCATTGATTCTGATCTGAAAAAATTAAATGAAAATATTTATAACCGTATCACATCCGTTGCAAAAGATCTTGCAAAAGTTGCAGGGGAGATCGAGGCGGAATATGGTATACCGATTGTCAATAAGCGTATTTCTGTTACTCCGATCGCACTGATCGGTGGAGCAGCCTGCAAGACACCGGAAGATTTTGCGACGATCGCAGATACCATGGATCGTGCAGCGGAAGCAATCGGTGCTGATCTGATCGGCGGATATTCTGCACTGGTGTCAAAAGGCATGACAAAAGCGGATGAGATGCTGATACGTTCCATCCCGATGGCACTCTGCCGGACGAATCGTGTCTGCAGTTCCGTAAACCTTGCTTCCACAAAGACTGGTATCAATATGGATGCAGTGCGTCTGATGGGAGAGATTTTACTGGAAGTTGCTGAGCGTTCAAAAGACCGTGATTCTGTGGACTGCATGAAACTGGTCGTATTCTGCAATGCACCGGATGACAATCCATTTATGGCAGGAGCTTTTCATGGTGTGACAGAGGCGGACGCAGTGATTAATGTCGGAGTCAGCGGACCGGGTGTTGTAAAGACAGCACTTGAAAAGGTACGTGGCGAGAATTTTGAAGTACTCTGTGAAACGATCAAAAAGACAGCGTTTAAGGTAACAAGAGTCGGACAGTTGGTTGCGCAGGAGGCATCCAGACGTCTCTCGATTCCGTTTGGTATCATTGACCTTTCCCTTGCACCAACTCCGGCAATCGGTGATTCCGTTGCAGATATTCTCTGTGAGATCGGTCTGGAATATGCCGGTGCACCTGGTACAACCGCGGCACTCGCCATGTTAAATGATCAGGTTAAAAAGGGTGGTGTCATGGCATCGTCTTATGTCGGCGGCTTAAGTGGTGCTTTTATCCCTGTCAGTGAGGATCAGGGAATGATCGATTCCGTACAGGCAGGTGCGATCACTCTGGAAAAATTAGAGGCAATGACCTGTGTCTGCTCAGTAGGACTTGATATGATTGCCATTCCAGGTGATACAAAGGCAACTACGATCTCCGGTATGATCGCAGATGAGATGGCTCTTGGTATGGTAAACCAGAAAACAACAGCGGCACGTCTGATCCCGGTAATCGGCAAAGGTGTTGGCGATACGGTAGAGTTCGGTGGTCTGTTTGGTTATGCGCCGATCATGCCAGTTAATAAATATTCCTGTGATGACTTTATCAACCGTACCGGAAGAATCCCGGCACCGATCCACAGCTTTAAAAACTGATCTTAAAAAAATGAATGGGATCGTTCACAGGCGTGAGAAAAGTAAATAAGATTAAATTGCGATCAGGATTGTAATATAGAGCCTGCTCTGCGTCAGGGATTAGCATACGATGCAAAAATACCTGTCCGGAGCAGGATTTTTTGATTCATGGGAAATTGTATCCTGTGAATGAAAAAGAGGTGGAAGTATAAAAGTATGAAAATAATTTTTATAAAAAACGCGGTAGAAACGTTAGGATATTTCTCGGAACAGTTAGCAGCAGCATTTCAGGAGCTGGGTTATGATACTTATTTTGTGGATTACGATGATCTGGTAAATACAGTGGATGGTATCAGCCGGTTTGTAAAAGCCGGGGAAACATGGCTTTGTACGTTCAACTTTATAGGACTTTCCGGGGAAGAGATTTTTATTGAGGAAAACGGACGTTATATCTGGGAAAATCATGGGATAGCATGCATCAATATTCTGGTGGATCATCCGTTATATTATCATTCGAAACTGGCAGGACCTCCGGTGTCTGATATGCGGATCTTTTGTATTGACAGGGATCATGTGATATATATGAAGCGGTTTTATCCGGCATTGCAGGTGGATTTTCTGCCATTGGCGGGAAACTGCATTAAAAAACAGAACGGAAAAAAATGGGAACTTAAAAATATACCGTATCAGAATCGGAAATATGATATTGTTTTTACCGGAAACTATACGCCGGTGGAACATCTTTACCGGGAAATCGACAGACAGGGCGTAGAGTACCGGACGTTTTATTATGAGATCATGGAAGATATGAAAGTGCATCCTGCGGTATCGGTCGATCAGATGTTAGAGACACATATCAGAAGGGATTTAGGAGAAGTGCCGGAAGAGGAGCTTCGTGCAGCGTTTGCGGGAATGGTTTTTATTGATATATGTATGCGGAGTTATTTTCGGGGGGAGATCATAAAATGCCTTGCAGAGCATAAAATCCCAGTGCATGTATTTGGAGCAAACTGGGAGAAACTTGACTGCGAAAATCAGGATTACATTATAAAAAATGGCAGGGAGGTGGATTCTGTGACTTGCGCAGAGGCGATAGCGGATGCTAAGATTTCGTTGAACATCATGCCCTGGTTTAAAGACGGAGCACATGACCGGGTATTTACAGCGATGTTACAGCATACACTTTCACTGACTGATGACAGCAGGTATCTAAAGGAAAATTTTACAGATAAAAAAGATCTGGTTTATTATTCGCTGGAAAAAAGAGAAGAACTGCCGGAGCTTGTAAATGAGCTTTTGCAAAAACCGGACGCGTGTATGGAAATTGCAGAAAGAGGATATGGGAAAGCTGTCCGGGAACATACATGGAGACAACGGGCGAATGAAATAATATTTCATATAATATATTAATATAACTTATAAAATTAAGTAAATAAATTCATGACGCTAATAATTGTAAAAACAGGATCAAAATGATAAGATAAATAAAAAGAGCAAAACAGCGCAAGAATTGGAGGATATCATGGAGAAAATGTCATTAAAGAATGAACTTTCAGGCAATTCCTATCCTGGAAGAGGAATCATTATCGGAAAATCTGCAGACGGAAAACACGCTATTACAGCTTATTTTATTATGGGCAGAAGCGAGAACAGCCGTAACCGTGTGTTTGTTGAGGATGGCGAGGGTATCCGTACACAGGCGTTTGATCCTTCTAAACTGACAGATCCGAGCCTGATCATCTATGCGCCTGTCCGTGTGCTTGGCAATAAAACGATCGTGACAAACGGAGATCAGACAGATACGATCTATGAACTGATGGATAAGCAGCAGACTTTTGAACAGGCACTGCGCACAAGAGAATTTGAGCCGGATGCACCAAATTATACACCTAGAATTTCCGGTATCATGCATATTGAAAACGGTAAATTCAACTATGCGATGTCTATTTTAAAGAGCAACAACGGGGATCCATCCTCCTGCAACCGCTATACATTTGCATATGAGAATCCCACAGCAGGTGAAGCACATTTTATCCATACTTATATGGGGGACGGTAATCCGCTTCCAAGTTTTGAGGGAGAGCCGACACCGGTTGCGATCGAGGGTGATATTGATACATTTACATCATTTGTATGGGAAAATCTCAATGAGGATAACAAGGTTTCTTTATTTGTCCGCTATATTGATATTGAGACCGGAAAATATGAGAGCAGAATCATAAATAAAAATAAGTAAAGGAGAACCCATGAAAGAATTAGAATTAAAATATGGCTGTAACCCAAATCAGAAACCATCCAGAATCTATATGGAAAATGGTGAGCTGCCAATCCAGGTATTAAACGGAAAACCAGGTTATATCAACTTTTTAGATGCATTTAACGGCTGGCAGTTAGTCAGTGAGTTAAAAAAGGCAACCGGACTTCCGGCAGCTACATCTTTTAAACATGTATCACCGGCTGGTGCAGCAGTGGGACTTCCACTCAGTGACGTGGAACGTAAGATCTACTGGGTAGATGATATGGATATGGAGTTTACTCCGCTGGCAAATGCATATGCAAGAGCAAGAGGTGCAGACCGTATGTCTTCTTTTGGTGATTTTATTTCTTTATCGGATGTCTGTGATAAGGCGACCGCAATGATCATCAAAAGAGAAGTTTCTGATGGTGTGATCGCACCAGGCTATACAGATGAGGCATTAGAGATCTTAAAGGCAAAGAAAAAAGGCAATTATAATGTAATTCAGATCGATCCGGATTATGTGCCGGCAAAGGTCGAGCACAAAGAAGTATTTGGTATTACCTTTGAACAGGGAAGAAATGAATTAGTGATCGATGAGCACTTTTTTGACAATGTGGTAACTGAAAATAAAGAAATCCCGGATGCTGCAAAAAGAGATCTTGCAATCGCTATGATCACTTTGAAATACACACAGTCCAACTCCGTATGTTATGTCAAAGACGGACAGGCAATCGGTATCGGTGCGGGACAGCAGTCACGTATCCACTGTACCAGACTTGCAGGACAGAAAGCTGACAACTGGTGGCTGCGTCAGTCTCCAAAAGTATTGGGACTTCAGTTCCTCGATAAGATCGGACGTGCCGACAGAGACAATGCGATCGATCTTTATATCGGCGAGGATTATATGGATGTTTTAGCTGACGGTGCATGGGAAAATATCTTTAAAGTAAAACCGGAGGTATTTACCGCAGAAGAAAAACGCGCCTGGTTAGATAAAAATACGAATGTTTCACTTGGTTCAGACGCATTCTTCCCATTTGGAGATAACATCGAGCGTGCACATAGAAGCGGTGTGGCATATGTGGCACAGCCGGGTGGATCTATCCGTGATGACAATGTTATCGAGACATGTAACAAATACAATATGGCAATGGCATTTACCGGAATCCGTCTGTTCCATCATTGATCAGATGCGGATAATCTGCTTACTGCATTCAGGGCAGGAAAAACAATCTTTTGTTTTTCCTGCTTTTTGCTGTTCATAGAGTTCTGCAGCAAAAATATCCTCCTCTAACATGTATTTTGCGGTGCCGTCAAAAGTGTGCAGGGATTTGGAAAGTTTTGATATGACAGGCACAGTCACGTTTTTTTTCAAAACAGAGAGCAGATCAGCAGAATCTTTGCGAAAACCGAGTATGCGCAGGTAAGGGATATAATCAGCTTCTTTATATCGTTTTACATCTGCGTCAGTTATCCGCAGGAGAAGATGCATAAGAATCCGGCTCATCCGTGTATAGGTAATATCACGGCTCTTGTTTTTTTCACTAAATTGTGTAAAAGAGGAAAACTGATATTTATTTTTTAGTATGCGGTTTGCAATTTCCGGTGTCATGTCAGAAATATCAAGCAGATCTTCTTTATTACATGACAAGATACGGTAACCGAGAATCGATGAAAAATCATCTGCGTTAAGAAAACTGCCGGATAGAATCTCATTTTGAAACAACGTAAAAGCAGGTTCTGGCATGGAAATGGCAATTTCACAAAGGGAAACCGGTGACTTATCTGCTGTCATAAAATCAGAAATTGCAGTCCGGATCGCAGAAGCCGATGCTGTTGGCTGGGAGTGCTGCTCATCTTCGGAAAAGTATAATTTTCCGGAAGGAGCATGTATGGCAGTGTCATGATATCCGCTACCGGCACGTGGGATCAGGATCGGAGTCATGACAGAATTGCGGCGTTTCAGAGCCTTTAGATATTCGATCGCAAGGATATTATTTGGAGTACTTAATGTGGAAATAAGTGACTCTATGGAATAATTTACAATAGAAGAAATCTCTTCTGTACAAGAATAAAAAATTTGGAGGTTATTCTTAAAATAATCTGTCAGTGCAGCAACCCGTGCAGATGGAAATGTCATACCTTTTTTTAAATAGTAAGCAAGTGCAGATTTATAAGTATCCGGTTCCTCTGCGAGAATATCTGCAATGATCTTAAGCAAAGGAAGGTTGTCAGACTCTGCTCCAAAACAGATTCCATCAATACAGTTTATTTTATCGAAAAGGGTAACGCCTGCCATGGCAAAATCTTCTGCAGAGGAGACTGACCAGACGGTCGGAAGCTCTATGACAAGATCCACGCCGCATGAGAGAGCCATTTTGGCCCTGCAGTATTTATCGACAATGGCAGGGGCACCACGCTGGACAAAGTCACCGCTCATGGCGACGATGACAAAGTCGGCATTTGTTTTTTGTTTGAGTCTGGCGATCTGGTAGGCATGTCCGTTGTGGAAAGGGTTATATTCTGCAATGATTCCGATAACTTTCATAAGGTTCTCCATTCAAAAAAATTAAAGAACATTTTTGTGAATAATATTCTGATTAAAGACTACCATATACAGTTTTTTTTCGCAAATGTGAAAGAATGGTATTTGTTAAAAAAATAACGTTAAAATTCTGTCAACCTGTTTTTCATTTTGTACAAAAAATCTCACTTTAAATACCTTGTGCGAACAGAGTTAGAGGCGTATACTAAAATTATATGCGGTTCGTATCAGTCGGACTGCCCATTTATCATTTAAGAAAAGAAAACTGCCATTCGAAAGCAGGCAGGGCATGGGAGGAAAATATGAACGTTTTAGTAGTAAACTGCGGAAGTTCTTCACTGAAATATCAGCTTATCGATTCTGACAGTGAAGCAGTATTAGCAAAAGGACTTTGCGAGAGAATCGGTATTGACGGTAGACTGGTATACCAGAAGACCGGATCAGACAAAGAGATCACAGAAGCAGCAATGCCGACACACAAACAGGCAATCCAGATGGTACTTGATGCACTGGTAAATGAGAAAACTGGTGCGATCAAGAGCCTTGCTGAAATCGATGCAGTAGGTCACCGTGTGGTACATGGTGGAGAGAAGTTTGCTTCTTCTACCGTCTTAACACCAGAAGTATTAAAAGCAATCGAAGAGTGTAATGACCTTGCACCGCTTCACAACCCGGCAAACCTGATCGGTATCGATGCATGTAAAGAGCTGATGCCAGACGTGCCGATGGTAGGTGTATTTGATACAGCATTCCATCAGACAATGCCAAAGAAAGCATTCCTTTATGGTCTTCCATACGAATACTATGAAAAGTACAAAGTAAGAAGATATGGCTTCCATGGAACCAGCCACAGTTTTGTATCAAAACGTACTGCTGAATTCCTTGGAATGGATCTGAAAAATTCTAAGATCATTGTGGCTCATCTTGGAAATGGTGCTTCTATCAGTGCCGTATTAAATGGTGAGTGTGTAGATACATCCATGGGTCTTACACCTTTAGAGGGACTTGTTATGGGAACACGTTCCGGCGATATTGATCCGGCAATCATGGAGTTCATTGCAAAGAAAGAGAACTTAGATATCGAAGGTGTCATGAATGTTTTGAATAAAAAGTCAGGTGTACAGGGATTATCAAAATTATCAAGTGATTTCCGTGATCTTGAGGCTGCAGCCAATGAAGGAAATGAGCTTGCAATCGGTGCTATCGACGTATTTTGCTACCGTGTTGCAAAATATATCGGTGCATATGTGGCAGCAATGAATGGTGTGGATGCGATTGCATTTACTGCAGGTATCGGAGAAAATACAACGATCGTCAGAGCAAAGGTACTTGAGTATCTTGGATATCTTGGAATTACAGTAGATGCACAGGCAAACGAAGTACACGGAGAGGAAAAAGTGATCTCCACAGCAGATTCCAAAGTAAAAGTCTGTGTGATCCCGACCAACGAGGAGCTTGCAATCGCAAGAGAGACGGTTGCACTTGTAAAATAGGCAGAGACAACGCATTTTTATGGGCTGAAATCGTTGCTGACTGCACATGTGTAAATAGCAGCAGATTCGCGAAGATAAAAAAACAGGGTTGTCAAGAAAAAATACTTGACAAACCTGTTTTCACTATGTATAATCATTTAGGTGTGAAAAGCCTAGATAAAAGGTTTGATTCACAAAAAAAGATATAGGAGAATGCCGTGATTATAGATATTTCAGACATTTTATCTTGTGAGAACAAGGAAGAAACGAAACAGGTTCAGATCGAACTTGCGTCTTTTGTATCAAAGTTAGGGGAATTTCCTATTATCAGTGCAGCACCGATAGAACTGCATATCGCAAACCGGGAGAACAAGCGGCTGCTTATCCAGGGTGATGTTGATCTGCGTGTATCGATTCCGTGCAGCCGTTGTCTGGAGGAAGTTCCGACAGATATCCACTTTTCGATTGACAAGGATATCAAATTAGAAGATTCTGTTGTTCATGATGAAGATGTGGAAGATAATGACTACCTGATTGGATTTAATCTGGATATAGATAGACTTATCTATGGAGAGATTTTGGTGAACTGGCCGATGAAAGTTCTGTGCAGGGATGATTGCAAAGGAATTTGCAAAGTGTGCGGAATGAACCTGAACAAAGGGGAATGCAACTGCCAGAGAACAGAACTGGATCCAAGAATGGCAGCAATCCAAGATGTCTTTAACAAATTTAAGGAGGTGTAAGTAAATGTCAATTTGTCCAAAAAATAAATCTTCCAAAGGAAGAAGAGATAAAAGAAGAGCAAACTGGAAAATGACTGCTCCGGCATTAGTAAAATGCAGCAAATGTGGAGAGTTAATGATGCCTCATAGAGTATGTAAAAACTGTGGCTCTTACAACAAAAAAGAAATCATCCCTCAGGACTAATCCTTACGGGATACAGGAAGATCAAGGGTGGAACGGTAAGTTTCCTCTTGGTCTTTTTGTTTTTATGGGTGATCTGGATCAAAATAAGGAAGTGAAAAAATTGAATGTATGTGTAGCTGTAGATGATAACATGGGAATGATGTTTAACAGGCGCAGGCAGAGTCAGGATAAGCTGCTGAGAAAACACCTGATAGAATTAGTACAGGGGGAAAGACTCTGGATCAATCATTATACTGCCAGACAATTTGAAGATCCTTTGCCGGATAATATTATAGTGGATGATGAATTTTTGAAGAAAGCAGAAGACTCTGATTTTTGTTTTGTGGAAAATCTTCCTTTGACAGAATATCAGAATAAGATAAAAAGAATTTTTCTTTTCAGATGGAACAGAAGTTATCCTGCAGATATATATCTGGATATTTCAATGTTACAGAATGAGTGGAAAATGATATCTGTTTCTGAATTTGAGGGGAGTTCACATAAAAAAATTACGTTAGAGGAGTGGAAACATGAAGATATTTAATTGGATTTTTGCAGTTTTTTGCATGTTATGTCTGCCGGTATATGGATTTCATCCAGGGGCTGTTTTGATGTTCCTGCTTGGTATTGCATCATTGCCGGTAAAACCTGTCAGAAAAATATGGAAAAAACTTCCGAAAAGCAAAGTTTTAAGACCCGTACTGCTGGGTGTTTTGTTTTTCGTATTTTGCAGTATGATCCCTACGGGGAGTAACCCGGCCGGTCAGACTGCGGAATTGTCAACAGAATCCGTGGTGGCGATAGAAGAGTCTGTAAATAAACAGGCTAAGATCCAGGAAACGGAAAAACAGGAACCCGGAATTCCGGAAATTGTAACGGAAGAAACTGAAAGCGAAACAGAAACCGAAAGTGAAACAGAGACTGAGACAGAACAGACCATAGCGGTACAGACTCAGCCATCAACAGAGGTAACGATCTTAGCATCTGATATTCCGGCTTATTCCGGAAAACCATATGTTGAGATCAATGACAATGTACCGTACTTCCGGGAAACGGATCTATCAGTATCATCTTATGAATATTACAGTGACTTAGACGATCTTGGCCGTTGTGGTGTCGTGTATGCATGTATTGGAACCGATCTGATGCCAACGGAAGAACGCGGAAATATCGGGGCAGTAAAACCTACCGGATGGCATACTGTAAAATATGATGTTGTAGATGGAAAATATCTGTATAACCGTTGTCATCTGATCGGATACCAGCTTTCGGGTGAAAATGCGAATACAAAGAATCTGATCACGGGTACACGTTACTTAAATGTGGATGGTATGCTGCCGTTTGAAAATATGGTGGCGGATTATGTGAAAGAGACCGGAAACCATGTGATGTACCGTGTGACACCTGTTTTTGAGGGTGATAATCTGCTTGCCAGTGGAGTGCAGATCGAAGCGGAATCTGTGGAGGATAAAGGGGAAGGAATCCTTTTTAATGTATATTGTTATAATGTACAGCCGGATGTGGAAATCGATTATGCGACCGGTGACAGCAGTCTTTTGGCAGATGCAGCCGTGCAGAGTGACAGTACGGATTCATCCGGGCAGAAAGCGGCTGTCACATCGGATGAATCTGTTGAGACAGAAAAGAGCACTGTTTCGGCAGATTCCGGAAATACAGGTTCGGAAAATGAAAGTATGTCGTCAGGATCAGATGCAAGTGGAAGTGTAACGAATGACACTGGATCAGGTTCAGGTGGCTCAGATACATTAATGGTTTGGAAATCTGCAACAGGATCAAAGTATCACAGCATTAATAATTGCGGAAATATGAATCCTGATAAGGCAACACAGATCACAGAGGCGCAGGCGATCAGTCAGGGACTGGGCAAATGCAGCAAGTGCTGGTAAAGAACCGGGTAAACAAATAATTCACAAATTAGCGGTTGCATAATCGTTGCCAACAGAATAAAATGGTAGAATAATGTTTTAACAAAGGAGTAGGGCAATGGGAGATATTTTTAATCTGGACAATAAGTTTTTTCAGGCACTTGGAAAGGGTGTCGACTGTGTATGTTTAAGTCTGTTGTGGATGATATGCTGCATACCGCTTGCATTTGGAATTTATGTGGCATATGTGACAAAAGCGATCATTTTAGCACTGCCGTGTATCGTACTGGCAGTTCCGGCTGGAATTGCAACAACAGCACTTTATTATGCAGTAAACAAGGTGATCCGGCACAGCAGAGGATACCTTTGGAGTTCTTTCTGGCATTCTTTTAGATCAAATATGAAGCAGGGAGCATTGGTAACGCTTATTGTGGCAGCAGCAGTTGTTCTCGTAGGTCTCGATGGCTACATTATGTATCAGTTTGCAAAAGCAGGTGAAAAATCAGGTGCGCTTTATGTAGTTTTCTTTGTGCTGATGCTTGTGGTCATTGCATGGGCAGTGTATGTATTCCCATATATGGCGCGCTTTGAAAATACAACGAAAATGATCCTTAAAAATTCTGCACTGATGGCGATCGGTAATCTGCCAAAAACATTTATGGCACTGATGTTTTTCCTTGCATGCTGCATCGGAACATACCTTTTGCCGGTTGTTGCCATTATTTCACCGGCTTTAGCGACACTGTTACTTAATTACATATTAGAAGGTGTGTTTGAGCGTTATATGTCTGATGAAGACCGTGAAGCAGAAAATGAAAGAAATCAGGAATTTTATAACTAATGACAAGCGATTTTTATATTGATTTATAGAAAGAGTTATAGTATATTTCAATATAGACGTGAAGGGAGAGCCCTAAACGTATCAGAATGGAGAAGTAATTATGCAGCAGAATCAATCACTTGAGATTACGAAAGTTGTCTTAGATGCAATGGGTGGAGATTATGCTCCTGCCGAACCTGTAAAGGGTGCTGTGGATGCGGTCAATGCGAGAAGGGATATTAAGATTCTTCTGGTTGGACAGGAGGATGTGGTCCGCAAGGAACTTGAAAAATACACTTATCCGACAGAGCAGATCGAGGTTATACATGCTGAGGAAGTTATCGAGACGGCAGAACCGCCGGTAAATGCGATCCGCAAGAAAAAACAGTCATCGATCGTTGTCGGCATGAATATGGTAAAACAAAAAGAAGCGGATGCATTTGTATCGGCAGGAAGTTCGGGTGCCATATTAGTCGGCGGACAGGTTATTGTAGGCAGGATCAAAGGAATCGAGAGACCACCGTTAGCACCGCTTATTCCGACAGAAAAGGGCGTGTCACTTCTGATCGACTGCGGGGCGAATGTAGATGCAAGGGCATCACATCTTGTTCAGTTTGCAAAGATGGGTTCCATTTATATGGAGAATGTACTTGGAATCAAAAATCCGAGAGTAGCGATCGTTAATATCGGTGCAGAGGAAGAAAAAGGAAATGCACTGGTAAAAGAGACATTTCCGCTTTTGAAAGAATGTACGGATATTAATTTTGTGGGCAGTATTGAGGCTCGTGAGATCCCGCATGGAGAGGCAGATGTGATCGTTTGTGAGGCATTTGTTGGAAATGTAATTTTAAAGCTGTATGAAGGACTGGCAGGAACGCTTGTCGGAGCAATAAAAAAAGGCATGATGAGTACCGTAAGAAGTAAAATCGGTGCGGCACTTGCACTTCCGGCATTAAAGTCAACATTAAAAGCGTTTGATGCAACTCAGTATGGCGGCGCTCCTTTATTAGGACTGAATGGACTTGTGGTAAAGACTCATGGAAGTGCGAAAGCAGTTGAGATTACCAATTCCATTTTTCAATGTGTGACGTTCAAAGAGCAGGACATCAACGGAAAAATCAGAAAAAATATTATAAGTTCAACGGAACAGGAAGGAATGTAAAGTTATGGAATTTGAAAAACTGAAAAAAATCATTGCAGAGGTATTAAATGTAGATGAGGAGGAGATCACAATGGATACCACTTTTGTGGATGATCTTGGAGCTGACTCCCTTGATATTTTTCAGATCATTATGGGAATTGAAGAAGAATTCGATATCGAGATCGCAAATGAGGATGCTGAGCATATCGTGACAGTTGCAGATGCAGTTGAGCAGATCAAAAATGCTTTAAACTAAATAAAAGGATAACGTATGCCCTTGTTGAAGACAAAATCTTGTCAGGCAAGGGCTTTTCCGTTATTATAATAAAAAACAGAGTCTTTTTTATATTTTGCTGGACGGACAGTAAGGTAGAAAAAAGCCCCTGACTAGGGAGGATGAAATGTCAAAGTTACAGGAATTACAGAATCGGATAGGATATACATTTGAGAAAGAAGGTTTATTGCGTCAGGCACTGACACACAGTTCATATGCCAATGAAAAGCATATGAAAAAACATTCTGACAATGAGCGGCTGGAGTTTTTAGGGGATGCAGTTTTAGAGATCGTATCGAGTGATTTTCTGTACCGCAATTATCCGGATCTGCCGGAGGGGGATCTGACAAAACTTCGCGCAAGTATCGTTTGTGAGCCGACACTTGCACTTTGCACCAGAGAGATGGATCTTGGTGATTATCTGCTGCTTGGCAAAGGTGAGAACCAGACAGGTGGAAGAAAGCGTAAGTCAATTTTATCAGATGCATTAGAGTCTGTGATCGGAGCCATTTATTTAGACGGTGGTTTTGAGCCGGCGAAAAAGTTTATACATAAATTTATCCTGACAGATATTGAACACAAAAAGCTGTTTTATGACAGCAAGACTATTTTACAGGAGGTTGTGCAGGGCAATTATAAGGAGAGTCTGCATTACGAACTGATTTCAGAAGAAGGACCGGATCATGATAAAAAGTTTTCGGTCGAAGCACGCATCGGAGATAAAGTGATCGGGGAGGGATGCGGTCACACGAAAAAAGCGGCAGAGCAGGAAGCTGCCTACCAGGCACTTTTGCTTTTGAAACCAAAACTGTAAAGAATGAGGTTTAGTATGTATCTGAAAAGTATTGAAGTGCAGGGATTTAAATCATTTGCGAATAAGATCGTTTTTGATTTTCATAACGGGATCACAGGAATTGTGGGACCAAACGGCAGTGGTAAGAGCAATGTCGGAGATGCGGTGCGCTGGGTTCTTGGTGAACAGAGTGCAAAGCAGCTTCGTGGTGCCAGCATGCAGGATATTATTTTTGCGGGAACGGAAAACCGTAAGCCGCTCAGTTATGCCTATGTTGCGATCACACTTGACAATGCGGATCATAAACTTCCTGTAGATTATGAGGAAGTTACGGTCGCAAGGCGTGTGTACCGCTCCGGGGAGAGTGAGTACCTGCTCAATGGCAATACCTGTCGTCTGAAAGATGTGACCGAGCTGTTTTATGATACCGGTATCGGAAAAGAAGGATATTCCATTATCGGACAGGGACAGATCGAGAAAATCCTAAACGGTAAACCGGAAGAACGGCGAGAGCTGTTTGACGAGGCTGCCGGAATTGTAAAATATAAAAAGCGCAAGGCAACTGCGCAGAAAAAGTTAGAGAATGAGCGTGAAAATCTGGTTCGTGTCAATGATATCTTAAGTGAACTGGAGCGCCAGGTTGGTCCGCTTCAAAAACAGGCAGAAAAAGCGCATGTTTATTTAAAGAAAAAAGAAGAATTAAAAACATATGATGTCAATATGTTTCTGATGGAGATGACACGTATTGACGCACAGCTTCGTGAGGTAGAAGAAAAGTGGGGCATTGCCAATGCACAGCTGAATGAGTCAAAAGATTCTTATGAGCAGGTCAAAACGGAATATGAGCGCATGGAATCAGAGATTGAACAGTTAGAGCAGGCAATCACCGCGGTGCGTGATAACCTGAGTGGTTCTACTGTTTTAAAAGGAAAATTAGAAGGTCAGATCAATGTCTTAAAAGAGCAGATCCATACAGCGGAGATGACGGACGAGCATTTAAAAAACAGGCTGGATTCCATCGAAAAAGACAGACAGGAGCGCATCGGACAGAAAGAAGTTTATGGCAGGGAACGGGAAGAACTCTTAGAGGCATTAGCCGGGATCTCTGAGAGAAAGCAGGCTGCCGAAAAAGAATTAGAAGATCTGCGAAATGGAATGAAAGAATGCAGTGAGGGGATTGAACGTGGAAAGAGCGAGATCATCGAACTTCTTAATAACAAGGCATCCATCAAGGCGAGACAGCAGCGTTTTGATACGATGGCAGAGCAGATCAATATCCGTAAAGCGAAACTTACACAGAGACTTCTTGCCAGAAAGACAGAGGAAGAAGATTTAGATAATGTGCTGTCTGCGTATCAGCAGGAATTAGATGATGTCAATGAAACGATCCGCGGGTTGAAAGAAGTGACGGCTGCAATGGAAGAAAAGAACCGCGAGTGGCGCAGAAAGTATTCCGGGACCAGTCAGAAACTAGAGCAGGATGTTACCAGATACCATAAAGAACAGTCCAGATTAGAAACCTTAAAAAATATCGCAGAACGTTACGATGGGTATGGAAACAGTATCCGTCGTGTAATGGAGCAGAAAGACAGACACAGAGGAATTTTAGGTGTAGTATCAGATCTGATCCAGGTTGAGAAAAAATACGAAGTTGCGATCGAGACTGCATTAGGCGGAAGTATCCAGAATATTGTCACAGAGGATGAAGATACAGCAAAGCAGATGATCGCTTATCTGAAGCAGAACCGTTATGGAAGGGCAACATTTCTTCCTCTTACGAGCGTGAACGGCAGCGGTGGTTTTAAAAATCAGGAAGCATTGCGTGAACGTGGTGTCATAGGACTTGCAAGTACGCTGGTAAAAAATGATGCAAGATATGATGGTGTGACGAATTATCTGCTTGGCAGGGTAGTTGTTGCGGAGACGATTGATGATGCCATTGCATTAGCAAGAAAATACCGCTATTCTTTTCGCATCGTAACGCTTGAGGGTGAGTGCTTAAATCCGGGTGGTTCCATGACCGGTGGTGCATTTAAAAATACCAGTAATCTTCTTGCAAGAAGACGTGAAGTGGAAGAACTTGAAACACTTGTAGCTACACTGCAAAGCCAGATCAAAGAGTCGAGAGACCGCCTGGAAGATATCAAAACAGCACAATCGCTGTTAGAAGAAGACATGGAAAGCAGTAAGGAAAAACTGCAGGAACAGTATATTTTACAGAATACGGCAAAAATGAACTTAGATCGCGCCACAGAGCAGAAAAACGAGAGGGAATCTGTTTTTGCAGGTCTTAATGCAGAGAGAACTGAGATCGAGGAGCAGCTTGCAGAACTTGAACAAAATAAAGTACAGATCGTGGCTGAGATCGAGAATGCAGCAGTCCGTGAAAAAGAGATCGAACAGGAAAATGAAGAGTTTGGAAAGCGTTTAGAGGAATATCAGACGAAGGAGAAAGAAGCGGCAGAGCTAGTTTCAAAGATCGCTTTAGAGGAAGCTGGTATCCGGCAGAAGGCAGAATTTGCGCAGTCTAATATTTCACGTATCTTAAGTGAAATCACAAGATTTTCACAGGAAAGAGAGCAGTTAGTCACACAGGCAGGAGAGGCGAAAGAAGAGGCAAAGCAGAAAACGCTTGAGATCGAGGAGCTGAAAAAGACGATTCTTGCTTCGGATGATACACATGCCGGTTTAGAACAGCAGCTTAACGATTATACGCAGAAGAAAGAAGAGATGTCGGCTGCACAGAAAGGATTTTTCCGGAAAAGGGAGGAAATGTCAGATCAGATCGCTGATCTCGACAAAGAAGTGTTCCGATTGAACAGCCAGCATGAAAAGCTCGATGAAGCGAAAGAATATCAGACGAATTATATGTGGCAGGAATATGAGCTGACACTTCATGCTGCGATGGATCTTAGGGATGATTCTTATGCTGATCCTGCAGCATTAAAGAAAATGATCACACAGATCAAAGACGATATCCGGAGACTCGGTGATGTCAATGTCAATGCGATCGAGGATTATAAAGAGATATCGGAACGTTATGAGTTTTTAAAAACGCAGCATGATGATCTGATCGAGGCGGAGAAAACGCTGCTCGGTATCATTGAGGAACTCGATACAGGAATGCGTAAACAGTTCATGGAAAAATTTGCAGAGATCCAGAAACAGTTTGATACGGTATTTAAAGAACTGTTCGGTGGTGGAAAAGGTACACTTGAACTGGTGGAAGATGAGGATATCCTAGAGTGCGGTATCCGTATCATTGCACAGCCGCCCGGAAAGAAACTGCAGAATATGATGCAGATGTCCGGTGGAGAAAAGTCACTGACAGCGATCGCTCTGTTATTTGCGATCCAGAATTTAAAGCCATCGCCGTTTTGTCTGTTAGATGAGATTGAGGCGGCACTTGATGACTCAAACGTAACAAGGTTTGCAAAGTATCTGCATAAGCTGACAAAGAACACACAGTTTATTGTGATCACGCACAGACGTGGTACAATGGCTGCAGCAGACCGTCTTTACGGTATCACGATGCAGGAAAAAGGTGTTTCAACACTGGTTTCCGTTAATCTGATCGAAAACGATTTAGATAAATAATATTTGGACAAATAAGAAAGGCAGGATGTATGGGAGAAGAAAAAAAAGGATTCTGGAGCCGATTGGTTTCCGGACTCAGCAAGACGAGAGATAACATCGTATCCGGGATCGATTCGATCTTCAGCGGATTTTCCAGTATTGATGATGATTTTTATGAAGAAATCGAAGAAATCCTGATCATGGGCGATATCGGTGTCAATGCGACGGAGTCGATCATTGAGAATCTCAAAGAAAAAGTAAAAGAAAATAAGATCAAAGATCCGGCAGAGTGCAAGGAACTTCTTATCAACAGCATCAAAGAACAGATGGATGTCGGAGAAACTGCGTACCGGTTTGAAAATGAAAAGTCTGTGGTACTTGTCATCGGTGTAAACGGTGTAGGAAAGACGACTTCCGTTGGAAAACTGGCTGGCAAATTAAAAGATCAAGGGAAGAAGGTTGTTCTTGCAGCAGCCGACACGTTCCGTGCAGCAGCAGGTGACCAGTTGTTAGAATGGGCAAACCGTGCCGGTGTTGAGATGATCGGTGGACAGGAAGGGGCAGATCCGGCGGCAGTCGTATATGATGCGGTTGCAGCAGCAAAAGCGAGAAATGCGGATGTACTGCTCTGCGATACGGCTGGACGTCTACATAATAAGAAAAATCTCATGGAAGAATTAAAGAAAATCAACCGTATTCTGGAAAAAGAATATCCGGATGCATACCGTGAGACTCTGGTGGTCTTAGATGCAACAACAGGTCAGAATGCACTTGCCCAGGCAAGACAATTTTCGGAAGTAGCAGAAATTACAGGTATCATTTTAACAAAGATGGATGGCACCGCCAAAGGTGGTATCGCTGTTGCAATCCATTCAGAACTTGGAATCCCGGTCAAATATATCGGTGTCGGAGAGACGATCGAGGATCTGCAGAAGTTTGATCCCAATGAATTTGTAAATGCACTTTTTGATGTAAAAGATCAGGCAGAATAATAAACAGATGAAGGAGAAAATAAATGTTAACATTAGACAAGTTTGAGGAAGCAAGTGAAAAAGTAAAAGAAGTCACTTTAGAGACAAAACTGGTATACTCTGATTTCTTAAGTGAACAGACAGGAAACAAAGTATATTTAAAACCGGAGAATATGCAGTTTACCGGTGCGTACAAAGTGCGTGGCGCTTATTATAAGATCAGCACGTTGACGGAGGCAGAACGTAAGAAAGGACTCATCACTGCATCAGCAGGAAATCATGCGCAGGGTGTTGCCTACGCTGCAAAATGCTATGGCTGCAAAGCTGTCATCGTGATGCCGACAACAACACCTTTGATCAAAGTAAACCGTACCAAGAGCTATGGCGCTGAGGTTGTTCTCTATGGAGATGTTTATGATGAGGCATGCCAGAAGGCATATGAGTTAGCAGAGGAAAAAGGATATACATTCATTCATCCGTTTGATGATCTTGCAGTGGCAACCGGACAGGGAACGATCGCAATGGAAATCTTTAAAGAACTTCCGCTTGTGGAATATATCTTAGTTCCGATCGGTGGAGGCGGACTTGCAACAGGTGTATCTACACTTGCAAAACTGTTAAATCCAAAGATCAAGGTGATCGGTGTGGAACCGGCAGGTGCAAACTGTATGCAGGCTTCTTTTAAAGCAGGAAAAGTAACGACACTGCCAAGTGTCAACACGATCGCAGACGGTACTGCAGTAAAGACACCGGGCAGCAAGATATTCCCATATATCAAAAAGAACTTAGACGATATCATTACGGTTGAGGATGATGAGCTTGTTGTTGCATTCCTCGATATGGTGGAAAACCATAAAATGGTTGTGGAAAACTCGGGCCTTCTTACGGTAGCAGCGTTGAAACATCTTGGTGTAAAAGATAAACGTGTCGTATCAATCTTAAGTGGTGGTAACATGGATGTGATCACAATGTCTTCCGTGGTACAGCAGGGACTTATCTTCCGTGACCGTATCTTTACGGTATCTGTACTTCTTCCGGATAAGCCGGGCGAATTGTCAAAAGTAGCCGCAACGATTGCAGCAGAGCAGGGAAATGTGATTAAGTTAGAGCATAATCAGTTTATCAGCACAAACCGCAATGCAGCCGTGGAGCTTCGTATCACTTTAGAGTGCTTTGGTACCGATCACAAAAATCAGATCATCAAAGCATTAGAGAAAAATGGTTATAAACCGAAATTAGTCAGAGCAAGTCTGTAAGATTCTAAAAAAATAAGGAATTTCGTTAAAAGAAAACGAAATTCCTTATTTTGATCTATGCAATAAATCTGCTTCTGATATTACATGAGAGCATATGCAGCTAAATCTGCTATGATACCGTGTAAGACTGACCTGTCATTGTAAGACTGTCAATACTTGCACCGGAGTGGTTTAAATGGATACCGAGTGTGAGATCAGAACCGGAATTCGGATCAAAAATCAGTTTCACGGAATTGCCGGAGATTGAGGTGGATGCTGTATATCCTGCAACCTCAACCTGGTCGATCGAGTTATTGAAAGAAAGCGTCAGGGTAACACTGCCGGTCACATTGCTCCAATTTACGGCAACCAGACCTTTTCCGCCACCGTCCCATCTGTCCCATACACCTATGTAGGTCGCAGTTACGGAACCGGCTGCGGCATTTGAACCACTTGCAAGGTAAATGCCTTCTGTATGTTCTGGTGTCAGATAAATTGCAGGTTTCTGATATTTATTTTTCATTGGAACCTCCATTCCTGCGCAGTTTTGCGCAAGTACAAAACAGGTTTATTTCATGTGGTACTTTAGTCCGCAATGCTTATTGCTTACGCATATTATAAACAGCAGAAAAAAGAATTGTCAAGATTGATATAGGAAAAAAGTCTTGTTTTAAGAAAAAATAAATACTGGTGTCAAGAAAAAATGCTTGACACCTATTCTTTTTTATGATAATCTATGCAAGGTGCTGATGTGAGAGTACAGATTGGGATATAAAATGGAAGAAAAGATTGAACAGGCGTATCTCTATGATTTCTATGGAGAACTTTTAAACGAACATCAGAGAAAGATATACGAGGATTTTGTGTTCAATGATCTCTCACTCGGTGAGATCGCAGATGAAGAGGGAATCAGCCGTCAGGGTGTACATGATATGGTAAAGAGATGTACGAAGACTCTGGAAGGATATGAGAGTAAACTTCATCTGATCGAGAAGTTCCAGACCGCAAGAGGTATGGTAACAAAGATTCATGCATTGACAAAAGAGTTCTATAAGAATCATGACGAGGCAGTATTAGAAGAGATCGAGCAGATCTCCAACCAGATATTAGAGGAGCTATAGATGGCATTTGACAGTTTATCCGAAAAACTCCAGAATGTATTTAAGAACCTGAGAAGCAAAGGTCGTTTGACAGAAGATGATGTGAAGGCTGCTTTAAAGGAAGTTAAGATGGCTCTTTTAGAGGCCGATGTCAATTTCAAAGTGGTCAAACAATTTGTAAAAGACGTGCAGGAGCGCGCGATCGGGCAGGACGTGATGAACGGACTGAATCCGGGACAGATGGTCATTAAGATCGTAAACGAAGAGATGGTTCGCCTGATGGGGTCTGAGACAACAGAAATCGCACTTCGTCCGGGCAAAGAACTGACGATCATTATGATGGCAGGTCTTCAGGGTGCCGGTAAAACGACCACAACAGCAAAGATTGCCGGAAAGTTAAAAGCCAAAGGCAAGAAGGTGCTGCTTGCCGCCTGTGATGTTTATCGCCCGGCAGCAATCGAACAGCTGCAGATCAATGGTGAAAAACAGGGTGTGGAAGTATTCTCCATGGGAGATAAGAACACTCCTGTAAATATTGCAAAGGCTGCGGTAGAGCATGCCACAAAGAATGATTTTAATGTGCTGATCATCGATACAGCAGGACGTCTTCATGTAGATGAAGACATGATGGCTGAATTGATTCAGATAAAAGAAAATGTTGCGGTATCACAGACAATATTAGTTGTTGATGCCATGACAGGACAGGATGCCGTTAATGTTGCGAAGACCTTCGATGAGAAGATCGGAATTGACGGTGTGGTACTTACCAAACTTGATGGTGACACCAGAGGTGGTGCGGCGCTTTCCATAAGGGCAGTGACCGGAAAACCGATTCTTTACGCAGGTATGGGAGAAAAACTTTCTGATTTAGAGCAGTTTTATCCTGACCGTATGGCATCAAGGATTCTTGGAATGGGTGATGTGCTGACTCTCATTGAGAAAGCACAGAGTGAAATCGACGAGGAAAAAGCCAAAAAGCTCGAAGAAAAGATGCGCAAGAATGAGTTTGACTTTGAGATGTATTTAGAATCTATGAGTCAGATGAAAAAAATGGGCGGTCTTTCCAGTATTCTTGGTATGATGCCGGGACTTGGCGGTGGCAAGATGCCTGAGATTGACGAGGGAGCGGCTGAAAAGAATATGGCGCGTACCGAGGCGATCATCTTTTCGATGACAGTCGAGGAGAGACAGAACCCTTCATTGCTCAATCCGAGCAGAAAGCGTAGGATCGCACAGGGAGCAGGCGTTGATATTGCGGAAGTAAACCGTCTTGTAAAGCAGTTTGACCAGGCAAAGAAAATGATGAAACAGATGCCTGGCATGATGAAAAAAGGTAAAAAGGGAATGTTTAAAGGACTTCCTTTTTAATAAATGAACAGCAAAAATTTAAGGAGGTGAAAGTAATGGCAGTAAAGATCAGATTAAGAAGAATGGGACAGAAGAAAGCACCTTTCTATCGTATCGTAGTTTCTGATTCCAGATCCCCGAGAGATGGAAAGTTCATCGAAGAGATTGGAACATATGATCCGACTAAAGATCCAAGCGAGTATCATGTAAATGAGGACTTAGCAAAGAAATGGTTAGCAAACGGAGCTCAGCCAACAGATACCGTAGCAAGAATTTTCAAAAATGCTGGTATTGAGAAATAGGATCAGTGAGGTGGACCTATGAAAGAATTAGTAGAAGTAATTGCCAAGGCACTTGTTGATTGCCCGGATGAAGTTGTTGTAACTGAGACCGAGAATGAAAAAGCGATCGTATTAGAGTTGCGCGTTGCACAGTCTGATATGGGTAAGGTAATCGGCAAACAGGGACGTATTGCGAAAGCGATCCGTTCTGTTGTAAAGGCTGCTGCCTCAAAAGAAGAGAAAAAAGTGATTGTGGAGATTATGCAGTAATCTTCACAGTAAACCGGCGTGATCATGAACATGGTGCAGCCGGTTTTTTTTCTATCAGGGAAGGAAGAGAGGGAATAAGAATGAGAGGTATTGCAAAAAAGTGTTGTATATTTTTAATGACATTCCTGTTAGCTATACAGATGCCGGTAATGGCAAGTGCTGCTGAAAGATTAACGGACACAGGGAATGATACCGTATTTATCGAAGAAAATGTGCTGGATGGGACAGAAGGCATCGTAAATGAATCCTATAAAGGTGCTTATACAAAAATGCGTTTTAGCGGAAAACTCACGCAGGTATATTGCCCGAAAAACAAAAGGACATACGTATATAAAGTAGGAAATATGCCGTCAAACGGAAGAATCACAAAAGTGAGCAGCTCAAATGGAAAAGTGGCAAAGATTGCCATAGGTGACAATAATGTCCGGATCAAACCATTAAAGGCTGGAACCTCAACAATCAAAGTGACGGTAAAAACAGGCAGGTTATTGACAACTTTTACGTCAAAACTGACTGTTTATAAATGGAGCAATCCGGCTGCAAGTTACAAAATTGGAAATAAACAATTAAAAAATCAGTTTAAAAATACAAATATTTATGATTACAAATCTGCAAATAATAAAACATTAAAGTTTGACGTGAAAGCGAAAACAGGATGGAAGATCACGTCATTTACTTATTATGATAAGAACTGGAAAAGTACGTCTTATCTGAATTCGGCAAAAAAGATCAAAGTACAAAAAGGCGGTTCCGTGCAGATTAATTTTACAAATCAGAAAACAGGCCTGGTCGAGAATGTTGTGATCAGGATTAAATGACAGAATGGAGGATTTATGGAGAATTTACTTCAGGTAGGTGTTATTACAACGACACATGGTGTGCGTGGGGAAGTGAAAGTATTTCCGACCACAGATGATGCAGCACGCTTTAAAAAATTAAAACAGGTAATCTTAGACACTGGAAAAGAAAACCTTACACTCGAAATTGCTGGGGTAAAGTTCTTCAAAAATATGGTGATACTCAAATTCAAAGGATATGACAACATCAATGATGTGGAGAGGTTTCGAAAAAAAAGTCTGTATGTCACCAGGGAAAATGCGGTAAAGTTGAAGAAAAATGAGTATTTTATTGCAGATCTCATTGGACTTAAAGTAACATCGGATGAGGGCGAAGATTTAGGAGAACTGACGGATGTGCTGCAGACAGGTGCAAATGATGTCTATGTAATCAGCAAAGAAGGTGCAGATGATATTTTACTTCCTGCGATCAGAGACTGTGTAAAACAGGTGGATATCGAAGGTGGTGCGATGCAGGTTCACCTGCTTGATGGATTAAGAGACTTAAACAGCAGGCGGGAGGAAGCATGAATTTTTACATTTTGACATTGTTTCCGGATATGGTCATGCAGGGATTAAACACCAGTATTATCGGCAGAGCCGCCGAGAAGGGACTGCTCTCGATCGAAGCGGTAAATATCCGGGATTATACGATCAATAAACATAAAAAAGTAGATGATTATCCATATGGCGGTGGGGCTGGAATGTTGATGCAGGCGCAGCCTGTTTATGATGCTTGGAAATCGATCGTTGATAAGATTGGTGCAAAACCGCGTACTATTTACCTTACACCACAGGGACCGACTTTTACCCAGCAGGCTGCAAAGTCGTTTGCGAAGGAGGAGAATCTGATTTTTCTGTGTGGACATTATGAGGGAATTGATGAGCGCGTCTTAGAGGAGATCGTGACGGATTATGTTTCAATCGGTGACTATGTACTGACGGGAGGCGAACTTCCGGCGATGGTCATGGTGGATGCGATTTCCCGCATGGTACCTGGAGTGCTGACAAACGATGAATCCGGTTCTACGGAGTCGTTTGAGGGAGATCTGTTAGAGTATCCGCAGTATAGCCGGCCGGAGGAGTGGATGGGTAAAAAAGTTCCGCCGGTACTCTTGTCAGGCAATCATAAACTTGTAGACGAGTGGCGCAGGGAGCAATCTATTATAAGGACGAAAGAAAGAAGACCGGATCTGTTTGCAAGGGCAGTGCTGACAGAAAAGGAACAGAAAAAGTGGAGACCATAAATGAGCCGTTGCAAAAGGCTCATTTTATGTTATAATAGGTTAGTTGAATCTAACGATAAGTAGGGGAGACTATCAGATGGCAGACAAAAGAAAACATGAAAAAGAAGATTATTTAAGGGCGATGTATCTGTTGAAGCGGAGAAAGGATCAGGTTACGAGATCAGATCTGGAACGTTATTTTGAGGCATCAGCAAACAAAGTTAACCGTGTTGTGGATAGTCTTTTAGAAGAGGGGTATTTATACAGGGATGATAAACGCCGTATATATCTTACGGCAATTGGTATAAACAAAGGAAAGGAATATCTGGAAAAATATCGTATTCTCACGGAGTTTTTAATGATGATATCCGGGATTGACCAGCAGTCGGCAGAACGGAATGCGGAAGAAATCGAATATGTGATCGATGGTGAGGTTTATATGGGGATTCGGATGTTTTTGAAAAACCGTCATGTTTTTTCATATTCCATGAGTGGAAATGATTTAAATTTTCTTTTCCCATACGGAGAGCGGGAGATGCCGATTGCAATTTATACCAAAGAGAGCAGATGTCCAAGGATACTGGCAAAGGAATATAAGGTGTTTAAGAAGAAAGTAAAAGTGAAAATCTGTGATGAGAGTTATCTTTACCTGGAATTAGAGCAGAAAGTGAATGAACCACAGGTCTTTTATTATTATGGGGAAGAATGGCGTGTGGCAAAAAGACAGGATGGAAGATATGCAATATTAACGGAGGCACTTGAATGTAATGTACAGCGGAGCGACCTGATATCAGAAGGAACCGTTGCATTGATCGTTCAGATGAAAGATGAGGAACCGAAAGAAGATGATATCTGTATCCTTACTGTTTCCCTGATCTGATCGTGAAAATGACTGTGTAATTGCGAAAAAGGAGGTTACAGGAAATGTTTATCAGTGAAATTGAAGAGTGCAGACCAACAATGTTTCAACTGCAATGTCTGAAAAGATTAAGAAAACAGCAGCAGGATGGGGCAGGCTGCAATGAAGCGGAAATTGCAAGGAGTCTTTCTGTGAATCGATCTACGGTCTCAAGATGTTTAAAACGCAGCGTGGAACTTGGTATTCTGACGGAAAATGGATATGAATTTACGAAAAAAGGAAATGAAGTTTTAGAATATTATCTGGATGTAGAAAAGAAATTAATTTATTATTTTGAGCGGATCGGTGTGGAAAAAGAGGCACGTTATCAGGCGGTAGCGGGAATGCTTGATGCAGTTGATATCAAAACGATCCAGACAATATGCCAGAGAGAAAAAATGCATTTGCAGTATGAAAATATCGGGCAGAAAAATCTGGGGCAGATGCTGGATGATCCACAGGAAAATGCAGGAGTGGTACTGCCATATGGTACATATGAGGTCGATTTTTCTATTTACCGGCAGGGCAGGGAATGTAAGAAACTTTCCATGGCAGATCGTGGATTTGAAAAACCGGCAAAGTTATCTGTGTGTCAAAAAGAGTCATGTCTCGAACTTTGTATCAGGGAGGTTACTGCATATTCGGGCAACAATCATCGGATGCTGCTGCACGGCCATTTGCAGACAATCAAATGTAAGTGCAGGGATGATGGATTGAAAAAATTGCCGATTGAGAATGGCATTGTGCGGATACCATTTGATGAGATCTGTTTAGAATCGCTTCCGAATGGAAAAATAACCGGTCAGATACAACTGACGATGACATGCAGTGTCGGTGTTTTACATATGCCGGAAAGTATTGCTACACTGGTTCTTAGAATGTAGCAAACTTCCTACAGAACATTGAAATAAGATAAATTGAAATAGGGGAACGATATATTTATTTAAAACTTGTCAAAAACACTACAATTGTGATAATATATATTCATATGAAAAATCCGTCCGGACATTCTATTGTCCGGACAAGGCTCTTATCATGGAGCACACTCATATTTTAAATCCGGCGTTTCGCCAAAATTTCAACAATAAAGATCGTGAAATGAATCAAAAAAGTAAAAAATCAAAATCCAAAATGAAAAGAAAGAGTAGAGGAGACTGCCTATGGCAAAAGAAGAAAAACAAGTACGTGCATCTTACCTTGAAGCGACAGGACGCATTGATTATGGAATGACCAATGATTACATGTTCCGTGCAATATTACAGAGAAATGAAGAAGTCTTAAAGGGACTGATCTGCTCTCTGTTACATTTAAAACCAGAAGAAATAACATCAGTCAGGATCACGAATCCGATCGAACCTGGGGACAATTATGATGCAAAAGAGTTCATACTGGATATTGTGGTACTGTTGAATGATACCACACTGATCAATCTGGAAATGCAGATGGAGAACGAATTGAACTGGGAAGACCGTTCCTTAAGTTATCTGTGCCGCTCTTACGACCAGCTCTGTCGGGGAGAGGAATATACAATGGCAAAACCGGTGATACATATCGGATTTCTAAACTTTCCACCATTTGCAGGAAGCCGGGAATTTAATGCATCCTATAAACTTATGAATGTAAAAAATCATCGTATATATAGTGACAAATTTATTTTGAATGTGATAGACTTAACACAGATAGAACAGGCAACTGCGGAGGATAAAGCCAGCCGGATAGACTACTGGGCGAAGCTGTTCACCGCAACCACATGGGAGGAGATCAGAATGCTTGCAAAGAAAAGTAAAACAATGGAAGAAGCATCCAGAGCATTATATGAATTAAATGCAGATGAGATCACACGCCAGAAATGCCGCGCAAGGGATGACTATTACAGACTGCAGAACACGATAAACAAAAAGATGGAGGAACTTACGGAAGAAAACCAAAGCCTGACAGCCGAGAAAGAAAGCCTGACAGCGAAAAACCAGAATTTGACAGCAGAGAAAGAAAAACTGGAGTTAGAGAAGCAGGCTTTGGAAAAACTTCTTACCGAACATGGAATCTCATATCCTGTGCACACAGATGAAGTACTTTGATTTCATAAAACAAATGTTTATACCACAGTAACACCATCTGTATCAAGGAAGAACTGCATAACCGATACAGGTGGTGCTAGCATTTAATGATAAGATTTCTTAACACATCAAAAAACGTTGCACGTCTGCAACACACGATTTCCCCAATAAAAACAAGCTATACAAGGAAAACGGAATAAAAAAACAGAGATAAAATTGTAAACTTTCCACCAAAAACACCTTGAGTTTCCGCAAAATGTAATCAAAACATGATTACATCTTCCCAAAGCACCAATCTGTCAGTTTTTTTGATATTTTAGATTGACAGTTCTATGAGTAGAGGCACTTTAATAAGCCCCACCGGAATCGGGCTTTGGGAGATGTATTCTTTTATCTATCTAAGCGGTCAGCTTAAGGCAGAGTTGACGATATGCCGGACGTTTTGTCCGAAACCACAGCCTGACGCCTTCTTTTGCATATGATAGTATGCCGGAGATACCTTTGGCTAACCGGTAATAGCAGAAATGTACTTTTTCCTTTACAGGGTCTGCTTTTTGTATGATTGCAACCTTTAGGGCATGCGTTTCTGGTTTCATGGACATATGTGCCAGAAATGCCATGCACAGGGTAATATAAAAATTCAGGGCATTGATTGCAGCGAGCTTCCTCACACGGAAGTTTTCAAACTGAAACATCTGCTTCTTACAGCGGAAATATTCCTCAATGCGCCATCTGGAAAAGTAAGTCAGGGCGATATTTACCACGTCTTCTTTGGATTTGATTTTCTTATTGGTTGCAAGCATCATGGGATGTTCTGTAATGCCGTAAACCAGTACGAGATAAATATCTTTCTTTGAAGCGGTAATCTGTACTTTCACATGAGAAAGATAGGCATCATGCTTTTTACCCTTGTATGTCAGGGCAGTTTTAATCTTACCCTTTCTCTGATTACGAAGCTGTGTGGCAGGAACCCATTTTCCATGGAAGAAGAGTTTCCTTTTGGCAGTAAGACGGATGACATAGTCCTGTTCCAGTTCATCAAGTTTCAGAAACATCTTGTTGTCATCGTAGCCTCTGTCCATGGCAAAGGTTGCTTTGCCAAAGAGAGCTGCACCACGTTCCATTGCAGAAAAAGTAACATCATTTATAGAGGTAAAATGTTTTTCTTTTGAAGAATGAATTTCTGAAAAAATACTGACAGGATGATTATTTTTAGTGAGAACACAGGCTTCTGTTACATGATATCCTTTTTCATAAACTGTTTTGGAAGCAGTACTTTTAGAGCCATCTCTGACAAGTCCGAGAGCTTCAAATTTGTAACCATCAGGCTTTACAACATCGCTGTCATCAATGTGTATGACAGGTTCTTGCGGAGCCCATTTACGGATGGCAGTAAGATAAGATTTAAGCGTGGTGGAGGAAATGCCATTGTTTAAATGTCTGGTCAGCCGTTCAACAGAATTGACCTTTTTGGAATCTTCGTGAAGCTGATCCACAACATCGGTTAAAAGACAGCTTCTGGAGGCAAGCATACCATAAGTCATCTCGGCAGAAAACTTTTTGTCCGGCTTGGACAGGTGTTTTGAAATTTTATTTGAAAAAGTTAAAATTTCCCGTTTCAAAGTATAAGTATTTGTTGTAGAATTAAGCATAAGGAGTCCTCCTGATTTTTGTTTAGTATCTTTTTGATTAGACACCTTAATTTTACTACAAAACAGGAAAGGATTCCTTATATTTTGGGCATTTTTTGAAAGTTGTTTATGACGATGATTATGAAAACGGGGCTTTGTGGATAAAAGTACGGAAACTCAAGTAAAAAATATCTTTACAATCACAAATTTATGTGATAAGATATAATAGTTGTGAGTAAAAATAGATGGTCCTCTGTTACGAATTCGCGTATTAAGAACATCCAAATTATCAGGAGGTCACAAAATGAACGCAAGTGAAATCATTAAGAACATTGAAACAGCACAGTTAAAAGCAGAAGTACCGGAGTTCCGTGTTGGTGATACTGTAAAAGTTTACGGTAAGATCAAAGAGGGTAACCGTGAGAGAATCCAGGTATTCGAGGGTACTGTACTTAAAAAACAGGGTGGAAGCAACCGTGAGACATTTACTGTAAGAAAAATCTCTAACGGTGTCGGCGTAGAAAAAACATGGCCGTTACATTCTCCGAACGTTGAGAAAGTAGAAGTAGTTCGTCAGGGTAAAGTAAGACGTGCTAAATTATTCTACTTAAGAGATCGCGTTGGTAAGAAAGCAAAAGTAAAAGAGTTAGTAAAATAGTAGATGTAAAAGAAAAGCTGCAGTGGAAACACTGCAGTTTTTTAATTTTTCGGACGTGCACTGCGGACTAAAGTACTTATGGTACAATAAGTAACATGAACTTCTGCATCGGTCAAAGGGATCGCTTTCCGGTCTTTCATGGGCTGGTTTAAGGGTGTTGCGATACTGGTGGAAAAACATAACAATGAGGAGTTCCGGACCAGTTCCTCAAACTCAAATTCATCTGTCTGTATCAGAAAACGTGATGCAGGCATTTTTTGTTTTACCAGTTCAGTCCAGAAACCGATCTGGTCACGGAGAAGGCAGTTAAAGCCATTGAGCTGCGTGAGACTTAACTCGGCGTTATCTATAAAAACGATTTCTTCAACATTCCGGTACTCAAAGAAATCGGAACAAAATATGGAAAGAGTGTAGCTCAGGTAGCACTCCGCTTCCTGCTTCAGAACGGGGGAGTTGTTATTCCGAAATCTACCCACGAAGAAAGAATGCAGGAAAACTTCAATGTGTTTGATTTTTCACTGACCGATGAGGAAATGAAGCAGATCGAGGCACTTGATACAGGAGAAAGTTTATTCTTTTCACATTATTCACCGGAAACCGTGGAATGGTTTATGAGTATTGTATAGATAACAGGCTTGTAAAAGCGTATTGCAGTTTATGGAAGCTGCGATACGCTTTTCGTGTATAATAGGGAAAAATCGTCGCATTATGGAACATCAATAATTCCAATGAAAATAGCATTTACTTCTTTGTAGTGCTGTGGTAAAGTATTTAAAGATATATTATAAATACACTTCTTTCAGTGGGATTTGTGTGATCTGTAACAACAGAAATGTATACGAATGGAGATAGAATTATGGTTTCAAAAAGAATACAAAAGGCTTTACTCGGAAATTCTGCGATCCGTGCAATGTTTGTAGAAGGAAAAGCAATGGCAGAAAAATATGGTGCAGAGAATGTCTATGATTTTTCTCTTGGCAATCCAGCAACACCGGCTCCGGCAGCGTTAAATAACAGTATCCGTGATCTGTTAGACGAGGCAGATAAAAAAGGTGCATCAGGTTCTCTGGAATTACACGGATATATGGAAAATGCCGGCTATAAAGATGTGCGTGAAGCGATCGCAGAGAACTTAAACAAACGTTTTGGTACTGCATTTGATGGTCATAATATTGTAATGACAGTCGGTGCAGCAGGCGGTCTTAATATAATTTTTAAGACAATTTTAGATCCGGGAGATGAGGTGATCGTGTTTGCACCATTTTTCGGTGAGTATCGTCAGTATGCAGCTAATTTTGATGCTGATATTGTAACGGTAAATCCGGATCTTCGGACATTTCAGCCGGATTTAGCTGACTTTGCGGCAAAGATCACAGAAAAAACAAAGGCACTTATCGTCAATACACCAAATAATCCGACAGGTGTGATTTACAAACCTGAGACGATGCAGGCAATCGCTGCTATCTTAGAAAAGAAACAGGAAGAATACGGACATGACATTTATCTGATATCAGATGAGCCTTATCGTGAGCTGGTTTATGATGGAAATAAAGAAGATTTTCTGACAAAATATTATAAAAATACGATCGTTGGATATTCTTTCAGCAAATCATTATCACTGCCGGGAGAACGTATCGGTTATGTGGTAGTTCCAAATGAGGCATCTGATGCCGAAGATCTGATACGCGGTATTGAGATATCAAACCGTACGCTTGGATTTGTCAATGCACCATCTTTGATCCAGAAAGCAGTTGCAAGATGTTTAGATGAAAAAACAGACGTTTCTTTTTATGATGAAAACCGAAAGATGTTATACGATGGCTTAACGAATCTTGGCTTTACCTGTATCAAGCCGGAAGGAGCATTTTACCTGTGGGTGAAATCTCCGGTCGCCAATGAAGAAGAGTTTGTAGAAGAGGGCAAAAAGCTGCATCTTCTGATGGTAAAAGGAAGTGCATTTGGATGTGGCGGATTTGTACGCCTTGCTTATTGTGTTTCTCATGAGACAATCAAAAATTCACTTCCTGCATTTGCAAAATTAGCAGAAGTGTATGGACTGAATTAGTAGGAGGCATAGAATGGGTAACTGGGAATCTTATGTAAGAAAAGTAGTACCGTATGTTCCGGGAGAGCAGCCACAGGAACAGCGTATGATCAAATTAAATACAAATGAAAATCCGTATCCACCGGCACCGGGAGTGATCCGTGTACTGAAAGAGTTCGATACAGACCGGCTCAGATTATATCCGGAGCCGGCCTGTAAAGTTCTTGTGGATGCGATCGCAGAGTATTATGGTTTAAAGAGCAGTCAGGTTTTTGTGGGTGTTGGATCGGATGATGTACTTGCAATGATCTTTATGACGTTCTTTAATTCTAAAACACCGATCTGGTTTCCGGATATTACTTATTCGTTTTATGATGTGTGGGCAGATATGCTTCGGATACCATATGAGGTAAAACTGTTAGACGATAATTTCCAGATCGTAAAAGAAGATTATTATGGCGAAAATGGAGGCGTAGTTTTTCCAAATCCAAATGCACCGACAGGAATTTTAATGCCACTTTCAGAAATTGAGGATATCATAAAGCATAATCAGGATGTGATTGTGGTTGTGGATGAGGCATATATCGATTTTGGAGGGGAGAGTGCACTTCCTCTGATTGAGAAATATGATAATCTGCTGGTGGTCCAGACTTTTTCAAAGTCACGTTCCATGGCAGGCATGCGTATCGGCTATGCAATGGGAAATGAAAAACTTATTAAATATATTAATGATGTGAAGTACTCATTTAATTCCTATACGATGAATCAGACAGCACTTGCACTTGGTGTGGAAGCAATAAAGGACAAGGACTACTTCGAAGAGACCAGACAGCGTGTAATAGCGACCCGTGAATGGACAAAGAAAGAGCTTGCAAAACTTGGTTTTTCATTTGGAGATTCCATGAGTAATTTTATCTTTGCAACACATGAGCGTGTGCCGGCAAAAGAATTGTTTGAGGCTTTGAAAAAAGAACATATTTTTGTGCGGTATTTTTCAAAAGAACGAATCAGCAATTATCTGAGGATCAGTATCGGAACAAAAGAAGAGATGGAAGAACTGATTCGTTTCCTGAAAAATTATCTGCAGTGATGAAACCGGACGTTAATTGAATGGAGGAAAAGTATCATATCCCGTATTTTCAAGTGGCAGAATAGACATTTGTTTTTGAACCATGCGGTTTGATCCAAAATGGAAGAGGACAAAACCGCATGAGATACAGATCACTCCTGTGGCAAAATAAAGGATGAAAAAGAGTGCACTGCTGCCGGTTGGTAAAATGCTGCTTATGACGGTTCCCCAGAAGTTAAATAACATGTGAAACAGGATAGACTGATAAATACTGCCACCTCTTTCACAGATGTAACCCAGAATCATACCGAGGAAAAATGCATAGATTCCCTGTATCATATTCATGTGGAAAACTCCGAATAAAAGTGCCTGCATGATGTTTGCTGCCCAGAACGGAAATACTTTTTTTGCCTGATGCATGGTAACACCGCGAAAGAGAAGTTCTTCACCGATTGGGGCAAGCAGGACGGAGTAAAAGAACATGGATACGGTCAGCCCATTTGTCATTCCTGCAGTGTCCATAAGTTTTTCATAGGCTTTCATCCACTGTGGAAACAAAGATGCCAGGAAAGAGACCAGATAGGTCGACAGACACTGTGTACCAGGTACTAAAAGGATGATCCCAATAACGGAAAGCGGATGGAAAATCTTTCCCGGGTGAACCAGATAAATCCCATGATATCCGGCATGGTACCATAGACCGAATGCTCCGATACAGAGCAGGGAAAATACGATCATGATCATGGTATTTACGCGCGTTGAGGACCAAAGGTTTAAAGTATTGTTCCAAAGCTCTGTATAGACATGGCTGGAAGAAAAAATATAGCGGATATGTTCATAAAACAGGGCTACTCCCATTACAAAAAACATGGCAAGGTACTGGAATGCTATCGCAAGCAAAAATGGTATAAAAGTAAAGAAAAATGAGCCTATTTTTTTCATGTGGAATGCTCCTTTACAGGGTAAAATATTTGTTGGTAAAAAATATTATAGCAAACATATGTTTGAAAATCAATAGAAAAGAAATAAAAATCAGAACAAATGTTCTGATTTTGTAAACCGATATATTTCATTGCATTTACATGGAGAAAATGATATAATAAGGGTCTGCGAAAAAAATAAAATAACAAAAATATCTATTTACTTTAAAACTTTAATATGCTAAAATGCAACATAGGTGTATAGCGCACATAGCGTGCAATCAATAAAAAAGGAGAAAGGATTATGAGCAAGAAACTTAGGACAGAGGCAGTTGATCATCTGTTTGATGCTATTTTAAGCCTCCAGAACAAGGAAGAATGTTATACATTTTTTGAAGATGTATGTACTGTGAATGAGCTGCTTTCTTTATCACAGAGATTTGAAGTTGCGAAGATGCTTAGAGATCAGAAGACATATCTTGATATCGCAGAAAAGACCGGTGCTTCCACTGCAACGATCAGTCGTGTAAACCGTTCATTGAATTATGGCAATGACGGATATGATATGGTTTTCTCAAGACTTCAGGAAAAAGATAAAGAATAGAAATAAAAAGAACCGCTATTCCGGCAGACAGGTGTATATGCAAATATTTGATCATCTGTCTTATCAGAAATAGCGGTTCTTCTATTATTTTTTGGATGGTTTTGTGTCCGGATCTTTTGAAGCCATCTGGTCGATCATTTTTTCAATCAGAGTTTTTTTGATGTATACGTCATAACTGAGCATACAGATAAAACTGAACGTATGCAAAAGATCGGCTTCTTCTTCCGATGCATCCGGGAATGTTTTCATGGAAGTGTTGAATTTCTTTGCAAGATCTTTCATGAGGTTCTGTGTTTCCGGATGTTCTAAACTGAAAACTTCTTTATAGATATCTTCGAGACTGTAGTGCTCGTCATTGCCGAAGTATTTTTCTGTGATCGGATTTAAAATCCCCTGGATATCGCTGATACTTAAAATACTCTTCAGATAATAAATAAAGATCAGAACCAGTACATGTTCTTTGGTATATTTCTTCTTTTCCGGTGGAGGAAGAAGGTTGTTTTTTGCATAATTGTTGATCATTGTCTTAGTCAGGATTTTGTCGTCATCATGACGCTTGGAAGCTGCAAGCTGTGAATCCATAAATGTGGTTACCTGATCCATATATAAATCAATATTCGGAATATCTTCCGGTTTGACGTAATCAATCTGCTGTAAGGAATCTAAGATTGAACGTAAAAATTGTTTCGTATCCATATTTGTGTCACCTCTTATCACATTATATAGTAATGAAAACTAGATGACAAGATATAAATGAAAAAATAATTTAACAAAATAATTCAAGATAGGTTTTATTGCACGAAAAGCACATGTTATAGTATAATAGCAATCAATGAAAGAAAAGGAAAATAATAAATATGAGTATATACGATACACTGAATGAACAGCAGAGGGAAGCAGTATATCAGACGGAGGGACCGGTGCTGATCTTAGCGGGAGCAGGTTCCGGGAAAACGCGTGTGCTGACACACCGTACTGCTTATTTAATAGAAGAAAAGGGAGTTAATCCCTATCATATCATGGCGATCACTTTTACCAACAAGGCAGCTGGGGAGATGCGGGAGCGGATTGATAAAATTGTTGGATTCGGTTCGGAAAGTATCTGGGTATCGACCTTTCATTCAAGTTGTGTGAGAATCCTGCGCCGTCATATTGACCGGATCGGATTTGATACCAATTTTACGATCTACGATGCGGATGATTCAAAATCCCTGATGAAAGATATCTGTAAGCGTTTAGAGATTGATACTAAGATTTATAAAGAGAAAAGTTTTTTAGCAGCAATCTCGTCAGCGAAAGACGAACTGATCACACCGACAGAACTGATGCAGCGTGCACTGACATCTTCTGATTATGCAAAACACAGACAGGCGGAGGTATACCGGGAGTATCAGGATGCATTACATAAGAACAATGCGCTTGATTTCGATGATCTGATCATGAAAACGGTAGAACTTTTACAGTCGGATCCTGAAGTGAAAAATTATTATCAGGAGCGTTTCCATTATATTATGGTAGACGAGTATCAGGATACCAATACAGCACAGTTTGAACTGATCCGTCTTCTGGCGGGAAAGTATCAGAATCTTTGTGTAGTAGGTGATGATGACCAGTCTATTTATAAGTTCCGTGGGGCGAATATTTATAATATTTTAAATTTTGAAAAACATTTTCCGGATGCAAAAACAATCAAATTAGAGCAGAATTACCGTTCCACCCAGAATATTTTAAATGCAGCAAACAGCGTGATTGCAAACAATGTCGGCAGAAAATCAAAGACACTCTGGACTGCAAATGAAGAAGGTAAGAAGATTGATTTTGAACAGTTTAATACCGGTTATGAGGAAGCTGATTTTATCGCATGTGATATTGCAGGTGATGTAAAGAACGGAGCTTATCATTATGGGGATCATGCTGTTTTATACCGTACAAATGCGCAGTCACGACTGTTTGAGGAGCGTTTTATCGTATCAAATATTCCGTATAAGATCGTCGGTGGTGTAAACTTTTATGCCAGAAAAGAAGTGAAGGATCTTCTTGCTTATTTAAAGACGATTGACAATGCACGTGATGATCTTGCGGTGCGTCGTATTTTAAATGTTCCCAAACGTGGCATTGGCGCAACGACTGTAAACCGTGTGACTGATTATGCTGGGGCATACGATATCAGCTTTTATGATGCCTTAAAGCGTGCAGATGAAATCCCGTCCATTGGAAAAGCAGCATCAAAAGTAAAGCCATTCGTAAATCTTATTCAGGTGTTCCGGAGTAAACTGGAGTTTATCAGCATTTCACAGCTGCTTCATGAAGTGATCGAGGAAACTGGATATGTTAAGGAACTTCAGGCGGAAGGTACCGATGAAGCTGAGGCAAGGATCGAGAATATCGATGAGCTTTTAAGTAAAGTTGTAAGCTATGAGGAAAGCGAGGAACATCCGACACTGAGCGGTTTTCTGGAAGAAGTAGCACTGGTGGCAGACATTGACAGCCTGGAAGATGACAGCGACTATGTTGTCTTGATGACGCTGCACAGTGCAAAGGGACTGGAATTTCCTAAAGTGTATTTAGCAGGTATGGAGGATGGTCTGTTCCCAAGCTATATGTCGATCACGTCGGATGATTCAAGTGAGCAGTTAGAGGAAGAACGCCGCCTTGCTTATGTGGGTATTACCCGTGCAATGAAAGAATTGACGATCACCTGTGCAAGGCAGAGAATGATCCGAGGTGAGACACAGTACAATAAAGTTTCACGATTTGTCAAAGAAATTCCTGCAGAACTTTTAGATGGAAAAGAAACAGTTCCTGCAAGAAAGGAAGCGGGTACTTCAACTGGAAATGAATGGAGTGCAAAATCAAAACGGATGAACATGAAACAGCAGCCTTCCGGACAGAGCATGCAGGCGCGTGCATTTGCGTCTGTTCATACGAAAGCGGAAAAACTGCCATATGATATTGCTGACCGTGTTTTACATACAAGGTTTGGAGAAGGCACTGTAGTTGCGATCGTAGAAGGTGGACGGGACTATGAAGTCACGGTTCAGTTTGATACAGTGGGCATCAAAAAAATGTTTGCTTCTTTTGCAAAATTAAAAAAGATATAAAAATGTTTAATTTATAAATTTTTAATAGGCGAAATGGGAAACATATGATATAATATTAACATGTAATGAATTTACATTGCGGAATGTAATACGCATAATATTAGAATCATCAGGTAACATATGACTGTGAGATACAGCAGTCTGAAAATAGAAGGAGGGGAGCCCTATGAACAAGATGGACGATTTAAAAGATTTAGTTAACATTTCAAGATTAAACGAACTGCTGAATAAAAAAGAAGCAGAGGAAGAGAAGAAAGCTTCCAAAGTTGTCTGGGTATTTGCGATTATCGGAATTATTGCCGCAGTGGCAGCAGCAGTTTATGGAATTTATCGTTTCTTTGCACCTGATTATCTGGAAGATTTTGAGGATGACTTCGAGGATGATTTTGATGATGATTTCTTTGAAGACGAAGAAGATGACGACAAAGCAGAAGAGCCGGCAGAGGAAAAAACAGAAGAGTAAGAAATATCTTAGGGGGCTGCAGTGTTGCAGCCCTTTTTAGTTTGTGTTAATAGAAAAAGAAAGGAACTGGTTATGAAAAAAGGGCAGATCGTAGAAGGAATCATTGAAAGGGTGGATTTCCCGAATAAAGGAATTTTAAGAACGGAAGATGGTACACGTGTGATCGTAAAAAATGCGATCATGGGACAGAAAGTATCAGCAGCAGTCAATAAGGTCAGAAAAGGAAAATGCGAAGGACGACTGCTTGAAATATTGGAAAAATCTGCACTGGAGCTGCCGGAACCTGGATGTGTTCATTATGGGATCTGTGGTGGCTGTACATTCCAGAGCCTTCCATATGAGGAACAGCTTAAGATGAAAGAAAAGCAGGTCAAAGACCTGATCGACGCAGTCATCACTGAAGAAAATAAGGGATATGAGTTTTTACCAATCAAAGCAAGTCCAAGACCAAAAGCATACCGCAACAAGATGGAGTTTTCATTTGGAGATGAATATAAGGATGGTCCGTTGGCACTTGGAATGCACAAACGCGGCAGTTTTTATGATATCGTAAATGTAGGAGAGTGCCAGATCGTAGACGAAGATTTCCGTCGTGTGCTTAAGATCACGTTGGAATATTTTAAGGAAAAACAGATTCCATTTTATCATAAACTCCGTCACACCGGGTATCTCCGTCATTTTCTTGTGAGAAAAGCAGCAAAAACAGGAGAGATTTTAGTTGACCTTGTGACAACTACACAGATGGAGGAACTTAGTGGGGAAAATGAAAGTGCATTATTAGAAGGCTGGGTGAAAAAACTTTGTGAGGAAAAATATGACGGTGTGCTAAAAGGAATTCTTCATACAAAAAATGACAGCGTTGCCGATACGATCAAAAATGAGGGGACAGATATTTTATTTGGACAGGACTTCTTTTATGAGGAACTGCTTGGTCTGAAGTTTAAAATCACGCCATTTTCCTTTTTCCAGACAAATTCCCTTGGTGCAGAAGTACTCTATCAGACTGCACGTGAATTTATCGGGGATGCGCTCGACGATGAGGCGAATCAGACAGTATTTGACCTGTATTCCGGAACCGGAACAATCGCACAGATACTTTCTCCGGTTGCAAAGAAAGTGATCGGTGTGGAGATCGTGGAGGAAGCTGTTGTGGCTGCAAGGGAGAATGCAGCTTTAAACGGACTTACCAACTGCGAATTTATCGCGGGAGATGTATTAAAAGTGATCGATACGATCGGGGAAAAACCGGATTATATCGTACTTGATCCGCCAAGAGATGGAATCCATCCGAAAGCACTGGAGAAAATCATCCGCTATAATGTGCCGCAGATGGTCTATATTTCCTGTAAACCGACCAGCTTAGCAAGAGATCTTGAAGTGCTGCAGGCGAGAGGTTATCAGGTGAAGAAAGTGCAGTGCGTGGACATGTTCCCTGCGACGGGAAATTGTGAGACGGTGTGCTTATTATCAAAACTGTATGAGGCGTAGCATCATGTGAATGTCAGACTTGATATGGATGAGTTAGATGTTACTTCGGCAGAAAGTAAGGCGACATATGAGGAGATTAAGGCATACGTGGCAGAGCATAATGATGGTATGAAAGTTTCAAATCTCTATATTGCACAGGTGAAGGCTAAGTACGGGATTATAGAGCGTGAGAATTACAATAAAGCAAAGTCAGATGAAGCCAGACAGCCTAAGTGTCCAAAGGAGAAGGAAGAGGCTATTGTGGCTACATTTGAGCATTTTAAGATGATTTAGGAAAGATGGAGGAGTCGTTATTTTCTATTTTTTCCACATTCTTTTCTCATGCATGGTTAGAAAAGGCAACTAATCAGGAGAACAAAGAGGAAGACAAATAAATGAAAATCATACTTACAAAATGATTTTCCTACGAGATAATGATTTCTTGGGGCAACTTATAATTATTCATGAATTTTATTGAAAGGCTATGATACGCTAAAAAAGAAAATATGAGGAGGTGGCTATATGCCATATGCAATAGATTTATTTTGTGGGGCTGGAGGCTGTTCTGAAGGTTTAATTCAAGCAGGATTTCATATTCTGTTTAGTTCAGATATAAGTGATATGGTTGAAGTGACATACAAATATCGTCACGCACAGTTGGGACTTATTCAGGGACAGAATACATGGTTTGAAAGAGCTGATATTAGAAATCTGAATGGGGATTTTATTAATCAGAAAATCAGTGAACTTGAAATGTTCCGTAATCAAGAAATACCTGAAATCGACTTGATGATTGGTGGACCGAGTTGCCAAGGATTCTCAAGAGCTGGTAGAAGAGATAAAGAGGATCCAAGAAATCTATTATTTGGTGAATATGTGAGAGTTATAAGTGAAGTAAAACCTAAATACATTGTTTTGGAAAATGTAGAAGGTTTTATGGATATGCAGTTTTTGGGATATAAGGGGTTAGATTTATATGATGATAATGGAAATTTCGTTGAAGAGGGACAACTTTATCCAGATGGTTCAGTAACACCTACAATTTTAAGATCTGAGTTAAGTAGGATTGGCTATGATACTTTAGAACCTAGAATTTTGAATGCTGCTGATTATGGCGTTCCACAAAGAAGAAATCGAGTAATCTTTATTGGATACCGAAGAGATCTTCCTGCACCATCCTATCCAGAACCTACAGTTGCTCCTGAAAAACAACTTACATTAAAAGAGGCAATTAGTGATTTGGTATATGATGCAAATTTAAGAAATAAAGTCAACCAAAAACTTTCTGAATTTCAAAAGGAAAGTAGAGATGGAAGAACACCATCATTCGTTACTGGTAAGCCAATTTCTTGCGATAGAAATCATCTCCAAAATCTTGAATTACCAAATTCCACGGGTATCGTATTGGAAAGATTTGATTTGTTCAACCAAGGCGAATCAGGATCAATGTTAAGAAAAAGGATTAAAGATCAAGGGATTGATATAAGCGGAAAAGTTTCTTTGATTCAGTTGTGCTGTGATAAATTGAAGATGCAGCCAAATGATGTTGTAGACTTATTTAAGCATACAGATGCTCCAGATGATGCAATTGATATACTTTTAACTAAAAAGAATATCAGACAGAGATTGAATTCAGACGATCCTTCGCCAACAGTTGTCACTCTTCCTGATGATTATATTAATCCATGGGAAGCAAGAACAATAAGTGTTAGAGAAATGGCAAGATGTCAATCATTTGATGATTCTTTTGAGTTTTTAGGTAAAAGAACAACTGGTGGATTAAAAAGAAGAACAGAAGTACCACAGTGTACTCAGGTTGGAAATGCCGTTCCACCACTATTGGCAAGAGCAGTTGCCTTAGAAATTATAAAAGTATTATAGAAAAGAGGGTAGTCGGTACATTAAGGACTGCCCTCTTTTCAGTATGCACAAAAGACATACTAATAAGTGATTTCCATATCACAGGACAGCTGATGGAATATTATCGAATATTCATTTATGCATGGAGGAGCATTTAATGTTTGTTTAATCACGTATCCTATTAAGTATTCTACGATATTTTGTGACGTAGAACATCCTTATAGTTCTACTGTTTCGATTTCACCGAATAAATCAGATTTTGCGTATGGTTTGATTCGCCATGCATTACCATGATTCTTCCCCACATATCGACCTTCTTTTGTGGTGTATCCGCGCCAATCATAAGTAATTACACCAGCTTTAATCAGAGAAAGAAAAGTTGTAAACTGTGGTGCTTTGGAAAATTCAATTTCGTTATATTTGAATTGAACCATTCCATTGACTTCTCTGCTTTCGGCTTTGAACCATAATGTTGATGGATGTTTCAAATATAACTGCTGTCTTAAAGCGTCGAAAGACCAATATGCAGCTATCTCTCGTTTTAAAGTAAGTGGATCTTGCCAGACTATATTGACCATCCTAGTTTCATCATTAACGTGGAGAAAAAAACCTTGATTGTTTTGAGGGGCTTCCATAGAACCAATGGTGATATATAGGCTGTTATATCCTGGATGAGCGTCTGAATCATAACCGTAAATTCTGGCAAATGCAGAAACACGATTTCTATCTGAAGGCTCATAGTCAGCAACTCTTGTTCCGTCAAATTGTGGTCTTAATGTAAAAAGAGTATCCAAAGTTCTGCTGCCGCCTTTTGATTTTATTTCAATCAAACCATTGTAATCAGCATTGTTACGATTATTTGTATTAATTCCGAGAAGTGCTTCTAAAGTATCACCAACATCCTTTGGTGCAATTGAACCGTATCCTTTCGAATTATTAAAAAAACCACCATGTACAATTTCCTGAAGGCGAGGTCTAATTTGATAGAACAGGTCTGTAATTGCATCTACTCCAACTGCATTAAGCAAATCATTTTCGGAAGGAATATTGTGTGTAAGATTAATTAAATAGATTAGTGGAATCCCATTTGTCTGTCTGAAGACAGAAATATAAAGGAGATCGCCTTCATTAATCTCACCATTTTCCATTCTTCGTTTTATTGTTTCGATGGAAAAACGTTTGTCACCTCGGTTATTTGCAACTCTATAAAATTTTAATTTGATCACATCTGTTTTGCCGTTTTGAATAAATAATGCATCATACGATATCCCAAATCTACCACCATTATTTAATTGTTCATAATCAACTAACCCCCAATTGAACAAAAGATCTCTTAGAATACCATTAGCATCTAAGTTATTCTTGTCAATCATAGTATATGTCATACGAATTAATGCATAATCTTCATTTCTATAGCGACGAATCATATTGATTACATTAGCTTCGTCTGAATATGGTGTGAAAATCATATATCTTCATCCTCTCTTGTGTTTCGTGTAAATAAATTGTACATTTCGGTGTTGACGGTGTAGGCCATTGCATATAATGTTTTAATTGTCGGATTAAGTGCTTTACGGGTAATGATTCTGCTAATCATTGCAGTCTGAATGTCAGTTGCTCCGTATATATCTATTTGTTTAATTTGTTTGCGCTGTATATCCCTTTTAAAGTTTTCGATAAAAATAAGGAGATAGTCATCTTCTTTATAAGTTCTTATAAAATCGTTTTTAGCTTTTGCTAAGTTATTAAGATAGTTCCTTGAAAACAAATCAGGAAATGAAACATTTAATTTTTGGGCAAGATTTAGAGCAGTATTATATTCAATATTTTGTTCGCCATACTCTAATGCTGAAAGGCACCCACGGTCATATTCTATAGATGCTGCTAAATCAGAAATGGTATAACCTTGCATTTCACGTGATTTTCTAATGTTTGAACCGAAAATCAACAGAATTTCGGTTGGGTTAAATTCTGTATCCATCAATTCACCTCCTTGATATTACCAATTATAATCACTTAAGCCCTTTTATGTTTGACTTATAACCATCAATTGGAAGGGTGTTTCGGAAAACGTAATTTAAAAATAAAAGTTTTTTCTAAAAACCGTAAGATTTTGTTATTTGCAACGGTGGATTGGGCAATGATTAGTAGAAGTATGCTTTTGGGATACGGGCTTGCACCATTGGATTTTATGGCAGTATGGAATGGACAAGAAGTGTACATATATTTTGTGGTTCTGAGTATTTGTATTCATGAGTATTTAATTTGGTTTTGGTGAATTGAAAAATTAAAGGGGCTGTAAAAAATCAGAGAACAGGAGGAAATGCAAAGTGAAAGAGTATTCAAAAGGTATTTATGTGAAATTTAAACCGGAGGAGGTGGAAATACTGCATGATCAGATGAAGGAAGCCGGAGTTCAAAATATGAGTGCGTATATCAGGAAGATGGCGTTAAACGGGTATGTAATAATCCCTGAATGACCTGATTTGAACCGGATAATATCTTTACATGCTAGGATTAGTAATAATCTCAATCAGTATGTCAGGGTGTATATAATTCGTGGTCAACAGGTAATGTTAGACAAAGATTTAGCTGAACTTTATGGGTATGAAGTCAAACGATTAAATGAGCAGGTAAAGCGAAATATTAGCAGATTTCCAGAGGATTTTATGTTTCAGCTGAATAAAGAAGAAATACCAGAGAAATTTTCAAAGTCGCAAATTGCGACTTTGAACGAAAAGAGCAATAGGCAGGGTTCCAATATTAAAAAATGCCGTTTGCATTTACAGAACAGGGAATTTATATGCTTGCTACGGTACTTCGCGGAGAATTAGCTGAACAACAAAGTATTTTTATTATGCGTACATTTAGAGAAATGCGGCATTATATTAAACAGAATCAACAATTTGTAACAAGATCTGAAATGGAATTACTATCGTCTAAAGTTACTGAAATATCGGTGCAGACAGCGGGATTGATAGATAAACAGAAACAAACAGACCAAAAGGTTGATTTGATTCAAAAGAATGTTGAACAGTTGAGTGAAAATTTTATTTCAGAAAAAGATGTTAAAAATTTTGTTATTTATAAAGGCCAGAAGTTAGAAGCTGACATTGCTTACATAGGAATCTATCAACAGGCAAAGAAATCAATCTATGTTGTGGATGATTATATGAATGCGAAATCATTACAACATCTTTCACAGAAAGCCCATGGCGTGGAGGTTGTTTTATTCACAGAGAACGGAAAAGGTGGGAGAGGATTTCTTACAAACTCTTTAGTGACGGATTTTCAAAATGAATATCCACCGCTCAGGATTAAGCCTAATCCTGATTGTCACGATAGGTTAATTGTACTTGATTATGGTGAGAAAACAGAACTGGTTTACCATTGTGGAGCATCCAGTAAGGACGCAGGGAAGAAACTTTGTGCCATAAAATCAAAGTTCAGGGAAATTGTGAGACGGTGTGTTTATTATCAAAATAGAATAAATTTGCACTATTTTAAGAATTTATATTATTTTGCTTTCTTTCTTTTCATTCCTTTTTCCCATGTGATTTAGATGGTATAATGTGCGTAAGCAATGAGCAGTGCCACATGAGAGTAAAATAAAAAAATGGCTGCTTGCAGACACTTTTTTGTTTTATTCTCATGTGATAGGGTGGTGCTAGGTGCCGGTGGCACTTGTTTAGCACGGACCGAAGTGGAATGTAGATGCCCGTCAGTCCGGAAAATCTCTGATTTTCCGGATATGCACTGCGGAGTTTAATTAACACCACATGGGGAGAAGGATATATGATTCGGGTTTTGATCGTTGATGATGAATATATTATGCGGCAGGGATTAAAATATATGATCCACTGGGAGCAGGAAGGCTATGAAATTGTCGGGGAAGCGACCAATGGAAATGAAGCACTGCGGCTTACAGAAGAGTTAAAGCCGCATATTATCATCAGCGATATTGTGATGTCTGTGATGGATGGAGTTGCATTTACGGAGATGGTGCATAAGATTTATCCGGATATTGCCATCATTATTTTAAGCGGATATGATAAGTTTGAATATGTGAAAAAAACGCTGACAAATGGTGCCATAGATTATATTTTAAAACCGACATTGAATGAGGAAGAACTGTTAAACGTATTAGAGAAAGCAGCGCAGAAAATTCCGGGTTATAAAAGGAAAGAAAAGAGTGAAGGAATCAATTATGCTGCGGAGATGGAGCGTTATCTGATCGGGATGTCACAGGAATTAGATGAGGTGGCTTTCAGCCAGATTTTTCCATATTCCCATTTTCATATTTTCGGGATGCGGATCAAAAATGAGAATGAGATTCCACCGAATGTATCTGAACTCCTGTATCAGAAAATAAAAAAGGATGTCGCTGATTTTGAAGCTGCCAATGGAATGGTCATGATCCTGCAGGAAGAACTGGTCATTGTAGTAATGTGTGCGAAACCGGCAAATGATGCGCAGATGATCCGTTTTTTTGAACAGATGACAGCGGAGTTAGCGGTACTTTCTGAATATATTCTTGGAGTGTGCAGCAGGGCGTTTGATGGAATGAGACTAATCAGGCAGTATTATCAGCAGGATATTTTAGCATATGCAGATAAGGTATTTTATTATAAAGACCTTAAATTTATTCTGGCAGATGAAATGACGGAAAAAGAAAAGATACCTGCTGTAAAATTTGATTTTTTTAAGTATAATAAATTTTTATCCATGAAGGAGTATGGGGAAGCACTGCGTCTGCTTGAGGAATATAATACAAAGGCATTGCAGAGTGAAATTGATATTGCATCGCTGAAAAACCAGATTAAAAACATGGTCTATTATTTATTAGATCAGCTTGATCTGACAGAAGAACAGAAAGATGCAGAGCGGTATGAGTATTTCAGGGAGATTTCGATGGCGCATTACGAGCAGGATTATAAAGAAGTGATGCGTCAGATATTGGAAAAAATCACTGCACAGATCGGAGTTACACAGAAAACTGTAGATGACAGGATTCTAAGGATGTTAGCTTTTATTGAAAAAAATTATGAGCAGGATTTAAGACTTGAGGATATGGCAGAAGAGTTTAATTTTAATTATCATTATCTTTCGGCGTATTTTCATCAGCATATGAAGGAAGGGTTCAGTGATTATCTAAATGAGATCCGGACGGCTAAAGCATGTGAGCTACTGGAGAATACAGATCTGTCAATTGCCCAGATCAGCGAAAAGGTAGGATATTCGGAGCACAGCTATTTTTGCAGGGTATTTAAAAAAGTTACGGGAAAGACACCGTCAGTCTATCGAAGGAAGAATCATGGATAAGATAAAAAGCCGTTTTAATAGTTTTTCAGGAAAGATCACACTGATCGTAATGCTTGGGATCAGCCTGATCGCCGTTACCGTCAGTTTTGTAGTGCTTGTTATGTCGAGGCAGGTTTTTACAAAAAATTACGGGGATTCCCAGGAAAAGGTTTTTGAACAGATCGAAAAAGAATTTAATGATTTTCATGATCATATCCAGAATGTTTTTGATGCGATAGATTCAAGCTGGGCATTCCGGCTTTATTTTAATGAAACGTCGGAACTCGATAATACGCAGACATTTCAGAATGTTTATCAGATGGAGCAGGATTTAGAGAAGAGTAAATCTGCAGATATGGAGCGGCTGAACATTCTTGTTGTTGGATATAATGGTAAACATTATCTGTCGCGAACGGAAAATATCTGCGTTACAGATCAGGAAATCTTACAATCAGAACCGGCCAAAAAAGCATTAAGTGATCCGGATGTCATCCATTATACTTACACTGGTCAGGCTTATACGACCACATCGAGAAATGCTGATACACTGATCATTTCAAAAGCCCTGTATTATCATGAAAGCAGGGAAGTTTATGCGATTGCTTTTGTGACGCTTACGATGGAGGAGTTAAAGCAGTATTACAATTATTTTGTATCAGATACAACGTCCTTTTATCTTGTGGATGACCATGAAATCGTTCTATGCAGCGACAGACCGGGCATCACAGGGACGCATTTACAGGAAGAATGGTTTGAAAAAATTAAAAATGCGGATGAACTGCGTATGGAATTAAAGCAGGACAGTACCGTGTATACTTTGATGAAACGGATACTGCCATATCAGAAGTGTGCGATTTATGCGCTGATCGATAATGATGTGGCGTTGCAGGATCTTTATAATATGCCGTTTCTGATCGCAAGCTGCAGTGCAATAGGAATCTTTATTCTGATGGCATGTCTGTTTTATACGCATAAGACCATGCGGCCGTTAGCAAAGCTGATCGGAAAAATGTCTGCGATCCGGGAAGGGAATTTTTCAGAATATATGACAGTGGAGGGAACTACGGAAGTGCAGGAGTTAGCTTCCACCTATAATTATATGTTAGATGATCTGAAACACTATGTGGATGAACTGGTGCAGACGCAGAAAAAGCAGAGACAGGCGGAGATCAGTGCATTGCAGATGCAGATCAATCCGCATTATATTTATAATACGCTTGCAAGCATCAAATGGCTGGTATATCAGAATGATACAGCAAAAACGGTACGGACGATCGATGCGTTTATCAGTCTTTTGCGTAATACGATCAGTAACTCGGATGAATTTATTCCGGTGAGACAGGAAATGATCAATATCCAGAATTATATCCTGATCAACCAGACGAGATATGGGGACAGTATACAGGTAGAATATTATGTTTCGAGAGTATGTGAGGAATATCTTCTGCCGAAAATGATCTTACAGCCTTTCATTGAAAATACATTTTTCCACGCGTATCCGGAAGGCAGATGCGGAACGATTCAGATCGTGGTAAAACAGAAAGAGGAAAAATTAGAGATCCAGATCATTGATGATGGTGTCGGAATGACGAAGGAAAAAGTTTTAAAAATTATGAATGAACCAACCGGAAAAGAGCATTATTCCGGAATCGGAGTCCACAATGTGCAGGAGCGGTTAAAACTTCTATATGGAGACGACTATGGGATCAATATTTTCAGTGAGGAGCAAAAGGGAACGACGGTGGTGATCGTTTTACCGGTGAGTTATAAGACGGGGACGGATGAAAAATGAAAAGAGCAGGATTTGGCATTATAATGGGCTTGATTTTAGCTATGTTATGTGGCTGCGGACAACGGCAGAGCGTGAGCGCAGAAAAGGAAACAGACAGGATCGTAATCTGGACATGGGATGATACTTTTAATGTAAAAGCTGCAAAACTTGCGGCGAAAGAATATAAAAAAACACATAAAGATATTCAGATCATAGTAGAGACAAAAGAGAGAGAAGAAATCTTAGCAGATACCAAAAACCTGATCGCATCCAAGATGTATCAGGAACTCCCCGATGTGATCATGATCGAAGATTATGATATTCAGGATGTGCTTTCACAATACGAGGATGAGTTCGTAGATCTTACAGACAAAGTTGATTATGCCAGATATACAGATTATAAAAGTAAGCTCTGTTCCAAGGGAGACAGATTTTATGGAATCCCATTTGACAGCGGAACAGCAGCACTTTTTTACAGGCTCGATATTTTAGAGCAGGCGGGTTATACCGAAGCGGATATGCAGGATCTTACCTGGGAACGATACATAGAGATCGGAGAGGATGTCTATCAGAAGCTTGGAATCCCGATGCTGACATTAGATCCGACAGATTCGCCACTGCTTCGTATCATCATGCAGAGTGGCGGTCACTGGTATGTGGATGAAAACAATCATGCAGATATTGAGGATAATGAGTATTTAAAAGAAGGACTTCACACATATCAGCAATTACTAAAAAGAAATGTCGGTGTGAGCGTCAATGGCTGGAATGAATTTATTTCCGCTTTTCAGAATGGAAGCGTTGCAAGTGTGATCAGTGGAGGCTGGATCGTTTCAAGCATAAAAAGTGTGGAGGAACAAAGCGGTCTCTGGAGAGTTGTGCCAATCCCGGTGTATGATGGAGAGATAAAGACGGTGGCGGCATCAAATGTCGGTGGAAGTGCATGGTATGTGTTGAAAAATGCAAAAAATCCGGATGCAGCAGTGGATTTTCTGGTGGAAATGTTTGAAAAAGACTCTGACTTTATGAATGAGCTGATCGGAGAAATTGGTCTGCTTCCGGCGGTAAAAGACATGTCAGGGTACGAAAATTATCTTGCAAAAGATGAGTTTTTCGGAGATCAGCAGGTTACAAAGATTTTGACAGATCTGTCTGGGAATATTATAACTGTGAATTATGGAAGTAAAACATATGAGATAGAGGCGATCGTGGAAGATGAGTTTAATAATTCCCTGACGCAGGATGATCTGTCAGATTGTCTTTCGAATATACAGGTAAAAGCAGCAGCGGTGGTTCGTGAATGAACCGCCGTTTTTTGTTATGTAATTGGAAAATTTGTTGAAATTCCCAATTACATAACAAAACCTCCGGGCAGGATGTTTCAAAAAAAAAATTAATGCAAATTTCTAAAAATAGTCCTACTGAATCAAATAACATCCCCAAATATGAAAAATTAAGGTAAAGATAGTCCTAAAGAAAATGGCTCTTATGATGGTATGATTTACCTGTAACAAAGATAAGCAGCCAGAAAGAAAAGCTTATCAAAATGTTTAATATGGAGGGTTACAGGATGAAAAAGAAAGTAATGACTATGGTATTAGCAGCGTCTATGCTGCTTGGAATGGCAGGATGCGGAAGTTCATCTGCAAATGACAGTGCAGCAGCAAATGGAAACACAGCAGGAGGGGATCAGGCTGTGGCAGGAACAGAGAAAAATGATGCGTCAGGTAATGCAGAAGGTGGTTCACAAGAGGGAACACTTACTGTCTGGTGCTGGGATTCATTTAACGTAGATGCAATGAAGGAAGCCGGAAAACTGTATCAGAAAGATCATCCGGATGTAAATATTAATGTGGTCGAAACAGTATCTTCCGATATCCAGACACTGGTTCAAACCTATGCAATGAGCGGTGAGCTGGATGCGCTTCCTGATATTTTCTTAATGGACGATCAGGTATTTGCAAAATATCTTCAGAATTATCCGGATGTGTTTGCAGATCTGACAGACTCCGGAATTGCGTTTACTGACTTTGCAGAAGCAAAAGTTGCCAATTCCGTAAAGGATGGAAAAAATTATGGTGTTCCATATGACAGCAATACGGTCATTGCCTGCTACAGAACAGATTACTTAGATCAGGCAGGATATACGATCGATGATCTGACAGATATTACATGGGACAGATTCATTGAGATCGGAAAAGATGTGCTCGATAAGACAGGAATGCCAATGCTTACCAATGTGCAGGGCGAGCCTGATTTATTAAATATGATCTTACAGTCTGCAGGAATTTCTGTATTTGATGAGGAAGGAAAGATTTCTCTTGTCAATAATGATGGATTAAAAGAAGCCATGAATGTATATATGGATCTGATCAATGCAGGTATTTTGCAGGAACAGACAGACTGGTCCGGTTATCAGGGTTCTATCAATAATGGTACTGTAGTTGGAACAATCAATGGTTCATGGATCTGTGCAACGATCACATCCACTGATCAGGCTGAACAGGAAGGAAACTGGGCTGTTACAAATATGCCAAAATTAAATGATTATCCGGGTGCAACAAATTACTCTGCACAGGGTGGTTCTACATGGGCAATTTCTTCCTCCAGCAAAAATTATGATCTGGCAGTAGATTTCTTTAAAACAACATGGGCAGGAAGCACCGAATTTTACGATAACATTCTTTCACAGTTAGGTGCGATCGCAACCTATCTTCCGGCAGCAGACAGTGATGCTTACAATCAGGTTTCTGATTACTTTGGCGGAGAGGCAATTTACTCTAAGATCGTATCTTACGGAAGCAATATTCCTACAATCAACAAAGGTATTTACTGGTCTGAGGAAAAAGAAGCTCTTGGAACAGCTTTGACAAACGTATTGAATGGTTCAAGTGATCTTGACAGTGCGATCGAAGAGGCACAGGCAACGATCGAGTTTAACATTGGTCAGTAAAAAAGTATAGATCAATCCTCCCTGTATTTATACTTTTTGAAAAATAATAAACTGCGCGCCTGGCGGGCAAAAGGGAAAGCTGCCGCAAAAGGATATCTTATGTGGCAGCTTTCTCTGTCAAAACAAATAGTTCAGGAATGGGGATCAGTGTGAAAAATATATTTTTCACACGCAAGATTTGTGCTGACGCACAAACTTGAGATGCGTTGAAGAGCAGCGCAGAAATGGGGAATAATATGAAAGCGAAAAAAAGAGTCAGTTTATATAAAAAACAAAGTGTTACAGGATGGGCTTTCCTGCTGCCGGCGACATTGCTGATATTTGCAATGAATTTTTATCCAATGCTTCAGGCGTTTATTTTGTCATTTAAAACAGGAATTGGCAACAATCAGACATGGGGCGGTCTTAGCAATTATGCGCGATTGTTAAAAGACGGCGTATTCCGTACTGCAATTACAAACAATTTCTTTTATCTGATTATTCAGGTGCCGGTAATGCTGATTCTTGCAATTTTTCTGGCATGTCTTTTAAATAAAAAGGATCTGCGGGGAAAAGGAATTTACCGGACAATGATTTTCTTACCGTGCTGTACAGCACTGGTATCTTATTCGATCATTTTTAAAACATTATTTGCCTATGATGGTTATATCAACACGGTTTTACTGAAATTAGGGCTGATCGGCGAGCGCATCAACTGGCTTGGCGATGTCCATACAGCAAAAGCAATCATTATTCTTGCACTGATCTGGCGCTGGACGGGATACAATATGGTATTTTATTTAGCCGGTCTGCAGAATATCGATGATTCATTATATGAAGCGGCGAAAATTGACGGAGCAAGTCCATTTGCAATTTTCAGAAAGATTACGATTCCGCTTCTTCGACCAACGATTTTACTTACAACAATTATGTCGATCAATGGTACATTACAGTTATTTGATGAGTCTGTCAATTTAACAGGCGGCGGTCCTGCAAACTCAACACTGACAATGTCCCATTACATATATAAAGCAAGTTTTGAATATAATCCACAATTCGGATACGCAGCGGCAATGTCGTATGTGATCTTTATTATGGTAGCAATATTATCCTTTGTTCAGATGAAAGTAGGTGACAAGCGATGAAAGGAAAATTTAAAAATGCAGGCACACATATCATATTGATCATAGCTTCGTTTATATCCGTATTTCCACTTTACTGGATGATCGCGGCTGCAACAAACAACAGTACAGACGTTCTTGGTGGAAAACTGAGTCTTGGAACAAATTTTATCCAGAACCTGATGAAACTGACTGAAATGCAGAATGTATCAAGAGCGTTTTGTAATTCACTGTTTTATTCAACGATCCTTAGTGTATTATCTTTATTTATCTGCTCGATCGCAGGATATGGATTTGAGATTTATCACGATAAAGCAAAAGATACACTGATGAATATTTTACTTCTTGCGATGATGGTTCCGTTTGCAGCAACTTTAATCCCGTTATTTAAGCTGTTTTCCGGTATGGGCTTATCAAGTACCTGGATCGCATATGTCCTGCCGACGATTTCCACGCCGTTTTTGATCATGTTGTTCCGGCAGAGTGCGAGATCATTTCCGATGGAAATCATTGAGGCGGCAAGAATTGATGGCTTAAGTGAATTTAAAATCTTCCTTACCATTTTTATGCCGACTATGAAATCCACCTATGCTGCAGCACTTACCGTAACTTTCATGAATGCATGGAACAATTACCTTTGGCCGAAAGTTATCATGATGTCAGATACATCACAGACGATGCCGATGTTAGTGGCAAATCTTTCCGTGGGTTACAGTATTGACTACGGCGTACTGATGCTTGGTGTGCTGATCTGTTCTTTGCCGACTGGAATTTTGTTCCTTGTGCTGCAGAAGAGTTTTGCAAATGGAATCGTGGGTGCGGTGAAAGGTTGATATTATTGCATAGTGATAAAAAAGGATTCTGCTTAGGCGGGATTCTTTTTTTGATTCATAGGAAATTACGTCCTATGAATCAAAAAACTCCGGGCGGGATGCGCATCTCGTGGAAAAGAAGTTAGCTGTAAACAGCACCACGTCATTCACATAAGATTTGAAAATAATAGGAGAAAGGTTTAGAATCGTTAATAGAAATGATAAAATCAGATAACAATGACAGGAGCAGCTATGAATTTTATATACAAAACAGCCATGCCAGAAGATATAGATATTTTAGTCACAACAAGGATTGAAGTTTTAAGAGCAGCAAATAAGTTAGATGATGATGTGGATATGACAGAAGTTGCAGTACAGTCGGGAGCCTATTATGAAAAAGCATTGAAAGACGGCAGCCATACTGCAATACTGGTATATGACAAAGAAAAGATCATTGGCGCAGGCGGTATCAGTTATTTTGAGGTTATGCCGACCTATCACAATCCGACCGGAAAGAAGGCATATATTATGAACATGTATACAAATCCGGCGTACCGGCGAATGGGAATCGCATATCACACACTGTCGTTGTTGGTGGAGGATGCAAAGAACAAAGGAATTGATGCGATTTCTTTGGAAGCAACCGAGATGGGACGCCCGATGTATGAAAAGTTCGGATTTGCCGGGATGAAAGACGAGATGGAACTGAAGTGAGGATGGCACATAATAGGGGTAAACCCCAGGATTTTGTATGCTATTTCTTTTGTCATAAATCGAGTATATCATAAAAATGAGAAAGGGGCAGATGTTTTTATGATTCATAAAATTTGCTAGTACAGCACGAATATCTATTGACAAAACGTTACCCTTGTTTTAATATCCAATTTAACATATGGAAATAGTAGGAAATAAAATGGGGTGAGGTTTTGTCTATTAAGAAAAATGAAATCTTGACGTTTCGGGTAAATTGCGCTATAGTACTCTCTACTTTACTAAAAACACAAATTTAAGATGCAGATGAAAAAGATATTTTCATTGGAAAACAGCATAAGAAGGGAGAGTACTATGACATTTTATCAGGAACTTCAGCTCAGTTCGACCGGTTCGAAACAGTTGATCAAAAATACAACAGACAAAAAAGAAAAAAGACGCCATATCTTAATCTATAACTTTAAAGTTTATCTGGTCATGGCATTTTGTGTGGCAGTTGTGACATTATTCAGTAAACTGACCGGATCGGAAAACAGTGTGGTCGGAGTGACGGTTCTTTTAGCTGTACTGGTGCTTAGACAGGCAGATTTTGGGATTAAGACCACGCACGGACTTCTTTCAATCGCGGGAATTTTTGGAATACTGATCGTGGGACCGCGTTTTAGCAATATGCTCTCACCGTTTCTGGCATTTCTGGTAAACGTATGCTGTATTATGCTTTTGATGATCTTAGGATGCCACAATGTGATCATGTATAATCATTCCACGTTTGTGCTTGGATATCTGCTGTTACTTGGATATGATGTGAGTGGACATGCGTATCTGCTGCGTGTGGAGGGACTGTTTGTTGGAATGTTACTCTGTATGGCAATTTTTTATAAGAATCAGAAAAACAGACCTTACCGGAGAACGTTTTTAGATCTGTTCCGGGAATTTGAGCTTTCATCTGCCAGAAACCGATGGTATGTGAAACTGACACTGATCGTTTCTTCTGCGATGCTTTTGATGTCTGTCCTTGGACTTCCAAGAGCTATGTGGGCCGGGATCGCCTGTATGTCCGTCTGTCTGCCGTTTACCGGTGACTGCAACGAAAGAGCAGAGAAAAGAGGGATGTTTAATATCGTTGGAAGTCTTTTGTTTGTAGTATTATATTTAGCACTTCCGGAATCCATGTATCCGTATATCGGAATGATCGGTGGTATCGGAGTCGGGTATTCTGCCGGTTATGCGTGGCAGACAGCCTTTAATACGTTTGGTGCATTATCAATCGCGGCGGGACTGTTTGGAATGAAAAATGCCGTGCTGCTGCGTATCGGTGCAAATATATTTGGAAGTGTATATACTGTGATCTGCAGTAAGGGATTAGACCGGCTTGCACAGATGTCCGAACAGAGGAAAAAGATCACTGCATAATAAATTGGATTATAAAAAATGATCTGGAAGTATGACAGGCAGAGAATAAAATCAAAGAATGAATTTTGTAAAATCCCCGTATACTTAGAACAAGGGTATCTGTATACGGGGATTTCTTATGCAAAAAATCAGCCAGTTTGCGGTCGCGGGGCAGATCCTGCTCCTTCTTGGAACACATCTGTATTTTACATTTCGCCTGAAATTCATTCAGCGCAAAATTCCGCAGGGGATCAGACTCAGCTTTTCGGATACAGATCATGCGTCTTACACGGCGCTTGCGACAGCACTTGCTGCTACAATCGGAACAGGGAATATCATCGGTATCTCTACAGCGATAGCGATCGGTGGTGCAGGTGCAGTGTTCTGGTGCTGGATCACCGGTGTGCTTGGAATCGCGACCTGCTATGGTGAGAGTTTTTTATCTATGAAGTACCGTAAAAAAGAAAAGGATGGAAGAATGGCCGGCGGTCCGATGTATGTGCTGGAAATTGGGATGAAGAAGAAGGGACTGGCGGTTTTATTTTCTGTATTTACAATATTGGCGTCACTTGGGATCGGCAGCAGTGTACAGGCACATTCCATTAGTGCGGCAGTTACGGAACAGATAGGAATATCGCCGCATATCATCGGGATGGCAGCAGGTGTGCTTGCCGGAAAAGTGATCATCGGGGGAAGCAGGCAGATCGGAAAAGTGTGTACCTGGCTGGTGCCGGTTATGAGTGCATTTTATTTAGGAGGCTGTATTTTTATCCTGATTAAAAATCATACTGTGGTTCCGGAGGCGGTAAAAATGATCGTAACATCTGCATTTGTGCCAGAGGCAGCAGCAGGAGGAGTGGTCGGAACCACGGTGATGGCAGGTTTAAGGACGGGGATTTCCAGGGGACTGTTTACAAACGAGGCAGGGCTTGGTTCTATCCCAATGGCAGCTGCGACAGCACAGAATGTCTCACCGCAGGATCAGGCACTCGTTTCCATGACGGGACCATTCTGGGATACGGTTGTGATGTGTGCGGTCACTGGGATTGCCTCCGTTTCAAGTATGATCGCCCATCCGGGCAATTATGTGGGAGTGTCTGGCGAGCGGATGTGTTTTGCTGTATTCCGGGAATTGCCGGTGTGGGGAGATGAGATGCTGTCGTTATCGCTGGTCTTATTTGCATTTGCCACGATCATCGGCTGGAATGTCTATGGAGAATGTGCTGTGCGGTATCTGTTTGGGGAGAACGGTGTCCGGATCTATCAGGTCATTTATATGTTTTGCGTGTATCTTGGGGCTGTGATCACGCTTGATGTGGTATGGGGGATTTCGGACATTTTTAATTTTCTGATGGCGGTGCCCAATCTGCTCTGTCTGTGGGGATTGCGCCGGAAAATTGAAATAAATGACAGAAAAATAAAACATTAATGTTTACCGTACTAGACAAAACAGAAGCGAAACGTCTATAATAGGCAGTATGGTGTGCAGATGGCACATGTAAATATTAATAAGGAAGAAAGAGGTAACCGTATGTACATAATACAGTTTATCAGAGGATTTTGTATGGCACTCGCAGACAGTGTCCCAGGAGTATCCGGTGGAACCGTGGCATTTCTGCTTGGGTTTTACGATCAGTTTATCGACTCGATCGATGATCTGATCACCGGAAATATTGAAAAAAAGAAAACGGCGTTTTTCTTTCTGATCAAGCTCGGTATCGGCTGGGTAACAGGAATGGTTCTTGCGATTCTGATCCTTGCAAATGTTTTTGAATCCCATATTTATGCGATCAGTTCATTATTTATCGGATTTATTATTTTTGCGATTCCGATCGTAGTCCGTGAAGAATTGGACACACTAAAAGGAAAGTATGCATATCTTCCATTTATACTGGTTGGAGCAGCGATCGTGTGTGCCATTACTTATTTTAACCCGGTTGGCGGCGGCAGCAGCATGAATTTAGAGCATCTGACAGTCACAACAGGAATTTATGTATTTATTGCAGGTGCAATCGCAATCTGTGCCATGGTGCTTCCGGGTATTTCCGGATCAACGCTGCTTCTTATCATGGGGCTTTATCTGCCGATCGTGACGGCGATCAAAGATATCCTGCATCTGAATTTAAAGAGTTTTCCAACTGTATTTGTATTCGGATGTGGAGTATTAGTTGGCATTTTCAGTGTTGTAAAGCTGATCCGTAAGGCACTTGAAAATTTCCGTGCACAGACAATCTTTCTGATCGTTGGCTTAATGCTCGGTTCTATTTATGCGGTTATCATGGGACCGACCACACTTGATACACCACAGCCTGCAATGACGATCCACAATTTTTCTATCCTGTTCTTTATCATCGGCGGGGCAGTGATCCTGGGACTTCAGCAGATGAAAAAAATTAAAAAATAAACATTTGGAGTTTGTATGAGAAAATTACTGGTTTATTTAAAAGATTATAAAAAAGAAAGTGTATTAGGACCACTTTTTAAATTGCTTGAAGCAACCTTCGAGTTGATCGTACCGCTTGTTATGGCAGCAATCATTGATACCGGTGTGGCTTCCGGGGACAAGACCTATATTATGCGGATGTGTATGGTGTTAGTATTGCTTGCAGTGATCGGACTGACATGCTCGATTACCGCGCAGTATTTTGCAGCAAAGGCGGCAGTCGGATTTGCAACAAAGCTGCGTCATGCGCTGTTTGCACATATTGAAAGTCTCTCTTTTACAGAGATGGATACCGTTGGAACGGCAACACTGATCACAAGAATGACGAGTGATGTTAATCAGGTACAAAACGGTGTGAACCTTGTACTTCGTCTGTTTCTCCGTTCTCCGTTTATCGTATTTGGAGCAATGGTCATGGCATTTACCATTGATATTAAAGCAGCACTGGTATTTGTTGTCACCATTCCACTGCTTTCCGTGATCGTATTTGGTATTATGCTCATCAGTATCCCGCTTTATAAAAAAGTGCAGTCTGCACTTGATAAAGTGCTTGGGATCACAAGAGAAAACTTGACAGGAAGCAGGGTGATCCGTGCTTTTAATAAGGAAGAGGATGAGAGAGAACATTTTAATGAGAATAATGATCTCCTGACCAGAGCACAGATCTATGTTGGAAAAATATCTGCCCTGATGAATCCGCTTACCTACGTGATCATCAACGGTGCGATCGTTGTGCTTGTATGGACTGGTGCAGTCCGTGTTGACAACGGATATATCACACAGGGACAGGTTGTTGCTTTGATCAACTATATGTCACAGATCTTAGTAGAATTAGTAAAACTTGCGAACCTGATCATCAACATCAACAAATCTATCGCATGTGGAAACCGTATCCAGTCTGTTTTTGAGATGCAGTCATCCATTACAGACGGATGCAGCCGGAATATGGACAAGCCACAGACAACGGATTCTGATGAATCTGAAGATACAGAGTATGCAGTGGAATTTTCTCATGTGGGATTAACTTATGCAGGTGCCGGAGATGAGTCCTTAACAGATATTGATTTTAAGGTAAAAAAAGGTGAGACGATCGGTATCATTGGAGGAACCGGTTCCGGAAAATCATCGGTTGTCAATCTGATCCCAAGATTTTATGATGTGACAGCCGGCTCTGTCAAAGTAGACGGAAAAAATGTCAAAGATTATTCACTTGAAGAACTTCGAGGAAAGATCGGTACTGTTTTACAGAAAGCAGTATTGTTCCATGGATCGATCCGTGAAAATTTAAAATGGGGTAATCCGGATGCTTCGGAAGAAGATTTGATCAATGCGATCACAGTAGCACAGGCAAAAGAATTTATTGACAACAAAGAGGGTGGACTTGATTTTGAAGTCGAACAAGGTGGAAAAAATCTTTCCGGCGGACAGCGCCAGCGTCTGACGATCGCACGTGCGGTTGTAAAGAAACCGGAGATACTTATTTTAGATGACAGTGCATCCGCACTTGATTTCGCAACAGACGCTGCACTCAGGAAAGCAATCCGTGAGATGGAAGGCGGGACAACTGTTTTTATTGTTTCCCAGAGAGCAGCATCCATCCAGCATGCAGACCGCATTGTTGTGCTTGACGATGGAAAGATCGTTGGTCTTGGAACCAGCGAAGAACTGTTAGAAAGCTGTGAGGTATATCAGGAAATCTACAACTCACAGTTTAAGAAACAGGAAGGAGGTAAGACGGCATGAAAAAAGTAGTGACAGACCAGCAGAAGACAACAGTAAAAAAAGTGCTGGATTACATCCGAAGGTACTGGATTTACCTTGGATTATCGATCGTGCTTGCAGCGGTTACCGTCGCGCTGACACTTTATATCCCGATCCTTACAGGGCGTGCAGTGGATCTGATCGTAACAAAGGGACAGGTTGATTTTTCAGGCATCCTTGTGATCTTAGAGCGTATGGCAGTTGTGATCTTACTTACTGCAGTTGCGCAGTGGATCATGAATGCATGTAACAATAAAATTACTTATAATGTGATCCGTGATATCCGGAAAGAGGCATTCGAGCGGATCGAACATTTACCGCTTAAGTATATTGATTCACATTCCTACGGTGAGGTGGTAAGCCGTGTTATTGCGGATGTTGACCAGTTTGCAGATGGACTTTTGATGGGATTTACCCAGTTTTTTACAGGAATTGTGACAATACTTGGCACGCTGATCTTTATGCTGACGATCAGTGTGAATATCACGGTTGCGGTCGTGGTCATCACACCGTTATCATTGTTTGTTGCAAGTTTTATTGCAAAAAAGACATTTTCCATGTTCAAACTGCAGTCTGAGACGCGGGGCGAACAGACCGCTTTCATCGAAGAGATGGTTGGAAATCAGAAAGTTGTTCAGGCATTTTCCCATGAGGATGAGGCATTAGAGCAGTTTGATGAGATCAACGGAAGACTTCAGAAATATTCACTGCGGGCAATCTTCTTTTCCAGTATCACAAACCCGGCAACACGTTTTATCAACAGCCTTGTCTATGCGACAGTCGGTGTTGTCGGTGCATTTCTTGCAATAAAAGGAAGCATTACCGTTGGACAGTTATCGAGTCTTTTAAGTTATGCAAACCAGTATACAAAGCCGTTCAATGAGATCTCCGGTGTCATTACGGAGCTGCAGAACGCGCTTGCCTGTGCGGCACGTGTGTTTGAACTGATCGAGGAGCCGGTTGAAGTACCGGATGCCAAAGATGCAAAAGTGTTAAAGAAGGCAGATGGAAGCGTGGAACTGTCCCATGTATATTTCTCTTATACACCGGAACAGAAGCTGATCGAGGACTTCAATCTTTCCGTACAGCCGGGACAGCGTGTAGCGATTGTAGGCCCTACGGGATGTGGCAAGACAACACTCATCAACCTTCTGATGCGTTTTTATGATGTAAACAGTGGAAAAATCTGTGTCAGCGGAATACCGGTTGATGAGATGACCAGAAAGAGTTTAAGAAGTAATTATGGTATGGTACTGCAGGAGACATGGTTACGGAGCGGAACGATCCGTGAAAATATCACGATGGGAAAACCGGATGCCACAGAGGAAGAGATCATTGCGGCAGCAAAAGCATCCCATGCGCATAGTTTTATCAAACGTCTGCCAAAAGGATACGATACGGTGATCTCGGAGGATGGCGGAAGCCTTTCACAGGGACAGAAACAGCTTTTATGTATCACAAGAGTTATGCTCTGCCTGCCGCCGATGCTGATCTTAGATGAGGCGACATCCTCGATCGATACAAGAACTGAGATCAAGATACAGGAAGCATTTGCCCGTATGATGAAAGGGCGTACCAGTTTCATCGTTGCACACCGCCTTTCCACGATCCGGGAAGCAGATATCATTCTTGTCATGCGGGATGGAAATATCATAGAACAGGGAAAACATGAGGAACTGTTAGAGAAGAATGGATTTTATGCAAAGCTGTACAACAGCCAGTTTGCAAAATAAAAGTATAGATCGGAATATGAAAAAACAGCCTGATTTTGAGATGGAATCCAAAGTCAGGCTGTTTTGTAGTATGATCAGTAGATCATGCGGGTTCCACTGATGCATTCGGTTGTAGAAGTTTCTATATAATCGAGAGCACCACGGACATCTCTTGCACGGACAAAATTATAGATGGACAGGGCACTCTGGTATAATTCTTCTATGCCGTATTTTGTTGCATAGCGTACCCAAAGACTGCATACAAGATCACGGAATGATATAAAGAACAGTGGAAGCAGCATATTTCCACTGATAAAACTCAGCTCATGGCTGAACTCAAAGATAGATGTTGCAGCATCTTCCGGTGTTGTGGCATTTTTTAATTTTTCAAGGTAAAAAGAAAGACCCTCGATCGCAGCATCCGTTGCTGTTTCAATCGCAAGGCGGGATGCAAGGTTCATAAAGAGAATACGGACCTCAAGGATGGAACAGATTTCTTCCTGGCTTAAAGATCCGCCATTATATTTCATAATGGAAACTAAAGTGTCCATGGTTCCATTTCTGCGGTAATCCTCTACAAATGTGCCGATGCGCGGTTTTACCACGACAAATCCTTTCTGTTCAAGTTCGGCGATACCGGAGTTGACAACAGCGCGTGAAACCTGCATGGATGTGGCAAGTTCACGTTCGGATGGAAGTTTTGTACCGATTGGAAGTTTGCCGGAAATGATCATATTTTCCAGTTCGGATATAAATAATTCTTTGAGTGATGGTGCGTTTAATTTTTGAAATTTCATATGTTATGATTCCTTTATATTGTCGAGATTCTTTGTGGTATGTGGTCATACCACAATAATTTTAGATGTTATGCAGAAAAAAATCAAGAAAATGTTGCTTGAAATGTTCAAAAATACATACAAAAAATAAGTGATATTTTTTGACAATTTATGACAAAATGCATATAATAGAACATATATCAGAAAGAGGAGAGAGGATTGCCGATGAGGTCTTTACAGTCTAAATTTCTGGCTTTGACGGTAGGCTGTGTACTTCTTACAGCGTTGGCACTGGGATATGTTGGTTTTTTATATACGCATAAACTTGTAAATGAGGATTCCACACAGTTTATGAATCTGTTCTGTGAAGATAAGGCACAGGAGATTGATGCAGCACTGATGGGGATTGAACAGTCCGTGAATACGATCAGGGATTATACGATAGAGCAGTATAACGCACTCGGAATTGGTGGTACAGGCAGGGACAATGTGGATGCCTTTGTAAAAAAAGTACAGGAAGTTTCACTACATACCGTGAAAAATACAGAAGGATCACGTGGAGTATATATGAGAGTTAATCCTGAAATTGCCGATGACCAGACAGGATTTTTCTGGTATAGGGATGAAAAAGGTGATGTTAACGAAGATTCTCTGGTTGATTTTTCAAAATATACAAAAGATGACACACAGAATGTCGGATGGTACTATGAAGCTCTTGAGAACGAAGACGCTTTCTGGATAGAACCGTATAACAATCTGAATAAAAATGACTGGATCATTTCGTATGTGGTGCCGATATATCAGGATGAAGATTTTATTGGTGTTCTGGGCATGGATATTGACATGGCACTATTGAAGGAAAAGGTAGATTCCGTACAGATTTATCAGAGCGGTTATGCTTTTCTGGCAGGAACAAATGGTGCTCTTTATTACCATCATGATTATCCGGAGGGACTTGCTGAGGGAAGTGTACACGGAAAGATCAGAAAGGTGTTAAATTTACTGATCAAAAAAGCAGGACAGGATAGTCTGGTCAGTTATAATCTTGAGGGAACAAAGAAAGAAATGACGGCAAGACAGCTGGAAAATGGTATGCTGTTTGCTGTTACAGCACCGGTGCAGGAGATTAATGAATTAAGCAGCCGTATTATACGTCTGTTTCTGGTTTCAACCGTTGTGATAATGATTTTTTCAGTCGTGATCACAATACATGTTACCAGAAAAATGATACGACCGCTCAAAGAACTTACGGAAGCAGCACAGAAAGTTGCAGGCGGTGATCTTGATGTCAACATTGACTGTGAGTCAAAAGATGAAGTTGGAGTGCTTGCAGACAGTGTACAGCAGATGGTCAATCATCTGCGGCATTATATCGATTATGTAAATGAACAGGCGTATACAGATGCCCTGACGGGTGTTGCTAACAAGGCGGCATATAAGGAGTATGTGGATAAACTGGATAAACGCGCGGCAGCCGAGAATATGAAATATGCAGTCGTGGTCATGGATATCAATAATCTCAAAAAGATCAATGACAATTTTGGACATGAATTTGGGGATATGCTCATCCGGGATGCAAGCAGACTGATCCAAAAAGGATTTAAAGACCATACTGTATACCGGATCGGTGGTGATGAGTTTGTGATCATCATCGAACAGCCCAAACAGACAGAATGCGAGGAACTGCTGGCAAACTTTGATAATGGTATTATTGTTTTCAATAAAAATAATACAAAGTATGAACAGAAGATACAGATTGCAAGAGGAATCGCATTCCATGAAACAGACAGTATAGATTTATTTGCAGCAGTGTTCCGTGAAGCGGATCATGCGATGTATGAGAATAAAGTCATGCAGAAATCAAAACAGACGGATCCACCTGTGGTGGAGCAGTCTCAGACAATAACATAGCTGGAGGATAAAAATGGGTGACACAAAGAAAATGGCATGGAAAAGATTAATGGGTGTTTTTGTTGTATTTTTCCTGATTATGGCAGTATGGCAGATTGTAGTACTTGAGCTGCTGAAAAATGGCGTGATCGGTACGATGGTTGCAATGATACTGATCTGTCTTGCAACTGTACTGTTTTTTGGCATTGTTTTTGCATTAATCAAAACACTCCTGGATGCATTCAGACAGCTTATGAGTGATGGCTCAGAGGTGGAACTTTCCGGTGGTGTTGCTAAGAAAGCAAATAAACTTGCAGAGAAAGATGGAGAAGTCGGACAGCTTGTGCGTACGTTTCAGGAGTCGATCACTTCATTTTCACAGGTTGTACTGGGAATAAAGAAAGCAACAAAGGAACTTGGTGAGGTTTCAGAGGATTTTAAGCATATTTTTAAGAGTATGACAGCTTCACTGGATCAGACAGAGCAGGCAGTGACTACTATTACGGATAATACGATCTCACAGGCTGATCACACAGTCGATATGAAAGAGAAGATCGATGCTATCAGCAGAACGATCGATAAGATTGCAGAGAATGTATCGATGCTTGCAAAAAGTGCAGAGCACATGAAAGAAAGCAACAAGGCAGCAGAAGCAATCATGGAGGAACTTGTAAATATCAGTAAGGAGAGCGGTGTTGCGATTGAAAATGTAAGACAGCAGACAGATCTGACAAACCAGTCTGCACAGGAGATCCGCACAGCAACAGAGATCATAGCCGGAATCTCAAATCAGACAAATCTTTTAGCTTTAAATGCAAGTATTGAAGCTGCAAGAGCCGGAGAACATGGAAAAGGATTTGCTGTTGTTGCAGAAGAGATCCGTACATTAGCTGACCAGTCAAGGGAATCAACAGAACAGATCAATCAGATCGTCAATACATTGATTGATAATTCAAACGTCAGTGTGGAGATCACGCAGAAAGTATCAGAAGCGTTTGTGAAACAGAATGAGAAGATTCATGATACGGAAGAAATTTTCCGTTCCCTGAATGAGGAGATCAAGAATACAAGCGATGCTGTGGATGGAATCAGCGAAGAAGTAAATGTGTTAGACGATCATAAGACGGTAATTGAAAGTGGAATCACATCTTTGACAGAGTTTGCAGAACAGAATGCCGAGAGTGCGAAAGTAACAACAGAAAACATGGAAGAATTCCAGCAGATCGTTGAACAGTGTGATCAGGCAACAGAGCGCATTGTGAATGTATCCGATGAGCTGGTAGGGTATCTTGGAAAAGTGGATGCAAATGTAAAAGATAAAATGAATGCACGTAACTAAAAATAAATCAGAAACGGAGGAAAAAATACCACATGAGTAAAATTATGTGGTATTTTTCAATATTATGAGAACAGAACAGAAAACATCAGTAAAAAACAGTGTAGGAAGATTGATTTTTGTTGGTATCAGCGTATTGCTTCAGGTCATATGGATCATCAGTCTTTTTATATGGCTGAATAATTATTCGGCAGCAATTTCTCTTTTTTCCACGTTGATCGCGGTCTCGGTTGTATTTGCCATATATGGAATGCATGGAAACATGGCATTTAAAGTACCATGGATGTTGGTCATTACTGCATTTCCGGTATTTGGTCTGTGTGTATTTGCACTATTTGGAAGGTCAAATCTGACCAGAAATATGAAAAAACGTTATGAGGGCATTGACAGTGAACTTTTCCCATTTTTAGAAAGTGATGAGACTGTCGTAAAAATGCTTCAGAAAAAAGATCTGTCAATAGCAAACCAGACAGAGTACATCTGGAAATATGGTCATTATCCGGTTTATCGCAATACAGATATTGAATTTTATGCGGATGCGTCACAGGGGTTAGAGGCACAGCTTGCAGATTTGAAAAAAGCAGAACATTTTATATTTATGGAGTATCATGCCATCGAGCAGGCAGAATCTTTTGAACGGATTTTTAACGTGTTAAAAGACCGGGCAGTGCATGGAGTTGAAGTACGTATTTTCTATGATGATGTTGGAAGCATTGGATTTATCAATCATGATTTCAGAAAACGTATGGAGGAGAATGGAATTGCCTGCCGTGTATTCAATCCGATTATTCCAGTATTATCGGTATTTATGAATAACCGCGATCACAGAAAAATTACAGTGATCGATGGAAAAGTGGGATTTACCGGAGGGTACAATCTTGCAAATGAATATTTTAATGTCACACATCCGTATGGACGGTGGAAAGATACCGGCATTCGTTTAGAAGGAGATGCTGTAAAAAGTCTTACGGTTATGTTCCTTGAAATGTGGAATGTTGTAAAAAAGACAGACCAGGATTATCAGAAGTACCTGCCGGTGACAGATTATAAAGTAAAACAGGAGGGATTTATCCAGCCGTATGCGGATAGTCCATTAGATGATGAACATGTGGGAGAGAGCGTTTATATGAATCTTATCGCACATGCCAAAAAAGAAATTTATTTTACAACACCGTATCTGATCATCACAGATGAGATGAACCGTGCTCTTGGACTTGCTGCAAAGCGTGGTGTGGATGTGCGGATCGTGACACCGGGGATCCCGGATAAGAAACTGATCTATAAAGTAACACGTTCTTATTATGCAGGACTCGTGCGCCAAGGGGTGCGTATTTATGAGTATACGCCGGGATTTATCCATGCTAAACAATGTGTCTGCGATGGAGAGGCGGCAACCTGTGGCACCATTAATATGGACTACCGGAGTTTGTACCTTCATTTTGAAAATGGAGCCTTTTTATATAACTGTGACGCCGTAGGGGAGATTCGTCAGGATTTTGAACATATTTTTGCAGAGAGCACGGAAGTAACAGAAAAATATAAGAGCGGAAGGTCTGCTGTTTTGCGGGGGACACAGTGTTTCTTGCGTTTGTTTGCACCTCTTATGTAAAAATATTATATAATCCGAAATCTTCACAGAAGTTTAGATAACTTTTCCGTAAAAGTATGGTAAAATAATAATGAAAGAGTAGCAGGTCAGGAGAAGCTGTTACAAAAGAACGATTCTAAGGAGAAAGTCAAATGGAATACATGGATATTGAAACAGTCAAGGAACTGGATCATGTTTTTGGGGATATTGAAGAACTGCAGAAGTTTCGCTGTCTGATGATGCAGTACGAATGTGCAATGTTAGAGGTGAGGACAAAACTTGACGTATTGAACACAGAGTTATCTGTACAAAACAGTAGGAATCCGATCGAATCGATAAAATGCAGGATCAAAGAACCGGACAGTATTATGAAGAAAATGAAGCGTCAGGAGATTCCATTTTCCGTAGATAATATCGAGAAGAATCTGAATGATATCGCAGGTGTCCGTGTTATCTGCTCATTTCCCGATGATATTTATACATTAGCGGATTATCTGGAAAAACAGGATGATATCAAGCTGATCAAGAAGAAAGATTATATCAGTCATCCCAAACCGAATGGTTACCGCAGTCTGCATCTGATCCTTGAAGTACCGATTTTTTTGACAAATGAGAAAAAGATGATGCGTGTGGAAGTGCAGTTTCGAACGATCGCCATGGATTTCTGGGCAAGTTTAGAGCATAAATTAAAATACAAAAAGGACATTGAAAATGCACAGGTGATCTCACAGGATCTCTGCTTTTGTGCGGAGCTGATCTCACAGTTAGACGGCAGAATGCAGCAGATCAGAGAACGTTTAGAGGAAAAGAAAGAGGCCAATTAGGCCTCTTTTTTTCTATAATACTTCAAAAACAGATCTGCAAGATTTCCCTTAAGCGTGACATCAAGTTCAGTCAGGGTAGCAGAGAGAGCTTCTAAAGTAGGAACCATATGTTCTAACCTTGCATTTTCCCCCATATGACCGATACGGATCACTTTACCGGAGAGTTCATCAAAAGATCCGGCAAGCATGATATTATATTTTGTTCGCATTGTATCAAGAATAGATTTAGCATCAGTACATTGCGGAATATCAAAAACAGTTACAGTGTTTGAAAAACCGCTCTGCAGATGGAGTTTTAAACCCGCTTCTTTTACGGCTGCTCTTGTAGCAGAACCGATCCTTGCATGTCGTTCATACAAAGTCGCATCTTCGGCGATCAGATTAAATGCAGCGCGCAGACCGTAGATATCGCTGATCGGCATAGTATATGGAAACCATTTTTTCTCGTAGTAACCGTCGAATGCCATCAGGTTTGCGTAGAAAGATGCAATCGGAGTTTTACGGTTTTTCATTTTTTCTTTTGCGGAATCACTTACCACAACAAAGGTAAGTCCCGGAGGTGCGGAGACTGCTTTCTGTGAGCCGCCGCAGAGAAGGTCGATCTGAAAATCATCGACACATACTTTTTCGCCAAACATACCGGAAACGGAGTCAACGACCGTTAAGATGCCGTACTGTTTGAGCAGTGGACAGATTCTGCTGATATCATTCAACATGCCGCTTGGGGTATCGCAGTGTACAACAGTGGCATAAGTATAATCGTGATGATCTTTTAAATATTCTGCAAGTGCATCCACATCCAGAGTATTTTCGTAATCAGCATGGTAGATTTCCGGAATACCACCGTACATGCTGACAAAATCTGCAAATCCTTTTCCGTAGATACCGTTGTCGATGACAAGAACTTTATCATCCGGTTCTGTCAGGGAAGCACATGCAGCTTCCAGTCCTAAAATCCCTTCACCATCTAAGATCAGCGTTTCGTTTTTCGTGCCAAGGAGGCTGCTGATCAGTTCGCAGGTTTCTTTATAAAAATCATAAAATTCTTCATCCAGATCAGGATTTGTGCAGGCAAAACTGCGTGCACGTCTTACTGGTTCCGGAACCTGAACCGGTCCGGGTGTCATGATCTTATACATATTAATACTAATCTCCATTCCCGCCCGTTTTTTGGGCATTACAAGTTTGAGTGAAAAATGCTATTTTCAAATGAAACTTTATTTGAAAATAATTTTGTTTGCTGCTTTGCGTAAAGGCTCGATGACGATCAGGACTACAACGGCTGCAACACCGATCTGAAACAGATTTCCCGGAATGGAAGTAACCGGTGCAATCCAGTTGCCGTAGATGATACCCTCTGCGATATAATAGCCGACTACTTTGATCACGCAGGCAGCAGCGATGGCGAGTGCATCAAAACCGAGTCCGTGGTGTTTTTCCGTGATCGCACCAACAACATATCCCATAATCGCTACGATGATAAATGTAAAAGGTGCCCATGCTGTCCAGCCGGAGAGAAGGTCAAAGAGTCCCATGCCAATACCGCCGGCAAGTGCACCACTTTTTTTGCCAAATAAAATGGCGCAGATAAAAAGCGGAACATTGCCAAGATGGATCAGTCCGCCGTTTGCAGTGATCGGAAGTCTGACATTGACAAATGCGGTAAATACATAAGTTAATGCAATGAAAAGTGCTGTGATGGTCAGAAACTGTACCTGACCGATTGAATTTTCTGTTTTTACAGTAGTTGTAGATGTTGTGCTCATATTTCTTTTCTCCTCATACGTTTCTTATGACCGATATTATCTGTCATTTATTTATGCATATCTTAAACGCACACTGGTTTATTTTAAAATGCCAGTCAGGTGAAAATTGAGCAGACCAGTTTGAATGGACTACACAAGAAAGAATACTATTACATAAAAAAGAGTGCCGGAAAGCCGACACTCTTTTTTAAATCCATTGTTTACAATATCTTAATCTAACAAATAAAAACTGGTTCTATTTAAAAAGAAAAAGGTACATGTGAAACTACTGATTGTGCTGGTAGTAATTATTTTACTACTGTAACGTTGGTTGCCTGAGGTCCTTTAGCGCCTTCTACTACTTCGAATTCTACAGTAGCGCCTTCTTCGAGGGATTTGAAACCTTCCATGTTCAGACCTGAGTAGTGTACGAATACATCATTGCCCTGCTCGTCAGAGATGAATCCGTATCCTTTTTGGTTGTTAAACCATTTTACTGTACCTTTGTTCATTGAAAAGTACCTCCAAAAAATATTACTGGCTGTATTTACAGCTAGTTAGAGCATATCATAACAATTTTGAAAAGTAAAGGAAAAAAGAGGATATTTTTCAACCTAATTTCTCAATAACAATATCGTGGTTTTTGAGAAAAATCTCGACGAGTCTGTCCCATTCGTGTTCTAAGGATTTATCGGTAGAAAAAATACGATATGATACGCCGGTTGTGAGCATAAGACTTCCATTCTGGAACTTCAGATTCAAAAACATCCCTGTTACATCCTGTGGGGTAAAAGAAGTCTGGATGCTGGCAAGTGTCCGGGACAGATTATCCGGTGACAGCAGAAATACAAATTTGAAATAATTAGGAGTACGTTTTCCTTTGATCAGGTCGAAACAGTGCTGGCGCACTCTGCCATAAGGAAGGAATGCAAGGTCAGATAAGCCCTGTTCTTCTAATTCTTCTTTTGAAAAAAAGTCCGGTGTGATCGTTCCGTCAAAATTCCATACGGCATCTTTTTGTATGGTTGCTTCCTTTAACAGAAAGTGGTCGAATGTATCTGAACACAGAAGCTGGTTCATAAAATTTTTGAGTTCCGGGATATTGAGCGCTAACATGCGGTATACCTCTTTCATATTATGTTCATTTTCATGTGGCACTGCTCATTGCTTACGCATATTGTACCATAAAACCCAGAGAAATAAAATAAAGGATGTAATCTTTCTGATTTTATAGTAAAATAGGGATGGTTTTAATCAGTATTACAGGAAAAGAGGAACTACAATGAACGAGAAAACAGTTTTATTTGATTTATTAAAAGAGGGAGTATCTCCGGTACACGTGGTAAAGGCATGTGAAAAGCGTTTAGCAGATGCCGGTTTTGAAAAGATAGCTTATGAAGAAGAATGGAATTTAAAAGCAGGTGGCCGCTATTATGTGGATCATCATGATACCACACTGTTTGCATTTTCGATTCCTGCGGATGAGATGAAAAAAGAAAAAAAGCCTGCAGTCCGGATCGCAGCGGCACATACGGATTTTCCATGTCTTAGAATTAAACCGTCATGTGATGTTGTAACGAATCGCTATGCACAGGTTAACATTGAGGTGTATGGAGGTGCAATTTTAAATACATGGTTAGACAGACCACTTGGTGTGGCAGGACGTGTGGCAGTAAGAGGGAATGATCCGTTTACACCGGAATTAAAATATTTTGCATCCCAAAAGAATCTGCTCACGATTCCAAATCTTGCAATCCATATGAATCGCGAAGTGAATAAGGGTGTGGAGCTGAATAAGCAGATCGATATGATCCCGGTTGCAGGATTACTTGCAGAAAATGAAACATGTGTTGATTATTTCTTAGGTTTTCTTGCAAAAGAACTGTCTGTTGCAAAAGAAGATATTTTAGATTTTGAACTGACGGTATATTGCAGGGAACAGCCGGAGTATGTCGGCTTAGAGGATGATTTTATCTCATCTCCAAGACTGGATAACCTGACATCCTGTGCAGCATTGGTATCCGGTATCATAGATGCGGAAAGAAAAGACGGTATTAATCTGATCGCACTGTTTGATCACGAGGAGATTGGAAGCCGCAGTAAACAGGGAGCGGGATCTATATTGCTTCACGATATGTTACTCCGAATTCTAAAAGCCTGTGGAGCGGGGGTGAGTGCTCCGGAACTGTTGTATCAGAGCATGCTGTTGTCCGTAGATGTTGCACATGGTCTGCATCCAAATCAGGCAGGCAAAATGGATATTACTAATAAACCGGTGCTTGGAAGCGGCTTCTGTATCAAGGAGGCATGTTCCCAGTCCTATGCGACAGACTGTGAGGCAATTGCAATTATTCAGCAGATCTGTGATCTGAAAAAAATCCCATATCAGAAGTTTGTGAACCGTTCAGATATGGCAGGGGGCGGAACACTTGGTTCTATTGCATCTGCATTATTGCCGGTAAAAACGGTAGATATCGGTATCCCGCTTCTGGCAATGCATTCGGCGAGAGAATTGATGGGAGCAGCAGATCAGGAAGCATTGACGGAACTTGTAAAGGCATATTTTTCACTTTAAGGGGGAAGTGTGAAAAGAAGAAAAAGACATACACTGCTTAAATGTATGATTTTAGCGGTGTTAGCAGGCGCAGTGATCCGATATACCGGAGTATTTCATGATTCTTTCACACCTCCGGGACAGATACAAAGCCAGGTTCATGTAGAACAGAAAAATGCAAAATCCAAAGCAGATTCCGGCACAATAGAGAAGCATATAAAAGAGAGTCAGGAAACAGGTACGGAAAATGAAACACCGGAGGCAAAAGTATCGCATGGATATGCTTACGAAACTCTCTCAACGGAGCAGCAGACAGTCTATGATGAGATATATCGGATTATTATGACACATGATTCAAAGGTTCCGGTAAGTACCTGTGACGAAAAGGTATTAGAGAAAGCATATCGTTCTGTCATAGCAGACCACGGGGAGATTTTCTGGGTATCCGGATATAACTATACGCAGTACACGATGGGGGAAAAGACGGTCAGTATAGATTTTTCGCCAAGCTATACAGTGGATCGTGATGAGCGTGATTCCTATCAGAGCCGGATCGATTCAGTGGTGGATTCCATATTAAAAAATGTGGATTCATCCTGGGGAGATTATGAAAAGGCAAAATATGTTTTCGAATATCTGGCTGGAAACATTGAGTATGAAATGGGAACGGAACAGAACCAGAACATTATCAGTGTCTTTTTAAATAAGAAAACAGTCTGTCAGGGGTATGCAAATGCCACGCAGTATCTGTTGTCTCTTTTAGGAATACGGGCTGTTGTCGTGACGGGAACTGCGGAGGGAGATACGCATGCGTGGAATCTTGTGCAGCTTGATGGCGCATATTATTTTATAGATACGACATGGGGAAATTCTTCTTATAATAATGGTGAGAGCGGTTTTGGATCTTTTATCAATTATAATTATTTCGGGGTGACTACGGCTGAGATCAGCAAGACACATCAGGCGGATGGCACATTGCTTTTGCCGGACTGTACGGCGACGGCAGATAATTACTATGTAAAAGAAGGAAAATATATCACAGAATGGGAACCGGATGTGGTTGGACAGATTTATGGCGAGGCCTATCGCAATGGAGCTGTCACAGAGGAGATCCGTTTTTCGGACAGCTCTTTATATGAGCAGGCAAAAGTGTATCTCATCGATGAACAGCATATCCGTGATTACTGTGAGGGGATTACTGGATTATCCTATATTGAGGATCAGGATCAGAATGTACTGATCCTGAAATTCTCTTAAAACGTATGTCTGATAAAAAATATATAAAATATAATGAAAACCTCTATACAAAACAAAGTTTTTATGATACTGTTATGTAGTAATTAATACTACATGTAATGGAAAGAAATAACATATAAAAAGTTATCAAATAACAAATTGTCGGGTTATGGAGGTTATCTGAAATGTATAAGATCGTGATTGACAGTTGTGGAGAACTGCCGGAAGATTTAAAAAAAGACGGACATTATCAGAATGTGTCATTGGAGTTAGAGGTAGATGGATGTTGTATTCGCGATGATGAGACGTTTGACCAGAAGGATTTCCTCCGCAGGGTTAAGGAAAGCGTTACCGGACCGAAATCTGCATGTCCGTCTCCGGATGAGTATATGAAATCATATGAAGGAGATGCGGATCATGTATATGTGGTAACTTTGTCCGGCAGACTGTCGGGATCTTATAACAGTGCCGAACTTGGAAAAAATCTGTTTGAAGAGGAGCATCCGGGCGAGAAGAAGATCTATGTATTTAATTCCCGCTCTGCTTCCATAGGCGAAACATTGATCGGCATGAAAGTACAGGAGTGTGAAGAGGCAGGTATGAGTTTCGAGGAAGTTGTTGAGACGACAGAAAAATATATCAGCTCCATGAATACCTTTTTCGTGCTTGAAACATTAGAGACTCTGCGCAAGAATGGACGTCTGACAAATCTTAAGGCATTTATTGCAAATACATTAAATATCAAGCCGGTGATGGGATCTACCGAGGAGGGATCGATCTGTCAGCTTGACCAGGCGCGTGGCATGAACAAAGCACTGGATAAGATGATTCAGAATGTGATTGCAAAGACAAAAAACTGTGAGAACAGAGTGCTTGCGATCTCACACTGTAATTGTCCGGAACGTGCCAGAGCAGTAAAAGAAAAATTAGAAAAGTTGGCAAAGTTCAAAAAAATCATTATTACGGATACGGCGGGCGTCAGCACGATGTATGCCAATGACGGCGGTGTCATTATCGCAGTTTAATATAGAAAAAGGACAGTATTATGAAAGAACTGACATATGAGGAAGTATTAGACCAGATTGAACATCAGAGACGGTTTGGCAACCGTCCGGGGGCAGAGATATCTGCACTGATGCTTGAAAAGTTAGGCAGACCACAGCAGAATATGAGTGTGATCCATATAGCGGGGACGAACGGAAAAGGTTCCGTCTCTGCTTTTTTGTGCTCAATTTTAAAGGAAGCAGGAATCCGTACAGGGATGTTCACATCACCACATCTGGTTGATTTCAGGGAACGGATCTGTGTGGATGGACAGATGATATCCCATGAGAAAGTGACACGACTTGGGAATATGCTGCTGGGGGAAGAGTTTGGGGCAGCTTTGACTATGTTTGATTACTGTCTTGCGATAGCACTGCTTTATTATAAGGAAGAACAGTGTCAGGCAGCTGTGATAGAGACCGGACTTGGAGGAAGATTAGACTCGACGAATGCAATCGGTGTACCGGAGGTTACGGTTATCACGAAGATCGGATATGATCACATGGCGATTTTAGGCGATACTTTAGATAAAATTGCGGCGGAGAAAGCAGGTATTATAAAAAAAGGTACAAAACTGGTATTAGAAAGCCAGAAGCAGGAAGCGATGCAGATCCTGCTTGAAACGGCAGAAAAAGAGAAAATTACAGAGATAAGGATCGCGGATATCCATGATGTGACAGACTGCCGCTATGAAAATGGCAGACAATATTTTTCCTGTAAAAATTATAAAGATCTTGAGATGTCAATGCTTGGAGTGCATCAGTATGAAAATGCACTTGCAGCGATTCAGGCAGCAGAAATTTTTTTGAAAAACAGGGGAATTTCAGAAGAAAAAGCAGAATATTATATCAGGGAAGGAATCAGAAAGACAAGATGGGAAGGCCGGATGGAGATTCTTGGCAAAGATCCGTTTTTCATGGTGGATGGTGCACATAATAGCAACGGAGTGGCAGCACTGGCAAAAAGTCTTCGTACCTTGTTTCCGGAAGAGAAGTTTCATTTTATCATGGGAGTTATGGCAGACAAGGATTATGAGGAGATGATTGAAGAATTACTTCCACTTGCTCTTGATTTTAAGACGGTAACAGTCGAGTCAGAGAGAGCACTTGCTGCGAAGGAGTTATCGGAGAAAATCAGAAAAAAGGGAATCTGTGAGGCAGGTCTTTTAAGATCTTTTGATGAACTGATGCCGGATCGTCTGGATGCGGCACATAAAACGATTGCATTCGGATCTTTGTATTTTGTTGGGGAGATCAAAAAATATTTCCGAGATGTGACAAAAATAACAAAAAATTTACAAATTTACTAACTTTGCTTAATAGGTGATTATCAGACATTTTTTTGGCTATAATAGTTGTTGTTGAAAAAAATAATGTGGATTAGAAAGAGCCGATAAGATGGTATTTAGCAGTTTTGAATTTTTATTCCGGTTTTTACCGTTTTTTTTACTGATATATTATGTGACACCGAAAAAATGGAAAAATGCGGTGTTGTTTGCAGGGAGCATTTTGTTTTATACAACAGGTGAGGCAGAATATGTAGTGCTTTTGCTTGCCTCTGTGGTGATCAATTATATTCTGGGAAGATTCATGTACCGGGATACTTATGAGGGAAGAGGAAAAAAACAACTGATTCTGTTGATCATGGCACTGTGCTATGATTTTGGTGTTCTGTTCCTTTTTAAGTATAGTGGACTCATGGATAAACTGCCGCTTGGCATCAGTTTTTATACGTTTCAGATCGCCGCCTATATCATCGATGTTTACCGGGGAAAAGTGCCGGTTGAAAAATCATTTATCCGTCTCGGAACGTATCTGATGATGTTTCCGCAGCTGATCGCTGGACCGATCATCAATTATTCAGAAGTCCGTATGGCTTTATGCAGCAGGACTATTACTATAGAACAGTTTGAATCAGGATTAAAAACACTGATACTGGGACTTGGAGCAAAAGTGATCGTTGCAGACCGTATCGGGCTTTTGTGGAATAATATACAGTCAATCGGTTTTGAAAGTATTTCAACGCCATTAGCATGGATGGGGGCGTTTGCATACTCCCTAGAGCTGTATTTTGATTTTTCAGGATATTCTTTGATGGCATTGGGACTTGGGCAGATGCTGGGATTTGAATTTCCCAAAAACTTTAAACATCCTTATATTTCAAAATCGGTATCAGAATTCTGGAGAAGATGGCATATTACGCTGGGACGCTGGTTTAAGGAATATGTCTATATTCCGTTAGGTGGCAACAGGAAAGGAAAGGCGCGTACGATATTTAATTTATTTGTGGTATGGAGTCTGACTGCCATCTGGCATGGTGCAGAAGGACATTTCCTGATCTGGGGAGCGTCTCTGCTCGTACTGCTTGCTATAGAAAAAGTGTTTTTATTACAGTTTCTGGAGAAGAGTAAAATACTTTCCCATATATATCTGGTACTTGCAGTGCCGCTTACCTGGGTTGCATTTGCTATTGCGGATGTAGGACAGCTTGGAATTTATTATGCAAGAATGTTCCCGTTTTTTGGCGTGGGAGAGGCAATAAAGCAGATGGATTTTATAAAGTATCTGATGGATTACGGACCACTGTTTCTGATCGGGATTATTTTTTCTACTCCATATCCGGCAGCTTTCTACAAAGTGGTCGAGAAAAAGTGGCTGGGAAGTTTGTCGGTGATCGTGGTATTGGTTTTAAGCCTTTATTATATGGCTGTTTCTACAAATAATCCATTTTTGTATTTTAATTTTTAGGACTGGTGATTAGTGTGAAGAAAATAATGAAATGTCAGGTCGCAGTCTTTTTGATCGTCGGATGGGTGATCCTTTCACTGATCGGTTATTTAAAAAAAGACGGGATCTATAAAAATTATTCCATCAATATTAAAAAAACTCCATATTTTGTATTGGTGTTAGATGGAATTCATGATAAAATTTATCCTTGGAGTAAGGAAACGCCGGACGAATACAGACCGCAGCAGGAAGAGAATGTTGCGGCTACAGAAGTGACAGAACAAGAGGAGACCATACAGCGGACGGAAACTGTGGAGCAGGATACTGAGACGGCGGTTCTAGAACAAAAGAAGTTTATACAGGTGGATGACAGTTATTTTGATGATGCAGTTTTTATTGGCGATTCGAGAACGGTAGGTCTGCATGATTATGGCGGATTGGATCATGCAGATTTTTATGCGACCGTAGGCATGAATATCTATGATCTGTGGAAAGATGCATTCTGTAATGTCAATGGGCAAAAGGTAACATTAGAGGAAGCATTAAAGGCTAAACAGTATAAAAAAGTGTATTTTCAGATTGGTATTAATGAAATGGGACGCGGAACGCTTGACGGGTTTATGAATGAGTATCAGAATACAGTCGAAAAATTCAAAACCCTGCAGCCGGATGCGATCATTTATGTGCAGGCGATCATGCATGTGACCAGCAAAAAATCCGATTCAGACCCGATTTTTAATAATCCGGGTATTGATGCGAGAAATCAGCGCATACAGCAGCTTGCAGATGGTGTCCGTGTGTTTTATATTGATGTCAATGAAGTAGTATGTGATGATCAGGGCGGATTAAAGCAGGAGCTTACGTTTGATAATCTGCATCTGTATGGATCAAAATATAATATCTGGGTAGATTTCTTAAAGACAAAAGGAATTGAAACAGAGTGATAAAGTTGTATGAAAATCATAAGGAAAAATTGAATAAATTTTTGAAAGCGGATGTGCTGGCAGAATGCAGGTCCCAGGTAGATTATGAGAACAGAGTTGTGCTCTGCGTCTTAAATATTGCCATGGTATGCCTGTCTTTTTTGCTGGCATTTCCGTTCAAGGATGTCTGCATATGCAAAAAAAGTATATCTGACAGAAGAACAGAATCAGAGATTATCGCCGGAGGGGCTGCGAATGAAGCAAAAACAAATTTTCTGGCTGGAATGAGTCATGAGATCCGGACACCTATGAATGCGATTATTGGTTTAAATTCCATGATCCGGTCGTCAATTGATGACAGAAACCAGGTGCTTGATTACACGGAAAAACTTGATTCGGCATCCAGATATCTTCTGGCATTGCTGAATGATATCCTCGATATGTCACGGATCGAGAGTGGAAATATGAAGCTGGCTGTCCGGGCATTTTCCGGGGATAAGTTCTGGGATAATGTCAATATGTTAGCGAAAACACAGGCACTTATGGCAGGTGTTGGCTATTCTTTTGACAGAGAACGGAAAATATCGGAAGTATATATCGGAGATGCCACAAGGTTAGAACAGATCATGATAAATCTGATCAACAATGCGGTAAAATTTACACCGGAAGGTGGAAGTGTTGATGTAGCTGTTACAGAGCAGGAAGTGAATGAAAGAGTACAGCTTACAGCAGTTGTCTCTGATAACGGAATTGGTATTGCAAAGGATTTTCTGCCAAAGGTATTTGATATTTTTACACAGCAGCATGAAGAAAATACAAGTGTTTATGGAGGAAGCGGACTGGGACTTTCTATTGCGCACAATTATGCAAGGATGATGGATGGTGATATTACAGTACAGAGTACGGAAGGAGAAGGTACTGTGTTTACCGTGACCGTAAAACTTGATTTTGACCGTCGGAAAAAAGAGCGGAAAGAAAAAACAGAGGATATCAGTTTTGCCGGAAAGAGAATACTGCTTGTTGAGGATCATCCGCTCAATGTCATTGTGGCAAAGGGACTTTTGGAAAAGAAACAGTTTGAAGTTGTTACGGCAGAAAATGGCAGAAAGGCAGTGGAACTTGTGGAAAATTTCCCGGAATATTATTTTGATGCAGTACTGATGGATATCCGGATGCCGGTTTTAGATGGAATCGGGGCAGCCAGAGAGCTCCGTGCTTTAGACAGAGAAGATGTAAAAGACCTTCCAATCATCGCGATGACGGCAAATGCCGGTGAGGAGGACAGAAAACAGACGAGGGAAGCCGGGATGAATGAGCATCTGGCAAAACCGATCAATCCGAAACTCTTGTATGCGACACTACAGAAATTTATTTTGTCATAAAAAGTTATAAAAGATTCCCTGATTACACATACTACGGAAAAAGAATGTGTGAAAGGGGAATTTTTTATGTCATTAAAAATTAACATTACAGATGTACATGCAAGACAGATTCTGGATTCAAGAGGAAATCCGACAGTGGAGGTTGAGGTGACTGCCGAGACAGAGACGACTGGTAAAAAAACTACCGCAAGAGAATCTGTTCCTTCCGGTGCAAGTACCGGAAGATTTGAAGCAATCGAACTGCGTGACGGGGATAAAGATTACTTCGGTCTTGGTGTGCAGAAGGTTGTAGATCACGTAAACACGAAAATCAGGGAAATGCTGCTTGGGATGAATGTATTAGAGCAGGCAAAGTTAGACCGTGCGATGGTGGAACTTGATGGAACCGATAATAAGGGAAATCTGGGGGCAAACGCAATTCTTGGAGTATCACTTGCCTGTGCTAAAACGGCTGCGAAGGCTCTTGATATGCCGTTATACCGTTATCTTGGAGGAACCAATGCCAAAACACTTCCGGTTCCAATGATGAACGTGATCAATGGTGGCGTCCATGCAAAAAATACGCTTGATTTTCAGGAGTTTATGATCATGCCGGTGGGGGCACGTGGTTTTTCACAGGCACTTAAGATGGGAGCAGAAGTGTATCATTTCCTGCACCAGATACTGAATGAAAACGGTATGAGTACGGCAGTTGGTGATGAGGGAGGATTTGCACCTGATTTTGAGGATACAAAAGAGGCATTTTCTTATCTTTCGAAGGCAGTGGAGATGGCTGGTTACCAGGTGGGCAGAGATGTTGTCTATGCGATGGATGCTGCGGCGAGTGAATTGTATGACGAAGCACGTGGCGTTTATGTTTTCCCTGGAGAGTCAGAAGAAAAGGGGGAGGAGCAGGAGATTGTCAGAAGTTCGGAGGAGATGATCGCCATGTATGAGGAGCTTATGGGGCAGTTCCCGATTGTTTCCATCGAAGATGGTCTGTTTGAGGATGACTGGGAAGGCTGGCAGAAGCTGACAGAAAGACTTGGCGATAAGGTGCAGCTTGTCGGAGATGATCTGTTTGTGACGAATCCGAAACGGATACAGTGCGGAATCAAACTTGGTGCAGCGAACGCGGTTCTTGTCAAGGTAAATCAGATCGGAACTGTGACAGAGGCATTAAATGCGATCGAGATGGCAAAATCTGCAGGATATCATACGGTAATCTCGCATCGTTCAGGTGAAACAGAAGATGCATTTATCGCAGATCTTGCAGTTGCGGTCAATGCCGGACAGATCAAAACAGGTGCACCATGCCGCGCGGAGCGTACCAGCAAATATAACCAGCTTTTGCGGATCGAGGAGGAACTGGCAGAAGATGCGGTGTTTGAACCGAAAGAAATTATGAAAAAATAGGTTGAAAAAACAAAACGTCTATGTTACAATGACTAAAGTTGTGAGTTTGTAACCTAGGAGGGAACGATCGTGGCAGTTGTAAAAACAATTTTGACTGTAGTTTTTATTATAATCAGTGTAGCATTGACAGTTATCATCTTAATGCAGGAAAGTAAATCCGCAGGACTTGGAGCAATCGCAGGTGCAGCAGACACATACTGGGGCAAGAACAAGGGACGTTCCATGGAAGGTATGTTAGTAAAGCTGACAAGACTTTTTGTTATCTTATTTATCGTGATTGCAGCGGTATTAAATATGAGTATTTTTTAAGATGAATCGATGGCTGTCGCAGGTGCGGCAGTCATTTTTTTGATTCATAGGAAAAAGGACAGGGGTTTATGGAGAAAACAATTTTAGAAGAACGGAAAAAGACAATTTATCAGTTTATCTGTGATGAATTTTATGTACCGATGAAGGCGAAGGAGATGGCAGTCGTTCTATCAGTGCCGAAATCACAGCGCAGTGAACTGCAGGAAGTCTTAGATGCGCTTGTGATGGATGGCAGGATCGAAGTGACTTCCAAGGGCAAATATATCAAATCAGAAGGGAAATATCTGACCGGTACATTTACCGCGCATGCGAGAGGGTTTGGATTTGTCAGTATCGAGGGGGAAGAGGAAGATATCTTTATCCCGGAGTCGCAGGTACACGGTGCATTCCATATGGATACGGTACAGGTGGCGATCACTTCAGAAAATACCGGCAGACGAAGGGAAGGTACGATCACAAAGATCATATCACGTGGTACAACCCGGATCGTATGTACTTATGAAAAGAGTAAGACATTTGGATTTGCGGTGCCGGATAATCCGAAGTTCGGTTCTGATATTTTTATTCCGCAGGAACGTTCCAAGGGAGCTGTCAGCGGGCATAAAGTTGTAGTTGAGATCACGGATTACGGCAAAGAGGGAAGAAAACCGGAAGGAAAAGTGGTTGAGATCATCGGTCATATCAATGATCCTGGAACGGATATCATGTCGATCGTAAAAGCGTATGATCTGCCGGTCGAGTTTTCAGAGAAGATCATGCATCAGGTAGAAAATGTCTCAAATGAAGTCAGTACTGCTGATATGGCGGGACGCATGGATTTCAGGGAATGGCAGACTGTAACGATCGATGGGGAAGATGCGAAGGATCTTGATGATGCGATAACATTGACAAAAGAGGGAGACAACTATCAACTTGGCGTGCATATCGCTGATGTATCAAATTATGTACAGGAGCATAGTGCTCTGGATGTGGAGGCATTATCCCGCGGTACATCTGTTTATTTAGTTGACCGGGTGATCCCGATGCTGCCACATAAGCTGTCAAATGGAATCTGTTCTTTGAATGCAGGGGAAAACCGTCTGACGTTAAGCTGTGTGATGACGATCGATCCGAAAGGAAATGTGATCGACCACACGATCGCAGAGTCTGTGATCAAAGTTGACCGCCGCATGAGTTATACCAGTGTAAAAAAGATTCTCGAAGATCATGACGAAAATGAGATCAGAGAGTATGAGAACCTGGTTCCAATGTTTGAACTGATGCGGGAACTGGCTGCTATTTTGCGTAAAAAACGTATGAAACGCGGATCGATCGATTTTGATTTTCCAGAGACAAAAATCGTGCTTGATGAAAAAGGAAAGCCGATTGAAATCAAGCCTTATGAGAGAAATGTTGCAACAAAGATCATTGAAGATTTTATGCTGATCGCCAATGAGACAGTGGCACAGGATTATTTCTGGCAGGAACTGCCATTTGTATACCGTACACATGATAATCCGGATACCGAGAAAATCAAGAAGTTATCGACATTTATTAATAATTTTGGCTATTCCATCCACATCGGTCAGGATGAAGTACATCCGAAAGAACTGCAAAAACTTCTGCAAAAGATCGATGGTACCCCGGAGGAAGCATTGATCAGCCGTCTGACACTTCGTTCCATGAAACAGGCAAAGTATACCACTATGAGCACGGGGCATTTTGGACTGGCAACTCCATATTACTGTCATTTTACATCCCCGATCCGCAGATATCCGGATCTGCAGATACATCGTATTATCAAGGACAATCTGCGTGGAAGGATGAATGCAAAGAAAATCGAGCATTATGACAAAATTCTTCCGGAAGTTGCAAAACATTCGAGTGAGATGGAACGCCGTGCGGATGAAGCTGAGCGTGAGACAGATAAACTGAAAAAAGTGGAATATATGTCAGAGCGTATCGGTGAGGTGTTCGAAGGTGTGATCTCCGGAGTGACTGAGTGGGGATTTTATGTGGAGCTGCCGAATACGGTGGAAGGACTGGTGCATGTAACAACGCTGGTGGATGACTATTTCCATTATAATGAGAGTACCTACGAACTGGTTGGAGAGGTGACAAATATCCGCTATAAACTTGGACAACGTGTTCATGTTATGGTGACAGGAACTGACAGGATTTTACGCACAATTGATTTTCGTGTGGTACGGCAGGATGAGCGGGAAGCGGGGAAAGAATAAAAATCATCTTGCGTTCCCCCTCATTTCGGGGTATACTATACAAGCTGGGTATTGGATAAGAAAGGAAGGTCATGATGGCAAAGACAGAAAAAAAACTGATCGCAAATAATAAGAAGGCTTACCATGACTTTTTCTTAGAAGAACGTTATGAGGCGGGTATTGAACTGCATGGTACAGAGGTAAAGTCCATGCGTATGGGAAAATGCAGCATCAAAGAAGCGTTTATCCGTATCGAGAATGGTGAGGTCATTATTTATGGCATGCATGTCAGTCCTTATGAAAAGGGGAACATCTTCAACCGTGATCCTCTGCGTCCGAAGAAACTCTTGATGCATAAGGCAGAAATCCGCAAGCTGGTCGGAAAGATTGCAGAAAAGGGTTATACTTTAGTGCCGGTTGAGGTATACTTTAAGGGGAGCCTTGTAAAAGTAGATATTGCGCTTGCAAAAGGTAAGAAACAGTATGATAAACGTCAGGATATTGCCAAGAAGGATATGCGGCGTGAGGCGGAGCGTGATTTCAAAGTAAAGAATCTGTATTAAAGTAATTTATAAAAAAGAATGGATGATGTATTTTTTGTACACAGAAAATAATATTTTGTGTAAGAAAGACTGCATCTGAAATATATATTTATGGGCTTGTAATGGTTTCGACAGGGATCATGAAGCTGGAGAAGCGAGTCGCAC
>OGJX01000071.1_pt1 | contig 114051 bp, 110 predicted proteins | sample 1572381 | NCBI WGS metagenome assembly OGJX01 (sample SAMEA2582085, study PRJEB24529) | metagenome | biome: Human gut stool | place: China | collected 2011
CTTCTACTTCAAGGTTGAAATCCTTAACAGCTTCAAAACCGTTAGGATAAACTTTACATACATTTGTTAATGATAAACTTGCCATTGGTGTAAATACCTCCTAATAAATTGTTCGTTTCTTGATATATTTACTATACAAAAAAACAGCCAAAAACGCCATATGTTACCTACACAAAGAATCTGTCGATTTCTTGTAGGAACTCACAGTGATTTTGACTGTTTTTTGATTTCTTCGTCAGATTGCACTGATATTTCATCTTTTTCCGTCAAATTGACGAAGCAACCTGCCTGTATCTTTTATTTCATACATTCATTTCTGATCATAACTTAGAATAACCGAATCCATTGACCACGGCATCCAGCTTGATTCCTTTTTTACAGAATGGACAGTCATCTGCGGAATAAGCCGCATATCCCGGAAGATCCTCTGCATGGAACACCGAGTGTACCGCAAAGCCATCCATCTCAGATACCGTGCTGAACACAGATGCCACTGCCTCGATCACGCCGCCATAGTAACGGATTCCCTCCAGACTTCTATGGATTGTCTTTCCGGTTGTGGTAGATGCAGATAATAAGATTACATGTTTTCCTGCGATACTTGGTTTGATATTATCACGGAATAAGAGCTGGTTATTGCTGTTCATCTCCGGCGAAACCACATAAATTGTCTCATGGCGGTTCGTAGATGCCATATCCTCTTTTTCAAATTCCTCTGCCAAAAATGCTCCGATCACCTCCGTGCCGTCCATACATACGATTGTATCCACATAGGAAACTCTTCCGATCTTCTGATGCAGCACACGGGCAACCTCTTTCGCCTCCTGAATTCTTGTCTTCAAGCTTGTGATATCAATGTAGTAATTGATATGGGAATGACTGGTTGCAAAATGTCCCGGAATTGCATGAATTGCAACCATGTTGCTCTCTTTTGAATAAAACTTTACCATTCTGCTTTCCATAATAAAATACCTCCTTAACCCCACTATTCCGGCATTTTCCGGATATTACTTTCTTCCGGTAGAACCAAATCCGCCTTCCCCGCGCTCTGTCTCATTCAATGTTTCTACTTCCTCAAACTCAACAGAAAGATACGGCATTACGACCATCTGTGCAATGCGCTCTTTTCCGGCGATCACACGCTCCTCATCCGTATCATTATGTAAGGCGATCATAAATTCTCCCCGGTAGTCAGAATCCACTACTCCGACACAATTTGCCGGGCGCAGTCCCTGCTTGGAGGCAAGACCGCTTCTTGCAAAAATCGCACCAAAATATCCTTCCGGTATTTCCATCGCAAGTCCTGTGCCGACCATCACTGTTTTGTGTGGTGGAATCACAGTATCCTCAGAACTTTTTGCATACAGATCATAGCCTGCCGCCTGACTGCTTCCCCTTGTTGGGAGTACTGCATCCGCATCAAGTTTTTTTATATTGATCTTCATTTATATTCTCCATTCTAGCACAATCTGTCTGATATATTTTTTAATTAAATCTTAATTCTTCCATACATTTCTCCCTGCAAATTACAAGGAAATCCTGCATTCTTAATCTTCCCATCCAAGATTGCCATGTTCCATTTTCCTGTCGCGGAGCATCAGGTCATTGACTGCCTCTTTTGCCGGCTTATCCTCAAATAATACTTTGTTGACTTCCTCAATGATCGGCATATCCACACCGTATTTTTTTGCAAGGGCGATCGCTGCTTTCGCAGAGTAGACACCCTCTACGACCATTTTCACTTCGTCCATCGCCTGCTGCATGGTGTAACCCTGTCCGATCAGCATTCCGGCCTTGCGGTTGCGGCTGTGCTTACTCTCACAGGTCACGATCAGATCACCGATTCCGGTAAGTCCGTTCAATGTCTCCTGTTTTGCACCCATCGTCACAGCGAGTTTGTTCATCTCAAACATTCCTCTGGTGATAAGTGCCGCTTTCGTATTATCCCCGTATCCCAGACCGTCTGCCATTCCGGCTGCCAGCGCGATCACGTTCTTTAACGAACCGCCAAGTTCCATGCCAAGCACATCCGGGCTTGTATACACACGGAAAACGTTGTTCATGAAAATATCCTGGATTCCCTCTGCAACAACACGTTTTTTTGCTCCCGCTACAACTGTAGTCGGAAGTCCGATTCCAACTTCTTCCGCATGGCTTGGTCCACACATCACTGCAACCTCTGCCTGCGGGATCTCCTGCTCCACAATGTCAGTAAGCGGCATCAGTGTCTCTTCCTCAATTCCCTTAGCCACGCACACGATGATCTGTCCCTCTTTCACAAAAGGCGCCATGCTCTTTGCTGTGCTTCTTGTGAATACAGACGGCACTGCAAGGATCAGGTATGCTTTACCTGAAACCGCAGATTCCAGATCTGTCGTAAATTCCATATCTTCCGGCAGTTTTACCCCCGGAAGCTTCTGTACATGCTCATGTTTTTCTTTCAGCATGGTAATCTCATCTTCCACAATCGACCACACTGTCACTTTATTTCCATTGGTATGCAGTACTTTTGCAAGGGCGATCCCCCAGCTTCCTGCTCCTATGATCGCAACATCTGCCATTTTTTCTCACTCCAAATCAAAAAATTATTTCTGCTCCTTCTTTTTCGCACCGATCTTATTCTCTGTGCCATTTGCAAGACGTCTGATATTGGCACGGTGCTGCCATACCCCTAAAATGGTAAAACAGGCTGTCACTATGTAAAATTCCGCACGGATTCCCATTGGAACTGTGATAATCCCAAGCTGTCCATATACGACCACCTGGACGAAAACACTGATCAGTCCGATGATTGAGCCGAGAGATACATACTTTGTCACTGCGCTGATCACCAGAAAAAGTCCCATACTGACCGGTGCAACGATCGGAAATACTGCAAGCACCATTCCACCGGTACATGCAACTCCTTTTCCACCTTTGAACTTCAGATAAAACGGAAAATTGTGTCCGAGCACCGCTCCAAAACCTGCATACAGCTCCAGAAGAATGATGTTTTCTGTATATGTTCTTCCAAAGATCAGTTTAACGGCTAACACTGCCGCTACCGTTTTTAAAATATCGCCAAGGCAGGTCACAAGTCCTGCCTTCCAGCCAAATGTTCTTAAGGTGTTTGTCGCACCGGAATTGCCGCTTCCTTTTGTGCGGATATCCACACCCTTCTTTTTTCCATAAAAATAACCTGTTTCAAATAATCCGCAGGCGTAGCCGATCGCTACTGCAACTATCCTGGCGATGATCATTTTTCATTTTCCTTTCTCTCTCTGATGATAAAACGAAGTGCTGTTCCCCGGAAACCAAATGTATCACGGATGCGGTTCTCCAGATATCTTGTGTAAGAGAAATGCATCAGCTGTTTATCATTCACAAAGATCACAAAGGTTGGCGGTTTTACTGAAACCTGCGTGGTGTAATAGATACGCAGTCTCTTTCCCTTATCTGATGGTGGCTGCTGCATCGCAACTGCCTCGGTAACAATTTCATTCAATACACCGGTTGCCACACGCATGCTATTATTCTCAATTACGACATCGATTGTTTCAAAAATCTTATTGAGACGCTGTCCTGATTTTGCAGAGATGAAAATAATCTCCGCATACGGCATAAAGCTTAAGATGTCACGGATTTTCTCGGTATGGCGGTAGATGGTCTTATCATCTTTTTCAATTGCATCCCATTTATTGACTGCGATGATGATTCCCTTTCCACGGTCATGTGCGATTCCTGCGATCTTGGCATCCTGCTCGGTCACACCCTCGGTAGCGTCAATCACAATAATACAGACATCTGCACGCTCAACGGCTGTCACTGCACGGATAATACTGTAACGCTCGATCTCTTCCTTGATCTTATTCTTACGTCTTAATCCTGCGGTATCAATAAACACATATTCTTTTCCATTGTACTTAATATCAGTATCGATCGCATCTCTGGTCGTGCCTGCGATATCCGATACAATGACGCGGTCCTCCTGCGCCAGTTTATTGATGAGGGATGATTTTCCAACATTCGGTTTTCCGATAATGGCGATCTTCGGACGGTCGTCCTCCTCGTCATCTTTCTTATATTCCGGGAAATATTTCACCACTTCATCCAACATATCTCCAAGTCCTAACATGGAAGCAGCGGAAACCGGGAATGGGTCTCCGATTCCAAGATTATAGAACTCATAGACATCTGCCATATACTTTTCAAAGCTGTCCACTTTATTGACGACCAGCACGACCGGTTTGCCGGAACGGCGCAGCATATCTGCAACTTTGGAATCCGAATCCTGCAAGCCCTGTCTGACATCGACAATAAACATGATCACGTCTGCTGTTGCGATCGCGATCTCTGCCTGCTCTCTCATCTGTGATAAAATAATATCGTTACTGTCCGGTTCAATACCTCCGGTATCGATCATGGTAAAATTGTGATCTAACCATGACACCTCCGCATAAATACGGTCTCTTGTAACGCCCGGTGTATCTTGTACAATTGAAATACGCTCACCTGCAAGTGCATTAAATAACGTAGACTTTCCTACATTCGGGCGTCCAACAATCGCTACGACTGGTTTACTCATTTAAAAAACTCCTTTTCTCATGTATCACGGAAAGAACTGGGATCTCCACTACTTTCCTATTATAACCTTAAATGGTTTTCTACCGTTACGCTAAAAATAACAATAACAGTTTACAATAAAAAAGATGGAATAACAATATTTATTCCATCTTTTTTCTGAACTATGCGTTTTGTCTAGGAAATGTGCGGTATTCCTTTTTCCCTTACTGCCGTAACCGGATTCATCAGTGCGTCATACTCATCATAAGTCATAAGTTTTCGCTCACTGTTCAAAATCCCAAGTTTTTTCAATGTCTCAATAATGTTTGTGCATTTGCTTCCGAACTCAACATAGGCGCTGTCACTGTTTGGGAAATAAGCTTCTGCCTCTTCTGCAGTCTTCTCCCCTGTCAGCACCGCTTCTGTCACATCAACCCCATCCACACTGTAAGAACTGTAATTCCAGATGATACCGTCCGGATTATAAAAACTGATATCCAGATTGTTAAAATAACGATCCCTGTACGTGTTATCCTCATCACCGGCACGGAGCGAATAAAGTTGATAATCCGTCATGTTTCCCGCTTCCACATCTTTCTGCACCGCCTCCATGACAGCGTCAAGTTCTTCCTGTGTAAAACGGTAATCCTCTGTTCTGCCGTTCTCATCTACAAATGAGATGCTGCCGGCATAATACTCATTCGTCTTATAGTAATTGCCAAACATGTTCTGCATCATCTTATCCGGATCACTCTCTAACGCAGTCACTTTTGCGACGACAGAATCTTTGTCCGCAGCCGCATCCTGCCCAACCGGAACTGTATAACTTCTCCGCAGCTTCTTACCATCCTTCAGGGTATATGTGATTGAGAGATAATATTGGTTCTCTGCGCTCAGGCACTCTTCTTTCTGTGCCAGGATCTCTTTCTGGAGATCTATGATCTTCTGAATATCATCCGGTTCGGTATAGCGGAGCGTGTAGTCCAGATTGAGCGATACCACCTTAACCTCTGAAACATCCGGTATTTTTCCTTCGATCCGGAATAGATCCAGTTTCAGTGCACCCAGAAATGCTGCCAGAACAACCGTTAAGACTGCCCATTCCCCAACTCTCTTTTTGTGGAATACACGGAAATTCTTCTCAATAAGCATCTCCGCCACAAAAAAACCGATTGCACCAAAGATCAGGGTGCCTGCTGCAAGTATCCAAAAATGTACCTTTGCAGAAGAAAAACTGTTTCCGATCGTGTCAGCAACGGCATTTCCTCCAAGCAGACCGGCGCAGACAGCCACGCCCCAGCGGAACACCGGCTTGATCCCCCGCATGCTGATAAGGTCACCCGCAGTCTCCAATTTTCTCCGTTTATACAACTGATAGGCTGCGATCAGGAATACCACACCTGCCGCTGCATATATCCCGAGCAGATATGCCCCCTTAAATTCGATTCCGACCGTCACATACTCACTGTTTTCTACTGACTGTATCCGCAGATTGTTTGTCAGATAATAAATTGGAGACAAAATACAGGATTTTCCCGGATTCCAATTGTTTGACACCCCAAAGCAGACACTCTCTATCACCATGTTGATCAGATACCAGCATCCTACATACAGATAATTGACTACGACATAATACACCGGAAATGCCAGGAGCTGTCCGGTAAACATCGCCACAAATGCGCCGAGCGCCAGTGCAAAAAACGTCATTGCGGCTTCTGCACCAAACCAGTATAAAATGTACTGGATATTGGTGATATGTGCACCAATGCAGACGAACACCGTGATAATAAAGGTCAGGATCTGCGGAACGATCATAAATGCAGACGCAGATATGATATTCGTCACAAACAACTCCCGTCTGTCCACCGGAAGTGAATGGATCATATTTGTATTCTTTGCAGAATACAGATAGGAAAACACTGCCATGATCATCACTGCTGCAAATGCAAATGTGATCACCGGATTCATGGCTGCCCGCATAGCGCCACTGATCGCATAGACCTGTCTCTGGAGCTGGCTGTAACTGTCATCCTGCAGATAATACTGCATGTCAAACCACAGTCCGACCGGAAGCGAAACGATCAGATAACAGCTGTACAATGCCCACAAAGGCCAGAAATGTGTCATATTTTTTTTGAAAATTGTTTTGTTAAAGCAGGATGTCTTTGACTTCATAATCCACACCTCCCAATTCATAAATAAAGATTTCCTCCAGTGTCAACGGAAGTACATCAACAATGGTAGGATTTTCTGTCAGAAGAACTTTCTCTGCCTCCTTCGGATCCCCTTTTACGATCAGGGTATAGACACGCCCTGTGTTTGCCATATGCAGCACCTCAAAATCATCCGGCAATTTGGGCACACCACTCTGACATGCCACCTGTATCTTGGAAATATTTCCCTGAAGATCGCTCAAAGACCGCTCGATCATAATTTTTCCATGGTGCATGATGCCCACATGGTCACAGGTATCCTCAAGTTCCCTCAGGTTATGGGAGGACACTAAAACAGTCATTTTCCGCTCTGCCACTTCCGCCATTAAGATACTCCAGATCTGTCTGCGCATCACAGGATCAAGTCCGTCCACCGGTTCGTCTAAGATCAGCAGATCCGGTTTACAGCAGATTGCAAGCCAGAACGCTACCTGTTTCTGCATGCCCTTCGACAGCCGTCTGATAGTGCGTTTCACATCGATCGTCGGGAAAAATTCCTGCATTTTATAAAAAAGCTTACTGTCAAACTGTGGATAGATGCCTTCATAAAAGCGTTTCATCTCCATCGTATCTGCCTGCATAAAATAAAACAGTTCATCCGGGATATAAGCCATCCTCTGCTTGATGTTCCGGTTTTCAAATACCGGTTCACCGTCGATCAGGATCTCTCCCTCATCTGCCTTATAAACTCCGGTGAGATGGCGGATCAACGTAGACTTTCCTGCTCCGTTTGGCCCGACCAGTCCATAAATATCACCTTTTCCCACATGCATTTCCACGCCATTCAACGCCTGAAAATCATCAAACTTTTTCTTTAAATTATGAACCTGGATCATTGTGCCTCTCCCCCTTTAGCCAATTGTTCAATACGTGTCTTCAAACTGTCCCCATCCGTCGCCAAAAACAACAGTTCCGTCACCACTTCATCAAATTCCTTCATCAGTTCTTCATTTCTGACGCCCAGCACTTCTTTCCGCTCGGCAACGAATGTTCCTTTTCCGGCAACGGTATAGACATATCCCTCTGCCTCAAGTTCCCGGTATGCCTTCTGGATGGTATTTGGATTGATGGCAAGCTTCGAAGCCATTTCCCGCACGGAGGGCAGCTTTTCATTTGCAATAAGGGAATTCGTGATAACCAGCTTTCTCAGACCATCTTTGATCTGTTCATAAATTGGTTTTGCATCCCTGTAATTTAACTGAATCAAATAACAAACCTCCCATCTGTATTAGCTGTATGATGTGTACTATCATTCTTCATACAGTTAATATAGCACGGGAGGTATTCTATTACAATGAAGATAATCCTAGGATATTATTAAGAAATCTTTAAATTATGCTTTTTTCAAAAGCAGCATCGTTTCAGCTATCCGAGATAAGCCTTCAGAAGTTCGAATGTATTCTTCACGCCATCCACATGGCTTCTCTCATATCCGTGTGATGCATACACGCCAGAACCGATCAGTCCGTGGCGCACATCATATCCGGCGCTCAGCGCAACATCTGCATCTGAACCATAGTATGGATAGACATCCACTGCAAAATCAATGCCATTCTCTTTCGCTGCCTTCACAAGACCGTTTACCACATCATAATGATATGGTCCATGGCTGTCCTTCGCACAGATCGACACCTGTGTCTCATCACAGGCAAGTCCGTCACCGACACATCCCATATCCACAGAGATCACTTCTGTCACGCCTTCCGGGACAGAGGCTGCACCACCGTGTCCTACTTCCTCAAATACAGTGATGTGCTGGTAGATCATACGCTCCGGTGTCACATTTTCCTCTTTCAAATATTTTGCATAGCCCAATAAAATTCCAACACTTAATTTGTCATCTAAGAAACGGCTCTTAATGTAACCGGATGCTGTCACCGTAGTTCTCGGATCAAAGCAGACAAAATCACCTGTCATAATGCCGAGTTTCTCCACATCCTCTTTTGATTTCACTTTTTCATCTAGAACAACTTCCACGGAATCATAGCTTCTCTTCGTATCGTTATATTCTCCGTTTACATGAATGGAAGCGTTGATCAGCTGTAATGTTCCGTCATATTTTCCGTTAAATCTGGTGACAACTTTACAGTTTTCTCCCTCTGCATTGTTTGCATTCATACCACCAACCGCTGTGACACGGAGTCTTCCGTTAGCTTTGATCTCTGCCACCATGGCACCTAACGTATCAATATGTGCCTCTAAAAGAACGGCGTTCTCTTTGTCCCTGCCGCCGATCGGTACGAGCACACCGCCTTTTACCGTAAGCTTTGGCTCATATCCAAGCTTTTTGTATTCTCCCATGACATAGTCTGCCACCTCTTTTGTGAAGCCGGATGGACTGTCGATTGCAAGAATATTTTTGGTCTCTTCTACCATATAATCTACATAATTTTTACTCATATCTTTTGCTCCTTTATCTATTTCAAATACAGATAATTGCGAAACTCCTTATTGTTTTTGAATTGTGAGAAATTAACAAAATTTTCGAAAACACGCTTCCGCTACGTGTCGCTGGTAACGGTACTAAGAAGCCAGTCACGATTAACATCGCACCTGCCTTCTAAGAACCGACCGCTCCCCAGTGTTTTCTCAAGCTTTTGTCAATTTCTCACAATTCAATTTACGTTCTCATGAGTTTCGCAGTTATCTTATTTTAAACATAAAAATGCCCCTAGGTTTCCGCGCTTACCATGGCTTGCGCGGTGGGAAAAAAGTAAGTCAGGATTGCAGCACGTACAAATGTCCGTGATCTCTATATGTTCCGGCAGGACACCTGCATCAAGCAGTACAATTTCGTTTGCTTTCCAGAGGTCGAGCTGATATTTTCCATTTTCTTTTGCAATAAGGATCTCATGCTCATGTCCTGCAAATGCCCGCTCAAACTCCACCGCAACATCCCCGCTCACCTCGTAGCAGTCCTGACAGATGGACGGTCCGATCGCACAGCGCTGTTCCTCCGGTCTGCTTCCGTATTCCCTCCGCATCGCCTCGATAGTCGCTTTTCCCATGCGGTTTACTGTTCCACGCCAGCCGGAATGGCTTAACCCGATGGCGCAATGCACCGGATCGACAAAATACAGCGGAACACAGTCCGCATAGAACGTTGATAATACTAAGCCCGGCACATCCGTGATCAGTCCATCTGTATCATGAAATTCCCGTTCTCTCGTAAGTCCATTTCCTGCATCCTCCGCCGTCACTTTTCTTACATTTGTCGTATGTGTCTGATCCGTAAAAACAAATTTATCATAATCCACATCAAGCGCTGATGCAAGTCTTCTGTAATTTTCCCGGACTGCCTCCTCTTCATCTCCTCTTGTAAAACTCAGATTCATGGTGGAAAAAATACCCTCACTCACGCCGCCAAGTCTTGTGGTAAAACCTTCTTTTACAATTCCTGTTTTCTCCAATAAAGGAAAATGTAAAAGCGGCACTTCCACGCCAGCCCCTGGATGATGTATAACCTCTTCCGGCACTCCTGTATTGTTTTTCCGCTTCCAGCTTTTATGTTCCATATCACTTACAACTCTCCTGATTTTGTCCTGCGAAAAAGCAGCCATAAAAATGCATTCTTTCACCCTCTCAGAACCCCTGATAGTCAAATGCATTCTGAATGACTTTTATCTGCTCTCCCAAAACTGCCGCCACATCAAACCTGCAAGGTGCAAATGTTCCATAACCATGTGTCAGGCAGTAGTACGAAGCCACTTTTGAAATCGTTCTCTGCTTTGCAGAAGTCACCGCCTCAAATGGATTTCCCACTGTGCTGTCCGCACGGTATTTCACTTCCACAAACACAAGATATCCGCCCTGTCTTGCCACGATATCGATCTCTCCCATGCGGCATCTGTAATTATATTCTAAAATCTCATACCCCTGCTGTTCCAAATACGCACCTGCCAGTTTTTCATAGGCAGTTCCCACACTTCTCTTATTGATAAAACCCTCTTTTCTACAGCAGTATCCTTCTTTTGTGCCTGCTGTCCCTCCTTCTATTCACTTCCTGCAGCACACTATTTGATTATGCCATTCATCTGCTTCAATTTCACTTCATTTATGATAACATATCTGCCTGCTGCAATTTTGCCTTCATCTTATCCATATCATCCACAAACACAAGGATCTCAGCGACTACTTCATAAAGTTCCGGTGGAATCGCATCCCCGATCTCTAATTTCGACAGCGTCTCCGCCAGCTTATTATCTTTATAGAAAGGGACATCATTTTCTTTTGCCTTTGCGATGATCTTTTCTGCCACTTCGCCCCTGCCGCTGGCAAGGATCTTCGGTGCTTTATCTCCCGGCTCATATGCTACTGCTACCGCTGTTTTTACTTTTTTCTTTTCATTATCCCATGCCATATCCGCTCACCACCTCTGTTTTATATCTGATATACTAGGCTCTCACATCAAACGAATACCGATGCAGTGTTCCCGTCTGTGGCATATCTTTCCGCAGGAAATCATCCCCAAAGCTGACCTTCTTTTCTTCCTTTGTCATCGTTATGGTACACTGATAACCTTTGTCTTTCAGCTTTTGTTCCAGCACAGGCAGATACTTTTCCACAAGATCATAGGACGCATCGTCAGCCATATAAAAATTTGTTTTGACATTCCGATGCTGCATTTTCACTGAGACATCGGTAGAGCCAAGGTGTTCCAGATCCAGATGTAAAAAAGCGCTCAGCTCTGCATCAGGGTCTCTCAGATTCTTTTTATTCGTGTATACATAAAGTTCTCCGTTTGCATTCTGACCGGACATCTTCAATGGCACCTGTACATATGTATATGCCTGATTGAGCTGATTCATAAATTCAATATTACCGCGCACCTCTGCCGCAGTTTCCGGAAATCTGGTTTTCGTAACGCCTGCCTCTTTCAGCGCATCTTCCACCTGTCTCATCTGCTGCTCTAATTTTTCGTAAAGCTGGCTGATCTTTTTCTCCTGTTTCAACGCTTCCGGCTGTATCAACCACTGCTGTTCCATCACATTCCGAAGCAGACTTTTATATGCATCACTTCCGAATAATTTTTGGATACTCTGCGATGCCATTCCATTGTTTTCAGATAAAATCTGTGACACTGTGCGCAGAAAATCAGAGACGGTCAGATTTTTGTCCAATGCCGTTTTGCCGTCCGCAGCTTTCCATGCAGCGTCCTCTGTCATCAGATTCTGTGCTACGCTTTCATCCTCCAACGTGTCGATAAAAATATCCTGCTCCATCGCTTCCGGGAAAAGTTTTGTACTTTCTACCAATGAAGGAATATTCTGCAATAACTTGCCAAGACTTGAAAACTGCTGCTCTGATAAAACGTCACCAAGTGCCTGACCACCTGTTCCTTCCTGTATGGCTTGTCCTGCTGTTGTGGTCTGCTCTCCGTTTACAGTCTGTTCCTCTGCGCCTAGCCGTCCGTCAGTCAAAATCTGTCCTTCTGCCGTTGTCTGTCCACCGGTCACAATCTGTCCTTCCGCCGTTGTCTGTCCGCCGGTCACAATCTGTCCTTCTGCCGTTGTCTGTCCACCGGTTTCTATCTGCCCCTCTGCATTGACTGGTGCTCCGGTAACAGTCTGCTCCGGAAGAAGGATCGTGACAATCTTCTGATTCATCTGTACCGCCTGATCCGGTGTCAGATCGCTTGAGCCCGCAAGGTCAGCCAGTTCATTCATCGCCTGATCCATCTCCTGTAAAATGGCATGCTCATCTGTCATGTAGTTTGCGAACTGTGCTGCCATCTCCGGTGAAACCGGGATTCCGAGTTTTGTCATACTTACAACCGTAGTAATATTTACACCCGGATTCATGTTTGCGATCCTTGCCATATTTAAAAGGCTTTGCTTATCAATCGGCATCTGCTCTTTCATCATAGCATCGACCATTGCAAGATTCCGCTCTGTCACAGGTACGGTTCCTTCCGTCAGCGCATTGGTAAGAATTGGATTTCCTCCACTGCCAGCGCCTGTGTACGGTTTGATTTCAATGGTCGCACCGTCATTGCTTTTTACCTGAAAAAACATCGGCGTTCCCTGCGAAAGCGGCACTTTTCCAGACAATCTTGCTGTGATCGTCTGTCCATCGCTAAGCGCCAGCGTCACTTTTCCATTTTTCACAGAACTGACCGTTCCTTCAAAAACACTTCCGGAAGATAATTCTTCCATCGTAGATACCACTTTCTGCATACCGGAAGCTGCTTTTAATTCTTCTGTTCCACTTGAAATATTTCTGTTGTATTGTCCTAACATATCGGATATGTGCATGATCCCGCCTCACTTGATACAAACTTCCTATATAGTAAATTTTTCCTGCGATCAGAAGCATTTTCTAATACGGTAGTCCATATCTCTTAAACAAAATTTTTGATAAAGCTGGCACGATGTATCGGAGATGGTCCGGCTTCCTGCAATGCCCTGATATGTTCCGCTGAACCATAGCCTTTGTTGGATGCGAATCCATACTGTGGCAGAACCTTGTCATACTCTGCCATCAGACGGTCTCTGGTAACCTTCGCCACAATGCTTGCAGCCCCAATGGAAATACTTTTTGCATCTCCTTTGATAATTGGCACCTGTCTGATGGAAACTCCCGGAATCGTGACCGCATCATTTAATAATATATCGGGTTTTACACTTAATTTGCTTATAGCCTCACGCATTGCCTCATAAGTTGCCTGTAAAATATTGATCTCGTCAATCCTCTGTGGGCTTGCCATTCCAATGCCTACTGCAACTGCTTTCTCCATGATCACATCATACAATTCTTCCCGCTTTGCCGCAGAAAGCTTCTTGGAATCATTGATATATAAAATATCACAGTCTTTTGGCAAAATAACTGCCCCAGCTACCACCGGACCGGCAAGCGGTCCTCTTCCGACTTCATCAATCCCACAGATATAACCACAATCTGCATATTCACGCTCATATTTTTTCAGATTTTCAATGCGGAGCTTCTCTGCCTCTAATTTTTCAATCCGTTTCTTTGCCTGCTCCACGATTTTCACAACACCGGAACGCTCATCTTTTTCATATGCTTCTATAAAAGAAGGCAGCTTCTCATCGTCCACTGCCTTAAGTTCTTCTCTGATCTCACCGATTTTTTTCTCTGCCATTCTGTTCACATTTCCTTTTTCTGCAATATACAAATCCCCGATCCTATCCGCCTTAGCAGGCACAGCGCCTAACCCTGCTCCTGTGTTTCCTGACCGGAAGGTTTTTCCAGCGTAATCTTTCCAAGCCTGCCACCCCGGAATTCATCGATCAGAAGTGCTGCTGCCTTGCTGTAATCTAATTCGTTTCCTCTGGAAATACATTTGCGGTTCTCTGCGATCTGCTCTAAAATCTTCACCGGAGTTTGTGTCTCATCTACACCATAGCGGTCTGTTAAAATTCCGGCATAATCTCTTGCCAGAACTTTGATCAGCTCCAGTGACAATTCATCAATATTCAAAATCTCATCTTTGATTGCCCCGATCAGTGCAAGACGCAGTCCAACCATCTGATCTTCAAATTTCGGCCACAAAATTCCCGGTGTATCCAGTAATTCCAGATTTTTGTTCAGTCTGATCCACTGTTTTCCTTTTGTCACACCCGGTTTATTTCCAGTTTTGGCACATGCCTTTCCCGCATAGGAATTGATAAACGTCGATTTTCCAACATTTGGAATTCCGACTACCATCGCACGGACAGGACGATTTAAGATTCCTCTTCTTCTGTCACGCTCAATCTTTTCCTTACAGGCTTCCATTACTACATTTGTAACTGTTTTCATGCCTGTCTTGGTTCTCGCATCCAGACCGACAACATAGTAGCCCATCTTTTTAAAATAGGCTGCCCATTCTTTGTTCTGATTCTCATCTGACAAATCTGATTTGTTCATGATGATCAGCCGCGCTTTATTTTTTCCCAACTCATCAATATCCGGGTTCCGACTGCTTAATGGAATTCTCGCATCCACAAGCTCGATCACCAGATCAATTAATTTTATGTCTTCCTGCATCTGACGTTTTGCTTTCGTCATATGTCCCGGATACCACTGAAACTGCATACTTTTTCCTCACTTTTCTTATATAAATCCAAATTTTTTCCACGGAGATACACGGAACCATGCTTTTCCAATAATGTAATCTTTTTTCACATTTCCAATATTGGCATAGCGGCTGTCCTCACTGTTATTGCGGTTATCTCCAAGGACAAAATATTCATCATCCTCGAGTTTTAGTTCCTCCGATGCAAGCCCTGCCTCCTCGATGGCAGACACATCAACTTTCTCATCAAAAAGTTCCCCATTCACATAAACAGCACCATTTTGAATCAATACCGTGTCTCCCGGCACTGCAATCACGCGCTTTACATAGTAATGTGATTTTTCATTTCCATTTGGAAGAAACACAATAATGTCATTCGGCTTTGGATCGGACACCTTATAAATGAAGCGATTTACCAGAATTTCGTCTCCACTTTCCAATGTTTCTGACATGGACTGCCCCACCACGCTGGTCCGCAATCCGATAAAATATACAAATGTAAAAGCAATGACCAGAGTAATCAAAATCTCAACTGTCCAGCTTAAGATTTCCTTTACAATGGTCATGTTTACTTTTTTCTTTCTTCTTCCGAAATTTAGTCCACTCCGTCTTCTTCTCACTTTTGCTTTCCTCTGCCCTATCGTCTGTATACAAATACACGTTATAGATTACCACAAAGCACGTTTGTGTGCAATTCGAGAATCGAATTTTCCAGATTTTATAAATATATTATTCCGCCCCTTTACCGGTAAAGCGCCGTCTCAACAAGTACCCCGATCACCAGATAACGATGATTTCGCTCACCGCTTACACAGGTGGAAAGTGTGATAAGTCTGTCATCCTCTCCGATTTCCATATCCTCCCGGACGTGTAATTTATTGTCAGAAACTTTTTCTCTGACATCCGCCAAAAACTGATCTCTGTCGTCCTTACTGCTGATCACATACTCTGACGGAATGTACACATCTGTAAACTTCGCCGCCTCGTAGATTTCATAAGTCAGACGTTCATTTTCCGTATACACATAAATATACGGATGCCCGTCAAAAAACGTTTCATCCTCAAAGCTGTGAATACTTCCAAACATGGAACCATTTTTCATGTTATGTCCATATAGTACCGTATTATAATCCGAGAAATCTTTCCGGTTACATTGATTGGTGTAAATGCAGCCCGGATATCCCTTGCTGTGGTCTAAGTTATAATCCAGATAATAATTATCTGTCCCAGACTGTAACAGCGGATAGTCTACCTGCGTTCCCGGCACAACGATCCATGCGTAAATATCTTCATTCTGTTCATGCAGCTGTCCGAAATCATAGACCGGATCACAGTAGATCACTGTTTCTTCTGTGTTCTCCTCTGTCTCCGGCTCTGCGATGACCGTCTCTGTTGCAGCACTTAACGTTTCTTCCTGCCGGAGTCTTTCGTACTCCAGTTCCCGCTGTTTCACACTCCAGTGATGATAGATCAGATAGCCTCCACAACACACGGCAATGGCACAGAGTATCAGCACAACTGTCCAATCGGCTGTTTTTCTCCGTCTTAATGCTCTCCGTTCTTTTTTTCTCTTTTCCCGCAATGTACTCATTTATTTCTGCTCCTCGTAAAATAAATCAATGATCGTCTGCTGTACTGAATAAGAAAAGCCATAGAAAAAGCTGCTGCTCTCTCTATGGCTCACGCATGCATTGAACTATTTTACTAATTCTTTTACTTTAGCTTTCTTACCAACACGGTCTCTTAAGTAGAATAATTTAGCTCTTCTTACTTTACCAGCACGAACTACTTCTACTTTCTCAACGTTTGGAGAATGTAATGGCCAGGTTTTCTCAACGCCACATCCGTTAGAAATCTTTCTGACTGTGAATGTCTCACGGTTGCTTCCACCCTGTCTCTTAATTACAACACCTTCGAAAACCTGAATTCTTTCACGGTTTCCTTCTTTGATTTTACCGTAAACTTTTACAGTATCACCAACACGGAATTCAGGTACTTCAGCTTTTAACTGTTCTGCTTCAATGCTTTTAATAATTTCACTTGCGTTCATTTTGTGACCTCCTATTATTTGGATGTTCTTAATACGCCTATTCGTAACAGAGGACCATCTCCTTTATTCACAACTCGTTAACATTACCATGCTTTCACGGAAAAGTCAAGTGTTTTTCACATTTTACAACAGATACTCCTGATATTTCATCTGCTCTTTTTTCGTGAGTTCCGCTTTTTTCAGCAGATCCGGTCTGCGCTCGATCGTCCGCAAAATTGCCTGTTCTCTCCGCCATTCATCCACCTTTTTATGATCTCCAGACAGGAGGATCGGAGGAACTTTTTTTCCCATCCATTCTTCCGGGCGGCTGTACTGCGGATATTCCAGCAGATTACCCTCAAAGGATTCCGTGGAACCTGATTCATCATTCGTAAGAACCCCGGGTACCATGCGCGAGATCGCATCCACCATGACCATCGCAGGAAGTTCCCCTCCTGTCAGCACATAATCGCCAATCGAAACATAATCGGTCACAATCTCTTCCAGCACACGCTCATCGATCCCTTCATAATGACCACATAATAAAATCAGATCTTTTTCCTGTGCCAGATCCTTTGCCATCGGCTGTGTGAATGTCGGTCCCTGCGGTGTCAGATAAACTGTCCTTGGTTTATATCCAATACGATCCACAACCGACTTCCACGCATCATATACCGGCTGTGCCTGCATGAGCATACCTGCACCGCCTCCGTATGGATAATCGTCCACTTTTTTATGACGTTCCAGCGTATAATCCCTGATATTTACCGCCTCAATGGAAAGCAGTCCTCTGTCTTTTGCTCTTCCGATAATGCTTGTGGACAATCCCTGCATGACCATATCCGGAAATAATGTTAATATATGAAAATTCATGTTTTATGAACTCCTGTCTCTCTGCTCATTCCTTTTATTTTTCATTCAGCTCACGTAGTCCCGGAAGTAAATGAACAATGATTTTTCCATTTTCCAGATCCACTTCTTTGACACACTCTCTGATCGCCGGAAGCAGAATATCATCCGTTCCCTCTTTACTTAATACATATACATCATTCGCACCTGTCTGGAGAACATCACTCAATTCGCCTAAATCTTCTCCCTCATCAGACTCTGCCTGCAAACCGATCAGATCTGCGATAAAGTACTCGTTTTTCTTTAATTTTACCGCATTCTCACGGGTAACATACAGACTCTTTTTGCGATATTTTTCCACGTCATTGATATTGTCAATTCCCTTGAACTTGACAATGACCATGTTTTTGAAAAACTTCACACCGGCAACTTCAAGATCGATCATTTCTTTCCCGGTATCCAAAACAACATTTTTCAGTTTTTTAAACCTTGCCGGATCATCTGTTGTTGGAAATACTTTAACTTCTCCTCTGACACCATGCGTGGTTGTTATGACACCTACCTGCAATAAATCTTCCATGTGATCCTCCTTACTGAACTTTCTTCTGTCATCCGAATCATAAACGGATAGCTGCATTTTATATTAAAACAATACAGATTTTCTGTAAAATATTTTATAAGGAAAAAGCTATCCCAGACAACTGGGATAGCCCATCGTGTTACTGCATAATCTCAACAATAACTTTTTTTTCTTCTTTTGAGGCTGCTGCCTTCACAACGGCTCGGATCGCTTTTGCAATTCTACCCTGTTTGCCGATTACCTTACCCATGTCAGACTGTGCAACGCGCAGCTCCAACACGATGGCTTTCTCATTCTCGGTCTCTGTCACAACAACTTCGTCCGGGTAATCAACTAGTGATTTGGCAATTACTTCAACTAATTCTTTCATTAGACCACCTCACTAATCTTATTTTTCGATTCCAGCATTTTTGAAGATTCTAGCTACTGTATCTGTTGGCTGAGCTCCGTTAGCTAACCATTTCTTTGCTAACTCTTCATTTACATGATATTCGCTTGGATCTTTTGTTGGATCATAAGTTCCGATCTCTTCGATACATCTTCCGTCTCTTGGGGATCTGGAATCTGCAACTACGATTCTATAGAAAGGAGCTTTCTTCTGTCCCATTCTTCTTAATCTGATCTTTACTGCCATGTTATTTCACCTCCTACGTGATTGCTAAAAATTTATTAAAAAGGAAGCCCTTTGAACATTCCTCTTTTACCTTTTTTCATCATGCCCGGCATCTGTTTCATCATCTTTTTCATCTGCTCAAACTGTTTTACCAGACGGTTTACTTCCGCAATATCAACTCCTGCACCTCTTGCAATGCGGTTCTTGCGGCTTGGATTCATAAGCGACGGATTACGTCTCTCTTCCGGTGTCATGGAATAAATGATTGCCTCTGTGCGCGCCATGTTCTTCTCGGCTGCCTCCTGATCGATCTCAGGCATCTTTCCTTTGCCCATTCCAAGACCTGGCATCATTCCAAGGATGCTGGATAATCCGCCCATTTTCTTCATCTGACTCATGGATTCCAGATACATCTCGAAATCAAATTCATTTTTGCGCATCTTCTGCTCAATACGCTTTGCCTGCTCCTCATCGATATCTGCCTGTGCCTTCTCGATCAGTGTCAGCACATCACCCATACCAAGGATTCTTGAAGCCATTCTGTCAGGATAAAACTGCTCCAGATCGGAAAGTTTTTCTCCCATACCTACATATAAAATAGGTCTTCCGGTAACAGCACGGATGGAAAGTGCCGCACCACCTCTGGTGTCACCGTCTAACTTCGTTAAGATCACACCATCTATGCCAACCTTTTCATCAAACATCTTGGCTACATTCACTGCATCCTGTCCAGTCATGGCATCCACAACCAAAACGGTCTGATGAACGGTAACATTCTCTTTGATTTCCTGCAACTCAGCCATCATGTCATCATCAATATGAAGACGTCCTGCTGTATCCAGGATTACAATATTAAATTCATTCTTTGCCGCATGCTCGATTGCTGCTTTGGCAATGTTCACAGGTTTGATCTTATCTCCCATGGAAAATACTTCCACGCCCTGCTTCTCACCATTGATCTGTAACTGTTCAATCGCACCCGGACGGTAAATATCACAGGCAGTCAGTAATACTTTCTTTCCTTTCAGCTTAAACTTTCCTGCAAGCTTTGCTGCGGTGGTTGTTTTACCTGCACCCTGTAAACCTTCCATCATAATGACCGTCAATGCTTTTCCCGGCTGAAGCTTAATCTCTGTTGTCTCAGAGCCCATCAGCTTCACCATCTCTTCATTTACAATCTTAATGACCATCTGCCCAGGATTCAGTCCGTTCATCACGTCCTGTCCGATTGCGCGTTCCTGCACATCTTTTACAAACTGCTTTACGACTTTGAAGTTAACATCTGCTTCTAAAAGAGCCATCTTAACTTCCTTCAAAGCTGCCTTGACATCATCCTCTGTCAAACGGCCTTTGCTTCGCAGGTTTTTGAATACATTTTGAAGTTTTTCAGATAAACTGTCAAATGCCATCTTATAGCTCCTCTAAAATCTGATTGGAAATCTGCCCGATTTCCTCCATAATCGCTTCATTGTGACTGGAATGAAACTCCTTCGCCAGTGCATCAATCTGTGCTACTTTCTGCTTTGCTGACTGAAACTTTGCGATCAGATGAAGTTTTTCTTCATATCCTTCCAGAGCCTTGGTACAACGCTTAATCATATCATGCACACCCTGGCGGCTGATTCCCTCTTCATTTGCAATCTCTCCAAGAGAAAGGTCATTGAACACGAAGTCCTCATATATTCTTCTCTGGTGTTCGTTCAGCAGTTCTCCGTAGAAATCATAGAGATAAGCCTGTTCGATTTTCTCTTCCATTCTTCACACCATGCCTTTATTTTACTATCCATACATCGGCACCTTTGCTAAGATAACATAAAAAGGAATGGGTGTCAAGCATTTTTTCTTTACAGTAAAGGATTTTTGCTTGACACCTGTAATTTTGCTTTTGACTATTTTTTCAGTGTCTCATAGATTGCTGCCTCATCATAATCCGGTGCGGCTTTGAGCGCTGCTTCATAAACAGGTGTGATCGTCTCGACTGTCTCCTCAAGTTCATCCGCAATCTCTGCAACATTCTTGCCTCGTTTTATTTTCTTCACGACCTTTGAAATCAGGGTTTGTTCTGTCACACGTTCTGTAACCTCTTCTGTCACTCGTTCTGTCACTCGTTCTGTAACCCTTTCCGTTACCTGTTCTTCAAAAAGATCACTTATATTACACATATCATCCACACATCCTTCCATCTCTGTCGACATCACAAAATCATAATCTTCTTCCAGTTTCTTTTTCTTGGTTTCTCTGGGTGTCTGTGAAAAAAGAAGCTCTAGCATTGCAATCAATTTGTTTTTGGATACCTCTGCATCTGCATTTTCACGGATTCTGATAATAGCTCCGTTTATCAGTGAAAGATCAGGTTTCCATATGCTTTCACCATATATCATATTCGCTTCCAGTCCTAATTTAATAATGGAATCTTCTTCCTTTCCCGTATCCATACAGATCCAGATGCTGTATACAGGTTTTAAATCATCATAGGAAGAATTGATAAACTCTACATTTTTCTGGGATGAGATCATCCGGGAAATATAATAGGTCATACGGTTCTCTATGTGATATTTGAGTTTCGAAACCTTTGTACTTTTCTGAGCTTCAATATTGATCAAAAACTTCATCGTCTTTTCTTTATGATACAACGGAAATCGAATATCGTAAACTATTTTTCCGTTTTCTTCTTCAATATCTTCTGTTCCGATGCTTAAATTTTTCACACTGAGAAGTTCCGGCACGCTCAATGTAACTGTCGGCTCCCCAATACAGGGAATAATTTCTTCCACGGACATTTGCTCAAATTCTGTCACCACATTTTTTACAATTCTCGCAAGTACCTGTGGATCTGCCAGAATACACTTGGCATAGTCATCCCTCTTTGCTTTCTGCAGTCCGATCTCATCTAAAGTCTCCGAAAGATTCGTATTCACTTTTCTATAAATCATAGGCATTTTCTCCTTCTTAAGTAACCTGATTTTTCAGTAGAAAAACAAATAGTTTCAATAACCACTCTGCTTTTCATTATCAAATTAAAATCATTGGGATATACGACCGATATGGTCTGTGTTGATAATCCTGTTTGTTCCTAAATATATGACTGTACCAGCAGCCTTTCGCACTCAGACTTGTGCCTGTTCGATTTCTGATTAACGCTACTGTACCATATTTGAATAATAGAAACAATACTTTCGAAAATTTTCAGCAAAATAAACAAAGAACCGGGTGCCCAACTTTTCATCGGGTATCCGGTTCTCTGCCTTTATCTCTTAAAACACAATCGCCGCCTGCACGATCGCACACGCAATGCTCACGATCGAAAGTGCTCCATATATTTTTTCTGTTTTCTTATCTGTGATAAAATACCCTGCGCTTGTGAAAAGAAACACGATCACGCAGATCATAAATGGAACATATTTCATCCGGTTCACGCTCTTTTATAAGAAGATATACTTACATACAAACAATACAGCAAGTACATACATTAACGGTGTGATTTTCTTTGCCTTACCGCAGATCACATTGATCACAACGTAAGAGATAACACCGATTGCGATACCTTCTGAAATGCTGTACATCAGTGGCATTGCGAGCATACATAAGTAAGCTGGAATTGCCTCTGTCATATCCGTAAAGTCAATAGAGATCACTGTTGTTACCATTAAAAATCCTACGAAAATCAATGCCGGAGCTGTTGCAAATCCCGGGATTGCGCAGAAAATTGGTGAGAAGAAAATAGCAAGCAGGAATAAGAAACCTGTCACTACAGAGGCAAGTCCTGTTCTCGCACCTTCTGCCACACCGGAAGAACTCTCAACAAATGTTGTTGTTGTGGATGTACCAAGAACTGCACCTGCACTTGTTGCGATTGCATCTGCGAGCAGTGCCTGTTTGATCCTTGGAAGTTTATCATTCTCATCTAACATCTGTGCTTTGTTTGCTACACCGATCAAAGTTCCTAATGTATCAAACATATCAACGAATAAGAAGGATAAAATAATAACCACAAAATCAAATACTCTTACCGTAGAAAAATCTGCTTTAAAGCACTGTCCGAATGTCTCTCCTAAAGAAGTGAAATCTGTCAGTCCCCAGACCGGATATAAAGAATAAAATCCTGCTTCTGCATCCGGGATATAAAGACCAGCTGCCTGAGCGATCATTCCTAAGATCCATGTGGCAGCAATACCGATGAGGATTGCTCCTTTTACACCTCTGATATATAAAATAGAGATGATAAAAAGACCGATCAGTGCAAGGATCGCTCCGATTCCAAGTGTATGGAAATCTCCTGTAAAGTCAACGATCGTAACAAGTGTGGAATCGTTATTTACAACAATGTGGCCATCCTGTAAACCTAAAAATGCGATGAAGAAACCGATACCGACACTCACACCTTTTTTCAGAGTGGTAGGGATCGCATTGAAGATTGCCTCACGCACATTAGTAAGGGAGAGCACGATAAAAATCAGACCTTCTGCAAAAACTGCCATCAGGGCGATTTTCCAGTCGTATCCCATTGCGCCACATACCGTGTATGCAAAATAAGCATTTAATCCCATACCCGGGGCAAGTGCAAATGGATAATTTGCAAGCATTGCCATTGCCAGTGTTCCGATAAAGGAAGCGATACAGGTCGCCATCAAAACTGCCGTCTTATCCATTCCTGCTGCTGCGAGCATGGATGGATTGACTGCAAGGATATACGCCATTGTCATAAATGTGGTGATACCCGCTAACACTTCTGTTTTCACAGTCGTGTTGTTCTCTTTTAATTTAAACATTTTCTCTAACATTTTCTAATCTCCAACTTTGTCTTACATCATTTTACAGTCATGGTCTCTCCTGACGTGACTGCATAACATCTTCATATTTTATAAGGTTATTTTCCTTCGTATGTGATCACAGAGGCTACATCATATTTTGCCAGTTTTTCACGTCCTTTTAACCCTGCTAACTCCATTAAGAAAAGGATTTTTACAACTTCGCCGCCAAGCTGCTCTACTAATTTACAGCTTGCCTCCATAGTTCCTCCGGTTGCGATCAGGTCATCCACTAATACAACCTTCTGTCCCGGTTTGATTGCATCTTTATGAATCTCAATCTCTGCTTTTCCATATTCAAGATCATATTCTGCTGAGACTGTCTCACAAGGAAGTTTTCCTTTTTTACGAACCGGAATAAAAGCTTTTCCAAGTGCATAGGCAATCGGCATTCCAAAGATAAATCCTCTGGACTCCGCACCTGCAATAATGTCAAAATCTACTCCATCCAACAGTTTGATCATGGAATCGATCGCCAGCTTTAATCCATCCGGATCCTGTAATACACTTGTTACATCACGGAACATAATGCCCGGTTCCGGAAAATCCGGTATGGTTCTTACATACTCCTCTATTTTTTTCATTGATAATACCCCTTTCACTAAAAAGTCACAAATACACAACCATCATATATGATTATCTGCCAAGATTCAATTTAGCATTACTTATAAATCTTATAAGCTGGTGCGGACAACCTTTGGTTTGTAGCCTTCTTTTTCCAGCGCCTTGATGATCTGTTTCTTGTGATCCGTGCCAAAACACTCTAATGTAATGCGGAGTTCCACGGCTGCGCTTCGGTTTGTTGTGACAAACTGATTGTGTTCCAATTTGATGACATTTCCCTGCTGTGCCGCAATAATACCGGAAACTTTGCAGAGTTCGCCCGGCTTATCCGGAAGCAGAACTGACACTGTGAAGATTCTGTCTCTTAAGATCAGTCCCTGCTGTACCACAGAGGACATGGTGATGACATCCATATTACCGCCGCTTAAAATGGATACGATCCGTTTGTCGGACACATCCAGATGTTTTAATGCCGCTACAGTTAAAAGTCCCGAATTTTCCACGATCATCTTATGATTTTCCACCATGTCAAGGAACGCTGCTACCAGCTCATCATCCTCCACTGTGATGATATCATCCAGATTTTGCCGGATATAAGGGAAAATCTTACTGCCCGGTGTCTTAACGGCTGTACCGTCTGCAATCGTGCTGACAGTCGGAAGAGTTGTCACTTTTCCTGCTGCAAAAGACGCCTGCATACAGTTTGCCCCTGCCGGTTCTACACCGATCACTTTGATCTTTGGATTTAATAATTTTGCAAGAGTGGAAACACCTGTTGCCAGTCCGCCTCCTCCGATCGGTACAAGAATATACTCTACCAGCGGAAGCTCTTTGAAGATTTCCATTGCGATCGTACCCTGACCGGTTGCAACTGCGAGATCATCAAATGGATGAATAAATGTGTATCCCTCTTTCTCTGCGAGTTCGTAAGCCTTCTGGCATGCCTCATCATACACATCTCCGTAAAGCACAACCTCTGCGCCGTAGCTCTTGGTACGGTTTACTTTGATGAGCGGTGTCGTGGTAGGCATGACAATGACTGCCTTACATCCATAACATTTTGCAGCGTAGGCAACGCCCTGCGCATGATTTCCTGCGGAGGCAGTGATAAGTCCCTTCGCTCTTTCCTCCTCGGTCAGTGTGCTGATCTTATAATATGCACCACGCACTTTATATGCGCCTGTAAACTGCATATTCTCCGGTTTTAAATAAACCTTGTTTCCTGTCTGCTGGCTGAAATAATCACTGTAAACCAGTTTTGTCTCTGTCGTGACTTCCTTTACCTTTTCGGAAGCCTCCTCAAACTTGTCTAATGTAAGCATCCCTATTTTTCCTCCTGTACATCAAATAATGCATTCACAAACTGATTGGAATCGAATTTCTGCAGATCCTCGATCGTCTCCCCGACTCCGATATATTTTACCGGAATACCAAGTTCTGAATGGATTGCAACGGCGATTCCACCCTTTGCTGTTCCATCCATTTTTGTCAGGATAATTCCAGTGATATCTGCCACATCTGCAAACTCTCTTGCCTGCGCAAGCGCATTCTGTCCGGTCGTTGCATCCAGAACGACCAGTGTCTCACGGAATGCATCCGGATATTCTTTTTCCAGAATACGGTTAATCTTGCGGAGTTCCTCCATCAGATTCTTTTTATTGTGAAGTCTGCCTGCGGTATCACATAAAAGTACATCTGCATTCCGCGCTTTTGCTGCTGCCACCGCATCATATACGATAGCGCCCGGATCAGCGCCTTCCTGTCCGCCGATCATCTCCACTCCGGCGCGGTTTGCCCACTCCTGAAGCTGTGTTCCGGCTGCGGCACGGAATGTATCTGCTGCTGCAAGGATAACTTTTTTGCCCTGATCTTTTAATTTTCCGGCAAGCTTTCCAACAGATGTCGTCTTTCCGACTCCGTTGACACCGATCACCAGCACCACAGATTTCTCGTTTTCAAAACGATAGGCTGTCTCTCCGACATCCATCTGCTCTTTGATACTGTTGATCAGAAGTTCCTTGCACTCTGCCGGATCTTTGATATGATTTTCCTTTACTTTTTTCTTCAGGTTCTCTATGATAGCTTCCGTTGCATTGACGCCGATATCACCCATTATGAGGATCTCTTCAATTTCTTCATAGAAATCATCATCAATATTGGAAAATCCATTGAACACCGCATCAATACCGGAAACGATATTATCTCTCGTCTTGCTCAGCCCGGAAACCAGACGGCTCCAGAAGCCTTTTTTTTCTTCGCTCATCTCTTTTTCCTCGTTTCTATATGATTTGTCCCACTGCATCCTCTGTCTCAGCTGCTCAGATCATCATCGATCAGATTGACCGAAACTAATGTCGAAACACCTTTTTCCTGCATGGTGATACCATACAGACGATCTGCTGCCGCCATAGTGCCACGTCTGTGGGTAATGACAATAAACTGTGTACTTTTTGTCAGCTTATGTAAGTATTTTGCAAAGCGGCCGACGTTGGAATCGTCCAGTGCCGCCTCGATCTCGTCTAACAGACAGAATGGGGAAGGTTTTAAATTCTGGATCGCAAAAAGCAGTGAGATCGCTGTGAGTGATTTTTCTCCACCGGACATCTGCATCATGTTCTGCAATTTCTTTCCTGGTGGCTGTGCGATAATACGGATGCCACACTCTAAGATATCCTCATCTTCCACCAGCTCAAGCGTTCCTTTTCCCCCACCGAAAAGCTCCTTAAACACTTTGTCAAACTCGCGCTGGATCTCTGCAAATTTTTCCATAAACTGTTTGCGCATTCCGGTATCCAGTTCTTCAATAATTCCGACCAAAGTCTTTTCAGCCTCGATCAGATCATCATGCTGTCCCTTTAAGAAACCGTAACGCTCCGAGATTTCTTTGTAATCTTCAATGGCATTGACATTGACATCACCCAATTTCCGAATGTCATCTTTAATGCCGGCGATCTGTTTTTTCAGATCCGCAAGATCCGAAAATGCCTCATCCCTCAGCTCCATTGCCGCATGCAGTGTCAGCTCGTACTCCTCCCACATATAATTGGTCTGGTAGTTTCCGGCTTCTTCAAGTTTTTCTCTCTGACTGTTCAAACGGTAAATCTCTTTATCGAGATCTGCGATTTTTTTGGAAACATCCTCCTGTTTTTGGAAACATCCCTTGTAGGAAGCAGACATCTCCTCTTTCTTCCGGATATGCTCTTTTAAAGTATTCTCCTGCTCTTTTTGATAATCTGCGGAATTTAAAATTGTCTTTTTAATCTCCTCGATATCCTGACGTTTTTTCTCCACATCTGCTTTCGCATTCTTCGCTTCGTTTAACACACCTTCGCGCTCATCGTCAAAACGCCTGATCTCGCTCTGGATACGTGTGAGATTTTCCATTACGAATTCTGCCTTCTGGCGGATTCCGGCAAGTTCCAATGTCACCTGGGATACCGCATTTGTAGCAGATTCCACATCTGCACTTTTCTCATCCAGAATTTGCTGGAAGTTCTTATTTTCTTCCTCGATCTGACTCTCACGATTTTTCACATATTCAATTTCTTCTGATATTTTTTCTTTATTATCGTTGATTTCCTGAAGCTGTTTCTCTATCTCACGGTTTTCTGCGATCAGTCCTGCATACACATTTTCACTTTCGTTCTTCTGCGCCGCTGCACGATCCACATTCATTTTTGCCGTATTCTGTAAAATCAGCTGTTCCTGCAATTCTGCTTTATTGGCTTCGATATCGTCTGCAAGCAGACTCTGTGCTGTCTTGATATCCTCCAGACGGTTGCGGCTTTCCTTTATCTTCTGTTCTGACTTGCTGATCAGTTCCTCTAATTCTTCGATCTCACGGTTTCTTCCGAGAAGATTACTGTTATTGCGGAATGCACCACCTGTCATGGAGCCACCCGGGCTTAAATACTCTCCCTCTAACGTTACGATATGAAGGGAATAATGATTCTTCTTTGCCAGTTTGATTGCAAAATCAATATTCTCTGTGACGATCACTCTTCCTAACAGGTAGGCAGTCACGCCCTCGTATTTTGCCTCTGTTTTGACTAACGTATTGGCAAGTCCAATGACGCCCGGTTCTTTTAGGGCATCCATATTTTTAAAGTTGCCTTTTCCATCTACACTTGTAAGAGGTAAAAAAGTTGCACGTCCCAAACGATTCTCCTTTAAGAAAGAGATCATTTTCTTGGCAGTCGCTTCATCCTCTGTGACAATATTCTGGATATTTCCACCCAATGCAGTCTCGATAGCAGTTTCATACTTTTTCTCCACCTGGATCAGATCAGAAACAACTCCGAGAAGTCCCCTGTTCTGCTCTTTCTGTTCCATCACTTTACGGATACTGTTACCGTATCCGTCATAGCGCTCTGCGATATTTTTCAGGGATTCCAGCTTGGATTGCTGCTTGTTATATCCTGCAAGCGTCTCCTCTAATGTATGCGTTGTCTCAATGGATTTTTTCTTCCAGTCACGGCTTTTTTCCTCCATGGAAAGTCCTGCCTGTTTCAGTTCTTTTATTTTCTGATTGACGGAATCTAAATCTTTCTGATACTCTGCTAAAACAGAATCTAAATCTGCTTCCTCTGTTTTTCTTGCAAGCAGTCTCTGGTTTAACTGGGCTTTTCGGATGTTGACCTGTTCTTCCATTGTGTCAAACCGCTGTTGTCTTGCCTTAATGGAAGCCTTGCTGTTCAACAGTTCAATCAATTCACTTTTGCCTTTTTCCATGCCTTCCGTACATCTCGCGATCTCTGTCTGCAATGTCTGAAGTGCTTCTTCCGCTGCTTTTTTCTTTTCCTCAATCTCAGAGATCTGTGCGTCCAGAGTAACCTTTTCTTCCTCATAAGTCTTTCCGGAAGAAATACGTTCTTCTTTCTCATGGTCGATGGCATCCAGACGGCTCTGCATATGTTCATCCGTATGCTCTGCCGAACGGATCTGCTCGTTTAAGATTTCAATCTGGCTCTCCAGCTTGTTCTTTGTCACAGCGGACTGACTCATCTCGTCACGGATTGCATTAATCTTTTCGTCCTCTGCCGCCATATCCTGTTCAAGCTTTTCATATTCTGTTTTTATCTGCTCATAACTTTCTTTTGCTTCCTGATAATCACGATCCGCAATCGAATAGTTTTCTTTGACTTCCTGTAACTGTCTGTCAATACGCTCCATTTCCAATAAGAACATATTGACATCAAACGTTTTTAACTCTTCTTTTTTCTTTAAATAAATACGGGCTTTTTCCGCCTGGCGCTCCAACGGACCGACCTGACGCTCTAACTCTGCCAGAATATCATTGACACGCACCAGATTTTCCCGCTCGTTCTCTAACTTTTTCTGGGCAGTTGCTTTTCGCTTTTTATACTTTACGATTCCTGCCGCCTCGTCAAAAAGTTCTCTTCGCTCTTCCGGTTTACCATTTAAGATACGCTCGATCTGTCCCTGACCGATAATAGAATATCCCTCTTTACCGATACCGGTATCATAGAAAAGTTCTGTGACATCTTTCAGACGACACGGACTTCCATTGATCAGATACTCACTCTCGCCGGAACGGTAAACACGTCTTGACACCGTAACTTCCTCGAAATCAATAGCAAGCTGATGATCTGAGTTGTCCATAGTGATTGCAACATATGCATAGCTTAAAGGTTTTCTGTTTTCTGTACCGGCAAAAATAACATCCTGCATGCTTGCACCGCGAAGCTGTTTTGCACTCTGCTCACCCAATACCCAGCGCACTGCATCTGCAACATTACTCTTACCACTTCCATTTGGTCCAACGATCCCGGTGATCCCATTGTGAAAATCGAATACGATCTTATTTGCAAATGACTTGAATCCCTGAACTTCTATACTTTTCAGATACATTTCATAACTCCGTTTCCTGCATTATTTTTTCTGGACCGGTTTTAAAAGCAGCAGTGCCTGATAGGCAGCTTCCTGCTCGGCAGCCTTCTTTGTATGACCGATTCCTGTTCCGATCACCCGCTCGCCAATCCTTGCCTCTACTGAGAAGCGTTTGTCATGGTCTGGTCCTTCCTCTGAAATTAATCTGTAATTCAGTTCTTCCTCATAATGTCCCTGCACGACTTCCTGTAAACTTGTCTTGCAGTCATAGAAAAGCTTTTTATGTTCAATATCTGTTAAAATAAATTTATGGATAAACGTTTTTGCATGTTCAAATCCACCATCCAGATAAATTGCTCCGATCACTGCCTCTAATGCATCCGAGAGAATCGAATTGCGGTTTCTTCCACCTGTCAGATTTTCGCCCTTTCCAAGGAACAGATATTTGCCAAGTTCCATCTCTCTGGTACAGATTGCCAGCGTCGGTTCGCAGACCAGACTCGCACGCAGCTTTGTCAAATCTCCTTCCGACTTGTCCGGATATGCCTTATACAAAAAGTCACTGGAAACGATTTCCAACACCGCATCTCCCAAAAACTCCAGTCTTTCATTATCAGAATGTTTTCTCAAATGTTTCTCGTTCGCAAAAGAGCTGTGTGTCAATGCCTGACGCAACAGTTTCTCCTGTTTGAATTCATACCCAATTTTATCCTGTAATTCTAAAAAATTTGCCATATTTTCTCCTCTCACAGAGGATTTTTCGTAATACCTCAGCCACCTGAGCCATTACCAAAAAACCTCTCCTCTTTTCTTATCAGTAACGTAAAGAGGCTGTCGCACATAGAAAAGATTTCGTTGCGACAGCCTGTATGCTTAAAAGTTATATTTATGAGTTTAAAGCATTTTTGATTTGTTCCACTGCGTCTCCAACTGTTACGATTTTCTCAGCTTCTTCATTTGGAATCTCAATATCAAATTCTTCCTCTAAGCCCATAATAATCTGGAAAACATCCAATGAATCTGCTCCAAGATCATCCACAAAAGTGGTTTCCATTGTGATTTCCTCTTCATCCACATTTAAAACTTCAGCGATAATTTTTTTCAGTTTTTCGAATTCCATAATTACATTCCTTCCTGTTCTGCAGAACCTAAAATATTTTTCTTGATCTTACCATTAATATCCTGTTCTTTAAAAGTAACACACTGATAAATTGAATTGGTAACTTCCTTTGCCTTGGCACTTCCATGCGTCTTCACCACAAGACCATTCAATCCTAAAAGCGGTGCACCACCATACTGGGAGGCGTCAAATGTTTTCAGTGTAGATTTTAAAGCCGGCAATGCAAGCGCAGCGCCAATTTTGCTTCGCAGAGTACTCATCATACCCTTCTTGATTGCGCCAACCAGTGTACCCGCCAGTCCTTCGTACAGTTTTAAAATGACATTTCCCACAAACGCTTCACAGACAATGACATCTGCCTCGCCATGTGGAATCTCCCTTGCCTCAATACTGCCTACAAAATTAATGTCTGTACACTCTTTTAATAATGGAAATGTCTCTTTTACAAGCGCATTCCCCTTTTCCTCTTCTGCTCCAATATTTACAATTGCAACTCTTGGATTCTTAATTCCAAGAACATTTTCCATATAAATGGATCCCATCTTTGCAAACTGAACCAGATGTGATGCCCTCGCATCTACGTTCGCACCACAGTCGATCAATAAAGAGACTCCCTTTTCCGTAGGAATCAATGGTGCCAAAGGCGGTCTCTCAATTCCGCGGATTCTTCCAACGATAACCTGTCCTCCGACAAGGATAGCGCCTGAACTTCCGGCAGAAACAAAAGCATCTGCTTCCTTCTGCTTTACCATATTCATTCCGACAACAATTGATGACTGTTTCTTTTTTCGAATTGCGTTCACTGGCGGTTCTGCTGTCTCGATCACTTCCTCAGCATGTACCACTTCAATCTGTTCTTTGGGGTAAGAATACTGTTTCAGTTCTTTCTCAACCACATCCTGCTGTCCTACCAACAGCACCTTGATGTCCGATCTGCCATTCACAGCATCGACTGCACCTTTTACTAACTCTCCCGGTGCATTATCTCCACCCATTGCATCCAGTGCAACTCTCGTGATTTCCTGTTGCATACACTTCTCCATTTCCTGCGTGTTAACTGCCTTACGAAAAGTGCTCCTTACACGTCTATAAGAAAATATACTATAACTTTTTCTATAAATCAATATATAATCACATTTGTGTGATCACAGTTCTCAGTTGAAATATTCCATGTTCCGTTCCTTCTCTGCTTCTAAGTCTTCCGGAGACATATATTTCTGAAAAATCTTTTCCAGAATGAAATTAGCAAGCAGCATATATACACATGGAATTATAAATACTGCCGGTGGGAATATATAAACTGCAAATGCTGCTGCAAGGAGCAGGGCAAAGAGAAGCAGTGTCTTCCACAGATTTCCCAGTGCGATCAGCGCTGCATTTTTTAAGATCATCTTTGTCTGATTCTCAAATCGCGCAATATAAGGAAACAGGTAAATTGCCCACATCGTTGCAAACATCATCAGCACTGCAAATACAATATATATTTTTCCTAACGCAACACCTGCCTTTGCATACTGATACATCACATAACAGTCGAATCCCATGATTGCATATAATAAGAGGAGGATCAGCCACACAATCGTTGACTGCCTGAAATTCGTCTTAAATGCATGCCAGAACTCCCTGCCTATGTAACTGCGGTTGTTCCGGATCACTTTATTCACCGTATAATACAATGCTGTGGTTGCCGCCCCGGCTGTCACGATCGGGATACATAAAAAAAACCAGAACGCACTCAGACAGATCACATCAATGATCTTCCCCAATCCCTGAAAAAACTTGTTGTCAACATTAAAAAAATCGCCCATATTTATTTCCTTCTTTGATTTGTGATAGAGCAATACTGCCCATTGGTAACACTCATTATAGCATAGCCCCGGACAGTCTACAATGACTGTAATTGTTAAAAATCGGTAAAGAAAAAGGACTTTCAATCTCTTGAAAGTCCTCTGATCTTCTTAAAAATTAGTCCTGAGGAATAATCTCTTTTTTGTTATATGAGCCACAGTTCTTGCATACTCTATGAGGCATCATTAATTCACCACATTTGCTGCATTTTACTAATGCAGGAGCAGTCATTTTCCAGTTTGCTCTTCTTTTATCTCTTCTTCCTTTGGAAGATTTATTTTTTGGACAAATTGACATTTACTTACACCTCCTTAAATTTGTTAAAGACATCTTGGATTGCTGCCATTCTTGGATCCAGTTCTGTTCTCTGGCAATTGCAGTCACCCTTATTCAGGTTCATTCCGCACACTTTGCAAATTCCTTTGCAATCCTCTTTGCACAGAACTTTCATCGGCCAGTTTACCAAAATCTCTCCATAGATAAGTTTATCTACATCCAGATCAAATCCAATCAGGTAGTCTATATCCTCCATCTCTTCATCATTGATCGCAGAATTTTCCAGACGGAACTCCTTGTCAATGTCGAAATGGATTCTTGTCGGAACTTCTTCCAGACAACGGCTACACGGTATTGATGCTGCCAGATCCACAGTACCACTGATACGCAGCTTACCGCCATCAATGTTTGCGATCTGTAAATCAATCGGTGCCTTTTCAATGATCGGGAACTCGCCTAATCTCGATACAAAGGATTCTAACTCGATCTGAACTTTTTCTGTTAAGGACTTGTTCTCACAAGTTACAATACTTGAAATATCTATAATCACAGCGCTCTCCCCAAAACTCGCTTAAGCCCAAACTCCTAAGCTGAGGTTTTTCACACCTAAATGATTATACATAGGTGTCTTTCTTTTGTCAACCACTTTTTTCACATATTGTCAAGTTTTTTCCCTTGACAGTGTTTTTCTAACCGGATCTGCCGTTCATTTTTTCATCTTTTGCGCAGCAGATCCTGTCTGGTCTCTCATTATTTTACAAGCGCAACCGTCTCTCTTGCAATTGCAAGCTCCTCGTTTGTAGGGATCACGCAGACTTTTACTTTGGAATCCGGTGTGGAGATCACTGCCTCATCACCGTGAGTTGCATCATTGACTTCGTTATCAATAGTGATTCCGAGGTAGCCAAGGTAAGCAACGATCTTTCTGCGGACCAGATTGGTATTCTCACCAATTCCTGCGGTAAATGCGATCGCATCTACTCCGTTCATGGCTGCCACATAGGAACCGATGTATTTTGCAACACGGTAGCAGAATACTTCGATCGCATTGATCGCATATTCATTTCCCTCGTTATAGGCTGCCTCAAGGTCACGGAAATCAGAAGAAATGCCTGTCATTCCCTGTACACCGGACTTTTTATTTAAAACATTCATAACACCTTCGATATCAAGGTTCTCTTTCTTTGCAATGAACTCCATGATCGCAGGATCAATGTCACCGGAACGTGTTCCCATGACAAGACCTTCAAGCGGCGTAAGTCCCATGGAAGTATCAACACATTTTCCATTGACAACTGCGCTGATAGAAGCTCCGTTTCCAAGATGTGCAACGATCACTTTGGAATTGTTGATATCCATTCCAAGGTACTCCACCAGACGTTTGGATACAAAGCTGTGGCTTGTTCCGTGGAAGCCGTATCTTCTCACTTTGTATTTCTCATAATACTCATGAGGCAGACCATAAAGATATGCTTTCTTCGGCATTGTCTGATGGAATGCAGTATCAAATACGCCGACCATAGGAACGTCCGGCATCAATTCCTGGCAGGCACGGATTCCGATCAGGTTTGCCGGATTGTGGAGTGGTGCAAGTTCATTACACTCTTCAATCTGAGCCAGAACTTCCTCTGTCAGGACAACAGAGCATGCGAATTTCTCTCCACCATGAACTGTGCGGTGTCCGACAGCATCCACCTCTGCAAGGCTCTTTAAAGCACCTGTCTTTGGATTTACGATAGCGTCCAGTACCATCTGGATTGCCTGTTTGTGCGTTGGCATGGCAGCTTCTGTAATCTCTTTGTCAAGACCTGTTTTCTGGTAAACTAATCTTCCGTCGATCCCGATCCTCTCGCAGAGACCTTTTGCCAATACTGCTTCTGTTTCTGAATCAATGAGCTGGTATTTCAGTGATGAACTACCGCAGTTAATTACTAATACGTTCATGATTTTTCTCCTCTATCAACTATATTGTGCCTCACGGCATATTGTACTTTTTGGGTCTTTCCAGACAGACCACATATAGCTTTAGTATACGCCTTTCTTTCTGGTGCGGCAAGCCACTTTTTGCCATATTTCGTGTATTTAATGCGAAACATCTTGTCAATTTTTTAACGATTCCGCTTAGCGTTTCCTGATAGAAAACTACGCTGCCATGACTAATTTCTTATCATCCGTATTGCAATCACGGATCACGGTTCAACAGTCACTTGATTTTTCTTATAAAAATGGTTATGTTACTACTAAGTCACTAAGACCGCCAGGAAAGGATCATCCCATGAAAATTACAGGCATTATTGCAGAATACAATCCATTTCACAATGGACACGCTTATCAGATAGCAAAAATAAAAGAGGAAACAGACAGCGATTATGTCATTGTCGCCATGAGCGGAAATTTTGTGCAGCGGGGAGAACCTGCCATCACAGACAAATACGAACGCGCCAGAATGGCACTCTCCTGCGGTGCGGATCTTGTGCTGGAACTCCCTGCTCTTTTTGCCTGCGCTTCTGCAGAATATTTTGCCAGAGCAGGTGTCGCGCTCTTTACACGGATGGGCTGTATCGACTACCTGTGTTTTGGCGCTGAAAATGCAGACCTTTCCCAGTTAAATAAAATCGCAGGCATTCTTGTCGATGAGCCTCGTTCCTATCAGGATGCCCTGAATATTTATTTAAAAGAAGGGAAAAATTTTCCTGCCGCCAGGATTCTGGCATTAAAATCTTATCTCAGTGCTGAATCTTCCGATGCTGCCTTGCAGACAGAGCAGTTTACCAGCCTCTTATCCACACCAAATAATATTCTTGGCATCGAATACATGAAAGCATTAAAAACCTGCGGATCACAGATTACACCTTATCCGATTCTGCGGGAAGGTGCCGGATATCATGACACCGATATTCTCTTAAAAAATGCCTCTGCTTCTGCCATCCGGCAGACTTTAAAACAGGCTGGCTCTTCCGGCAGTTCTTCCGGCTCTGCCCCGGATTTTGCAGCTCTTTCTGCTGCCATGCCACAGGAAGCTTTCCGGATTTTTTCAGAATATCTCGCCTCCTCCACTTATCTGGAAGCGGATGATTTTTCCGGTATTTTAAATTATCTGTTGCTTTTTTATCCGGCAGAAGCACTTGCCTGCTTTGCCGACTGTAATATTGAAATTGCGAACCGCCTGAAAAAGAACCGCAGTGAATTTTCCTCTTTCACGCAGTTTGCTGCCTTAAATCAGAGCCGCGACATTACTTACGCACGCATGAGCCGTATTTTTACGCATATTCTGCTGCATATGACAGCCGAAGATTATAAGCAGGCAAAACAGCTTGGTTATGTCTCTTACCTCCGTCCTCTTGGATTCAAAAAATCGTCCTCTGGCGTACTTAGTGAGATAAAAAAGCACACGGATATTCCACTGATAGGAAAGCTTGCAAATGCCAGACAGACACTTTCTGACGACGCCTGCCGGCTTCTTGAAAAAGATATTTTTGCGGCTGATCTCTATGAACAGGTACTTGCGCAAAAAAACAGAACAATCCCACGAAATGAATACACCCGTGAAATTGTTCTGCTGTAATGATTCAGATTGTTCTGATCACTTCTGTGACCAGTTGTTTGAACTGTCTGGAAACACGGTCTGCTGTCTCCTGCACTTCTTTGTGATCCAGCTTTTGTTTTGACATGCCGGCTGCAAGGTTGGTAATACAGGAAATACCGCAGACTTTCATTCCCATATGATTGGCTGCCACCGCCTCACATGCGGTGCTCATTCCTGCTGCATCGCCTCCCCATGTCCTGCACATGCGGATCTCTGCCGGTGTCTCATAGCTTGGTCCGGTAAACTGCATATAAACGCCCTCCTGCAGTGGTATCTGAAGTTTTTCTGCCGCCTTTCTCACTTTTTCCTGTAATTCCGGTGCATACACCTCACTCATATCCGGAAATCTCGTTCCGAGTTCGTCAATATTTTCTCCGATCAGGGGATTCGGGATCGCAGTTGTGATGTGATCTGTGATGAGCATAAAATCTCCCGGTTTGAAGTTGTAATTCACACCGCCTGCTGCGTTTGTCAGAATGATTTTTTTTGCCCCCAGAAGTCCCATAAGGCGTGTTGGAAGCACTACATCCGACATCGGATATCCCTCATAATAGTGCACACGTCCCTGCATGATCACCATAGGAACGCCCTCCACATGGGCAAACACAAATCTTCCCTTATGTCCTTTCACCGTGGATACCGGAAAACCTTCGATATCCGCGTAATTGATCGATGCCTCAATTTTTAAATCATCTGCGTAATCCCCAAGTCCGGAACCTAAAATAAGTGCCGCCTCCGGGACGAAATCTGTTTTCTCCCGGACACTTTTACAGCATTTCATTAATTTTTCATATACTTCGCTCATGGAATGTTCCTCTTTTTGCAAAAATAATATTATAATTAATGATGGAATAAGCGGATTCCGGTGAATGCCATGGCAATGCCATATTTGTTACAGGTTGCAATGACATGATCGTCACGGATGGAACCGCCTGGCTGGGCGATGTATTTCACTCCACTCTTATGAGCACGTTCCACATTATCTCCAAATGGGAAGAATGCATCGGAACCAAGCGCAACGTCGGTGTTTTTATCTAACCATGCGCGTTTTTCCTCCCTTGTAAACACTTCCGGTTTTACTTTAAAAATATTCTCCCATGCGCCATCTGCAAGCACATCCATATAGTCCTCACCGATGTAGAGATCGATCGCATTATCTCTGTCTGCACGTCCGATCTTATCTAAGAACTGAAGTCCGAGCACCTGTGGAGACTGGCGTAACCACCAGTTATCTGCCTTAGAGCCGGCCAGTCTGGTACAGTGAATTCTGGACTGCTGTCCGGCACCGATACCGATTGCCTGTCCACCTTTGACATAGCATACGGAATTGGACTGTGTGTATTTTAATGTGATCATGGAAATGGCAAGATCCATTTTTGCAGAATCCGGGATTTCCTTATTCTCTGTCACGATGTTGTCAAAGAAATGCTCATCGATCACAAGTTCATTTCTTCCCTGTTCAAATGTGATTCCAAACACTTCTTTATGTTCGATCGGAGCCGGTACATAATCCGGATTGATCTCGATCACGTTGTAGTTTCCTTTTTTCTTTGCCTTTAAAATCTCAAGTGCCTCATCTGTATAGCCCGGTGCGATCACACCATCAGACACCTCCCGTTTGATTACAAGTGCTGTCTCTTTGTCACAGACATCAGATAAGGAAATGAAATCGCCGAAAGAAGACATTCTGTCCGCGCCTCTGGCTCTGATATAGGCGTTTGCAAGCGGTGTGAACTCTACGTCCATATCGTCTACCCAATAGATTTTGCGCTCTACCTCAGACAATGGAAGTCCAACTGCTGCTCCAGCCGGAGATACATGTTTAAAAGAGGTTGCTGCCGGAAGTCCGGTTGCTTTCTTTAATTCACTTACCAGCTGCCAGCCGTTAAATGCATCTAAAAAGTTGATATAACCCGGTTTTCCGTTTAACACCTTGATTGGAAGCTCGCCGTTTTCCATATAAATTCTGGATGGTTTCTGGTTTGGATTACATCCGTATTTTAACTCTAATTCTTTCATCTTAATCTCCGCTCCTGCTTATCTTTGATTTTCTAAAAATTTATGGTCTTTACTTATTTTTATTTACAATTCTTGTCTCGTATTTTCCGGTTTCAATGTCAATGTAACGTACAAATAAGGAAACTTTGTTCTCCTCATTAAGATTTTCCCATACCAGACTGGTAAAGGTATCAATGTCTCCTTCCAGACCAACAAGCTTTGGTTCTCCCTCAAAACTTGGAAGCGGGTTTCCGTCTCCCATATAAGTGTGGATAAAATGTGCTTCTCCGGCAACCGGATTCTGATATGCAAATGTATAACGGTTACATGCGTCCGGATTTCCGTTATTGCTCTTTAAGATAGACATCGCATAATTGTAAGTTCCATTGTCAATGTGCATGATTCCTGAAATTCTTGGTGTATAGTTTGGAGCATCCGGCTCAAACTCTCTGGTTCTTAATGCCTGCTCAAACGTCTGCTGTTTATCCATCAACTCATAAATCGTGTCTGTCTGATCCCCATTGGTAACAATTGTTTTATTGCCAAGTACACGAACCGGAGCATAAATGATCAGGCTTGGATCACTTAATTTCGAAGGATCAAATGCCTGTGTACGGATTCCTTCCCCATCCTCCACAAACACACGGTTGCGGCTGTTCTCACTTCTACCCATAATAAAGTAAGCAGTTACTGCATATTTACCATCTGCGGATTTTCCGATGACGATTCCACGTCCTGGATAAGAATTTCCTGCAAGTTCATTTGCTAATGAGATTGATTTCATAAATCCTCCTACTCTCCTTTGTTCTACAAAGTTCATTTATCTGTGTAATGATTCAATACCTTTTTATATTAGCATTGCAGTTTTATTTTTACAATGGATTGGCTCTTATTAGTGTCATGAATTTATTTACTAAGTTATATAAGTTGTATTAATATATAATAAAACTCACTCTTTTCTCAGATAACCGTTGCTGACGGATAAACCATAACGAAAAAAACTGCCCACAAAAGTGAGCAGTCCTGAATTCTAGTTTTTAAAGCTGTGGATTGGTGCCGGAATTCTTCCGCCACGGTTGATGAAATCATCACAGGAAAATTTATTTACCGGCATGATCGGCGCATAACCGAACAGTCCACCGAATTCTACCTGTTCGCCAACACCTTTTCCTATGACCGGGATCAGACGGCAGGCTGTTGTTTTCTGATTGATCATACCAAGCGCCATCTCATCTGCGATCATACCGGAGATCGTAGTTGCCTTTGTATCACCCGGAATTGCGATCATGTCAAGACCAACGGAGCATACGCAGGTCATCGCCTCTAATTTTTCCAAAGTGATGGCACCAGCCTGAACTGCATTGATCATTCCCTGGTCTTCACTGACCGGAATGAATGCGCCACTCAGACCGCCGACATAAGAGGATGCCATGACGCCACCTTTTTTCACCTGATCATTTAACAATGCCAAAGCTGCTGTCGTTCCCGGTGCTCCTGCATACTCTAAGCCGATCTCGCAGAGAATGTCTGCCACACTGTCTCCGATTGCCGGTGTTGGTGCCAGAGACAGATCGACGATACCAAATGGAATATTTAAAAGTCTTGATGCCTCCTGTGCGACAAGCTGTCCGACACGTGTTACTTTAAACGCTGTCTTTTTGATCGTCTCGCAGAGCACTTCAAAATTCTCACCGCGCACTTTTTCAAGAGCTGTCTTAACAACGCCCGGTCCACTGACTCCGACATTGATGATCGCATCCGCCTCTGTCACGCCATGGAAAGCTCCTGCCATAAACGGATTATCATCCGGCGCATTGCAGAACACTACAAGCTTCATACAGTCCACGGAATCACGGTCTTTCGACTGTTCCGCCACCTCTAATAAAATCTCACCCATTAATTTGACTGCGTCCATGTTGATACCTGTCTTTGTAGACGCAAGATTGACCGAACTGCACACACGGTTCGTTCTGCCAAGTGCCATCGGAATAGACCGGATCAGCATCTCATCTGCTGTTGTCATTCCCTTGGAAACCAGTGCAGAATATCCGCCGATCAGGTTTGCTCCCACTTTTTCAGCGGCACGGTCTAATGTGTCGGCGATCGTTGCAAAATCTTCCGGTGTCTTACATGCAGAACCACCTACCAATGCGATCGGTGTCACGGAAATCCGTTTGTTCACGATCGGAATTCCAAATTCATGCTCGATTTTCTCGCCCACTGCAGCAAGATCTTTTGCAACAGTTGTGATGCGGTTATAAATATTGTCATTTAATTTATCCAGATTGGAATCAATACACTCTAAGAGACTGATACCAATGGTAATGGTACGGACATCAAGATTTTCCTGTTCGACCATTTTATTTGTCTCATTTACCTCAAAGAAATTAATCATTTACTGCTTTCCTCCCTAGATTCTGTGCATCATATCGAAGATCTCTGCTTTCTGGCACTTGATCGATACGCCGATCTCCTCGCCCAATACGTCCAGATCTTTCTGGCAGTCTGCAAAAGCTTTTGCAGCCTTTGTCATGTCAACGATCATCATCATATTGAAGTATCCAGATACGATGGTCTGGGAAATATCTAAAACATTTACTCCATTTTCTGACAGATAAGTACAGACTTTTGCAATGATACCTACTGTATCTTTTCCTACTACTGTAATTATGGTTTTATTTGCATTATGTTCCATGGTTCATGCCTCCTCACTGTATCCTGCCCGGTTCCGTCAGATTTTTCTCACGTTACCAAGATAAATTTTAATTATGTTCCATATTAGCATACTCTTTTTATTATATCCACTACTTAAGCTCTTTTTATTTATTAAATCATCTAATAAATGTTATTAGAATACTATTTTTTGCGATACTTCGTCACGCTTCGCCACAAACATTGGGAAATCATCACCCTTATAAGGGTTATCTCCCAGCTCCACTTCCAGACGTACCGTCTCATAGGCAAGCTCCGGATAATTATTTTCTTTGCTCAGATGTCCTAACACGATATGTTTCAAATGATCGTGGAGCACTTTTCCTAACAATTGTCCACTCCGCTCGTTCGACAAATGTCCTTTATCCCCAAGGATACGCTGTTTCAGAGGATATGGATATGCTCCTGCCTGAAGCATGCGCACGTCATGGTTGGCTTCTAAGAGCAGCACGTCCACATTCTGCAGCTTCTCCACAATATGGTCGTCATAGGTTCCAAGGTCTGTCATGACTGCCACGTTCTTTTCCTGCTGTCTGATCTTGTAGGCAACCGGATCTGCCGCATCATGGGAGATGGACACCGGTTCGATTGTAAGATCACCGATCGTAAACTCCCTTTCCGGCTCGATCACCTGAAAAAGTGCCTCGTCTATTTTTCCAACGGTTTTTGTATGTAAAATAGCATCAACGGTTTCCCCTGTTGCATACATCGGAATGCCATATCTTCTTGCAATCACTCCGAGTCCTGCGATATGGTCGATATGCTCATGTGTGATGAGAATTCCCTGCATATCTGCAGTCTTTAGATCAATACTGTTTAAACCGTTCTCAATCCTTTTTCCACTGATTCCCGCATCGATCAGCACATGACAGTCATCTGAGCCGACACAGATACAATTTCCGCTGCTTCCGCTTGCAATACTGCATAATTCCATAAATCTATTTCTCTTTCCAAGCCAGTTCGATCACATCACCGTCTTTTAATTCTGCGGTGTACTGTGCGTTCTGGCCATTTAATTTTGTAATGATCGCTCTTCCTGCGGAGGCAGAAAGGTCAAATTCGTAAAACTCGAAGAGATCCACAAACATATAGGACTCTCTTCCCGTCAGCTTAACCGGTGTGCCATTGATGATAACTTCCACAGAATGTGTTTCCTTCTCTTTTGCATCATCCGAAGTTTCGTTATCTGCAAGACTTTCTTCCGCTGTCTGCGTTTTTTCATCCGCTGTCTCAGATGCATCATCCAACGGTGTGCTGTCCTCTGTCTCACCTGCTGCCTCACTGTCTGAAACATTCTCCTCCGATACCTCTGTGGTATCTGCTGCTTCTTCCATGCTCTCGGCAGTCTTTTCTTCTGTTGTATCAGACTCATGTGTACGGAAAGACAAAATCGTCCACTCAATATTAAAGTTCTCATAGACAAGATAATTCAGGTCGACCACCCGGTTATTCACAATGATCTCTTTTTCCGTGTCGATCTCCACGTCCATAAATTCTGCGATCTGTTCGACGGTATAATAAGCCCTCGTCTCAATTTCGTCTCCCTCTTTGATCACATAAGAGGCTGGTTCTAATTTACCGTTTACCTCAACAAAGCGCGGGCATACGATTTTCTTGCCGTTGACGATAAATGTTATGGTGGATGTGTGATACTCCTCTAACTGTTCGATGGTGATCATGGCATCTGCTCCCACAGTGGATGGACAGATCTCGATCTCTGAATTCGGTTCTAACCTGGTATTGATACTTGCCGGTTTTCCATTCATAGTGATCACGGCAGATTCCCCTGGCAGACCTCTCTCCACTTTTGCCACACCATTGACGGTATAGTTCACTTCTTTTCCACGTTTCGGGAACAGATCTTCATTGGCTATTCCCGCCTGTAATGCGGCATCCATGATCAGAAGCTTATTGTTGTCATACATCTTAATCCGTTCGCCGTTCAAATGTACCATGATAAAACTGTTTTTCTGGTCATAATAATTCAAACAGATACCGATCGGTGTTACGATGAGCGGATCTTTTTCGATATCCGGCTGTTCAAAGGTTACTTCCTGCAGTACTTCCTCACCTCGGAGAGCGACACGCTCCTGTGGAAGTCCAAGTTTATCTGCCAGCATCTCGGTGTAACCGTGGATTTTTCCGCCTCCACCAACGACAAATGTAGCACTGACAGTCTGTCCGCCATTTAACTCTTTGATTTTCTCTGCCACTGCTGTTGTCATTTTATCTGCCACCGGCTCTACCAGTTCCCACACTTCCTTCGCCGGAATGGAGTGCTCGATCATCATGATATCTTTGTATGTGATCATCTCCCCGGTCGAACTTGCAAGTTTGATGCGCTCTGCAGTCTGGAAATCGACCAGATAATGCTGCACGATCAGTTCTGTCAGTTCATCCCCTGCAAGCGGAATCATACCATAGGCGATGATACTTCCATCTTTCGTGACAGAAATATCCGATGTTCCGGCTCCGACATCGACCAGTGCGATATTCAGCATGCGGAATGTTTCCGGGATTGCAACATCGATCGCCGCAATAGGCTCCAATGTCATATTGGCGACGTCAAGACCTGCCTGCGCCACTGCGGAATACAGTCCGTCCACAACATCCTCCGGCAGAAATGTCACAATGATATCCTCACTGATCACCTCTGCCTTATGTCCCTCGATGTTGGAATAAACCTCCTCATTCAGATAATATTTCACAACAGAATATCCCACGCAGTAGAACTTGTATTTTGTGTCATTTTTTTCTTTTAATATGGACTGTGCCTTTTCAATTCCAAGCAGATCCAGTGTATGGATATCTTCCTTCGTAACAACGGTCTCTTCCGGATATTCATATTCTACATTTGTCGTTACTGTTTTTAACACACGACCGGCTGCAGCGATACATACTTCTGTCAGCGGACATTCAATCTGTTTCTCCAATTCCTCTTTTACCGTCTGGATCACTTTTCCCACACGGCCAATGTCATGAATCTGGCCATCGATCATCGCCCTTGTCTCATGCTGCATGACATACTGTGCCACAACGACAAATTCATTTCCTTCCTTATATCCAACCGTACCTACTACATTTCGTGTTCCAATGTCCAGTCCAAATACATATGGCTGTTCGAATGTCTGTGTTTCATTCATCTGTAGTGTCCTCTCACTTACCTTTTCTTTGTAATTCCCTGATCCGTTCCAATTGTCTGCAAAATCCATCAGATAGCGCACACTGCCGCATCGATCTGTCTGTGCATTTCCTCTAACCCTTCATTGTTGTCGATCACAACACTGCAATGTTTCCGGTACTCTGCTTCCTTCAACTGACTCGAAAAAATCTGCTGTACCTTCTCTCTGGAATACCCACGGGATTCCATCAGTCTTGCCTCACGGATTTCCTCTCTGGTATAAATATACCAGAGTTCATCACAAATTTCATCATAATGTTCTTCAATTAAAAGTGCCGCTTCCAAAACAAGCAGTGCAAGTGTTCCTTCCTGTCTCTCTCTTTTCGCTTCTGCTATCACATATGCTTTCACTGCCGGATGTACGATCCCGTTCATCCTGACACGCTTGTTCTCGTCTGAAAAGATCACCTTCGCCAGTTTTATCCGGTCAAAATGTCCATCTTCCTTATAAATATCATGCTCCGGAAAAGCCTGTCTGATCTGCTCATAACAGTCCGTTCCAGGCTCCATCAGTTCATGTGCGATCTCATCCGCCAGCATGACACGTACGCCCGGTTTGGTTGCCAGATAATCTAAAACTGCTGATTTTCCAGCTCCTACACCACCTGTGATCCCTATAAATTTCATATTTTCCGTCCACCCTTATCTTCTTTCGTGCTGTCCGCTTCTGATGCAAAGCTATTTTGCTTCGTACCAGTTCTTTCCGGTGTGAAGGTCAATCGCCAGAGCCACCTTCAGATCTGCTGCCTGCTGCATACCTTCTGTCAGTATCTCTTTTACTCTGTCGATCTCATCCTCTGCTGTCTCGATCAAAAGTTCGTCGTGCACCGTGATGATCAGTCTTGACTTTAAATGTTCCTCTAACAGCCGGTCATGCACACGTATCATAGCGATCTTGATAATGTCTGCGGCTGTTCCCTGAATTGGTGCATTCATTGCCACACGCTCTCCAAAAGAACGCTGCATAAAGTTACTGCTGGAAAGTTCCGGGACCGGACGCCTTCTTCCAAACATGGTTGTCACATATCCGTTCTTTTTGGCATCCTCCACAAGTCCGTCTAAAAATGTCTTGATCTTCGGATAAGTTTCAAAATACCGTTCGATATATTCTGCTGCCTCTTTTTTACTGATACTGAGATCCTGGCTTAATCCAAAGGAACTGATTCCATATACGATCCCAAAGTTTACCGCTTTGGCATTCCTTCGCTGTAAATCCGTCACCTCGTCAAACGGAATGTGGAATACCTGTGATGCGGTGATTCTGTGGATATCCTGCGCCTCCCTGTACGCCTCGATCAATTTCTCATCCCCGGACATATGCGCTAACACACGAAGTTCGATCTGCGAATAATCGGCGTCCATGAACACATATCCCTCTGCCGGTAAAAATGCTTTTCGAATGAGTCTGCCAAGTTCGATCCTCATCGGGATATTCTGAAGATTCGGTTCTGTACTGCTTAATCTTCCGGTAACTGTGATCGTCTGGTTGAAGGAAGTGTGGATTCTTCCATCCTCTTTAATATAATTGGCAAGGCCATCTGCATAAGTGGATTTTAACTTGGTAAGCTGACGGTACTCCAAAATATCTGCAACGATCGGATACTCTGGTGCAAGTTTGTCTAACACATCTGCTGCTGTCGAATATCCGGTCTTTGTCTTCTTTCCGTAAGGCATTTCGAGTTTTTCAAACAGGATCACACCTAACTGTTTTGGAGAATTGATATTAAACTCTTCCCCTGCTTCCTGATAAATCCGGGTTTCTAACTCTTTGATGCGGACTGCAAGTTTCTCCCCGTACTCTTTCAGATTAACTGCATCAATGGCAATTCCTGTGTGTTCCATGTCTGCAAGGGTAAACACTAACGGCATCTCAATGGTTTCATAGAGCTGTTCCATTCCGGTTGCCTTCAGCTCTTCCATCATTGCCTTTTTGCTGGAAAATGCAGTGTACGCCATAAAGCAGACTGTCTTTAATAATCCTTCCGGTTTCTCATCCATTGCCATATCATAGCCTGACTTTCCAATCAGATCCACTCTCGATGGGATCATCAGGCTACAGTAATCCTTTGCGATGTCTTCATACGGATATTCATTTTTTAACGGATTCAGCAGATATGCTGCGATGACGTTGTCAAAAATGTTTTTCTGGTTCAGACATCCGTTCTCGCTCTGCTCGATCATATGGAGCAGTCCAAGCTGCGGTTTTAAATCCAGTGTCATGTATCCTGCCGCCGCAGAGTGTGTGAGAAGGTCTGACAACACGCTGCTTGTCAGTTCTTCCCCAGCCTTGAAAAAGTAGGTGTCTTTCTCCCCAAAGCAGACTGCCATTCCAAGGAATTCATTCGTCTGCGGTGCTGCAAAAAGATTCATCTGCCCACCGGCTTCCATGTCCGCATCCTTTTTTTCCTCCATCGGAATGATCTGGAATGCACATTCTGTGCCTTTGATCTTCGCAAAAATCTTTTCGGCTTCCTTTTTCTCTGTCACAAGTTTAAAATGTTCTTCCGCCTGATTCTTTGGTGCATCCACCTCAAATCTGCCAAGCATATTTTTAAACTCCAGACGTTTGCACAAAAGATATGCTTCCTCTGTATACAGATCTTTGATCTGTTCTAATCTTGCACTCTGCAGATCATAGTCGATATCCGCATGGATCTCGATCGTCGCTAATGTCTTACTCATCTGCGCAAGTTCATAATTCTCTTTTAAATTTTTACTTGCCCTCGGTGGCTTGATCTCATCCACATGCGCATAACAGTTTTCAATGCTGCCGTACTGCGCAATGAGAGCTGTTGCTGTCTTTTCTCCGATTCCCGGAACGCCCGGGATATTATCCGAAGTATCGCCCATCAATGCTTTCACATCGATAAACTCGATTGGCGTCACATGATATTTGTCCAAAACTTCCTTCGTATTATAATCCTCGATCTCGGTTCCGGTGCGCTTTGTTTTCGGAATACGGATTTTAATATGGTCGGTAGCAAGCTGCAATAAATCCCTGTCTCCTGACACAACGGATACTTCAAGTCCCTCTGCTTCGCTGCGTTTTGCAATGGTCCCCAAAATATCATCTGCCTCATACCCACCTTTTTCCACGATAGTCACACCCATGGCTTTTAACATTTCCTTCATCAGAGGCACCTGTTCGCGAAGTTCCTCCGCCATCGGCTTTCTGGTTCCCTTGTATTCTGCATACATCTTATGACGAAAAGTTGGCTGTGATACATCAAAGGCAACCGTCAGATAGTTTGGCTGTTCCTCCTCTAAAATCTTAAATAAAATATTTAAAAATCCATAGACCGCATTGGTATGAAGTCCCTCGGAATTCGTCAGATCCGGGATTCCGAAAAATGCCCGGTTTAAAATGCTGTGTCCATCGATCAGTACCAGCTTTTCACTCATAAACTTTGTGTCTCCTTCTTATTTTTTCACTGCTCATAAAAAAGCAGTAAAGGGGCTGCCGCATGCGGCAGTCCCATCCTGTGACAAATTAAATTGCGCGGGTATACTTCTTCAGCCATTCGTTCTCTTCCTCTGTCATGTAAGGAGAGAGCACTTCATATACCTTCTTATGATAATCATTTAACATCTGCTTCTCACGTGGGCTCATCTGCTCCGGATCGATTCCATCCAGATCGATCGGTGCGTAAGTGATGTTCTCAAATTCCATAAACTGACCATATTCATTCTTCTCTGCTTTGCGGCAGACCAGTTCATTCTCCGTGCGGATACCATACTTTCCTTCCAGATATACACCCGGTTCATCGGTTGTGATCATACCCTCTTCCAGCACACCGCTGTCATGGCGTTCCGGTACGATCTTCCAGCGGAAACCGTTTGGTCCTTCATGTACATTTAAGATATAACCGACACCGTGTCCTGTACCACATTTGTAGTCAATTCCCATGTCCCACAATGGACCTCGTGCGAGAATATCCAGATTCAGACCGCATGCACCATATAAAAACTTCGCATTGGCAAGCTTCATATTGGAACGGCATACTGCTGTGAAATGCTGTTTCATCTCATCGCTGATCGGTCCTAACACAAAAGTTCTCGTGATATCGGTTGTTCCCTCATAATAATGTCCGCCTGAATCTACCAGTAAAAAGCCTTCCGGTTTTAATTCGGTATTGGATTCCGGTGTTGCAGAATAGTGCATCATCGCTGCATTTGCACCGTAGGCACTGATGGTCGTAAAGCTTAAATCAATAAAGTTCTCCTGCTCTCTTCTTCTTGCCTCCAGATAATCGGACGCAGAGATCTCTGTCATCGGAATCTTGCCGATATTTGTCTTCAGCCAGTACATGAACTTTGTCACTGCCACGCCGTCTTTGATATGTGCAAGGCGGATGTTATCCACCTCAACCGGATTCTTGACTGCCTTCATCAGCTCGGTAGGGTTTGGTTTATTTATAACCTGAATGTTCTTATTTAATTCACTGCAGATACGATAATTGACACTGCTCTTGTTCATCAGAACCACGGTACTCTCCGGAATGGTCGGAACATAAGTGTAAATATCATCGTATGGTCTTGTCTCAATATGATTTTCCTTCAGATAAGCGCGGATGGTATCATCCACCACTTCTTCCTGTAAAAACCAGATACACTGATCCCTGGTCAGAACAAGATAGGACAATACTACCGGAACGCTCTGAATATCACCGCCACGGATATTCAAAAGCCATGCAATATCGCAAAGGCTCGTAAGAATGTGGACATCTGCACCTTCCTCTGCCATCTTTGCACGCACATCTTTGATCTTCTCTGCAGTGCTCTTTCCGGAATATTTTTCTTCCAGTATAAATAATGGAGCTTTGGATAACTCCGGTCTGTCTGTCCAGATCAGATTGATCAGATCTTCCCCTACAAAAAGAGAACCTTTCTTTTCCTCTGCGATTGCCACAAACTTTTCACCCCAGGCACCGTTTACGGTTCTTCCGTCAAAACCGATGCAGCCGCCCTGTGGCAGTTTGTCTTTTACAAATTCTTCTACGGTAGGTACACCTTCCTCTGCCATACGATATAACGTGACAGTGCTTCCCTCTAACTGTTTCTCAGCTTGCACAAAATAGCGGCCGTCTGTCCAAAGTCCTGCCTCTTTTAACGTGATGACTGCCGTTCCTGCGGAACCGGTAAATCCTGTAATAAACTTTCTTGCCTTAAAATGCTCCCCAACATACTCTGACTCATGAAAATCAGCGGTTGGTACTACATAAATATCAATACTTCTGCGTTTCATCTCTTCGCGAAGCGCAGTTAATCTCTCTGGTATCATTGTTCTTCCTCTCTCTATGTCTCATTTATGCCTGTATGGCATATTATCAGTTACTGTTCACTCGTATCTCGTTCCAGTAACGATTATCACTCTTAATTCTCATCTGCAAACTCAAAAAACTTCGTGTCGATCTCCGGATAAGACCGCTTTAAGGAAATCGGTCTGCCGGAACGGTTCAAAAAGCAATGTGAACTCTTTGCCGTTGTGCGCAGCTCCCCGGTCTCTTTGTCTGTCATCCGGTATTCCACATCCATCTTGATTCCGTTATACTTTGTGATCTTCGTCTCGATCACCACCGTGTCATCAAAATGAACCATACTGTGGTACTCACAGGACACCGACAATACCGGACTGATGATCTCCATCTCTTCCATCTGCTTATAACTAAGTCCGATCTGTTCCATCAGATCCATCCTTGCCTCTTCCATCCATTTAATATAGTTGGAATGATGGATAATTCCCATCTGGTCTGTCTCATAATACTTTGCGTGATGCTCATAAGGGCGGATCTTGATCGCACTCTCATCTTCCCCATAAATCCGTATCTCTTTTCCAGCCATGATCTGTCACTACCTTTCTATTTATCTTCAATAGCTGTCTGTGACTATCTTATCACTGCGGTAGTTTTATTTCAATGCCACTCTCTAAAATATTCCTGATAATCTTCTTCATCTGCAAAAAGCATGTACGCTCCGTCCACATATCCCATATAGCCTGCTTCGATCACATATCCCTTCATAAAAAAACACTCCTTTCAACCTTTTTACGTTCTCTCAAGTTGAAAAGAGTGTATCTTATTTACTGTCCAATAAACCGTACTTTTATGGTGTCTTAGAAAAAATTTTATTTGTTATTGGCTTTTTCCTGAAATTTTTCATTGTCGATCACGAATCGTTCATGCGTTCCCTCACCGATCATGCCGCGCTCGTCAAACGCTTCCACTTTAAACACCAGTCTCTTGCGGTCGATCTCTACCAGTTCACTCTTGGCAGTCACTTCCATTCCAAGCGGTGTTGCTGAGATATGGGATACATTCATCAACGTTCCGACTGTTCCTTTTCCCTCCTCCAGTTCTGCTGCAACACTCTTGTAGGCAGCCTGCTCCATCAATGCGATCATGGAAGGTGTTGCATATACCTTCAGTTCACCGCTTTTCATTGCCTGTGCTGAATTGCTCTCTGATACTACCTCTTTTGCTTCTCCTCTGATACCTGTCTCTAACATCTGTTACCTCTTTCCTGTCTCTTAATCACTTTCTTCTTTATTAGTTCTGTAAAGATAAACTTATTTTAACACAGGCTTTCCGATACAACAATATTCTTTTCCTGTTTTCCTCTCCAAAAGGCAGAGAGCAGGAAAAGCATCAGACAGCCAAGACTGATCATGGCACCAGTCTTCAGTCCGGGTGTTGTATAAATAAGTTCTATGTCATGTTTCCCCTCCGTCAACGGCACACTGATAAACGCCTCGGCAAATGTCTCCGGCTCTGTCTCTTTTCCATCCACATACACCGTCCAGCCATCTTCCCTTGCAATCGAAAATACGAGATCTCCCGCTTTTTCCACATTGATCGTACCTGTGATCTTCCGGTCTGAAAACGAGGTGAGTTCCATTGTCTGGCTGTTCAACGTCTCATATGCGGTATCCAATGCACCCATATTCAGCTTATAAGCAGTGATATCCACACGCTCGTCATTGGAATTTTTGATTCGGATCACTTCCCCGGCTTTTACATACCCGAGATCTAAAATATATCCGTGGGATGCCTTTGTAAAAGACTTTGTTCTTCCATCACTGACCTCTTCCTCAAGGGTATCGGATGTCACGGAACTGTATGCCGCAAAATAATATCCGTCCTCCGTCACCTGGATTGCAGACATTCCGGTCTCCGATTCCGACGGAACTACCGTGAGCATCTCTTCCTGTGCCCCCAACAATCCTGCAAGTTCATTCTGGTTAGAGACACCGCCGCCATTTTTATAGTCCCAGCGTTCTGCCACCTCACCATCTACCATAAATCCCAGTGGAAGTGAATATTTGTTTTCATACAAATAAGTGTTCCCTGATGAAGCTGCAAGAGTGCGGATTGGGCTTTCCTCCATGGCATTGTCTGCGATCACATATTTTAAAGAGAGCATGGAAGAGATCAGAGGCGACGCACCGTTGATACAATAAAAATTCTTTCCGCCTTCCATTCCAAGATCCTGATAAATATGACTGACATTAATATTCATCAGCGAGGAAAACTGTGTTGCAGAGTAATAGCCGGACAACGCCGCATCATTTTTCGTTTTCCGCTCCATCTCCTCCGTCCGGTAAAAATACACCGCGCTGTTTTCACTTTCCTTTTTCTTCGCCTGCTCTAAAACGTTTTCATAATCCTTCCAGTCTTTCACATAAGAAGTTCTGCTCACCGTATCCAGACCTGTCATATCAAAGTTGATCGTCAACTCTGTAATCACTACAATTGACGTAATCAAAAAAACATAATCTCTGACTTTTGCAGTTCCTCCATACCACACCAGAAGCAGCACCGCGTACACAACGATAAACACTGCCGTCGTAAAGAAACTGTCGCTTCCGGTCAGTTCGCTGTCCGACCAGCGGTACGCTGCATACAGGAATGCCCCATCCAAGACCAGTGCCACAGGCACGTGATACCAGCGGTTTTCTTTCAGATGCAAAAATGTCTCAAAACACAATACTAACAATAAAAAACTGTATAAAAAGCTCTGTCTGCCCGGCAGCGAATCCGGGAAATGTAATCCATGCCAGATAAAATCCAGCATATTATTGGCAAAGCTTAATGCCATAAACGCAAGCAGTAATACGCGCGGCAGTTTCTTTTTCCAGCTGATCCCGCGGTTCGTCAGATATAACAGGATCAAAAACAATGTAAACACGCCAGTATAAATGTTTGGCCAGTGGTCACGTCCTGTATACGTTTCTACAAAAATACATTGCCTTCCCAGTTCTGCGATCAGATTAAAATACCATTCCACCGCACTTGGAAAAGAAATCCCCTGCGAGCCGCTCTCCCCTAAAATAATCGCTTCCGGGATCAGCAACACTGCACCTGTTCCACCCGCCAGAAGGGAATACCATGCAAACCGTACACATGCCCCGATTTTTCCTTCCCTCTGCTCCAATAAAAGGATCAGAAAATAGAGCACAAGAAAAATGCAGATCATAATCGAAATGTAATAATTGGACAAAATGGCTGTCGCCAGTGTCACATAATACAATGCAGCCTTTTTATCTTTTACAAGCTGTTCCACACCGAGGATAATGAGCGGCGCAAGCACCAGACAATCTGTCCACATCACATTCCAGGCATAAGCTGCCATAAACGCAGACAGTGCATACGCCGTTCCAAATACCGCGATTGCCGGGTGATTTGTGTGAAAGTGCTTTTTCAGATAATATGCAAATGTCAGTCCACAGAGCGAGATACGAAGAATCATAAGGATTGACATGAATTCAATCACGTATCCCTTCGGGCACAGCAAAATAAACCAGTTCAAAGGGCTTGCCAGATAATAGGCAAACAGTGACACAAAATCCGCACCAAGCCCGATCGTCCACGAGTACATGAGGCTTTCGCCGCTTCTTAATTTATCCACAAACTCTGTAAAAAAGGGACAATATTGATGATACATATCCACCTGTAACAGACAACGCTCCCCAAATGGATACACTTCATGATCGATACAAATGATCACCGAGATCAGAAGTGGTATCAGAAAGGCGGCAAGCAGTGGCAACCGTTTACACCACTTTTTCGATTTTGTCTCATTGATTTGTGTCTGATTCATTCTTACAAACTCCTGTTTTCTTTCCTTCATTTCTTTCCTGATGAGCGATCTGTCTGCACACTCACTCTTTTTTCCAGTCAAACAGCTGATAATACTGCAGACTCTGGTAATCTTTCAATTCCTGTTTTAAGCTAGATAAATTTGTATCCAGACCATCTTTCGTGAGCACACGCATTGCAGAGATAACCGGATAATCCTGTTGTAATCCCAGCAGATAAGAACCATATGCATTCTCTGAAATCCCTGCATAGTGTAGTACGTCCGCCGCAAGATAATTTGCACTTGTATCTTTTCCGCTCTCTGCATCAATGTCATAATTCGCCCAGATCACATATGGCACTTCATACCGCAGTTTCAACTGATCCTCTGTCAGTGTCTTTGTCGTCATACCGTTCAGATTCAAAATCGGCGCTGCCACCGTGTCATTTGGCTGATGATCCCCAAAGAATACTACAATTGTCTTTTCGTCTGCCTCCTCAAAATAGGAAATCAGTTTTTTCAGTGCCTGATCCGAAAGTCTGACAAGCGATAAATACTGGCTCAAAGGTGTACTTTCCACACCCTCCACTGTGATATCCGGGGTAAAATTATCATAAGTATCCGAGTATCCACCGTGATTTTGCATCGTCACATTGAAAACGAATAAAGGTGTTCCCTCTTCTTTTCTCTCATATAATTCAATGATCTTATCCACACAGCTATTATCGCTGACGTACTTGCGCACATAACCTGCTCCCCAGTACTGGTCTTTAAAAATACTCTCTGAAAAGCCAAACAATGGATATACCTTATCCCTGTCCCAGCCATCCGCATAATAAGGATGGGTTGCCACCGTCTCATAGCCCAAAGATGCCAGATACGCCGGGAGCGCCGGAAGTTCTTTCGTGATGTACTGCTGATACGGAATACTTCCCTGTGGCAGAAACGCCATACTGTTTCCCGTCAGGAACTCAAACTCTGTATTTGCGGTATTTCCTCCGCACACAGACACATTCAGATAACCTGTCACCGTATTTTCTGCTCCGTTCTGTAAACTGTGCAGATATGGCATATAATCTTCATTTGTTGTAAAATCTCCCAACACTTTCAGGTCAGAAAAAGACTCATTCATCACGACGATGATATTTGGCAGTTCCTCTTTCTTATCACTGCTGTCTGCGTCATCTTCCTGCTCTGTATAGCTTTCCAGCACTGCCTGCACTTTTGCAGCGTCATAACCTGACGGTTTTTCTACGGTCACATAGGCAAGATCCATTGCAAAAGTCACTGCCATTCCATTTACCTGCGTCATAAATGCCGGGGTAAATAAAAATGGATACAATCTGTGTCCGGTCTGAAAATCTTCATCCTGCAGCAGATTGACAAACAAAACCAGCACGATACAGCATACGCCCGCCGGGATCAGACGCTTCCATAATTGAAACTTCGGTATTCCGGTTTTTACAAACTGCAGTAAAACGATCATTCCAAGAAACACAAGCGTCACCACGACCATTCTCGTGTCCGGTTTAAAATCATAATTGGACACCACGCTTGCTGCCGTCTTCCAGGAAAAAATATCCCATGGCACGATCGGATTGGTTCGGAAACGAACCACATAAGCATTTGCGATTCCATAAATCATCGCAACCACCAGTTCGATCCGAAGTCCGCTTTGTATCTTTCCGGTCACACTGACAAAGATCCACGCCAAAAGCTCAAAGAGCAAAATATTAAAAAACTGCGCCCACGGTCTTACCTCTTCGAATGGATTGTGTGTGTAGGCTTCCATGAGGTAAAATGCGATCACCGGGAACACGATCAATGTAAGAATTGCTGTAATAAGCTGTATCTGTTTTTTATATTTCATCTGTTTCATTTTATTACTTCCAACTTTTCTGATTCATCTTCTGCCACGGAATCCTGCACAAAAAAATGTGCCAAAATGTTTTTCCGTGACCACAACACGATACATTTTAGCACATCTTTTTTTCAATTGAAATCCGTTCGCAGATTTTTCACATTTTTATAAGAATTCAGTGACAGATTTTTCCCTTTTACATCATTTCATCCGGATTGAAATTTGCAGAAGAACCTCTGCTTAAATTCAGATAAAAATGAGCTGTTGCCATACGGGTATATGGATTTAAAAACAGATCTCCGATTCCAAATGTACATGCACTTAAAATCATCCAGCCGATAAAACTGAAATCCAGACAAAACAGTGACCATTTATTGCCATCCATCATCTGTTTGGATGCCTCAATCGCCTCCATGATCCCCATTTCCGGATGTTCTGCCATGATGTATGGTGCCATCGCATAACGATAGGTAGCGATGACTCCCGGTATGATAAATAACATCGTCCATAAGAAAACAAAAACGGATGTTACAACTCGAAGTCCGAGCGCCTTTCCGAAATACTGGAAATAAGCAAACTCATCCTTAATGTCCGCATTCTCGCCCAATGCACGTTTGGAAAAATAAGCACACATACCAAGCTCCACTACACCACCGATCACAAATTGTGCCAGTGCATAGATGCTTAAAATGCTCATCATGACAGCCAGGATTCCGAGCATTTCTGCCGGAAGCTGATTCAGGCTCATATTTATCCCAAAAATCTGTACGCTCATTCCCTCCCCATATTGATAATTTGCGGTAACAGGTATAACGGACTGGATTCCTCCAAGTAATGCTCCTACAAAACAAACAAGAACTGCCATTCCCCAGTTTCCACTCAAAGATGCTCTCGCGCGCTCACGGTAATCTGCTGCTCTCAACATAATCTCTCTCCTTTTTCTCCTAAAAATCAGTTCATTATCCATAATAAGTCTTTTTCTCCAAAAATAAAAGCCCTATTGCTTTATTTACAAAAATATTATATTGTGTTTTCATCACTTAAACATACTTCACTGCTCGTACCTCATGGGCATGTGAATGGAAACAACGAAAGGCAGGTTATGATTATGGATGAATTTTTTGATCAGTTTTTCCCAACTGAATTTCTGATAGAATATTTAGAAAATGGTCCGGAAGAAAACATGGATCGTTTTCAGACTTACGCAGTGTATCGTTTTCTCTCTTTTGCGGCAAAGGAAAATCCGGCTGTTGTAACGGAATTAAGAGATACTTTAGAGTGTCCGCTCTCTGTGGACAACCTCTCTGATATTTATCGTTTTCTGGACCAGGATTTTTATTTTTCTCCTTCTTTTTCCGAGAATTCTTTTGACCCGGTTCTTTTATGCTACGCCATCTCCATTATTGATGATAAATCCGGTTTTGGTCTCGCGATCTTAAACCGCATTTTCAAAGAGGCATGCCCGGAGATTTCTTCCGTGGATTTTTCAGATGTGGATGTGGATCTGGAAGTTTTATTGCAGACAGAAGTACAGTTTTATGCTGCCCTTGCCATCTGTTCTATTCACTATAGTACACTGATCGCATTGCTTCCAAAATTTGCAGCCGCTTATATGGAAGATCTGCATTTTACGTGCGAAGACTTTATTCTCTATGATTTTATGGATGAATATTTTGAAACAAAGAACTGTTCTGCCAACCCTGCTTTTCAGGAAATGACCGATACTCTGGTACTGGCAACCCTGCAGTCCTTTGATACGGATCTTGAAAACTTTACATTAGATGGCTTATTCCAGTTAAAACACCCTTCCGGACGTTTTGCAGCCGTATACCGCAGCGGTGCGATCGATATGAAAGATCTCCCGGTTCCGGCTGACGCTGCCGTTCTGATGAAGCATATTCTCTCCTATGCAGCGGCTTATGAGCTTCGCAACAACCTCTACGATTACCACCTCGATGAGGACAAGACGATCACGCTCACCAACTGGAAAGAAAACCTGAAATGGCATTATGTGCAATATACTAATGTATACAATCTTGCCCTTTCCTCTTTTGTGGCTGCCTGCTACTCCAGAAAGCTGCTCCAAAAACAGTTTGAGGAAAACCTGCGTGAGCTGAATCAGTAATGGAAAGTCCCCGGAATCACTGGAAACCGGGGACTTTCTCGTTAATAATTGCTCACGACAAGACGTTTCTTGAAATGGATATCCATCTGGTCAATGGCTGTCCGTGCCTGACTGTAACGATTACGATTGGTGTTGATCACACAGATCTGGCTTGCACCATGAAATTTCCTGCGAAGAAAAAAAGGAATATTGATCCAGCTCTTGGTAAACGGAATATGATTCTCCATCAGAACATGGATTGTCTGCTCACTGGTCTTCTCATTCGTTGTTCTGCATAATTCGATATCTTTGTCAATGTCTCTGCCATTTCCTAATGTCACACTTCTGCCCATAACATAAAACTCCTTCTTCACTTAATCCTGATCTGTACCTGTTTTCCAAGACTTCCTGCCACCTTGATCAGGAAATCAAGGCTTGGATTATATTTGCCGCTCTCAAATCTGGAAATATTAGACTTTTTCGTTCCCACACGCTCCGCTAACACTTCCTGTGTCATATCCTGCGCTTTTCTTGCATCCTTTAACTGCTGGACCACTTCATACCGAGGGGTAAGCTGTTGACCTGCAAGATGTTTCTTTTCTCCCTGAGCCAAACTGACGCCCTCCTGCATTCGCCTATCTTTTGCTGCAATGATTTTCTGCTTATTCGTTCATTGCTTTTTTACTGTAATTCTTTTTTCACATGTTATTAAGTTATCATATATGATAACTTTCGTCAACAAAAAAGCCTGAAAATCATTATTTTTCATAATACGTTTTTCATTTCTAAAATACGGATAAAATAATGGATAAAATAATTCTTGCAGGAATCAAAAAATTTCTTGCAATCTGTCTTTGAGTATGATAAGATATTTCTTGCTTGAGCGATTTTGTTCAAGAAGTTCATAAGACGCAGGAGTGGCGGAATGGCAGACGCATCAGACTCAAAATCTGACGCTGGCAACAGTGTGTGGGTTCAAGTCCCATCTCCTGCATTGATACATTTATTGAAAAGCCTTGAGAATAGTTATCTCAAGGTTTTCTTTTTATTGAAACAATAGAATGTTCGCGAAGCGTGCATTCTATTGTTTCAATAAAACACATTAGATGTTATAATATAGTCATAAATTCAGGAGGTACACACTATGCCATTACCAAAAGAATCTTCTTACACAACAGATTATATATTCTCTCTTCCGGAAGGGCAGAGAGCGGAACTGATTGATGGTGTTGTTTATGATATGGCACCACCAAACCGGCTTCATCAGGAACTCGTTTCAGAACTTCACTATAAGATTACTGATTATATCAAAAAAAACAACGGTGCCTGCAAAGTTTTTCCAGCCCCATTTGCCGTTTTTCTAAACGCGGATGACAAAACTTATGTGGAACCGGATATCAGTGTTATTTGTGACAAATCCAAGCTGGATGACCGCGGATGTGTCGGTGCACCGGACTGGATCATTGAAATTGCATCTCCAAGTACCAAACGCACGGATTACGGTGTGAAATTATTCAAATATCGCTCTGCTGGTGTGCGTGAATACTGGATTGTAAATCCTCTTACGAGAACAGTGAATGTCTATGATTTAGAAAAAGAAGAATTAAATGATCAATACAGTTTTGACGATGACATTGCGGTATGTATTTATGACAATTTGACTATCAATATTACAGAGTTACTAAAACAATAAAAAACTGCTTAGGCAAAACGGAGACATCCGGTTTGCCTAAGCAGTTTTTTATTCATTTACTTCATACAGATAACTCTTGCCTTGTTTTCCAACCCGAACGACGATTTCAAGGTCTGTTAAGATCAAAAGGACGGTCTGCGCAAGCCGCACCGGGATTTTGGCGTGCTTTGCAAAATCTTTTGCAGTAAATTGTTCCGGCAGGTCATATGGAACAAACTGCATGTAATCTTCCCTTCGGTCGATACAGACTTCCTCTGCAAACTTTACCGGAATGCGGTCGTACCGCTCACTTCCCTTTTTCTTATCCCTGCTCCATCCATTTAAAAGGCGGTACTCCTCCATATCAAGCAGCGCCAGTTTTAAATGCAGATTTGGATTTGATAAATAAGGGCGGATCTTATAGAGCTCGATAAATGCCATATAAGGATTTCCGGTCTTTGGTGACTTGCGTTTCGGTGAAGTCTCTCCAGTTTCCTCGTCAATCCACGACAGCCACTTGATATGGGGAATTGGATAAACGATTGTAACCGGATATAGTGGCAGAAAAGCGTCAAGCTTCCGCCGCATTTTATTAAATGCCCTTGTCTGGATCTCGATGATCTCCTGACCGGTGTAGATGTCTGCCACAAAATTTTCAATCGGAATCTCATGCATATCCGTGTCCGGTGCATAATAATTCTTCATGACTGCATGCACTGTTTTTTCGGATAATGTACCGATTCCCTGCCGCATTCTCTGGCTTCCTACAATTTTATTTTTTGTATGATCAAATAAAGTTTTATCGATACACAAGTTTTCGACCTTTCAAATTTTTATCCTGTAAGGAAGTTCGTAAATCTTCTATTTTTCCGGATGCTTCATATTTTTCAAAATATCGAAACAGTCAAATGTTGCAAAATAATCATCCGGTGTCTCTGCACGACGGATGAGCTGTGTAGAGCCATCTTCTTTTAACAGGACTTCTGCGGAACGGAGTCTGCCGTTATAATTGTAACCCATGGAAAATCCGTGTGCCCCTGTGTCATGGATCACGAGCAGATCTCCCATATCAATCTTCGGAAGCATGCGGTCAATCGCAAATTTGTCACAGTTTTCACAAAGAGAACCTGTCACATCGTATTTGTGATCGCACGGTTCATTTTCTTTTCCCATGACCGTGATATGATGATATGCACCATAAATTGCCGGGCGCATAAGGTTTGCAGCGCAGGCATCCACACCAATGTACTCTTTGTAAGTGTGTTTCTCATGGATTGCTTTTGTCACAAGACAGCCATAAGGTCCTAACATGAAACGTCCCATTTCTGAATAAATGGAAATATCGCCAAGTCCCGCCGGAACTAAGATTTCCTCAAATGCTTCTCTGACACCCTCTCCGATCACACGGATATCGTTTGGTGTCTGATCCGGACGGTAAGGGATTCCCACCCCACCGGAAAGGTTGATAAATTTAATATTGCAGCCTGTCTTGTCCCGAAGTTCCACCACAAGTTCAAACAGCTGACGCGCCAGCTTTGGATAGTATTCATTCGTAACTGTATTGCTCGCTAAAAATGCATGGATACCAAAGTATTTTGCACCTTTTTCTTTTAAAATTTTAAATCCTTCAATAATCTGCTCATGGGTGAAACCGTACTTTGCATCTCCCGGGTTGTCCATGATCCCATTGCTCATTTTAAATACACCGCCCGGATTGTAACGGCAGCTGATGGTCTCTGGGATATGTCCGATCGTCTGCTCTAAAAAGTCAATATGTGTAAAATCATCCAGATTAATGATGGCACCAAGCTCATCCGCAAATGCAAATTCTTCCGCCGGTGTATCGTTGGAGGAAAACATGATATGCTGTCCGTCAAATCCCTGTGAATCTGCTAACATCAGCTCAGTTAAAGAAGAACAGTCACAGCCACAATCGTACTCTTTTAAAATATTTAAAATAAATGGATTTGGAGTTGCCTTTACCGCAAAATATTCGCGGAAGCCCGGATTCCATGCAAACGCCTCTTTCACTGCTTCCGCATTCTCACGGATTCCCTTTTCATCATATAAATGAAATGGTGTCGGATATTTTTTCACGATCTCATCTAACTGTTCCTTTGTTACAAATGGTTTCTTTTCCATAAATTCTGCCGCCTTTCGCCATGTATTTTCCTATAGTCTTATCCTGCTGCTATCTGGATTCCGTATTTTCCCTGCTGTCCGTGATATATTGCTCGATCTGTTCATCCAGATAAGCATTAAATTCCTGCATGAATTTTAAAATTGTGTCTGTCTCATCTTTGGAATAACGGGACAAAAACTGCATGTCACGCTTCTCCCACTGCTTATGACGTTTTTCATGTTCCTGAAAGAGAACCCTGCCGCATTCCGTCAATTTAAAATATACTTCTTTTTTATTTGTCTCCAACGTGTATTTTTCAATCAGACCTTTTGCAAGTAGTTTTTTCGTCATCTTGCTGATCGCACCGCGCGTCATCTGCATCTGTTCTGCAATTTTGGTGACATTTGGCAGTTCCAGACGTCCAATATTATCAATACAATGTGTCTCTGAATAACCATACTCATCGAGACACTGGCTTTCTGTCAATTTTGAAAGCATATCCTGATGCTCTAACATAAGAGCGATTTCCTGTAACAAACGTTGTTGTTCTTTCATAGCCCACCTCATTTTGTTTCCATGTCAACATTTATCATACCCAATATATCGCATTGATAATTTTATGTCAATGTCTCCAAGGCAATTTTTTCTCCCATTTTTATAATCCTGCAAATGAAACAATCACTTTTACTACGCCTGCCAAAACCATAACACAGATGGGATTCATCCTGAACCTTCGAATCGCAAACACTGCCAAAACAAATAATACCACCAGTGTCCAATTCGTATTTAAAATTGTAATTTTATCTGCATTTTCCCAAAATGCGGTGACCAGAATAGATACTCCTGCCGATGCGATCATTGCCACAACCGCCGGTCTTAGTGACTGTAAAACTCCCTGCAAAAGATCCATATTTCTGTATTTCAGATAGAGTCTGGCAATGACTGTCACAATGATACAGGATGGTAAAATACAGCCTGCTGTCGCAGCGAATGCACCGCCTATCCCTGCTATTTTGATTCCAACAAACGTTGCTGAATTTACAGCGATCGGTCCGGGTGTCATCTGGGATATCGTAATAAGATCGGTAAACTCTGACATGCTAAGCCACTGATGTGTTGTGACTACCTGTCCCTGAATGAGCGGCATGGCAGCATAACCTCCGCCAAAACTGAATAACCCGATCTGTAAAAAGCTCAAAAAAAGTTGTAGATAGATCATTTTTTTCTTCTCCTTTTTCCAGACAAAGTCCGGCAGACGCCTAACACACCACAGAACAGAATAATAAAAACGACATTTACATTCCACATATATGACGCAAGAAATGCACCCGCAAGAATCAGAATGGACAATATGTCTTTTTCTTTTATTATGGGTTTCCCCATATCAAACACCACAGAGGCGATGACCGCTCCAACTCCCGCCTGCATTCCTTCTAACATCTGACTCACCACATAATTGCTTCGGAATGTCTGGTAAAAAACAGACAAAACAGAGAGAATCAGAAACGGCGGAATCACAGTTCCTGAAATTGCAGCCATAACACCTGCCATCCCTGCCAGTTTATACCCCACTACAATAGCTCCATTCACTGCAATAGCACCCGGTGCCGACTGTGCGATCGCCACAAGATCCAGCATTTCATTTTCTTCGATCCAATGGTATTCATCTACGAACTTTTTCTTCATCAGCGATACGATCACATATCCGCCGCCAAATGTGAACGCACTCAGATAAAGCGTTGATATAAAAATTTTCCATAATACGGTTCTTTTTTCTTTCAAAATATGCTCCTCATTACCCTTTGAAATTCGTTTCCTATTGCATAAAAAGCGGGAGGCATTATGCCTCCCGCCAAACCTTTACCACAAAATCCTGACTGCACCATCCTGCACCCTGAATTTGTCAAAATAAGCTTCCTCCTTCGGAATCCACTTTTCCTCAAAATCTTTTGCTTTCTCTATACCATTGCGTTTTACAATGTTCTCCATCTGACTGTCCGGATCAATATCCATAAAAATATGCAGATCATACGGATCTTTAAAATACGGATGCAGACTATAGGAACCTTCTATAATGTTTAACTGCCGATAGGGAATTTCACTTGTCTGCATCAATTTCCATTCTCTGCAGCTAAAAGGCTGATAAAACACATTCTGCTTTTTCTGAAGCGTTTCTAATACAGTCTTTTCAAAACGCTCGTAATCCACATTTCCACCAACTTCTCTCATACGTTCCGGTGTCCGCTGTTCTACACGCAGAAAAAAATCATCCATATGGAACAGATTGCAGTCAAACAATTCCTGCAGATAAAATCCAAGCGTTGTTTTTCCACTGCCGCATCTGCCGTCAATCGCAACAAGAAGCGGGCTTTTGTCCGCTTTTTGCTGTTCCCATATTTCATTCACAGCGTCTGCTGCCGGTTTAAAACGCATTTTACAATGTGGTTTTAACTGTAATTTTTCAGATTGTCTGTTTTGCACGAAATATTACCTTTCTCCCTCACAGGCTGCTCCCGTAACACCTGCTGCATACAGGCGGTTCACCAGCAATGGAATCAGTATTAACTGAATGAGGATTCCGGGAATTGCATTTACAAATCCACCCATGAAGAAAAGTTTCCATGTAAATCCAGCTCCCATAAGTGTATACACGATTGCTGAGACAAGTCCCCACACAACTCTTCCCACCAGCATGGCTGCTACAAGCGCAATATAAAGAGACTTCATGTCTTTGCGCATTTTTTTGGATAAAATACCTGCCACAAACCCATAGGCTGCAAGCTCAAATGCCATACACACTGCATTCGGCACCAGCATAGGCATACCAAACAGCACACTTCGAAGCAATGGTGTGATAAAACCAACAAGCAGACCATACGGCCAGCCTACGATAAACCCACATAACAACACCGGGATATGCATCGGACAGAGCATTTTCCCTACTGCCGGTATCTGCATGGTAATAAATGGCAGGATCAGTCCGATTGCAAGAAACAGCGCTGACAAAACTAATTTTTTTGTATTTTTCATTGCTCTGATGTTCTCCGCCACTAATCTAATTTGATTCCTGCAAGAAGTGAACCAAGGCTTGATCCAAAGCTCTCTTTGGATGTATATTGCTCGAGATCTTCTGCCGGTTCTGTATCAACCATCTCCTCTTCCAGTGCTTTCATGGAAAGACTGATCTTGTTGTCATTGGTATTCAACACCTTTGCTTTGACTTTCTGTCCTTCTTTTAACACTTCTGACGGCTTTTTGATACGTCTTTCGCAGATCTGTGAGATGTGCACCAGTCCGCTTAACCCATTGCCAAGATTGATAAATGCACCATATGGCATTAAGGACTCCACCGTTCCCTCCATTACAGTTCCCGGCACGATCATGGAAATCTTGTGGTTACGTTCCTCGATTGCTGCCTCTTTTGCCACCTGCTTTGCAGATAATACCAGTTTTTCCTTTTCCGGATCAACGGTAATGACTTTTGCTTCTACTTCTTTTCCGATCCATTCCTCTGTATTCTCGACATAATCGAGTGCCAGCTGGGATGCAGGGATAAATGCACGGATGCCTTCTAAAAATGTAACCACACCGCTTGGAACACTCTCTTTGATGCGGACTTTTACAACCGTTCCATCTTCCATCATCTGCTGCAGTTTCTCCCATGCAAGAACATCGTTTGCCTCTTTTCTGGACAGCAGAATATTGCCCTGCCCGTCATCTGTCTTTACCACAGTTGCCTCGATCTCATCCCCGGCATGGATCTGCTCTAACACTGCAAAATCCGGATCATTGCTGAAATCCTCTACCTTAATAATTCCCTGTGCATAATATTTTAAATCCAGAGTGATCTCTTCCTCACTCACTGCAATGACAGTTCCTGTGATAATGTCGCCCTCTCTGATCTGGCGGAAAGATGCCTCTAACTCGTCTTTGAAATCGTCCATTGTTTCCATTATGAATTACCTCCGTTGTTCTTATCTTACTAAAGCCACATGAAAACATACTTTTTCGATGTGAAAACTCTTTGAAAATAAGTATAGCACATTTGATCCCGCCATGACAACTATCGCAGGATTAGACAATTGCGAAACTCATAAAATCTAAATCGAATTGTGAAAAATTGACAAAAAACATGAAAGACACTGTGGAACCGCCGGTACTTAGAAGGCGGATACAACTGTAAGTTGTGTCTGGCTTCTTAGTACCGCTGCGAGTGACACGTAGCGAGAGCGTGTCTTGAATGTTTTTGTTAATTTTGAACAATTGAAAGAAGCTGATGAAGGGTTTCGCAATTGTCTATTTCCATAGGATGACCACTTTAAAGAGATCGCCATCCACAGCGATATGCAGACTTCCCTTCTGTGCTTCGGTAAAACTTCTTGCAATTGCAAGGCCAAGACCGGAGCCCTCCGTGTTGCGGGAAGCATCGCCGCGCACAAAACGCTCCGTCAGCTCATCCCCTCTCACGTTCAGCTCCACGGCGGACATATTGCGCATGGTGATGGTCACATTCCCCTCCGACTTCTCTACATCAATGTAAACACGGCTGTTTGGCATTGCATATTTCTGTATGTTCACAAATAAATTTTCAAAAATACGATAGGTTTTCTGATTATCCAGTTTCAGAATGATTTTTTCTTCCGGGACATTCCATCGTAATTGCAGCCCCATCTGTTCAAATTTATCTGCGTGTTCCACGCTGACCTGTTTCATTAGATTGACCACATCAACATCCATCAGATTTAATGTAATATTATTGGTCGTCGCTTTGCTCACTTCAAAAAGATCCTCGATCAGCACTTTCAGCCGCAGTGATTTTTTCTCCAGTGTCTCAATATAAGATTTGCGTTCCTCTTCTGTGATATCTTCTTTTTTTAGTAATTCTATATATGTAGTAATTGCAGTGAGCGGCGTTTTCAGATCATGGGAAACATTCGTGATCAGCTCTGTTTTCATGCGCTGGCTTTTCACTTCCTCATTTACCGCTTTTTTAAATCCGGTGCGGATCTGTGTGAGCTGCTCCTTAAATGGTTCAAACACCCCGATATCCTCGGTGATCACCGTGTCAAGATCCCCCTCCGCGATGCGCTGCACGCCTCTCATTAAAACATCGTAATCTTTTCTGATCCTGTCATAATACTTTTTCAGCAGATAAAATAGCACAAAGGAGTAGATGATAAGACCTGCAATTCCAAACATCCACATGCACATCAGCACTGCTAAAATCAGAAAATTGATCACCACAATTTTTAGGATTGTTTTGGTTGTCTTATCACTGAAATCAATGTGATTGACTTCGTCTGTAAACTGATTCCATTTTTTTCGGATCCATGGAAAAATCTGATAAATAAAACTGTATTGCCGGATGTATTCTTTCAATCCAACAGAAAATACCGGATAAATGCAGACGACAGACACAAATGCAACTGCAAAAACAATCCAGAGGATTCCGCCTGTTTTTAGAACGCTCCACACATTCACATTTGCGTAACCTGATTTGCCTGTATATGGGAAATCGCAGACAGTGTCAATATAAATATCACACATTGCAAACGACATCATAAGTCCGAAGATCCCCGCTTCCATATAACGCCATTTTGGAAGATAATCCGGCATTTTTTCATTTTTCCATACTCTTCTGCTGCACATAAAGCATGCAAATGCCGCAATTACCAGAAGTGTAATAAAATACGCTGCATCTCCCCCGCCGGATGCAACCAGATAATAATCACTGGTGTAATAATCTTCATAGGCAAGGTTCGTACTGTCTTTTGGAATACCGTATACTACCTGAAAATTTTTCACCGGGACAAAGGTCGTATCATTGTCCACCGCATATGTGCGTATTTCATTGTATCGTTCTGCCTGCAAAAGACTTTTGATGAGTGTATCCGCAGAAACTGTTCCATCCTTTTTGACATCGACGGACAAGTTTCCATCTTCGTCAAAGTCCAGGACAAAAACGCTCTCATAAGAGTTCCACTGTTCTCTGTCATCGTCAATTCTGAAATCCGGTTCCAAAACTTCATACAACGGCGCATTCGTATTCACTTCTTTTTTCGTTCCATCCGTCGCATAATAATCCGTCTCAGACCGGACGCCCTCAAAGGAACTGCTCCACTCTGAAATATAATCGTAATCATCATAACCGCTTCCCTCTCCGACAAAAGGCTCCGTACGGTTTTCTGACGGCTCGTTCTTAATCTCGGTATACAGGACATAAGCCCCCTGATAAAGTGTATCAATATACTCCGTATTTACATTTTCACTGGAGGAAAACAATTGTGCTGACTTCTGTTCTGCATTCCTTATCATCCACGGAAAAAGGCTTACATTCACACCAACTGCAAGTAATAATCCAATGATAATAATTCCTATCCTAACGTTACGGCTGTTTATCAATTTTGTATCCAACGCCCCACACCACCTTTAAATATTTTGGTTCTCTCGGGTTGATCTCGATTTTATCCCGAATGTTTCTCACGTGCACCATGATTGTGTCCGTGTTAATTGCCTTTTCGTTCCAGACACGCTCGTAGATTTCCTCTGCCGAAAAAACTCTGCCCGGATTTCTCATCAGAAGTGCCAGAATTTTAAATTCAATCGGAGTCAATTTCACCGGATTTCCATCCACGGAAAACTCGATGGTATCCTCGTTTAATTCAAGTCCGCCGATGATGTAGTTTCTTCCCTCTTCCTCTTTTTTCTGTGCCATTCCCATAAACCGGGTGTAGCGGCGCAGTTGGGAATTTACCCTTGCCATGAGTTCTAACGGCGTAAACGGTTTTGTCACGTAATCATCCGCACCAATATTTAAGCCGATCACTTTGTCTGTCTCCTCTGATTTTGCAGAAAGCATGATGACCGGGAACTCATGATGTTCTCTCAATTTGATTGTCATGGTCACACCATCCATCCGCGGCATCATAATATCCACTATTGCAAGATGAATGTTTTCCCGCTCGATCACTTCCAGTCCCTCGACACCATCGGCTGCCTTATATACATGGTATCCCTGGCTTTTTAAGAAAATCTCAATCCCATCACGAATCTCTTTGTCATCCTCCACGACTAAAATATTGTACTCATTGTTGTTCAACTGTTCCATCTGACTTCTGACTCCTTATCTGATATGCCTTACTGTAATATATCTATCTAAAAAACCATTATATAAAAAACGAAAGAATTTCTAAAGAATTATTTGTGGAACAACAAAAAATCCCGGCAAAATCAAGTTTCCTTGAAATTACCGGGATTCCTACCCTAAGCTGATAACGGGAATCGAACCCGTGACCTCCGCCTTACCAAGGCGACGCTCTACCGACTGAGCCATATCAGCACTCTTCAACTGCTTACGCAATCGACAAGTGGTATTCTAACAAATCATACTTCATTTGTCAACCAGATAATTTATGATTTTTTCATAAAAAATTTATCAGACTGAATATCACAAAATCGGATTTTCTTTTTCTGCAAAAAAAGAACAGCCTGTCGATCGGCTGTTCTTTTAGGAGAAGGTATTTTTACTATGGGGTATAGCAAAAACTATATATAATGTATTGGGGGTTTTTACGAGAATTATAATATCATACTCTCTCCCATAAGTGTTCACAAATGTCACAAAAATTCATATCTATTTTTGTGCATATTGTACATATCCTGTCTCTTTTTTGAAATTATGCCCTGAAATACTTTCTCACGAAGGTAATGTATCATTCTAAAATACCCTGATTTTTGCTTTGATGCGCTGCAGTGCATTGTCGATTGCTTTCGGGGATTTCTTCATTTTTTCTGCAATCTGCTGGTAATTTAACCCCGACAGATAATCATCTAACACCTCACACTCCATTTTACTCAGGCTCTGGCGTACTTTTTTCAGAAACAGTTCAAAGTTTTCCTGATCGATCATGCGCTGTTCCGGATTGTCCGAACGCTCCGATTCGAGATACTCCGCCAATGGCTGTCCCTCTTCACTCACCTCCGAATAGAAAGAAACATAGGAGTTTAACGGCGCATGTTTTTTCCGGTTGGAAGCCTCTATGGCGCTGTAAATCTGTCTTGTAATGCACAGTTCTGCAAAATGGAAAAACGAAGCTTCTCTCTCTTCCCGGTAATCGCGGATTGCTTTAAACAGACCGATCATCCCTTCCTGGATAAGATCATCGGTATCGCCCCCGATCAAAAACATGGCATTCGCCTTTTTCCGCACAAGTGGCTTATACTTGTCCAACACATAATCCATGATCGCGGCATCCCCAGCCCGAAGCTGCCGCAAAAGTGCTTCATCACTTAACCTGTCATAGGCTGTCTGCTCTTTTCCCGGATCATTGTCCCTATATTTTTCCATACCTGATCTCCCTGTACGAAAATTCCGTACTATATACGCTCTGCGATGCTGCCAGCTGCATACGCTCTTCCAATACTGCCAACAACCTGCCTGCTCCGTGCATGCTCCACCTTCAGAAGTTACTGCAGACGCTGTCTCACAATCTCATATGCCAGCACACCTGCTGCTACTGACGCATTTAAGGAATCAATGTCCCCTTTCATCGGAATGGATGCGATAAAGTCACAGTTCTCTTTTACGAGTTTGCTGACACCTTCACCCTCGTTTCCGATGACAAGACCAATAGGTCCTTTTAAGTCGAGTTTGTACATCTCGGTTCCGCCCATGTCAGCACAGACAAACCATAAACCTTTTTCTTTCAGCTCCTTGATGGTTGCGGTCAGATTTGTCACTTTGGCAACTGGTGTATAGTTAATGGCACCTGCAGAAGTCTTTGCAACCGTTGCGGTAAGTCCCACTGCGCGGCGTTTTGGAATGACCACGCCGTGCGCTCCCGCCAAATTTGCGGTACGGATGATCGCACCAAGATTGTGTGGATCTTCAATGTTATCCAGAATAAAAATAAACGGTGGTTCCCCTTTTTCCTCTGCGTTTTTCAAAATATCTTCCACTTCCGCATACTCATATGCGGCAGCCACTGCAATGACACCCTGATGTTTTTTTGTCTCGGATAACTGGTCTAAACGTTCTTTATCCACAAAATTGATAATCGTGTCATGTTTTCTTGCCTCTCTGACAATTGTCCGCACCGGTCCATCCTGACATCCATCCAAGACAAACAGTTTGTCTATTGTTTTTCCGGAACGGAATGCCTCTAATACCGCATTACGTCCTTCTATTTTCTGTTCTTCATATCCCATGAAATTCTTTTTCCCTTTCTCTTATCGTGATCTCATCACGCAATCATTTCGCTGCTTGCAAGATACAACTATAGTTTTAGTTCCATCTCTTCCACGCCAGTTTTCACCAGCTCGACCAGACGTTCAAATTCGTCTTTCAGATACAGATATCCCATAAGCGCCTCAAATCCGGTTGCCTTGCGGTAATCCGACATCGTAGCATTTTTTGCCATGGTAAAAGATTTGGCGTTGCGCCCCCTCTTATACACGGCTGCCTCCTCCTCTGTCAGAATCGGAAGCAGCACCTCCATCATCTCCGCCTGTGTGTGTGCCTTTACAATCTGGCTGGTGCGCTTGTGGAGTTCACTCGCTCTCGTGTTGCCTTTGGCTACTACCAGAGACCGGATCACAAGGTCGTAGATACCATCTCCGATATAAGCCAGTGTCAATGGTGAATATGTGCGGATGTCGACATCCGGGATTTCAAATTGTTCTTTTAAATAAGAATCGATTCCTTTCTCCATCTCTCTTTACTCCGCCTTATGCCATACCACACCTTCGCGGGTGTCTTTGATGACGATTCCTTTTGCAAGCAGTTCGTCACGGATGGCATCTGCCTTCGCAAAATCTTTTGCTTTCTTTGCTTCTTTTCTCTCCTCGATTTTGGCAAGGACATAGCTCTCAAGTTCAGCGTCAACGCCTTCCGTTGTCTCTGTGCTCTTTGCATTTTCCAGATTCAGGGAAAGAACTTTATCAAAATCCTTAATTAACTCGTATTTTGTAATATCGTTCGTGTCTGCTTTTAACAGATCATATAATACAGTGATCGCCATGGAAGTATTCAGATCGTTCGAGATCGCATCCACGAATTTTGCCTTGTACTCTGCAAATACGTTCTGGTCTACCTCGCCCTCTTTTTTCAGTCCGGCAACACGTTTTACCAGTTTGTTGTAAGCGGCTTTGGTGTTATCCATGATCTCATAAGAAAACTCAAGCGGTTTTCTGTAATGGGACTGTAAGCAGAACATCCGGTATACGATCGGGTCGTACCCTTTTTCCTGTAATAAGGAAACAGTGAGGAAATCTCCTTTGGATTTACTCATTTTACCGGATTTGTCATTCAAATGCTGTACATGGAACCAGTAATTGCACCATTTGTGTCCGAGGTAGCTCTCAGACTGTGCAATCTCATTGGTGTGATGTGGGAAAATATTATCCACACCGCCACAATGGATATCCATGTACTCGCCAAGATGTTTGATCCCGATGCAGGAGCACTCAATATGCCATCCCGGATAACCGACGCCCCATGGGCTATCCCATTTTAATGCCTGGTCTTCAAATTTGGATTTGGTGAACCAGAGCACGAAGTCTGTCTTGTTTTTCTTATTGGTATCCTCATCGACATCATCCCTTACACCGACTAAAGTCTCAAGTTCTGCCTGTGTGGAGAAAACATAGTAATTATCCAGTTTGGACGTGTCAAAGTAAACGTTTCCGCCTGCCTGATAAGCGTAACCCTTTTCTAACAGCCCCTCGATCATTTTTATAAATTCAGGAATGCAGTTCGTTGCAGGTTCCACAACATCTGGTCTCTTAATGTTTAATTTTTTGCAGTCCTCAAAAAATGCGTCTGTGTAGAACTTTGCGATTTCCATAACCGTCTTATGTTCACGCTTTGCACCCTTTAACATTTTATCTTCCCCGGTATCTGCATCGGAAGCTAAATGTCCTACATCCGTAATATTCATGACACGTTTCACGTCATATCCGACATAACGGAGTGATTTTTCCAGAACATCTTCCATGATATAGCTTCTCAGGTTTCCGACATGTGCAAAATGATACACAGTAGGTCCACAGGTGTACATTGCGATTTTACCGTCCTCATGTGGAATGACGGTCTCGATTTTTTTAGTAAGTGTATTGTAGAATTTAAAATTATTTTCCATTTGTGTTCTCCATTTTCTTTCTATATTATTTTAACTTTGAAAAAGCGTTTCACTTCCTATTATTAATCCTGTCTGACTTTCCGGTCAACCTCTTTCAACTGACGTTCCAGATCAAGCACACGATTGACAAGTTCAGCGTTTTCTCTCTGTAAAATGGTAATGTCCTCTTTGACCGGATCCGGCAGATGACACTGATCCATATCGCTTCGTGGAATTTTTATGTTGTCGCGTTTTACCACACGTCCCGGAACACCGACAACGGTGCAGTTTGGTGGAACTTCCTCCAAAACCACGCTTCCGGCCCCGATCTTGGAATTTTCCCCGACCGTAAAAGAACCGATGATTTTTGCGCCGGCACTGATCATGACATTGTCGCCGATCGTTGGATGACGCTTTCCGGTCTCTTTTCCGGTTCCACCTAACGTCACGCCCTGATATAAGGTGACATTATCACCGACAATCGCTGTCTCTCCTATGATAACGCCACTTCCGTGGTCGATGAAAAATCCTTTTCCGATCGTTGCTCCCGGATGTATTTCAATCCCTGTTTTTCTCGCCGCACGCTGGGAAAGAAATCTTGCCCAGAAATAATGCCCTTTCAAATACAGTTTATGTGCACGTCTATAACTTAGCATAACACGAAAGCTTGGATAAAGCAAAACTTCCATCGGCGATTTGATCGCCGGGTCACGCTCTTTTATCACTTGAAACTCTTCCTTCACATGCTGGATGATTCCCATACTTCTTTCCCCTTTTCTTTTTTATATGGTAATTAGGCATTTGCGAAACTCCTCATAATCTTCTTTAAATTGTTCAAAATCAACAAAATTTTCGAAAACACGCTCTCGCTACGTGTCGCTGGTAACGGTACTAAGAAGCCAGTCACGATTAACATCGCACCTGCCTTCTAAGAACCGACCGCTCCCCAGTGTTTTCTCAAGCTTTTGTTAATTTTTCACAATTCAATTTAGGTTTTTATGAGTTTCTCAATTGTCTATTTATTAATAAATCAAAAAAAACGGATTATCCCATCTCCAAGAGACGAAATAATCCGCGGTTCCACTCTAATAAAAATCAATTGATTTTCCCTTAAGACACGTAACGTGTGTAACCCGAACCAGAATACTTAAGTTCTGCCATCACAGACCTCTTTTCCCCTGATCAGCTCCCGGAGGCACTTCGTGAATTCTCTTTCGCAAGACTGCTTTCAGCCGGTGACAGTCTCTCTCTTTGCGTTGTCTAAATTCCTACTCTTTCCGTTCATCGCTTTGCTATTCATTTATCCGGAACATTTTTTATTCCTAATATAGTGTATGCAGTTCGCCCGGATTTGTCAAGAATTTTTCTTATGACTGCTTTCTGCATCCGGCGCAGCCTTCGCATCCAGCCTGGGAATCTGCCACTGCCACACTGCTCTCATAAATGGTTGTCAGCGCACAGATCGCCTGCGATGAGATTCCCTGCTCTGTTCCTGTAAAACCAAGACCTTCCTCGGTCGTTGCTTTCACATTGACCTGACTTACATCAATATGCAATGCTGCCGCAATATTCTTCTCCATCTCCTCAATGTACGGACGCATTTTCGGTTTCTGAGCAATGATCGTTGCGTCGATGTTCTCCACAATATATCCTTTTTCCTCAATTAGTTTTGCAACATGCTCTAATAATCTGATACTCGAGATCCCTTTGTACTGTGGATCTGTATCCGGGAAATGTTTTCCGATATCGCCAAGTGCTGCCGCTCCAAGCAGTGCATCCATGATCGCGTGCAACAAAACATCTGCATCCGAATGTCCCAAAAGCCCCAGCGTATGTGGAATCTTTACACCTCCAAGGATCAAATCCCTTCCTTCTACTAATTTATGGACATCATATCCCATTCCTACTCGCATTCTTTTTCTCCTTCTATGACGGTTAAACTGTTTTCATTATAGCATACCCATTTTGTAGTTTCTATTACTTTCCATCAACCTTTTGGGGTTACTGTTCTAAATCTGTACCTGTCATTTTCTCCTGCTGAATGGTTCACCGATGTGGTGATGGATTTTTGGGTTACGTTAGCATGTTTTGTAACTTTGATTTGATAAAAAAGATAGGTTTATTGAAAGGGGCTGGATGGGGAAAGTCAAGGAATTTTCAAAATATGTATGCAAAAAAGAGTGCCGGAAAACCGACACTCTTTTTCAAATCCATTGTTTGCAATATCTTAATCTAGAAAAATAAAACAAGTTCTATTTAATAAAGAAAAAGGTACATGAAACTACTGATTTAGACTGTAGTAACAAGCGATAATAAAATTATCTTACTACTGTTACGTTTGTTGCCTGTGGTCCTTTTGCACCTTCAACAACTTCAAATTCTACTGCAGCGCCTTCTTCTAAGGATTTGAAACCTTCCATATTAAGACCTGAGTAGTGAACGAATACATCATTTCCCTGTTCGTCGGAGATGAATCCGTATCCTTTTTGGTTGTTAAACCACTTTACTGTACCTTTGTTCATTGAAAAGTACCTCCAAAAAATATTTCTATGGTACACTTACCGCACCATAGTCACAGAATAACATAACGGTTTCAAAAAGTAAAGTGTTATTATACTACATTGTGAGCTTTACCTTGATGATCCTTGCAACAGATTCATTGATACGATCCTCTGTGATCGTTCCACCAGCCACTGCATCCATCACACCCTGATATGCACTCTGGAAATCCTCCGGCATTAAGATCATATCCACACCTGCCTGAATTGCTGTCACTGACGCATCAGCAGAACTGTATGTTGCGGTGACCGCCCCCATATTCATTGCGTCTGTGATCACTACACCATGGAAGCCAAGCTGGCTGCGAAGCACATCTGTCACCATGACAGAGGAAAGCGAAGCCGGCGTATCATCCCCTGTAACAGCTGGTGCTGAAATATGTCCTACCATCACAAAAGATGCTCCGTTAGTCACTGCCTGCTGGAATGGAACAAGCTCATTTGCCAGCAGGTCATCCAAAGATTTATCTGTAGAAACCGCCCCGTCATGGGAATCTCCTGCTGCAGCTCCCTGTCCCGGAAAATGTTTTACCACGCTTAATATCTGGTGTTCGTTCAGTCCCTGCATCTCAGCACAGACCATATCCGCCACAAGCTGGCTGTCTGAACCGAATGACCGGTCTTTGATCACGGTGTTATCCGGATTCGTCAGCACATCCGCAACCGGAGCAAAATCCATATTAAAACCAAGTGTGTTCAGATACGTTCCGATCGTACTTCCCGCATTGTATGCATTCTGGGAATCCCCGGTCGCTCCTACATCACTCATATTTCCAACATCTGTCACTCCAAAAGCACTGTTGGATGCGATCCTTGCCACAGTTCCACCTTCCTCATCCACACCGAGGAACACTGGAATTCCTACTATTTCCTGACTGTAGCTCTTCATATTGGTAAGCATCTGTGTCGTCTGGTCGGTTCCGGTCAGATTCTTTGCCATATAAATCAGACCACCTACCGGGTACTGCGTGTAGGCTGCCTTTGTGGAATCTCCTGCCATCGTTGCTCCGTCCACTCCGGTCAGTGCGTCCGGTGTGATCATAAACATCTGCGCTACTTTCTGCTCTAAGGTCATACCGGCAGCGATCTGCATTGCCTGATCCATCAGCGGATCGCTGACTTCGGTTACTGGAGTTGTCTCCGGCTCCTCGGTCGCTTCTGTTGTCACGCTCTCGGTATTCTTTTCCGGTTTATTCACTCCCGGTTTTACAAATTTATGGATTGCAAACACAATTCCTCCGATCAAAACGGCAAGTACTACAAAAAATACTGCCACAACTATGATCGCACTCTGTGTATCTTTTTTTCGTTTCTCTCGTCTTTCTTCCTGATTCATCTGTGTATTTCCTCTCTGGGGAATTTTGATCTACATGCTTCTCCCCCGCAATGCACGCCGGGCATTCGCCCTCCCATCCCCGCAAGAAACAGCATCCTGCCTGTAAACAGCCAGATGCTGTTTCTTACGTGTCTGCACTGCTCATTGCTTATGCACATTATAGCAGTTTCTTCCTCTGAAAGCAAATAACGATTCCCATCAACCTTTTTGCACGACTCCATGTACCTCTTTATATTCCTTCGGCGACACCCCGAACTCCTTTTTAAACGCCCGGTAAAAACTGGAGTAATCCTTAAACCCGAACATTGTGTAAACATCGGTAATACTCGTCTCACCCAGGATTGCCGCCTTGGATGCCTGCATCCGTTTCTTCAATATATACTGGTGTACAGACAATCCCATCTGTTCCTTAAAAATATGTGCAATGTGATATTTACTGACAAAAAACTGCCCTGCAAGCTGCTCCAAAGACAGCTCTTCATCGAGATGGTCATCAATATAATAAATAATGTTCTGATAAAGATTCTGTTCCTCTTTCTCGCTCTTTGGATTCTGCTGTTCGTAGACAATACGGTTCAGCTGAAGAACAAGATCATTCACACAGAGGGAAACCTTTGCCTCTTTTCCAAAACGCTCCGACTTAATCTCCTCGATCAACTGGAAAATCCGATACTGGATCGTATTAAACGTGATCAGGTCATTGTGAAAAATATATTTTTTCTTCACCAGAACATTCTGCATCAGATATCCGTAAGAGGAAGAAACTTCCATCAGCTGGTTGCAATATTCCACACTGATCCAGAATACAAATCTCCGGTAAGGGATCTCATTTCCATGCACCATCGCCATGTGCTTGATCCCCGGAGGTATCAGCACCATATCTCCATATTTTAAAGGATACTGCTCCCCCTCGATCCAGATGGAGACATCCCCTTCCAGGAAAAAATAAAACTCATAGTAATCATGTGAATGTATGGAAACCTTTTCAGATGCCGGCTCATTATAATAGTAGATTTCAAAATCCCGGGACAGCATGTATTGTCTCGTGGAAAACTTGGTCTGAAGATTTTTTGCCATATGTGTTTCCTTTCCTGCCTGTAAACAGCCTGCTGCTGTTTCTTATGTGTCTGCACTTTTCACTGCCTGCACACATTATATCATGTGCAAAACCAGCACATGATCAACATTCGTCGCTCGCCGAACACATGCATGTGTTCTTCTCGCTTGCACTCATTTTATCATTCAACCGCAACTTTTGCAATGTGAACAACAACTCTGTCAATTTTCTTTTTTCCTCTTTTGGATATAATAAGCTTATCAAAACAAAAACCTGCTGCTACACGGCAGCTTCACAATTTTTTCTAAGAAAGGAAACAAGAAACTATGGAAATGACATTAAGATGGTATGGTTCCAAATTCGACACTGTAACATTAGAGCAGATTCGCCAGATTCCAGGCGTAACAGGCGTTATCACAACTTTATATGATACCGCACCTGGAGATGTATGGAGCAGAGAACGCATTCAGGAAATGAAAGCAGAGGTTGCTGCTGCCGGACTTCATGTAGCGGGTATCGAGAGCGTAAATGTCCATGATGCGATCAAGACAGGTTCTGCTGACCGTGACAAATACATCGATAACTACATCGAGACTTTAGAGAATCTTGGAAAAGAAGATATCCATCTTGTATGCTACAACTTCATGCCTGTATTCGATTGGACACGTACAGAGCTTGCACGTAAAAGACCGGATGGTTCCACAGTTTTAGCTTACACACAGGAAGCTGTAGATGCCATCAATCCGGAAGATATGTTCGCTTCTATCTCCGGCGATATGAACGGAACTGTTATGCCGGGCTGGGAGCCGGAACGTATGGCTAAAATCAAAGATCTTTTTGCAATGTACAAAGACATCGATGATGAAAAACTGTTTGAAAATTTAAAATATTTCTTAGAGAGAATCATGCCTGTATGTGACAAATATGACATCAACATGGCAATCCACCCGGATGATCCTGCATGGAGCGTATTTGGACTTCCTCGTATCATCATCAATAAGAAAAACATTCTCCGTATGATGGAAATGGTAGATAACCCACACAACGGTGTTACTTTCTGCTCCGGTTCTTACGGAACAAACCTTGAGAACGATCTCCCGGATATGATCCGTTCCTTAAAAGGACGCATCCACTTTGCGCATGTCCGCAACTTAAAATTCAACAGCCCGACAGATTTCGAAGAGGCAGCACACCTTTCTTCTGACGGAACATTTGATATGTACGAGATCATGAAAGCGCTTTACGATATCGGATTTGACGGACCGATCCGTCCAGACCACGGACGTATGATCTGGGGCGAAGTTGCAATGCCGGGTTACGGTCTTTACGACAGAGCTTTAGGTGCAACATACTTAAACGGTTTATGGGAAGCAATTGAAAAAGGAGAGACGAGACATGCAGTTAAATAGAGCAGGTTTAGCAGATAAAAGTGCATGGGAAGCTAAGGGTTATGCCCTTCCTTCCTTTGATTATGAAACAGTACAAAAGAATACAAAAGAGAATCCATTCTGGGTTCACTTCGGTGTTGGCAACATCTTCCGTGCATTCCAGTGCAACGTTGTCCAGAACCTTTTAAATGCAGGTGTTCTTGACCGCGGATTGACCGTTGCAGAGGGCTATGACTACGAGATCATCGAGAAAATGAACCGTCCACACGACGATTTAAGCATTCTCGTTACTTTAAAAGCAAACGGAACCGTTGAGAAATCCGTTACCGGAAGTATCATGGAATCCCTCGCTTTAGATTCCCACGATGACACGCAGTTCTCCCGTTTAAAAGAGATTTTTTCAAAAGATTCCCTTCAGATGTGTACTTTCACCATCACAGAAAAGGGTTATAACTTAAATACTCCGGACGGAAACTTCATGGCTGCCGTTGCAGAAGATATGAAAAACGGACCGGAAAGACCAGAGAGCTACATCGGTAAAGTTGCTGCATTAGTTTACGCACGTTACGTTTCCGGTAAGAAACCGATTGCCATGGTAAGTATGGATAACTGCTCCCACAACGGAGATAAGTTAAAACTCGCCATCACTACTTTTGCAAAAGAGTGGGCAAAAAATGGTGTTGTAGAAGAAGGATTCGTTTCCTATACAGAGGACGAAAATAAAGTTTCCTTCCCATGGACTATGATCGATAAGATCACACCAAGACCAGACGCTTCCATCGAGGCATTATTGCAGAAAGATGACATTGAAGGTCTTGATCCGGTTATCACAAGCAAAAATACTTACGTTGCTCCATTCGTAAACGCTGAGGAAACAGAGTACCTTGTCATCGAAGACAAGTTCCCGAACGGACGTCCTGCGTTAGAAAAAGGCGGTCTTATCTTCACAACCCGCGAGACAGTAGATAAAGTAGAGAAGATGAAAGTCTGCACCTGCTTAAATCCACTTCACACAGCACTTGCTGTATTCGGATGTTTATTAGATTATAACCTCATTTCCGCAGAGATGAAAAATGAGACTTTGGTAAAATTAGTAGAAGGTATCGGATACAAAGAAGGACTTCCGGTTGTTGTAAATCCTGGCATTCTTGATCCAAAAGAGTTTATCGACACTGTACTTAATGTACGTGTTCCAAACCCATTCATGCCGGATACACCACAGCGTATCGCAACCGATACTTCCCAGAAACTGGCAATCCGTTTTGGTGAGACGATCAAAGCTTACGCTGCTTCCCCTGAACTGAATGTTTCTGATATTAAATTAATTCCATTGGTATTTGCCGGATGGCTTCGCTACCTTATGGCAATTGATGACAACGGAAATGAATTTACCTTAAGCCCAGACCCAATGTTAGACGAGGTTCGTCCTTACGTTGCTGACATTAAACTTGGAGATTCTTTTGACGCTGATGCAAAATTAAAAGATATCCTCTCCAACGCTAAGATTTTCGGTGTTAATCTTTACGAAGCAGGACTTGCAGAACTTACCTGCCAGTACTTCACAGAAATGACCAGAAAACCTGGCGCTGTTATGGAAACATTACAGAAATATGTCGGCTGATCTTTCAAATTACACTTTATAATGTAAAAAGACAGCCGCACCGGGATTTTTATGAATCTCGGTGCGGCTGCTATTATTTTCCTGTCATATTATGTATAGATCTGAATACCGCTCATCATCTAATATTTTTTTGTTTTTCTTCATTTGCATCTTCTTTTCATTCACAGCACTGAATCAATGTAACAATATCCAGTCTATCCATATCATTATATAAAGTCTTTTCCTTTATCCATAATCTCATAGAAATTCTTGTGCCTTTTTTCAAATCTGTAAACTGAATTAGTTCATCATTAGTATTAACAATTTTTATCTGATCTGAATTATAAATTTGATAATGCTCTGTAAGCCCGCAACCATTCGTTCCATCACCCTTTACTACTATTTTTCCACTATCAGCTTCTGTGATTACTCCCTCAAATGGAATATTTTTTAATGAAACTGCTGGTGAAAAAAATAATAATTTCACATTTACCAATATACTGACTACAAACAGAACAATAAAAATGACTAAACAAATTTTTTTCTTCATAAGCTCTCCTAACAATTGAATATTCAGCTTTACAGAAAGTTAAAATGATCGTTTAAGCGTGAAAAATATCTATAGTTTACATAAAACGTATTGCATTGATTCTTTTCTCTATTTCCCGCTTCATGGAACTGCTGACTCCAAAATCAATCCCCATCACACCAAATCCATAACTTGAAAGAATATATGTTATTGTGGTCTTTTCTTCCTCTAATTCTTCAAAAAAGAAGGTCGCCGTAGCACAAATATTTGGATAAAGATAATACCTCTCATATACCTGAACCAACACCTGTTTTCCACTAACACTTCTCTCTATTTCCCCACAAAAAGAAAATTTTCCTTTTCCTTTTTCCATTTCCTTACGAAAATTTTTCACTGCATCTTCAAATTTTTGTTCAATAAGCGTTGGTTCTTTTTCCATGATATTCTCCATATTTAGAAAGATTTTTATTATTTACCATAACATTCATTTTGTAAATACTTAATCCAAGGCAAACATCTTTCCACCTAATATGACTACACTTTCTTCGTGTATTTTATCTCTTCATTCCATTCCAATTTCTTTCTATACAAGTAAAACAATACACCCTGCGACTATAAATGCAACAATACCAACGATCCGGCAAAAACGTGTCCATTTTAAATACTTCGCGCTGTCCTCCATTTTTCTGATATTCTGTAAAAGCAGCCAATAGTAGCATAAAAAAATAATAAACGCACTCACATAAGTAATGATTCCCGCTACATAAGGTGCCCCACTCAACTCCTGCATGATAATATTGGAAATGCAAATAATATACATCCATAATGCAAATGGAGTTACGATCAATATGTTTAACTTGCTATTTGTACCCATACGCTTTCCCTCCTATTAATTGTTTCTGCATAACCGTTGACTTGTTTTCACTTTTCTTTTTAAATTCCTATATCAGACGAATAATAGGTTTCTTGAATTGGATCCCAATATATATATTTTACGCTCCAAGATAATAATGTGCCTTCCTCGTCATAATAATTAATCGTAATTCTATCTGCATATTCATCTTCTATCTGATTGTCTGCATTCAGATAATAATTTACCTTACTGTATTTCGAAATGATATTACTTTGTACTCGTCCGTTCTCACATTCTACCTTACAATATGCAAACTCATCCTCCTGTGGAATATATTCAAGTTTCAGGTGATTCTCTCCATTTATATTTTCACACCAGAAATTTACACCTCCACTGCCTTCCAGATAGTCAGATGTAATCCTGTTCCCTGAATACAATATATTCTCTTGTTCTTCTATGTCGTTCTTTTCTACAACAGTTGTTGCATATATTTGCTGGTTATTATACCCTGATAATAATATGTTCACAGCAAAAGTCAGAAGGATAAGAAATATTTTCATAAATATGCCTTTCGTATTGTTCCTGCCTACTCGTATATCATCTGATTTCAGTATAGCATCATATATATTTTCTAACAATATTCAAATCATCTAATATTCAATCTGAATTTTTATATACTATGTCCTACGTAAAAAAACGGTTATACTAAAACGAATTTTGCCAAGTATAACCGTTTTTATCTTTATGGATAAAATGTAATCACTTCTTTATATGTTTTATTTTTAGTTGTGGTATAAGTCACTGCACAAAATGCATATGTTCTATCTGATGCTAACCCTACACTTGTCCAACTAATAGTTCCTGGTTTGACATCATTTGTATAAGCATAACTTACTATTCCCTTTGTTCCTACTATTTTATTATGATCCGAATCATTAACCGTTATTGCAGCTATCAAACTGACCTTGTTCGATGGTGCATTTCCCAAAACTTCTAATGTTAAAATTGTTCTTGGTGTTGCTACTTGAATTGCTTTTCTGCAACAGTTGAATATATTTGCTGTGAACATATTATACTCTGATAATAATATATACACAGCAAAAGCCAGAAGGATAAAAAATAATTTTACAAATATGCCTTTCTTATTGTTCCTGCCTACTCGTACATCTGTACCATCATCCAATGATCATTTATATTTTCAATCTGTGCACAATTTTTCATCCAATCAAAAGCCGTTTGATTGGAATAATATACATAGCCTGAAACCTCTGTATAGTCCGTGATAAAGAAAATGACTGCATTTTCTTCTTTTCTTTGATAATTTACCGTTCCATGTGAGGTCAGCATCCAGTTACAACCTTCTATCATCTGATAATCCACATCTTCTAGATAATTCTTTAAAATAACTTCTGCCTCATTTTCATATTGGTTCTGCAGTATCATAAATCTCATACGTTCAAGGCTCTGAAACAGAAAAGGAAAACGACCGGGAGATATTGAAAAATACAGTAACACAATTAAAGCAATTTCTGTAAACGCCATATTTTTTTTTCGTATTAAGTCTATTACTGCCATACATACCAAAAATAGTACAATAAAAAATCGCAGATATGTAAACCCAAGGACAAATAGCAGTAAAAAAATTATCAATATAACAATCTTCATGATATTGTTTTTCGTTTTGTCCACTTTTGCACCTCATAGTTCACTATTAATTTTATCTTTTTACGGAGCATGCGAATATCCTTTATCAATTGCTGGCCAATCTGTTGTTTTATCTTTTGGATCCATTCCTGATACAACATAACTTCCCATATGAAGTGTATTTAAATCGAATAAGAATTTTCCTGTATAACCATAATTATAATTTCCTATCCATTCAGCTGAACGATCCTGTCCGCTAACGCCACCAAATGTACAACAAAATGTTTGATAATTTTTTTGCACTTTATAATCCCAAGCTCCTCCTTCACGTACAAACCCAACCCAATAGGTTGCTGTAGAAAGCCATGGATTAACACCTGAATTTGGCTGTTGCGCCACTAGCAAGCTATTATAAAATTTTTTAATAATATTATAATTCTGCGCACATGTTGTTCCAATATTCCATTTTGCATAATTACAATTATGTGCAATTCCCCTGCTTATATCTTCTAACGGTTCAGCATTATCAGCTTCATTTTCCAGTAATATATCTGTCACATTATCCAGTACATCTGCTGTGATTTCCGGCGTATATAACATCTTTGCTTTTTCATCCCATTCTAACACATGCAAATCTAGCCCTAAGTTCCAATTATCTAATTGCTTCCTATAAATATCCAAACTTAATGCCTCTATACCATCCTCCACTTGTTGAAGTTTCAAATGTCCATCAGAATCCATATAGATATAACCCTTCGCAACTAAATATTTCCATTGTTCTGCCGCCTCATCATTATAATTCAGATTTTCTTTTACATTTTCATTTAAAAATGATACAATCTCATCCGTATTATTTTCGGTTATAATACATTTATCACTCTTGCTCTCCATTCCTAAAACCGATTGACTCGAAACACAAATTCCCGCCAACATCAATCCTATAACCCATCCTTTTTTCAGCATAATCAACCTCCATCTTAATATTAATTCACAAATAAAATACGTATTTTTATGTAACATCAATTTAATATATTATTGCTTTCCAATCAAGGGACAGAATTGTCCAAAAACTTATGGACAATTCTGTCCCTTGTTATATGTGAACTAACTATGGCACAATAGAGAATATGATGTATGGAGGTTACCACAAATGAAAAAATTTATTTCAAAATTATTTATCACACTAGTCCTTATTTGCATTATTCAATCAAAGCTACCTTCTCATAACTTTGAAATTCCATTTATACAATATATAGAATCTATTGCCCCATATAATGATATTCCTAATTATCCTGAATATAAAGGTTAATCATTTTTTCTCTATATATTTTTTCGTGAAAATGCTGTTTCGCATAATGACTGATGGATATGCACTTCATTAATCCATCGGTCATTTCCATATTCTGATTTTTTTCTTTGTTTTTCTTTTGTATTTCTTTCTCATTCCATAATATATCATATATTTTATAATGAATATCCCACACCCTTCTACACGATAAGCTTGCCTTAATTGATTTTCTGTCTATTTCTTCTGCCCTCACATGTTCCCCATTATTTCCAAGTTCATTTACAGCAGCTTCAGTTACAATTTCATACACTGAAATTGCCTGTGACAATCCATTATTTAAAGCATAGTTATCATAAAGTCTAAGTATTAAATTAATAGATTCCCTTTTCTCTTTTCCCTCCATCCCTTTCCAGCTATTGCTAATACAGATTATTTCCCTCTCTGTCAGATACACATTCTCTTTCCTATAAAGATTTTCCACACGCAACGTACATTCCAGAGCCTCTTTTTCCATTTTTACAAATTCTTCTTTCTTTACTTTTCCCTGCTCAAACGCTAATAATGCCTGCTTCTCTAAAAAATATTGTTTATTCTGCGGAATATCCAGATCAATCCGTGATTTCAGGCTTTCCAATTGTTTACTTGCCACAGAAAACTTCCGGTCATTGATGTAATCTGCCAGTTCTTCTGCCATTCTTATGACTTCGCGGTCACTTGTGATAAGTCGTGACCACTGCATTTGTCCTGACAGCCCCAGTCTGTTTAATAATTTTTTGAGTGTTTCCCTCTGCATATCTGTCTGTCCTTTTTCCGCCCTGCGAAGTGATTTTACAGAACAGATTCCCTCACAGAGCTGCTCCTGCGTCAAGCCGAACATTTCCCTGCGGGTTCGCAGCACATCTTTCATACCAAAGATCCACTTCTGTTGGTAAAAGTAGGTGCAATCCTGCATATATGCCGGAACTTCATACTCTGCATACAAGTTTTTAATCACAGACATTAATTCTTTTGCATTTATCCTATCTGTCCCGTTTTTTTCTAAATGCTCTGTAACTTCATCCTCTGGCATTGTCTCTAATATTTGTATTTCTATTTCCAGCAGTTCGACCAGATAATATGTCCGCCCGGCATCTCTTAATTTATCAATTGCTTTTTCACATATCTTCAGATTTTCAGTCTGTGTTTCCACATTCCAATACTCTTTAAATAAAATCTGCTTTTTCAAATAATAATAAACAATTTTAGGATATATTTTTGCTTTCATAATTTCATCATAATATCCCATATCAACATAATCCATAAGCAATCTGTATTTGTATAAATCATCTGTTTCATTTCCATAAACAAGCGTTTCCAATAACAGATTCATCTCCAATACCGATAATGGTCTTTTCTCCCACCACACTTTTTCTGCATCCGGTATTGTAAGTATTACGGCTTTCCGATAACATTCAGCAATTTTTTCTTTCGAAGCCCCTTCCTGTTTCAAAACTTCTCCCCACATTGCCAAAATAAACTGATGATTTATTCTATCATTTTCCCTTAAATGTGCCTTATATTCTTTAAGCAAACGATATGCATCTTCTATTTTTTTATCCTGAATTGCGGATAAAATCTTTTTCTTATAATCCCATTCTTCGAAATCGCATAAATCTAACAGATTTTCATACAATTCTTTCGCTACTCCAAGTCTCTCTAATAATCTGTCTCTGATATTTTTATTAATGGGGCGCTCTCCGTTTTCAATTTTCACAAGCTGGCTGGCACTCATTAATCCCATCGCTAACTGGTCTAATGATACCTTTTCTTCTGTCCGTATATTCTTTAGTAATTTTGCAAAATCCTGATCTGCTTCTGACTGCAAATAAACTTTTGTTTCCTTCATACAATACTCTCTTTTCTCCATCTGTAAAAATGTCTACCGATATATCTTTTATGATAGTTTAAATCACAGGACTTTTCAATTTATATTTGCCCATATTGTCTCTGCTTTTGCCATCGCAGGCACAGAAACTGTCAATATCAAACACAAGCTGAAGACACTTTGTTTCCAAATAAATGATTGAAAAAGTGCGATTTTGTGGTAATATAATAGAATAAAAAGTGCGATTTTGTGGTAATATATCAAAATAAAAAACGCGATTTTGTTTGGAGGATCTATGTTTAAGCGAAAAATATACAGTAAACTACTATCCTGGAAAAAAGAATCCAACGGAAATACAGCATTGTTAATCGAAGGTGCGCGGCGAATTGGAAAATCTACGGTTGTGGAATCTTTTGCTAAGAATGAATATCAAAGCTATATATTAATTGATTTTTCAACTGTATCCAAAAGTATCAAAGCTCTTTTTGAAGACATTTCCGATTTAGATTATCTTTTTTTACAGCTTCAGTTACAATACAAGGTTGATCTTCACGAAAGAAATTCTCTAATTATCTTTGATGAAGTTCAACTATGTCCACTTGCAAGACAGGCAATTAAATCATTAGTAAAAGACCACAGATATGACTATATAGAAACCGGTTCACTGATTTCCATAAAAAAGAACATACAGAACATCCTTATTCCGAGTGAAGAAAGAAAACTCTCTATGTATCCCATGGATTACGAAGAATTCTTATGGGCTTTAGGTGATCATACAACCACCGCCTTAGTAAGAAAACTCTTTGACTCCCGCCATCCAATCGGAGATAAATTACATCGGAAATTAATGAGAGACTTCAGACTGTATATGCTTGTTGGTGGAATGCCACAGGCTGTAAATGAATATCTCCAGACAAATAATTTTCGAAAAGTCGATACAATAAAACGTGATATTTTAAATCTTTATGAGGATGATTTCAAGAAAATAGACTCAACAGGAAAGCTTTCACTTCTTTTTGATGCAATTCCTGCCCAGCTAAATAAAAATGCTGCACGATATCAAGTTTCCAGTGTACTGGCAAATGACCGAGCCGACAGTATATTAGAATTAATTGCCGAATTAAAAGATTCAAAAACTGTTCTTGTTTCATATCATGCCAATGATCCAAATGCTGGAATGTCAACTAATAAAGACCTTTGTAAATTTAAACTGTTCCTCTGCGACACCGGACTTTTTACTACATTGATGTTCAAGGACAAAGACTTTACAGAAAATATAATATACGAAAAACTATTAAATGATACGCTCAATACAAATCTCGGATATCTCTATGAAAATATAGTTGCCCAAATCCTTACTTGTAATGGCAATGAATTATTTTATTATACCTTTTTCAATGAAACTTCGCGGCATAATTATGAAATTGATTTTCTTCTTGCAAGTAGAAATAAAATATGTCCGATTGAAGTAAAGTCAAGCGGATACAAAACACATAAATCTCTTGATGAATTTTGCAAAAAATATTCTGATCGTATACTTGATAAGTATCTTGTGTATACCAAAGATTTGGCTAAGGACTCTGACATTCTTTGTCTGCCAGTTTATATGGTTCCTTTTCTATAAATTAGATTTGTATATAGCTGACGGCAAAATTAAAAAGGACCCCCGCAAACAGCTTCTGAAAACTGGATGCGAGGGTTTTCTCATAAAAATTTTCTACTGTCTGATATCCACATAGCCAAGCTGTAAGCTTGTCTCATCATAGAAATGGCTGCCACCATAATTGCTTAAGGTGAAGTACATCTCATTTAATTTTTCTTCCGGCACTTTGAATGCCATACGCACGGTGACGGTTTCACCTGGATTTATCGTATTAATGTAGTTGTTGTGGCGTTCTCCTCCATGAACATCCGATAAATAAACTTCCTGACTAAATCCAATGGATTCTTCGTTTACACAATCCCAAGTATCGCCTGTTCCCGGTTTTTCATTCATGTATGCGTCAAACTGCATGTTTTCTCCATATTCTGCCAGAAGTGCAATGCCGCCGTTAAACATTACATTGGAAAGTGCCGTCTTTCCATTATTTTTATAATCCACTGTCACTGAAACAATTTTCATTGGAATCTCTTTGGTCTCCACAACTTCATCAACTGTGTTGATACCGTCTCCGCTCTTTAAATATTCCACTTTCATTGGCAATAAATTACCGTCTGTGTCAAATGCTGCTTTTGTATCATCATCCAGCATATTTTCTGACAAACTGCTGATATTATCGGAAATTGTTACATCGGAAACGATTGCTGTAAGTCCCGGTGTTGCTTCAATTCCGTTCTGATCCAGAGAAATCTCACCGCCAATGAGGTGTATATTTTTCATTTTCTCTTTTGGAAATGTCATCAATGTTTCCGATTCATCCGTTTCCGGTTCTCCTTTTCCTGCCTCATTTTCCATGTCATTCCAACTGCACACCTGCATAACATTCTCTCCGCTCGTTTCTTCTGTCGGAGTAATGGAAACACCCTCTGCGATCTGGAATGCTTCTTCTTTTGTCACATCCGGGAAAATAAACATCTCAAGGAGGTAGTTGTGTTCCGCGTAAATCATATATATTTTTTTTGCACCGGTTGTATTTTCATTCGCAGTTCCTTCTGTAGAAGAATTTTCTGCTGAATCACCCTCGGCAGGAGCTGTTTCCATGTAAACTGCCGGTCTGCCACCGATGTTTGTTTCCTCGCTCACAGCAATGCCTGTATTTTCAATGTCTGCTATTGTTTTTTCCGGTGTCAGCTGGTACACGATCATGCTGACTCCACCTTGCATATAATTATCTTCAAAACTGTATTTTCCTTCCTCTGACTGCACCATACCTTTCGGCAGATAAGAGGTTTCCAGTCTGACATATTCGGCTGCTTTACCCGCTCTCTCTTCTGTCGTCTGATCTGCCGTATTCTCCGTACTTTCTGCCGCTGTCTGTGGTCCTTCGATCTGTGTTTTTAAGCCATATTTTCCGACTTTCTCGTTGTGCATCTGATAAGCAACACCTGCGCAGACCGTTGTTGCAAGTGCCAAAGCTGCCACCATGGATGCTACCAGCATACGGTGTGCCATGTTTTTTTTCTTTCTTTTCTTATAAGTTACAACTTTTGTATTGTAATTTCCTTTATCCTGCTGGTTCTGCTCCGCAGACATATCCTGTCTGGTCTGATTTTCTTCCTGCCCGATCTGCACTGCAACTTCCTGCTCGATCATCTGTTTCATGCTCTCCGGCATTTTCGGAAATTGTTCTCTCATATCTTCTAATCTCATACTGTTACCGCCTTTCCTGCTATCCAAACGATACGAAATTTATTATTTTTCATTCGATATCCGTGTTTTTGTATGTCTGTTCCAATGGATCATCACTATGTCTCAATCTGCCAGCGCTTCTTTTAATTTTCCCCGCGCTTTTGCCAGCCTGTTTTTTACTGCACTCTCTGTCGTATCTAACAATGCTGCGACCTCTTTCACACTGTACCCTTCCATATAATACAGTGTGACGCACAGTTTTATCTGCTCTGGCAAATGGAAAATCGCTTCATATAAATCTGAATAGTCTTTGGATTCCGTTTCCTGCTCGTTCATCTGATAATCCTGCAGGGAAATAATTTTTTTCTCTTTGCGCATGATCGCATAACACTCGTTCATCACAATGCGGATGAGCCACGTTTTTGCATACGAGTCATCCTTTAATGTATGTAATTTTGCAAATGCTTTTACAATGGCTTCCTGTATCGCATCCGCACAGTCTGCGTCATTGTAGAGCAGAGACTTTGCGATATGATACATTGTTTCCTCGGAATCAATAATCAATTGTCCTAATGTTTCTTTTGTCATTTTATTTTGCGCTGTTTCCACTGACTTGTCCGTGGCACAGCATCCTTTCTGCCGGCTTTTTACTTGTTTACATAGATTAGATGCATGAGAAGTGGATTTGGTCTCTGTGTATTTTTACTTTTTATAGAAAAACCTCACCAGCAGATTATACTCAGCCAGTGAGGTTTTTACTATCAATATTTTTTGTTATGCCCCTTCAATCTCCTTGATACTGAATCCGTTTCCTTCCAGAAGATACGTGGCACTGCTTCCGCAGTGCGGACATATTTTTGCATACTGGACTGTGGAATAGGTTTTTCCACAGTCCTCACACATGGTAACACCAGGTATGATCTCGATTTTTAATTCTGAGTCTTTTAAAAGCTCTGATCTGCTTCTTGCATAGCCCCAGCAGTCTGTCATGTATTCCGGGACAACGCCACTGACTTCTCCAATCTCACAGGTCACGGATCTGATCTCTGTGAGATTGTTCTCTGCTGCAACTTCCTCCACGGTACGCATAACATGTACAATAATTCCAAGTTCGTGCATTTTATTCCTCTCTGTAAATGATTACTTCTTCTTGGAGAATTTAATCTTAATCGCCTGCTTTGCTCCATTTGGAAGAATATATTTCAACTTATCTTCACTTGGAACCATCTTGCTGCATCCAGGCAGTTCTCTATGTAACTTGATCGCATCAAACTCACACTTCGTTGTACAGATACCACAACCGATACACTTATTCTGGTCAACAACAGAAGCTCCACATCCAAGACAACGTGCTGTCTCTGCTTTTACCTGCTCTTCTGTAAATACAAGTTTTGCATCACGGAAAGAGTGTTTTGTATCGATGGAATCATTATGTCCAGGAATCTGACGGCTGGAGTTGTCATAATTTTCCACTTTGATATCGTTTTTGTTTAACTCGATGAAATCATTTCTATTACGTCCGATCGTAAGGCTGGAATGTGGCTGTACAAAACGATGGATGGAGATTGCACCCTGTTTTCCGGCTGCAATCGCATCAATTGCAAATTTAGGACCTGTATAAACATCTCCTCCAACGAAGATATCAGGTTCTGCTGTCTGGTAAGTAAGCGCATCTGCAACCGCTCCGTTGCCACGTCCAAGTTCCACTTTGCTTCCCTTTAATAAGTCGCCCCATACGATTGCCTGACCTACAGAGAAGAATACATGTTTACATTCTACTGTCAAAAGCTGGTTCTCATCGTACTGTGGATTGAATCTGCCATCTGCATCTTTTACAGATAAACATTTCTTTAAAACGATTCCGCGTACTTCGCCGTTTTCATCCACGAGAACTTCTTTTGGTCCCCATCCCGGATTCACAACGATTCCCTCGGACTCTGCTTCCTCGATTTCTTCTACAGATGCAGGCATTGTCTCTCTGGATTCCAGACAGAACATGTTGACTTTTACCATGTCACTGCCGCATCTCTTAGAATCTCTTGCAACGTCGATTGCAACGTTACCGCCACCAATCACAACAACATCACCTTTGATGTCATATTTCTCATTTGCATTGACTTCTTTTAAGAGGTCAACTGCGGAAGAACATCCTTTTGCAGTATCGTTTGGAATGCCCGGAAGTCTTCCGCCCTGGCATCCGATCGCAATGTAGAATGCTTTGTATCCCTGCGCACGGAGTTCATCTAATGTAATGTCTTTTCCGACTTCCACTCCGGTTCTGATCTCAACGCCCATCTCTTTGATGACATCGATTTCTGCCTGCACAACATCTTTCTCTAACTTGAATGATGGGATACCGTATACCAGCATACCGCCGGCACGCTCATTTTTCTCAAAAATAGTAGGTTTGTAACCTTTTTCAGCCAGATAGAATGCACAGGATAAACCAGCAGGACCACCACCGATGATTGCGATCTTCTCTTCAAAATATCCTCTGACAGATGGGACTACTTTCTTTGGAATGTAACGTGTCTCAGCTTTCAGATCCTGGGCTGCAATAAATTTCTTTACCTCATCGATTGCAATTGCCTGATCGATGGTTCCACGGGTACATGCATCCTCACAACGGCGGTTGCAGACATGTCCACAGACTGCCGGAAGTGGATTGTTCTTCTTGATCAGTGCAAGTGCATCCTGGTATCTTCCCTGTGCTGCCATTTTTAAGTAACCCTGAACTGCAACGTGTGCCGGACAGGCTGTTTTACATGGAGCTGTACCGGTGTCATAGCAGTTGATGCGGTTGTTATCACGGTAGTTTTCATCCCACATCTCCGGTCCCCATTTTTTCTCAGATGGAAGAACATGTTTTGGATATTCTACCTGGGAACCATCTTTTTTGCATAATTTCTGTCCAAGTTTTACTGCACCTGCAGGACAATACTCTACACAGCGTCCACATGCCACACAGTCTTTTGCTTCTACTTTTGCGACATATGCAGAACGGGACATATTCGGTGTATTAAATAACTGAGAGGTACGAAGTGCATAACATACATTCACATTACAGTTACAAATCGCGAAAATCTTGTCCTCTCCATCGATATTGGTAATCTGGTGAACAAATCCATTCTCCTCTGCTTTCTGGAAAATCTCCAGTGCTTCCTCTCTTGTGATGTAACGTCCACCTTTGTTTGTCTCAACAACATAATCCGCCATATCACCGACTGCGATGCACCAACTCTCCGGGTCATCTGCACAGCCTTCCTCGTAAGTCGTTCTGGAACGACGGCAGGAACATGGGCTTGCTGCGTACTTTCCTTCATATTTATCTAACCAGTGAGAAATATGCTCGATGGAAATAGACTGGTTCTCCATAGAGATCGCTTTCTCGACCGGAATAACGTGCATGCCGATTCCGGCTCCTCCTTCCGGTACCATAGGTGTTACTTTTTCAAGTGGCAGACGGCTCATTCTCTCAAAGAAACGTCCTACTTCCGGATGTGCCTCTAACATCTGCTGGTTCATATTTCCAAACTCGGCACTTCCCGGTACAAACATTGGAAGCACATACTGTTTCTCATGCTGTGGATTTTCCCAATTATACTCGATCACACCATTCACAGCCATCTGCTGTAAAACCTCTTCCAAGTGCTTTTTCTCAATGCCTGTCAGCTTTACCATCTGATCTAATGTCTTTGGCTTACGAACACCCATTTTCAGTGCGATCTCTGCCATCTCATCTGTACACATTGCAGATAATCCCCAATACTCCGGATCATACTTTGTGATCTTTTTCATCCCAAGCTTCTGCGGAACACGGTCTGTGATCATTTTAGCAAGCTTTACAATAGCTTCTCTCTCTACTTCGTTTTCAATAAATTCCGGTACAAAATTTCCCAATGGATCTGCCATTTCTTCCTCCTTATATGCAAAGCCGTCACTCTGCCGGCTCCTGTAAAAAATATTTTTTTCTGCTTTCACTTATTTCTGATATTCAGAAATCTCGGTGCGGATCCAGTCCGCCCACTCGTCAAAACCTTCTCCTGTCTTCGCTGAGACAAAGAAAATCTTTGCATTTGGATTTAATTTTAAGATACGTTCTTTCACAGCCTCTTTGCTGAAATCATCAAAAACACTTAATGTATCACATTTGTTAATGAGAACTACATCACAGATAGAAAACATTAATGGATATTTTAATGGTTTATCGTCCCCTTCCGGCACGGAAAGAATCATCGCATTCTTCGTACTTCCGGTATCAAACTCTGCCGGACAGACCAGATTGCCTACGTTCTCAAGAACGACAAAGTCAAGATCCTTTGTTCCAAACTCATGGATTCCCTGTCTTGTCATATCCGCATCCAGATGGCACATTCCACCTGTATGGATCTGGATGGCACGTACACCGGTCTCGCTGATTGCCTGTGCGTCCACATCAGAGTCAATATCTGCTTCCATAACACCAATCTTCATCTCATCCTTTAACATGGAGATGGTACGTTTTAAAGTTGTTGTCTTTCCAGCTCCTGGAGAAGACATAAGATTCAACAAAAATGTCCCCTCTGACTTCAACTCTGCGCGTAATCTGTCAGCATCCGCATTATTGTCTTCAAAAATGCTTCGTTTTACTTCAATTACTTTAAAGTCTTTCACTTATGTTCCCTCTTTCCCTTCCTCTTGTTTCTGATTGACCCAGGTTTCCATGTCAGGCTTCTAATATCCGTTCTCTGGTACAACCAGATTGTTAATTATTAAACATTCTATCTATAACATACATTGTAAAAGCAGTATTGTCAACGTTTTTACCGAATTTTGTTAAAAAATACACAATGTTTTTTCACTGGTATGTCCAGGATATATTTGTATAAAAAAAGAAACTCCTTTCACATCTGGAAAGGAATTTCTTTTTCACTGTCTCTATTCTGTTATTTTTACCCAAGAGCCACATCCAGCGACATCATCACCGTAAATCCCACTGCAAAAAAAATCGTTCCAAGGTCGGAATGTTCCCCCTGGGACATTTCCGGGATCAGTTCCTCCACAACCACATAAATCATCGCTCCGGCTGCAAAGCTCAACAGATAAGGCAGAGCCGGAACAATATATCCTGCTGCAAGAATTGTAAGCATTGCACCGACCGGCTCCACAATCCCTGAAAGCACACCACCTGCAAAAGCCTTTGACACTTTCATCCCTTCTGCCCTGAGCGGCATGGAAATAATCGCCCCCTCCGGGAAATTCTGGATTGCGATCCCTATTGACAATGCCATAGCTGCCGCCACTGTGATTTTTGCATTTCCAGCCAGATATCCTGCATACACAACCCCGACTGCCATTCCTTCCGGAATATTATGCAGCGTGACGGCCAGCACCATCATAGTGGTTCTCTGCAATCTGCTCTTTGGTCCCTCTGCACTGACACTGTACCTGTGTAAATGTGGGATGATGTGATCTAACAGAAGCAGAAACAGAATGCCTCCCCAAAAACCTGCAACTGCAGGAACAAACGCAAACTTTCCCATCTCTTCCGACTGCTCCATTGCCGGAATCAGTAAACTCCAGATGGATGCCGCCACCATCACCCCTGCAGCAAACCCGGTAAGAATCCGGGACAACCGTTCGCTCATATCATGTTTCATAAAAAATACGCACGCTGCACCGAGCGACGTACCCAAAAACGGAATTAAAATTCCATAAAATACTGCCTGATCCATAAGACACCTTCCTCTCTAATTATTAATAAGTAATTGCAAACTTTATTTCAGTTATTTCCTTTAAGTACTCAATCAATTTTGCAATTTCGTATTCTATTCATAATGTATGTATTTTGTTGGTTAGTATTAACTAACTTTATTGTAACAATAAGAGAAAAAATGTCAATAGGTAGAAAAAGAGGTTACTACACAAAGCTGACATTCTTTCTGTAATAACCTCTTTATCCTATCCCGGTATTATAAAGCAAGTACCGCAACAACATACACCAAAATAAACAATATCGACAATAATATTCCGAATATTCCTGTAATAATCCCTGCAATCGCAAGTCCTTTGCCCGGCCGCTTCTGCACAAGACTTACAATTCCCTGTGGCAATGCGATCAGTGCAAGAATAATTCCAATATAAGGCAAAAAGCTGAATACAATCGCAAGAATTCCAAGTACCAGCGAACAGATTGCAAGGTTCTTGGTCGTTCTCTTATCCGGAACCGGTTCCCCGATCACGATCACCTGCTGTCTCGGTCTCGCCTGCTCCTCATATCCTCTGTCAAAGTTTTCTCCATAGTTTCCCTGTTCCATATGTAAACCGTCCTTTACTATGCAAGCTGAAGAAATACTACAATGACCATGATCAAAAGCTGTATTACCGTACATCCAACAAACGCACCGACAGCATTTCCAACCTTACCTGCCAGTCCCTGTTTTACATAAACCGTTCCAAATAAAACTCCGATCAACAGACCAATCCATCCGCAGAGAAGAAATCCCGCGATACAACTGATTCCCAAAAACACATTACAGATTGTCGGTGTTTTGTGCAATGGCTGATACTGTTCGCCGCTGCCCTGATATACTCCGTTCACAGCCAGATCCACTTTATTTCCAATTACAACAACACGGAGTTCTGTGTCATCAATCGTAATCGGATAATCAACCATCATAACAAACCAGTTCTGTGATTTCACCTTGTACGCCTGACCATTCACCAGAATCTTTGCTCCAAATCCTGCCTTGTACTCAATCACATTGTTTGTTCCATTTACCGTTACTTCCCATTTCTTTGTCATTTTCATTCTACTCCTTTTCTCTCACGGTCTTTCTGCCGTATTCTTTATCATTTTACCACATAAAAGTATAAAATCATACCCTTTTTCGACAAAATTTTCTACTACGAAAAAAGCTTCGGAAAAATCCGAAGCTTCTGCTAAATTAGTAGCGAGAGGGGGAGTCGAACCCTCGACACCATGGGTATGAACCATGTGCTCTAGCCAACTGAGCTATCTCGCCATACATTTACTTGTGGTATTATCTGCGGCCATCACGCAGTGATGTGTGCATCCGTATCGAAGATGCGCCTCACATTTTCCACTTAACAAAATATTACTTTGCCAATATCTTTTGTGGAAAATGGGACCTATAGGGCTCGAACCTATGACCCTCTGCTTGTAAGGCAGATGCTCTCCCAGCTGAGCTAAGATCCCATATAATCGCGAGTCGCTCGCGCAACTCGCTTTGCTATTATACAATGGATATAACAAAAAAGTCAACACTTATTTTTATGTTTCTGCAATTTTTTTACAATTCCATTTTTCAATATGTTTTTAGCCGCTTTGAACTGCCGGATGATTATTCCTCTAACAGCCTGTCTACCAGCTTTACACAATCCGCAGCGTCTTTCGAATAACCGTCTGCTCCTATCTCATCTGCAAAACTTTCATTAATTGCTGCTCCGCCGATAACAATTTTGCTGTCGCATCCTTTTTCTTTTGCCAGTTCAACAACCTCTTTCATGCGCATCATGGTTGTTGTCATAAGTGCCGACAGACCGATCACCTTTGCATGTTCCTTCATGGCAGTTTCCACAATCAACGCTGACGGAACATCTTTTCCAAGGTCGATCACATTGTATCCGTAGTTTTTCAGCATCAGCACAACCAGGTTTTTTCCGATATCGTGAATATCTCCTTCTACTGTTGCAACTACAATTGTCGCTTTTTGCTCTGCATCATTCCGTTCCAGCATTGGCTCTACATATTCAATTGCCATTTTCATCGTGTTAGCTGATGAAATCAACTGAGGCAGGAAATATTTCTGTTTGTCAAACAATACACCAACTTCATTAATAGCCGGAATCAAATGATGATTGATGATCTCATCCGGTTTTTCTCCGTCAGCAAGTGCCTTTTTCACCTCTTCTAAAATACCACCCTTATTTCCTTTTAAAACAGCCTCAAAAATTGCACTTCTGCCTTCCTGGGATTCAGGCTTTGTCTGAACATCCGCTGCCGCTTTTTTTACCGGGACAAGTACACGCTCCTGCCCTGCATACTTTTCAGCAAGCATGTTCATACGCTCAATATAACGGATATCACTCTCTTCTCTCGCAAGAAGCAGATCCGATGCAAATGCAGCATTCATCAACAATTCCTGCGACGGATTGGCGATTGCCATTGTAAGCCCATGTGCGATCGCCATCGTAAGGAATGCCGTATTCACATAACTCCGCTCCGGCAGACCAAAAGAAATATTTGAAAGTCCACAGGCCGTTGGAAGTTCAAGTTCATTTTTGCAATAAGAAAATGTTTCGTAGCACTCTACAGCAGCTCTTGGATTTGCTCCGATCGTTGCAACCAGTCCGTCTACAATAATATCCTCTTTGTTCATTCCAATCCCGATTGCTTTCTCCATGACAGTACGGATGATCGCGTGTTTTTCCTCTGAATCGTTCGGAAGCCCTGCATCAGACAATGGGAGCAAAATAAACATTGCACCGTATTTTTTTGCAATCGGAAGAAGTTTATCCATTTTTTCTTTTTCCATAGAAATAGAATTGATCAGGGCGCGTCCCGGATAAATACGGAGTGCCGCCTCAATAATATCTACATGGCTGGAATCAATGCACAGCGGACAATCAACCGTAGAAGTCACTTCGTAAATCGTGTTGATCATCATTTCTTTCTCATCAATTCCGTTCATTCCCATATTAACATCAAGAATCGCAGCACCGTTTTCTTCCTGGTCTAACGCCATCTGACGCACCATGTTAAGGCTGCCCTCCCGCAGTTCTGCCTGAAGTTTTTTCTTACCGGTTGGATTGATGCGCTCACCGATCACCATAAAATTACCATCCAATGTAATTTCCACCAGTTTACGTTCAGAAGTCAGAATTCTTCTTTTTTGCGTCAAAGGTTTATGCACCGGCATATCCTTCACTGCTTCTTTCAATGCACGGATATGTTCTGGTGTTGTACCACAGCAGCCTCCAATAATGGATGCACCAGCTTCCACCAGTTTTTTCCCACAGGAAGCAAACTCCTCTGGTCCCGTCTTGTAGACTGTCACACCATTCTCCAGTTCCGGCAGCCCTGCATTTGGCTTTGCAAGAATTGGAATTGTGGCATACTCCACCATTTTTTCAACCGGCTCAATCATATCCTCCGGTCCTGTTGAACAGTTGATCCCGATCGCATCTGCTCCAAGGCTCTGCAGCACAACTGTCGCCGTCGCTGGGTCTGTTCCATAAAGGGTTCTTCCATCCGGGTTATATGTGAGTGATACCATAATCGGCAGATCACATACTTCCCTGATTGCAATGACTGCTGCCCTGCATTCCTGAAGGCTCATCATGGTCTCTACTACAAAGAGATCAGCACCTGCATCCGCAACCACATTTGCCTGTTCTTTGTAGACATCCACAAGATCTTCAAACATCAGTTCGCCAATCGGATATAACTGTTGTCCGGTCATCGTCATATCCGCTGCTACCAGCGCTTTTCCCTGCGCCGCTTTTTGGGATAAGGCAATCAGTTCCCGGTTCATTTCTTCTAATTTATCTGCAAGTCCATACTCTTCTAATTTAATACGGTTTGCTGTGAACGTTGGTGCATACAAAATATTGGTTCCAGCCGCCACATAATCTTCCTGTAACTTTATCATAATATCAGGATTTTCAAGAATCCACTGTTCCGGACACACCCCAACCGGCATGCCTGCTTTCTGCAAATTCGTTCCTGTCGCTCCATCCAAAATAACCGGTCCGTTTTCCACCAGTTCTTTAAATTCTGCTTTTGTCATTGTCTTTTGTCATTCCTTCCGCGGATTTGTTCCTTTTGATTATGCCATTTCTATAAATGCGGTGCAAGTATTTTTAAATTCCTATTTACAGCAATTCTTTGAGGATTTTATTGACCATTCCAGGATTTGCCTTTCCTTTCATTGCCTTCATGGTCTGTCCAACCAGAAATCCGATTGCTTTTTCTTTTCCATTACGGTAATCTTCTACTGACTGTGGATTGTCTTTGATGACCTGTTCCACGACTGCTTGCAGTTCGCCGGCATCATTGACGGTCTTTAATCCTTTTTCCTCAACGTATTTGTCAGAATCAATATCATGTTTGAAAACTTCCTCAAACACTTCCTTTGCAACCGTGCTGTTGATTGCACCGGAATCTGCCAGTTCAATGACTTTTGCAAGATTTACCGGAGAAAATTTAATGTCCTCTGGATCCATCTCATTTTCTTTTAACAGACGGATGATTTCACCCATGATCCAGTTGGAAACTTTCTTTGGTTTCTTACATATCTCTGTCGTCGCCTCAAAAAGATCTGCAAATTTTTTATGTCCGGTGATAATTTCCGCATCATAATCCGGCAGACCGAATTCTTTTTTATAACGTTCTAATTTTTCCGTGCGGAGTTCCGGCTGTCTTGCTTTAATTTCTGCGATCCACTCGTCGTTTATGACAATTGGGACAAGATCCGGTTCCGGGAAGTAACGGTAATCCTGTGCATCCTCCTTGGAACGCATTGCATAGGAATACTCTTTGTTGTCATCCCATCTTCTGGTCTCCTGAATAACCTTTTTCCCTTCCTCGATCAGCTCGATCTGACGGGCACGCTCGCCCTCAATGGCTCTTGCAATTGCCTTGAAAGAGTTCAGGTTTTTCATCTCGGTACGGGTTCCAAATTCCGGTGCACCCATCTCACGGACGGAAAGGTTGACATCAGCACGCATGGAACCTTCATTTAATTTACAGTCAGACGCACCAAGATACTGAATGATCAGTCTTAATTTTTCCAGATAGGCAATGACCTCCTCTGCGGAACGCATATCCGGCTCTGACACGATCTCGATCAACGGTACACCGGAACGGTTGTAATCGACAATTGAGCAGTCCTCCCACTCGTCATGCACCAGTTTTCCGGCATCTTCCTCCATATGAATTTCATGAATACCAACGGTTTTCTTACCCGCTGCAGTTTCGATTTCCACCCCGCCGTTCCTGCAGATTGGCAGATACAACTGGGAAATCTGGTAATTCTGCGGATTATCCGGATAAAAATAGTTTTTACGGTCAAACTTGCAATACTGTGTAATGCTGCAGTTAGTGGCAAGACCAACTGCAATCGCATACTCTACCACCTGTTTATTTAAAACAGGAAGAGAACCCGGCATACCGGTACATACCGGGCAGGTATGGCTGTTTGGCGCCCCTCCGAATGCGGTGGAGCAGCCACAGAAAATTTTTGTTTTACTTGCTAATTCAACATGGACTTCCAGTCCAATCACAGTTTCATATACTTTACTCATAACGATTCCTCCAAACTTATGCTAATGGGCTGTGTTCATATTCCCTGGTCTGCTCAAATGCATACGCAGCGCGGATAATATTTTTCTCTTTGAAACAGTCGCCGATCAGTTGTAAGCCGATTGGAAGTCCATTGGAATCTTTTCCACAAGGAAGTGAAATTCCCGGAAGTCCTGCAAGGTTTACAGAGATGGTATAAATATCTCCGAGATACATTTTTATCGGATCACTTAAGGATTCCCCTAACTTCGGAGCCGTTGTCGGGGCTGCCGGTCCTAAGATCACATCGTATTTTGCAAATGCTTCATCAAATGCTTTTTTGATCAATGCCTTTGTGCGAAGTGCTTTCAGATAATAAGCATCATAATATCCACTGCTTAATACGAAGGAACCCAGCATGATCCTTCTTTTTACTTCCGGACCAAATCCTTCCGAACGTGTCTTTTTGTACATATTATGAAGTCCTTCGTATTCCTTTGCGCGATAACCATATTTTACTCCGTCAAAACGTGCAAGGTTTGAGCTTGCCTCGGCACAGGCGATGACATAGTATGCAGGAATTGCATATTCCACAAGACTCAGATCAAATTCCTCTACGACCGCACCTTTTTCTTCTAAAATCTTTGCTGCATTTAATACGGCCTCTTTTACTTCCGGATCAAGTCCCTCTCCAAAATAATCTCTTGGGATTCCGATTTTTAATCCTTTCACATCATCTACCAGAGCATCCATGAATTTTAAGTCATCTCTTGCAATGGATGTGGAGTCCTTCTTATCATAAGAAGCAATTGCTTCTAAGATTGTTGCACAGTCTGTCACATCTTTTGCAATCGGTCCGATCTGATCCAGTGAGGAGCCATAAGCGATCAATCCATAACGGGAAACGGTTCCATAAGTTGGTTTGATTCCGGTCACACCACAGAATGAACTTGGCTGACGGATGGAACCGCCGGTGTCAGAACCTAACGCATAGGAGCATTCTTCTGCTGCAACCGCTGCACAGGAACCACCGGAAGAGCCACCCGGGACATGAGCTTCATTCCATGGATTCTTAGTTGCCCCGTAAGCAGACGTCTCTGTGGTACTTCCCATCGCAAACTCATCCATATTTGTTTTTCCAATGATCACCGCACCTGCTTTTTCAAGATTTTCTACCGCTTCTGCAGTGTACGTTGGTTTAAAATTATATAATATCTTTGAGGAACAGGTCGTCAGCAGATCTTTCGTGCACATATTGTCCTTGATGGCGACCGGCACTCCAGCAAGCGGACCTGTAAGCGTTCCATCATCGATCATTTTCTGTACTTCCTCTGCACGTTTTAATGCACCTTCACGATCCACTGTCACAAAACTGTTCACTTTTTTCTCTTTTGCTTCAATTGCATCTAAAGCTGCTGTAACAGCCTCTGTAACCGTAACTTCTTTTGCTTTTATTTTTTTGCCTAATTCCACGGCAGTCAAACTCATTAAACTCATTTCTATCACCCTTTCTTCCTTATTCTATGCTCACATCCAACACATCTGAATTGCTAACCGATCGTCTTTGGCACCTTGAATCCACTGTCTTTCATGGAAGGCGCATTAGAAAGGGTTGCTTCGCTTCCGTCTCCATTCGTGACAACGTCTTCACGAAATACGTTTGTCACCGGGAAAACATGAGACATCGGCTCAACTCCTGTGGTATCTAACTCATTTAATTTATCAATATAGTCAAGCATGGCGCCCATATCTTTTTTTGCCTGCTCTTTTTCTTCTTCATTCAATTCCAGTTTTGCAAGAATTCCTACATATTCAATGGTTTCATCCGAAATAATATTTGCCATTTTTCTTATCCTCTCTGCTTTCTTTCCGGCTATGGCTCTAATCTGCTCATATCACGTGGGAACAATGTGGTCTCTCTGACATTATCTTCACCGATCAGTTTCATCGTCAGACGCTCCAGACCGATTCCAAGACCTCCGTGTGGCGGCATTCCGTGTTTGAATGTGTCCATGTACTGCTCCATGCCCTCGGTTGTCATGCCGCGTTTTTCGATTTTTTCCAGCAGCATGTTGTAATCGTGGATACGCTGTCCACCGGTCGTGATCTCCAGACCGTGATACAATAGATCAAAACTTAATGTAAACGTCGGATCTGCCGGATCGTCCATTGCGTAGAATGGTCTTTTCTTGGAAGGATAATGTGTGACAAACACGAAATCTGCATCACATTCCTCTTTAAAATACTGTCCGATCAAAGCCTCCTCTTCCGGTTCAAGATCATATGGGTTACGAATTTTTCTGCCATATTTTTCAGCTACTTTTCTTTTTGCCTCGTCGAATCTGACGGTCGGGATTTTATCCACATTCGGCAGTGTCACATCAAGGATTTTCAACTCTTTTTCGTAGTCCTTTTTCAAAAGGTCAACCATATACTGTAAAAATCCGGTCTCCATTGCCATGATATCTTCGAATCCATCAATGTATCCCATCTCAAAATCAAGACTGGTATACTCATTCAAATGACGTTTTGTATTGTGTTTTTCTGCACGGAACACCGGGGCTGTCTCAAATACACGGTCAAACACGCCTACCATCATCTGTTTATAAAACTGTGGGCTCTGCGCTAAAACAGCCGGTCTGTGGAAATAGTCCATACGGAACATATTTGCACCACCCTCAGCGCCTTTTGCTCCGATCTTTGGCGTGTGGATCTCGGTAAATCCCTGCTCATAAAGAAAATCACGGAATCCTCTGACGACACCTTCCTGAATCTTAAATTTTGCACGCTCTCTTATATTTCGAAGTGCAATGGAACGGTTGTTTAAGTTTGCTTCCAGGGAAGTGTTTAATTTCCACTTGGAAATTGCTAACGGCATCGGTGCAGCCGGCTCAGATAATACCCGGATGCTGTCTAACCGGATTTCAAAACCATTCGGTGCCCTGTCCTCGCTTCTCACTGCACCTTTCACTTCCACGGTGGCTGCTTCTTTCAGGTCTTTTAAGTCAAACTTTGTTTTTCCCTCTTCAAATACACATTGAAGAAGTCCTTCCCTTTTTCGTAAAACGACAAATGCAACCTCTCCCATATCCCTTATGGCATGGACTGCACCGTTCACTTTTACGGTCTTTCCTTCGAAATCTCCTTCTAAGATCTCACTGATTTCTACTGTGTCTTTTTTGTTTACTCCTGTCATGAATTCCATACGTCTGTACGCTCCTTTTCTTTCCTTATTTTGGGAATTACTCGGTGCGGGACGGAATAATCATTATAATAAATGAAACTAAAAAAGCCCTGAAAGAACAACTTCGTTCTTTCAGGGCGAGATATACGATTATCCCGCGGTACCACCCGCATTGGAAAATGATAACATTAAATCCATTTTCCCACTCAATGTGCGTAACGTGCACTGACGTACTGACCTACTTACATACCGGTCATCACAATGATCCAAATAGCTTCGGCTGCAATACCCGGTTATGGTTCAACCAGTCTGCTCCAGAGTGTTCCCTGTATCTCCTCTTTCAAACAGCGCTCTCAGTCGGTGACGCTGTATTCCTGTCGACGCCTGAAGATCAGAGTCTCTATCAACGCTTTACTGTGTTAATGTTGTAATATTTATATCACTTCAAAAACAGAAATGCAAGAAAAAATTTGATTTTTATTATAACAAATTTTAATAATTGTTATTCTTTTTGGTTAAAAAACATCAATCCCAACGATTTATCATGCCAGAAACCCGTCGGATCACCATCACTGCAAGAAGTCCGATCACCGTTCCGGAAGCAATCCCTGTGATGGCAAGGACCGGGAGATAATAAATTAAAGTTGCCGTATCAAGTACCCACATTGCGACAAATATCTGACCTGCATTGTGCGAAATGCCGCCGAGAACGCTCACCCCGGCAGCCGAAAAAAGCTTTGATCTCTTTGCCAGATACATCACTGCAAAACTCAAAAGTCCCCCGGCAAAACTGTAAAGCATCGCTGCCATGGAACTAAATGTAAGCCCTGTGAGCAGGATACGCACCATGGAAAGTGCAAATGCTTCCTTTGTTCCAAGTGTGTACAGTGCGACCATCACCACAAGATTTGCAAGTCCAAGCTTTGCCCCGGGAATCCCCAGATTTACCGGGATCAGCGTTTCAATATAGGAAAGCACAAATGCAAGTGCCACAAGCATTCCAAGAAGTGCTGTTTTTTTTGCCATAATCATTCCCTTCTTTTCTCTAATGCTGCAAAATGTCGATTCCGGAGTCTTCTCCGTTCTCGATCGTGATAACTACCTTATCCGGGAGACAGACGATTGTCTCTTTGTTCCTGCTGATTTTATTGTGATGCACACAGATCTGATCTGGGCATGACGCTTCCGGCATGCTCACATAGCCATCCTGAATCGCAAACCGGTTATAGGAGCCATCCTCAAAGCGGATGGTTTCTGTATGATCTTCCGAGAGTGGATATCTCCCATATTCCACACCGTCCACCGTCACAACGGCAACTGCATTTTTTGTCGATACGTTCTGGTAATACTGCATTGCAACATATGCACCGACCGCCGCCACAAGTAAAATAACGATCAGAATCCAGTCATTTTTCCGGATGTGTAACGCTTTCCCGTCCTTCACACCTGCTTCTTTTTGAGATGGTTCTTTCATCTGAAATATTTTTTTCATCTGGGACTCTCTTTCCTCTTTGTTTTCTTTTTATCAGCTGCACATGTTTCTTTGCCGGATCAAAAACACTTTATCATCACCTGGTGTATTCTTCAAATCCATCCGAATACTGAATGCTTCCGTCTTCCAGAATCCACATTGCCCCCACACCGTCAAGCTGATTTACAAATTCCATTCCTTCCGCAAGCGGCATATTAAAAATCGCAGTTGAATACGCATCTGCCATTCCAGAATCATTTGTGATAATGGTAACGGATGAAAAATTATCTGCCGGCATCAGGGTATCCTGATTGATAATGTGACAGTATCTTTTTCCATCGACTGTATAATAGCGTTGATAATTTCCACTCGTTACCACGCTTAAATCCTGAACTTCCACTTTTTTTATATATGCCTGATCACTCTCCACATCAGGATTCTGAATTCCGACCGCCCAGGCGCTTCCATCCGGGTGTCCGCCAATAGCGCACACATTTCCCCCGACCGAAAAAAGCATGTACTGGATTCCCAGTTCATTTTTTGCATACTCTGCAACCTTTTGAACCGCATAACCTTTTCCAATACTTCCAACATCTAACGACATATCCGGGTCTGTCAGATAAACTGTAGACGCCTCCTCGTCAATGACAATATTATGGATATCTGTATGTTCTGCTGCTCTCTCCAATTCATCCATCGGCGGCAGCTCTGCGGAATCGGGATCTTCACTTCCTGCTTCCCTATAATCATGCCAGATAGACAGCACACTTCCCATTGCGATATTCATGTTCCCATCTGTTTTTTCATCCATCGTAATGCCGAGTTTCAACAGCTCGATGATTTTCTCATCCACCTTTACCGGCTGGATTCCCGCATTATCATTGATGGTCTTGATGTTATTCATCCCCTCATAGTCGTGATAAATATCATACAGATCATTATAGTATTGAAACTTGTCTTTGATCAAGGACATCTGTTCCGAAAATTGCTCCTTTGATGATGCGTATCCGATAATCTGCGTCTGCGTGTCAAACACATCAAAAAAAGATGCCTCATATTTTTCCAGATCTTTCCCTGTGCTATGTCTGTAGGCGATCACGCCAATCAATGCAAGCAATATCAATACTGCTGCAATCTGTCTCTTTTTTTCCATGCTCTCTTCCTCTCGTATAAAAGAAAAAGAGGGGTTATACGCCCCTCCTGCCGTCATCCTTATTTTTTCTCATAAATGCCGAATTCATTCTGGATCAAAATATCGCCAATCTCTAATTCCAATGGCAGCTTATACTTCTGAACTTCCATGGAACCATTCTGTGTGGTCAACATCACACTTGTCTCCTTAAATGATTCAACTGTATATTCTTCTACTTCTTTTTTTCTTTTAAACATGAATTAACGCCCGTTTTCCTATTCCTAAACTCTAAAAACCAAAGAAGATTATAGCAAGCCTCTGTCATTCATGCAAGATATTTTTTCGTTGTTTTTCTTCCAGATAATGGCAGCGCATTTGTAGTTTTTATTTTAATTTGCGCAATATTTTTATGATCTTCACCTCAAAAACTACCGCAACTACAAGAATCATCCCCATAACGATCAGACTATACGCTGCATCGACGCGGAATCCTAGCGCATCGCAGATGCTGGTAAAAAGAAGGGACAACACAAACACCAGTTTGATCAGTTCCACCATGCGGATCGTATATCTGCGTATCGCTCCGGTACAGACCTCGCGCGACAGTCCGTTAACGCGCTCCGGGTAAATAGCCAGCACAGTAAGCCCCATATAGACAAGAATCAGGATCAGCACATTCATGACAATACGCACTGCCCCTGCGCCGTAGACAATCCCATAATAAACCTGTAATCCCATATAAAATAATGCTGCTATCGCCGAAATAATCTCGAAAACGAGTGTCTCTGTTGACAAATGATTTTTCTTCATTCTATACCATTTCCTTTTCTGGTATTGCTATTTGCAATCTTCCCTGAATCCATAACATAGTTAGAATACAATATTTTTTTCTTTTCTAAAAGTAATTTTAGAATAATTTTAGAATTATGTGTTTTCTTTTCTTGAAAATCAGTTTCGCTGTGCTATAATTATTTAGGTTATGATTACGAATCAACACTAAAGGAGAACTTATATATATGGAAAAATTTATTATTCCAAAAGATTATCATTCAGAATTAAACCTGCATGATACACAAATTGCAATTAAAACAGTCAAAGATTTCTTTCAGAATCTTCTTTCCCAGAGACTGAATCTCTCCCGTGTATCAGCACCTTTATTTGTCGATCCTGATTCCGGATTAAACGATAACTTAAACGGTGTGGAACGCCCTGTTACATTTGATATCAAAGAACAGAACGGAAGGGAAGCTGAAGTTGTCCAGTCCCTTGCAAAATGGAAAAGATATGCTTTGAAAAAATATGGTTTTTCTTACGGCGAAGGACTTTACACAGATATGAATGCCATCCGCCGCGATGAAATCACCGACAATATCCACTCTATCTTTGTCGACCAGTGGGATTGGGAAAAAATCATCAAAAAAGATGAGCGTACCATTGCAACTTTGATGGATACCGTAAAGGTTGTATACAAATGCCTTCGTAAAACAGAAAAATATATGGCAATCCAGTATGATTATATTGAAGAAATCCTGCCACATGATATTTTCTTTGTCACAACGCAGGAATTAGCTGACATGTTCCCGGACAACACTCCAAAGGAACGTGAGTATTACATTGCAAAAGCAAAAGGTGCTGTCTGCATTATGCAGATTGGTGATATTCTGGAAAATGGTGAGCGCCATGACGGACGTGCTCCTGACTATGATGACTGGAGTTTAAATGCTGATATCGTTGTTTACTATCCGGTTCTTGATATCGCATTAGAGTTATCTTCCATGGGTATCCGTGTTGACAAAAAAGCGCTGCTTTCCCAGTTAAAGAAGGCTGGCTGTGAAGAAAGAAAAGATCTTCCTTTCCAGAAAGCAATCATCAACGAAGAACTTCCATACACCATCGGCGGCGGCATCGGACAGTCCCGTATCTGTATGTTCTTCCTGCGCAAAGCGCACATTGGAGAAGTACAGTCCTCTCTGTGGCCAGAAGATATGATCGCACAGTGCGAGGAAAATGGCGTCCAGCTTCTGTAAATCAAAAAAATTGCTATTGATATAAAAATCAGCACCCGCTTCACATTTTTGTGAATGAGTGCTGATTTTTCTTTCTTCTGCAAATTTCGGTTTACATTAATTCCAATCTGCTAACTGCTGATATAATTTTTCTTTTATATAATCCATATCCAATACCTCTCACTACGATAAACTGATCATCCACTTACGCCTCTTAAAGATAATTAACGATACAACCAGTCTGAATATTTCTTCCGTGGTAAGCAGTGTATACACACCCACAATTCCCCATTTAAATACATACGCTGCAAGCAGACACAATCAGCAGTATCTTTGATTTTTCCAGAAAATATTTTACTTACTTTGTTTTTCATGAGTATGAATACAATTTTTACTTATTTCCGTATCTGCGAAAACTCTTATAAATAAAAGGAAGTAAGGCTATTGCCATCACTGTATACATTACCATTACAAGCGGAATTTGTCGAAATACACAATTCCCAATCTGATAAATAAGTGGGACTTTTACACTTGCCTGTACATTTGTCAAAATTGTTGGTATCAAATTGAAAAGCGTTGTATACCCAGAAAGTGCCCGTCCTATAAATGGCAATAAGCAATATAAAAAGAACGGAATGCAAACAGCGACACTAATTGTATGCATTTTAGCCGCTACTAACATAGACACTGAAGCCGCCAGCATACTGGCTATAAATCCACATACAACTGTCAATAAATAGTATTGTCCATATGACATAATGTAAATACTATATGCCTGATACATTTGATAGGGTGTATTCATACCACTGGTTCCCATAATTCCAAAACAAATCACACTAAGTAATATAATTCCCATACAATAAATCATAACTGTCGTAACTACTCCTGCCAGTATTTTTGTTTTAACAGCTTTTGTACATCCATACTTTGTAGAGAAAAATACTGCATCTGCTTTTGTCTGAAAATCATCTGCAAATATTCCAGCACAAATAAAACCAACTATGATTGCCAGAATAATAGAATACGTTTCTACATACATAATCATAGTATCCCACGAACTATAAGATTCGTATTCTACTGGTAATTTTATTTCATTATATTTCTTTTCCAAGTATTTTTTCTGAACAAAAGTCTTTCCATATTCTTCTGCCATCTTTTCCATATTTTTATGATAAGTGTCATAGAACTCTTGTATATTTTCTTCTGTAATTTGATTCAGAACACTTTCATCATATTCTGAATCTGGTGTTAATACCGATATTATAAAACTCCTAATATCATCTATCGGTTGCAATGTCGTTCCGTAAATTGCATTTTCTTCTGAGGATTGTGTCACCGCATTTTTATTTTGTTCTATAACTTTTCCAAGTTCATCTTCTGTCAATGTACCTTTCCATGCTCGTCTGTTATCTGTAAGTTTTCTTGTTGCCATAATTCTAGTACTAGCATTTCCATTCTCATCCACATAGCGATTACTTGTAACTGCAAATCCGCTAAAAATGACAGCAAGTATCAATGCCAATCCGATTGCAAATACATTAATTTTCTTTGAAAAAATTCGTTTTAATTCTAATTTAAGCATCTTGTTTTTCCTCCGATTTTTCTCCAAAATAAAATAGAAATGCATCTTCCAGATTTTTTTCTGCAGCCACAGCATCTTCTGTTGGCTTTTCTATTGAAATAATTCTAAGCTCTGCTCCGGTTTTTGTTGTTTTTATATTTCCAACCAAATATTCATTCATATATTTGTCTATCATACTTCTCGAAACATTACATTGCCATACCTTTTCTTTCATAGAAGATACTAAATCTTCCGCAGTACCTGCATAAAAAAGTTCTCCATCTTTCATTAACATAATGTTATTCGCAATATACTCAATATCCGATACAATATGTGTAGACAAGAGCACCAAACGTTCTTCCGACAATTCACTAATTAAATTACGAAAACGTATTCTTTCATTCGGGTCTAATCCAGCGGTAGGTTCGTCCAGGACAAGAATTTGCGGATCGTTTAACATCGCCTGTGCTATTCCTACACGTCTAACCATTCCTCCAGACAAATTCTTCATTTTTCTTTTACTGAATTTTTCCATTCCTACTTGATTTAATAATTGCTTCACTTTTTTTCTGGCAAACGGTATTTTTAACCCTTTTATAGAAGAAATGTACATCATGTAATCATATACAGTCAAATCTGGATAATATCCAAAATCCTGTGGTAAATATCCCAAAACTTCTCGGTATTCACCTCCTAGTTTCCATATATCTTTACCATTCCATAATATTTGTCCTTCTGATGGTTGAACAATCGTACAAAGCATACGCATTAATGTGGTCTTTCCTGCTCCATTTACTCCAAGCAGTCCATAAATTCCTTTTTCCATAACACAATTCACTTTATTAACAGCATTTACTTCTCCGTATTGTTTTGTTACATTTTTAAATTCTAATTTCATACGTGTAATCCTCCAAAATTTTTTCATCAAATAGCAATGACTTCTGAACACAAAAAATAAAATATACAAAAGTCAATATCAGCATAGCCACCCATACCGGAGTTACAATTTTCTGATAAATAACATCATTTGCAACAATCATCATCCATAAACCAACACATACCAGACAGGAAAGCACTGCTATATATTCTGATTTTTCCCATCTGCTGTACAATACACGAAAACATATACAACATGAAACATTTACCGGAAGCAAAAAATTAACCACCAAATCACTTAACGAGAGTATTGTTGTTTGATATGTAATTGCCAAAAACACCATAACGATCACCAGATCCACTACTCCAAACATTAACATTCTTGCTGTACAAATCTGACGCAGTGTGTAATAAGACGCCTGCTCAATCTCAATCGCACCATTTCTTTTGTTTTTCCAAATTTCCGGGATAATCAGAACCACAAATATTGTGGCAAATATTCCCATAATCCTCATCATATCTTTTATGTCTGACATATAATTACTCAACCATATCCATAGACACATAAGAGCACAACCTTGTAAAATCCACCATCTTTTTTTTATGAATTTTGTCTGCTCATACAAAAATTCAAAATAAGATGTTCTATGCGATTGTTTCGATAAAACCGACTCTGACAAAATATTCTGACATGCTTTTACTGTTTTGTTCTCTGCTTCAGCCCTTACATACTTTTCTTCAATCTCCCCTTTATATTCCTTTATTTGTTGCTTATAATTCTTCATCTTTTTTCACCTCCAACTCTTTCATTAAAAGTTCTTTTGCTCTTCCGATTCGATATTTTACAAGAGAAAGTTTGATATGAAGTAATTCTGCAATTTCTCTTTGTTTCAATTCCTGAAAAAAATATAAAACTGCCGTTTCTCTAATTTCTTCCGGTAACTTTCTCACTGCCTGTTCAATAGTTAATCGGACTCCTAGCTCTTCTACATGATTTTTACTACTGTACTCTGATTTTAGCAGTTCCTCTGATGGAATATCTTTTTTCTTTTTATAATAATTTTTAACGGTATTTCCAGCAATTGTATAAAGATAATTCTTAATTTTTCCATATTCTTTATATCTATATAAATTGGAAAAGAAACGTGTAAATACTTCTTGTGTCAAATCCTCAGCCTCATAGGGATCATAGATATGTAGCAAACAATATTGATATATACTTGAGTAATATTTTTTGACCAGTTTTTCACAAGCATCTTCATCTCCTGCTCTTGCTAGATGTACTAACAAAGAATCAGTTTTGTATTCCATTCGCAAATTTGCCTCCCTCTGTTTTCTAAATAATATAACAATCCTACTATAAAAAAAGTTAGGATTTTCTTTTGTTTTTATCTATATTTTTCCAAATATTCTTCCAAACATAAATTTTCTTCTTTCATTATTTTAGCGACAGTCGTTCCAACATAACGGTAATGCCATGGTTCATTACTAATTCCTGTTATATCCGTTTTATCTTCCGGATAACGTTTTACAAACCCATATTTATATGCATTTTCGTCTAACCATTGATATACTTTTTCAGAAGAACATTTGTCGGTATCCGCATTAATATCAACACTCAGTCCTAATTGGTGTTCGCTTGTATCGGGAATTGCAACATATTTCTCGGCTCTTTTTTTTGCTTCTTTCGCAGAATATCCTTGTTTTTCATATTCATTGATTTTCTCGTCCATAATTTTTTGTTGTTCTTCTGTTGTTCGATATCCTTCTCTAACAAACAGTGCCAGCCCCTCAGCTCTTGCATCATTAAACATTTGTTGTAATTCTGGATAAATCCGTGAATCTACTTTTTTACCATTCGATAATTCTGTCAATTCTACTTGATAATTATTTGGAATATAATGATTTCGATCGACCAAAATAAGATTCCATTCGCCCGAAGTGTCTGCAAAGAACTTTTCTGACTGCAAAATTTTCGGTAATGTTAATTCTCCAACCTGCACATCGATTTTTATTGTTCTCCACATTACAACGGTTATTATGATAGTCATTAAAAGAATGAATACTCGTAAAATATTCTTTCTTCTACGATTGCTGTATCTTCTTTTGTTCATTTTCTCTCCCACACTTTCATTATCAAAATATTTCTACTTTTAATATAATTAACAACCAAAACGACAAAAGAGTTAGTATCTAAACTTATTTATCAATAAAAAGTTTATTTTTTCTCAATTCCAGCTCAATTTCCCCTCAATGCCTTTTTCCTCCGATTTTCGTATGCTTATCCCACAGCAGAGCAGTACCACACCGGTACGACCTGCTGAATCAATCAATACGAAAAAAGGAGGGGATAAACCATGCAGAACAATATCCGCAACACAAACCTGCGCTTTA